>Ga0209824_10000704_pt1 | contig 20286 bp, 19 predicted proteins | sample VDWuncwatermetaG_FD_184124 | JGI IMG/M metagenome (GOLD analysis project Ga0209824, IMG submission 184124) | Wastewater microbial communities from Netherlands to study Microbial Dark Matter (Phase II) - VDW unchlorinated drinking water (SPAdes)... ... | reverse complement strand
ACCGAAAACTGATCATGGATAGACTAGTGAACTGGAACAGCTTGTTGGCCTCAGAAGGAAGGACGGTGAACTGGTGAAAGGTATACTCCTGCTCGTATTTCGTGCGTGCGATGACCCCGTCCAGGGGAAATGTCCATTTGATTTTAACTTTTCTGAGCCTTTCTCCTCTTGAAAAACTGTATATGGCTCAGAGCGTCGGCAGCGGTAATGCGCCCGATCGGACCGATGCTATAGGACGCGTCCACCACCTTTTTGTCAGAATCCAGAATGAAATCAGTCGCGTGGAATATCTTTCGATTCTCCTCCCAGAAGGCCCCCACCCTCTCCGCATCCCGAGGTACTTGAAGTCCGTAGGCGACGGGAAAAGTCAGCCTTTGCTGCTCTACGGTCTCTCTGGCCTTTTCCAGAGGATCTACGGAAAGCGCAATGACATCAACATTCTCTTTCTGAAAGGCTTCTAATTGTGATTGAAAATCGGCCAACTGCCGGCGGCAGTAAGGTCACCATCCACCGCGGTAAAAGAGCAGTACGGAGTACTCTCCTGATAGCTCTTGCGGAATCTTGAGCGTCTTTCCGCCCACCGTTGGGACGACATACTCTGGAAACTTATCCCCTGTGTTGAGTTGCCTTGCCATAGATCCCTCCTTTGGCCTTTATCAACTTATACCACCTGGAATCTCAGGTTCAATGAGAAGAGGGCCAATAATGATTCATGCCCCTGCCGATCAACCCAGGCCGCGTTGACATATCAACCTTGCATCGGATAGTCTCTGCCAACGAGTTTTTCAGCAAGAGCTGAGGAGGAAGTTATATGAAAAGGCTTCTACGCTCTCTAGCCGTTCTCCTTCTTTCTTTGGCGGTCTCCGGCACACCCAATACCGTTTTGGCACAAGACAAAGTCATTGTGGCGATTATCTCGCTTACCCTCAACAATCTTCCTATATATGTCGCCCAAGAGAAGGGATTTTTCGCCAAGGAGAATCTTTTTGTCGAAGTGGTTCTCCTCGGGGCAAGCACCAGATCGATCCCCGCCCTCATCGGCAACTCTGTGCACATCTCCGCTTCCTCAGCCATGACCACGATAAGGGCGATCGAAAAGGGGGCCGCCCTTAAAATCGTCGGTGGCATGGTCAACGGACCGATCTACGACCTAATTTCCCTTCCCAAGTACAAATCCATAAAGGATCTTAAGGGAACCGCGATCGGTGTCACCGGCTTGGTCACCAGCGACACCATTCTTATGAAGGAGATGCTTAAGGCACATGGGCTCGAGTATCCGAGAGATTACGCCATGCTTCCCCTGGGCGGCACCACGGAGAGATGGGTCGCCCTTCAGAGCGGCAATATCTCCGGGGGCATTTTCAGCCCCCCTTACTCCTTTGCGGCAGAGGAAGGAGGTTATAACAACCTCGGCGCCACTGTGAAGTACGTACCGAATTTCACCCAGACCGTCTTCAACGTCAGGACAGGCTGGGCCAATGAAAAGAGGGCGGTGCTCATAAGATTCATGAAGGCGATTCTCAAGGCTGACCGTTGGATCTATAATGAGAAGGAAGATACGGTAAGAATTATTGTCAAGAAGCTGAAATTCAGCGACAAGCATTCAGAGGCCAGCTGGCGCTATTACATCGAGAACAACATCATTCCTAAGAATGGAGAAGTGAATCTTAAGGGAATGGAGAAGGTTACACAGCTTCTGGTTGAGGATGGCACCCTGAAACCTCCCCCTATCCCGACCTGATAAGTACATTGACGAGAGTTTTCTCGAAGAGGCGAAGCGTCTGCCGCAATAGCGGATTGAAGACCGACAACGAGCGTTCCTAGACAAGATTCCGCGTTGACATAATGGTCTATTATCCGATACTCTCTCACCCGAAAACTAATCCTGTGCCAGTTCGATTTTAAGGAGGTGCAACTATGAGCAACCGCTGGATCATTAAATTACCGGTTTTTATCTGTCTCGCTGTCGCTTTCTTGTTGATGCATAGCCCAAGCGAGGCCCAGTTGATAAAGATAAAGATGGGATCTTCTTTGAGCCCTGCATCCATAGACTCGATCACCCCGTATGTCGCCGTTGAGAAGGGCTTCTTCAAGAAGTACGGGCTGGATGTCGAAGTGGTCGAGTTCCGCGGGGACGCCACACATGTGAAGGCCCTGCTGTCCGGCGAGATAGACGTCTCTATCAACATGGGCGCCACCCAAGGAATCGTGAGCGCCTCGAAAGGGGCAAAGATTAGGCTCTGGGTAGTTGCTAATCCGATCACCCCCTATCACTTCGTCGCCCGCAAAGAGGCAGGCACGACGCTGCAAGCCCTGGTGGGAAAGACCGTGGCTGTCTCCGGAATCGGGGCCATCTCGTACCATATCCCTCGCATCGTGTTGGAGCGGAGCGGCATAGATCCGGAGAAATTAAAGTACGTGGCAGTAGGCTCCCCGGCGGACCGCTTCAAGGCCCTGGTGGCTGGCAAGATTGATGCCACCGTAGTAACCAACACGGAAGCGGCTAAGCTCGCCCAGTACCCGGAAATCTTGGATCTTGTGAATGTCCCCAAGGTGGTCCCGGAGATTCCCTATGAGTTTGGCATGGCAACAGAAGACTACATCCAGAAGAACTCCGAGACGATATACAAACTGACCAAGGCCATTATTGAATCCAATAGATGGATTGCGGCTAACAAGGCAGGGACCGTCGAGATAGCCAAGAAGATACTGCCGGACGAGAGCACGGAGGTGCTGGGCAAGGCGTACGACATGGCGGACCCGCGCCTGTGGGGGGTAAACGGGGATATCACGGAGGCATCGTACAAATATACCGCGGACTTCCTCCTGAAGGTCGGCTACATGGAAACTCCGGTGCCTTACGACAAGTTCTTCGACCGCCGCTTCGTGGATCGGGTCTTAAAAGAATTGGGCCGGAAGTAAGAGGGCATCAGCCGAGCGGCAGGCCGCTGGGCCGGGTGGATGGAACGCATGTTGGAGGTCCGGCATCTCAGTAAAGTCTTCTTCGAGCAAAACGATCCGCGTAAACCCGGACTGGTAGCCCTCTACGACATCTCCCTCTCCGTTCGGAAAAATGAGTTCGTCTGCCTTCTGGGACCAAGCGGCTGCGGCAAGACCACACTCATTCGAATCATAGCCGGACTGCTGCCGACGGACCGGGGAGAAGTGCTCGTGAATGGCAAACCCGTAACCAGCCCCGGGCGCGACCGCTGCATGGTCTTCCAGCAGTTCGGTTTGTTGCCGTGGCGCACCGTGCTGGGAAATGTAGAGTTCGGCTTAGAGATCGAAGGAGTCCCGCGCGAGGAGCGGCGAGAGGTCTCCCGGCGATATCTGGAGCTGGTGGGACTCAATGGCTTCGAGGATTACTACCCGCACCAGATCTCTGGGGGAATGCAGCAACGAGTGGGGATCGCCCGGGCCTTGTCAAAAAAACCCGACATCCTCCTCATGGACGAACCGTTCGGCGCCGTGGATGCGCAGACGCGCGAGCAGCTTCAAGAGGAGTTGCTGAAGATCTGGTCCAAGACCGACACCACGGTGATTTTCGTAACCCACAGCATCGACGAGTCCATTTACCTCTCGGACCGGGTCGTGGTCATGCATTCCCGTCCCGGCCGGATCAAAGAAGAGGTCGCAGTGGACCTTCCCCAACCGCGGTGGGAGGGAGATGTCAAGGCAGACCCGCGCTTTGCGCAGCTGCGCGCGCGCATACGAGAATCCCTGCGGGGGTAGCCCATGGCAGCATCTCGTGATGAGCAGATCATTAATGAGCTAAGACTTAGACGCGAACAGCACTGGTCCCTCTACGACCACCCCAACCTGATCCGTGCAGCTTCGGTGATGATTTTTTTGGCCGCCTGGGAATTCTACGGTCGCCGCACCGACCCGATCCTGCTCACCTATCCGACTGCCGTTGTCTGGGCAGCCGCGCAGTTGATCCGGTCAGGCGAACTCTTTCGCCAGCTTATGGTCAGCCTGGCCTCTCTCACCGTCGGGTTTGGCGTCTCGCTCCTCTTGGGAGTGGGATTAGGACTGGCCATGGGCCGGTCGCGTTTGGCAGAGGCGGTTCTGGACCCGCACATCAACGCCTTTTACTCCACGCCGCAGGTCGCTCTCACACCGCTGCTCATGATGTGGTTTGGACTGGGATTTGGGGTAAAAGTCGTGATTATCTTTCTCTTTACTTTTTTCCCTATCCTGATCAACACGGCTAGCGGCGTGAAAAACGTCAGCGCCTCCATGGTGGAGGTGGGCCGCGCCTATATGGCTTCTGAGCCGCAGATCCTCTTTAAGGTCGTCTTTCCAGCCGCCCTCCCCTTCATCATGGCCGGGGTGCGTCTGGCCGTGGGACGCGGTCTGGTCGGGATGATCGTGGCCGAACTCTTCACGGCCATCACAGGTCTCGGGGCCATGCTGACCCTTTACGGCAATCTCTTCGAGACCGCCAAGATGTTCGTGGTGATCATCGTTCTCGGCCTGCTGGGCGTCGGCCTCATTCAGGCGACGCAGGCGCTGGAGAGACGCATGGCCCGATGGAAAGAAACGGAGCGCGCCGTTAGCTGAAGCCGTTTTATATGGATGGGGACGTTCGGCGACGCCGTTACGAAAGAGGAAGGTAAGCTTTGGCACTGAACGTACTAGAAGAACAGGCTCTGGTCGAGATTAATCTCTCGCGGGCAAAACCCTTCCGCCTGACGGACTATCTCGGGCTGCTGCGCGTAAGCTCCGTCGTCCTCTTCGTGGTCGCCTGGGAGATTTTCGGCCGCCGCGTCAATCCCCTTTTCCTCTCCTACCCCACGGCCATCGCCAATGCCTGCGTGCAGCTCCTCATTTCAGGGGAATTCCAACGCCAGGCCCTTGGGAGCCTGCAAGTTTATGCCGTCGGGCTGACAGCGGCTCTGGTGCTCGGCATCCCCCTGGGGCTCCTCATGGGGCGCTACAGGCTGGCCGAGTATCTGCTGGACCCTTACGTCTATGCCCTCGACGCGACCCCCCGGGTAGCTTTGATCCCGGTGCTCCTGCTCTGGTTCGGGCTCGGTGCCCCGGCCAAGATCGCGGTCGTTTTCCTGAGCGGCATCTTTCCCGTGCTCATGAATACGTTCAGCGGCGTTCGGACCGTGAGCAGCAGCCTCGTCGATGTCGGACGGGCCTACGGGGCCGGTGAAGGAAAAATTTTTACCAAGATCATCATGCCGGCCGCCCTTCCTTTCATCATGGCAGGCGTGCGCTTGGCCGTAGGGCGAGCTCTTATCGGGATCATCACGGCTGAGATGTTCACCGCCGTGACAGGCATGGGGGCCCTGCTCATTCGCTACTCCAGCGCCTTTGCAACGGACAAGTTCTTCGTTCCGGTCATTTTTCTCGCTTTGCTCGGGGTGGTCCTGAGCGCGGCCGTGGAGGCCTTGCAGAGGCGCTTGGCGCCCTGGAAAGAAACCGAAAGGGCACTGTGAGTGGATAAAGGGCTCTTCATTTTCCCTGTCGAATACCTGGAAGACTTCTCCGCCAAGGTATTCATGCATTTCGGAGTCCCGAAAGCTGACGCTCGACAAGCAGCAGAGGTCCTGGCAAAAAGCGATTTAAGAGGGATCGACTCTCATGGAGTAGCGCGGCTCCATACCTATTTTGACATGCTCGCGCTCGGCAGAATCAATCCTAAACCCAATATTAAGATTGTCAGAGAAAAATCGAGCGTGGCGACGGTAGATGGCGATAACGGCCTGGGACTGGTCGTAGGTCCTAAGGCAAATGAGATAGCAATGGAAAAAGCTGAAAAATATGGCGCCGGTTGGGTCGCCGTCTGCCACACCAATCACTTCGGCATAGCAGGTTACTATCCTCTAAAGGCACTTGAAAGAGATCTCATCGGCTGGGCCATGACCAACACGACTAAATTAGTCGCCCCCCTGTGGGGGGCAGAAAGAATGCTGGGCACTAACCCGATTGCGATCGCATTTCCCGGTTACAAAGAGCCCCCGATCGTAATCGACCTCGCCACCAGCGCTGCGGCCTACGGGAAATTAGAAATAGCGAGACGAAAAAAGACGCAAGTGCCAAGAGGATGGATCATCGACAAAAACGGCGACATGACTACCAATCCTGATGATATGGTAAACGGAGGGGCTTTATTGCCTCTAGGATCGGATCGCGACATGGGCGGACACAAGGGTTATGCGCTCGCGGCCACGGTGGATATTTTGTGCGCCGTACTAAGCGGCGCCAACTGGGGCCCCTTCGCGCCACCCTTCGCCTTGCGGCAGGAGGTTCCAACCCGAAGCGTGGGCAAAGGCATCGGACATTTCTTCGGAGCCATGCAGATCGACGGCTTCATCGACAAAGACGATTTCAAAAAACAGATTGATGACTGGATCCGCATCTTTAGGAACACCAAGCCAGCACCGGGCACCCAGGGCCCGCTCATTCCCGGCGACCCCGAGAGGGAGGCCGAGGCCGTCCGCGGCAAGGAGGGCATTCCTTTAATTCAGCCTGTGGTTGACGATTTATTGGACATTGCGCAGAAGACAGGGATTCCTTTCGAGGTGAAATAAAGAGAGAAGGTTGTTGAGGTTTTTCAAACTGGTCTTCGGCCATACAGGAGGAAATAAAGATGCATATAGAGATACCGACTTTTGCGACAATCATCTGGCTCTTGCCTTTTCTCGTTGGCACCGTCAACGCCCAGCAGAAAGATTTGCGCACGCTGCGCCTGAGTGTATTTAGAGCCGATGCGGCGATGGTGGCAGCCAAGGCGCGCGGTCTCTTCGCCGCTGAAGGGCTCGAGGTAAAGATCACTATGACCCCCAACTCGACGGAGCAGATGCGGGGAATCAGCAAGGGCTCTTTCGAAATCGCCTCTACGGCCTTCGACAACGTCTTGGCCTGGTCGGGAAAAGAAGGTGCCGAGATCATAGCCGTGGCCCAGACCGTCGACAAGATCGTACTGCCTGTCTTTGTGCGGCCGGAGATTCGTGAGTGGAATGACCTGCGCGGTAAGAAATTGGCGGCAGATGCCGTGGATACGGCGTATGCCCTGGTCCTGCGGCGCATCTTGCTGGCCCACGGCTTGGACCTTGATCGCGGCGACTACGAGCTGGGCGCTGTGGGAGCAACAGACCACCGCCTCGAATCGATGACGCGAGGTGAGACTTTTGCTGCGGTCCTCAACCCGCCCATTGATGCAAAGGCGGAAGCCGCCGGGATGGTACGCTTCGGAGACCACCTGAGCGTTCTGCCCGATTACCCGGGCGGCGTACTCGCCGTGAACCGCGCCTGGGCTCAAAGCCATCGCGACGACCTTGTGCGCTTTCTGCGCGCCTGGTTGACGGCAATGCGCTGGGTTAACGATCCAGCCAACCGGGAAGCGGCGATCAAGATGGTAGCCGCTGATTTGGGCTTCAATCCGAAGACTGCCGCTGAGAGGGTGTCAGAGCTATCCGCGAACGGATCGCTCAATGTGACGGGGCTTGAGGGCGTGCTAGAGCTGCGCACCCAGTTCGGCTTCAAACTTCCTATGGGCGTCGTCTTGACGCCTTACTACGATCTCGACTACTACCGCGCAGCCGCGGGTAAATAAGTCCGACGAAGAGCGAAGGTGGCCCGCCCGGCTAACCTTTGCTAAAATAACCGCATGAGCCAGCCGCGCAGTAAGGAGATCTCCGAAGCAGCTCCGCCCACTCCTTCGACCCCCGATTGGGCCAATTACACGGACGAAGAGCTGCTGCAGATGAGAATCTGCGATTTGCGGCTCAAAATCCCAGGGACGGAACTCGAATCACGCATCGCGGCTTTTTACCAAGAGCTGGAACAAAAAGAGATCGCCTTTAAGCCGGTCTGCTACTTGGGAGATGAATGGTTTTGTCCTGACGGCGCCTCGACCATCGCGATCCCCTTCTATCTGGCCCATTCACGGCTGAAAAGGCTCGAGGAGCGCATGATGATGGAAGTCGAGGGCGGAACGGAGGCCTGGTGCATGCGTCTTCTGCGTCATGAGATGGGGCATGTGCTGAACCATGCCTACTTGCTCGCGAAAGAGCCACAATGGCAAAAGCTCTTCGGTCCGCCTTCGCTCGATTACTCCGAGAGTTTCCGAGCCCGCCCTTACAGCAAACGTTTCGTCCGCCACCTGGATGGGTGGTATGCCCAGAGCCATCCCGAGGAGGACTTTGCCGAGACAGTCGCTATATTGCTGACGCCCGGCTTGGATTGGAAGCGGCAATACAGAGGCTGGAAGGCGCTCGACAAGCTTGAGTACGTAGACGACTTGATGCGAAAGCTCGCCGGCAAGCCGCCCCTGGTGGTTTCGCGAGCCAAGATGAGCGAGGCCTCCCGCCTCCGCTCCCGCCTCGAGGCGTACTACAAGAGACGCCGTCGTCTCTATGCACAGGATTTTCCCGACTTCTTCGATTCGGATTTGCGCAGGCTGTTCGTCGATGCTTCGGCGGCGCCTTCAGCCGAGCGGGCGGCTGCATTCCTGCGACGATCGAGAAAACCCATCTTGGAGGCTGTATCGGTCTGGACCGGCGAGCCAAAATTTACCGTGAGTCGTCTCTTTCGGGCGCTGACCGAACGGTGCGCCGAGCTGGACCTCAGGGTGCGAAACGATTCTTCTGATCTGGAAATCACTGCCTATCTGGCGACGCTGGCCTCTCATTACCGGCTGACCGGAAAGTTCAAAAAGTTATGACGTCGCATTCGGCCCTAGTCGCGCTTGAGGAGAGGAGGAGATGAAAAAAACGCTCAAGGTTTTAGCGCTCTTCGACACGGCCGGCACGCCTCCCGCAGATCAAGATTTCAGTCAGGAGCTCAAGACCGAGGACTGGAAGGCCGAGGCCAACGTGCTTAACGCCCTGAAACGTTTAGGTCACGAAGTGCGCTCGCTCGGCGTCTTCGACGAACCGGGACTGATCCTGGAAGAGGTCAAAACCCACCCGCCTGATGTCGTCTTCAACCTGACCGAACACTTCAATAACCGCTCGGCCTACGATCAGAATGTGGCCAGCCTGCTCGAAATGCTGGGTGTCCGCTACACCGGCAGCGGTCCCACCGGGCTCACGCTGTGCAAGAACAAGGGTATGACGAAGGAAATTTTGGCGTACCACCGCATCCGTTTTCCTGCCTATGCCATATTTCCTCCGGGTGCCACCATCCGCAGGCCCAAACGCCTTGCCTTCCCGCTCTTCATCAAACCCCTTCAGGAGGAGGCCTCCTACGGGATTTCCCAGGACTCGTTCGTTGAGAACGACGAGGCCTTTGAGGAACGTGTCCGCTTCATCCATGAACGAATGAATCAGGAGGCGCTGGCCGAGGAATATATCGAAGGCCGTGAACTCTACGTCAGCATTCTCGGCAACCAGCGGTTGCAGGTCTTCCCGATACGCGAGGTGATCTTCTCTGAAGTGCCGGAGGGTCGGCCGCGCTTTTCTACTTTCAAAGCGAAATGGGACGAGGCCTACCGCCAGCGCTGGGGGATCCAAAACATCTTCGCCCAACCACTCCCCGAAGGCGTGGCAGAGCGCATCGCAAAGATCTGCAAAAAGGTTTATCGCGTTCTCAGGATACGGGGATACGGCCGCATCGATCTCCGGGTCGCGCCTGATGGAGATATAGTTATCCTTGAGGCGAATCCGAATCCCAATCTCGCGGCTGACGACGAGTTCGCCCAGTCGGCACTCAAGGCCGGGCTCACCTATGAAGGATTGATACAGCGCATTCTCGGTCTGGCCCTTTCCACTTAAGTCGACGACCGAGCGCTATCCGGCGCTTATTAGAGTGGCGTCTGATCGCTTGAAAGCCGGAGTGAAGCCGGATAATATCGCCCTCAATAATTTCAGGAGGAAGGAAATGGCTTACGAAAAATACGGTTCCGACGTCATCATCGACATGATGCGCGCTTATAAAATTCCCTATGTCAGCTTGAACCCCGGCGCGACCTACCGGGGGCTGCACGACTCTCTGGTCAATTACGGAAAGAATGAGATGCCGATCATCACCTGCACCCACGAGGAAACGGCCGTGCAGATCGCCCACGGCTACGCCAAGGCATCAGGCAAACCCATGGTGGCTATCGTTCACGACGTAGTAGGATTGCTTCACTCCTGTTTAGCGATCTTCTACGCCTACCTAGATCGTGTACCGGTCATGATCATGGGGGCCACAGGCCCGATGGATACGACGCGTAGACGCCCGCAGATTGACTGGATCCACACCGCCAACGTTCAGGGAAACGCCATCAGGGATTACGTCAAATGGGATGACCAGCCCTACAACGCAGGCAGCGTCCCGGAATCCTTTGCACGCGCCTACCGAGTGATGATGACGGAACCAAAAGGTCCGGTCTATCTCTGCTGGGACGCGGCCATTCAGGAGGATATGCTCAAAGCGGACGTTCCCATTCCCAACGTAGCCCGTCTCATGCCTCCATCCCCGATCCAAGGGGATCTCAAGGCGCTCGAGAAGGCGGCAGAGATGCTCATCGCGGCGAAAAACCCGGTGATCCTCACCGATTATACGGGAAGAAATGCGGAGTCGTTTGACAACCTCGTCAAGCTCGCCGAGCTTCTGGCCGTCCCTGTCATGGACTTCAATCGCAGACTCAACTTTCCAACCAACCACCCACTTAATCTCACCGGCTCGGACATGGTCGAAAAGGCCGATCTGATCCTCTCTCTCGATGTGAGAGATCTCTACGGCCCGCTGGTCAAGCTCGACAAGATCACGCGCAAGACCGTTTACCGGACGCAGAAGGGCTGCAAGATCATTGACATCGGTTTTGCCGATCTCCACATCAGCAAGTGGTCCCAGGATTACATGCAACTCCAGGAAACCGACCTCCACATCGCGGCGGATACGCTGGTCGCGATTCCCCAGCTCACGCTCATGTGTGAGGAGATCCTTGGGAAGAACGGGAAGAAGCGGGAAGAGATCCGCAAACGTTTCGACGACCATAAGCGGACGCACGAGGCGCTGCGCGCCCAGTGGCAAGAAGAGGTCAAGAAAAACTGGAAGGGAGAGCCGATGTCCTTGCCGCGCCTGGCGCACGAGATCTGGCAGGCGATCAAAAATGAGGATTGGGTGCTTACGGCCAATACGCTTGAAGAGTGGGCGCTCAAGCTGTGGGACTTCGACAAGTCCTACCGCCATCCGGGAAAATCTCTCGGGACTTCCACTCAAATCGGCATCTCCACCGGCGTGGCGCTTGCCCACCGAGGAAAGGGAAGATTGGTGGTAGACATTCAGCCCGATGGCGATTTGATGTTCGACCCCGGCACGCTCTGGATCGGCGCCCACGATAAGATCCCGATGTTGGTCGTCATGTACAACAACCGCGCCTACTACAACGATTGGGAGCATCAGATCCGCATGGCGGCTCAAAGAGGAACGGACGAAAAGCTCGCCTATGTCGGCATGGAGATCGATAACCCGCCGCCCGACTTCGCGACCATCGCCAAGGGCATGGGCTGCTACGGCGAAGGGCCGATCTTTAACGGCGACCAAGTCGGTCCTGCCTTGAAGCGGGCCATCGAGTTCATCAAGAAGGAAGGCAAGCCAGCGCTGGTCGATACGGTGACACAGTTCAGGTAGAGGTGACGCATGCGACTCAAAGACAAAGTAGCGATTGTAACAGGAGCGGCGCAGGGGATCGGGGCGGCGTACGCGCGAGGCCTCGCAAGAGAGGGAGCGGCAGTGGCCGTCGTCGATATTCTCGACCCGAATCCCGTCGCCAAAGAGATTGTCGGCAACGACGGCAAGGCATTGCCGTTGGTGGTTGATGTCTCGGACGAAAAGCAAACCCAAGCGATGGCGAAAAAAGTCGCCGATACGTTCGGCCGCATCGACATCCTGGTCAATAACGCCGCCGTATACGGCACGATCGTGCGCAAACCCTTTGAGCAGATCACCGTGGATGAATGGGACAAGCTCTATGCGGTAAACGTCCGCGGCATCTTTCTCTGCGTCAAGGCCGTGGCGCCTTACATGAAGGCTCAAAAGCAGGGCAAAATTATCAACGCGACCTCCAGCACCTTCTTTAAAGGCAATGAGGATTTTCTTCACTACGTCAGCTCAAAGGGCGCGGTCGTCGCCATGACCCGCTCGCTTTCACGCGAGCTGGGAGAGCACAACATCAACGTGAACGCCATTGCTCCAGGCCAGACTCTGAGCGAAGCGAACCTAAAACGGGGGGAACAGGTTGACGCGAACTCTCTTCGGATTCGACTGCTGAAAAAACGGCTCTATCCCGAGGATCTGGTGGGGACGATTATCTATCTCAGCTCTTCCGATAGCGACATGATGACGGGCCAAGTCTTGCTCGTGGACGGAGGAACCGCATTTCATTGAAAGGCAGCAGCTGATGGCTGAAGGCTATTTGCTGTTTTTCTCCTGAAGTTGTCTCTTCCACCCCAGGGTCCTTGCCGTGGCCCCGATATGTTCGGCCTCGGCAATCATCCCCTTGCGCTGGTAAAAAATCGACAGGCTGGTATAAGCCAGCTCATCTTCCGGGCTGACCTCGATCAACTTTTTGCCGACTTCAATCGCTTCGTCTAGCTTGTTCTGGTTCGCGTAGGCCATCGCCAGGGCATGCAAGGCGTCGGTATATTGCGGATCTATCTGTAGGGCCTTTGCATAGGCTTCGATAGCCTCGTCGAGTTTATCATGGATGAAGCATTCCATCCCCTGATTATAATAATCTTCCTTGGTCACCATCGCCCCCTGATCCATTCTGGAGACACAATTAAACGGGAGCCGATCGGTTGAGACCAACCAGACTTCGACCGCATTGCTGAAGAATAACCTTCTTGAGTCGGGCGGGGTCAATGGGTTTTTTAAAGATCACCCCCTGCAGCCCCTCTAAACAGCTCCGTTTGATCACATGGTCTTTATCGTAGTAGAAGGCCGTCATGAGGATAACGGGAAGGCTGGGGTATTGTTTCTTTACCGCATGGTAAAGCTCATAGCCGTCCATATCGGGCATCACCACATCGCTGAGTATCAGATCAAACTCCTTTTTTTCCAAAACCTCCATCGCCTTTTTCCCCGAGGGAGCCATTTCAACCAGACACCTTTCCCCCTGCAGCAGATCTTTCAACGAATGACAGACCCCTAGATCATCATCGACCACCAACAACCGGAGCCCCTCTAGGAAGGAGCCGTCTTGCTCTTTCTGGCCGGCCGCCACCTTCACCTTCAGCCTCAGGTCTGCCATCATCCTCCCACCCAGGTATTCTTTGGTACCGTATTCCCCCTCTTCCGCCATCTCTCCGATGCGCCGGGTAATCTCCTGAATTTTTTGCACGTGCTGCTCAACGGACTCCAGCCGTTCCGACTCCACGATATAGTCCTCGTCGGTCGCCACTCGTCCGACATACTGCTGTAAAAGGTTCAAATGATTCACCAACACTTCCAACGAATTGTTGATCTCGTGGGAAAGACCGATAGCGATTTCACACAGGGTAGCCAGTTGATCTCGATGTCTGATTTCACGAATGTCTTTGGCGAAGCCGATGGAGCCGATCTCGCAGCCCTGCTCGTCGTAAATCACCGATGCCGAAATGGCTACTGGGATCCGCTCTCCTTTTTTGGTTTTGAAGATGGTCTCGAAGTTACAAACCTTCCCTTTATTTCCACCCTCCCCACACCGCATTCCCACCATCACCTTTTGCGCCTCTTCGCGGGTAGGATAGATTTCCAACACGCTCTTTCCTAGCATCTCTTCCTGCGCAAAACCAAGGTTTTGCCTGGCGCCATCATTGTAAAAGATGATGGTTCCTTGCTGATCAACGGCGATGATGATATCGGGGCAGCTCTCGACCAGCTTCTGAAAATACTGTGGAGGTAGTGACATAGGAAATGAGGATAGTTTTTTAATCATAAGTCGATCGACCCAAGGATTGCAAGAGCTTAGTAAATCTGCTTGACTGGTGTTTTTAACCGCCCGTATCATAAACGAAGTTTTCTCTTATCCTTTAATGGCCCTATCGCTCAAAGATATATTCTTAGGAAGACCGAAGGATCCATTGGATCCAAGGGTCTTCCACCAGATCTCCCTCATCGCATTCCTCGCTTGGGTAGGCCTTGGGGCCGATGGACTGAGTTCCTCGGCCTACGGGCCGGAAGAAGCATTCCTGGCCCTTGGAGAACACTTTTTCCTTGCCTTGCCTCTAGCTATCCTCATGGCCGTAACTGTGTTCGTCATATCCGCGAGCTACAGCCAAATCATCGAGTTTTTCCCAACCGGCGGGGGTGGCTATCTAGTCGCCACTAAACTCTTAGGACCAAAAGTCGGTTTGGTTTCCGGATCCGCCCTGGTTGTAGACTACATGCTTACGATTACCATCTCAGTGGCAAGCGGAGCCGATGCCATTTTCAGCTTCCTGCCCGCTTCAATCCACGGAGCAAAACTGGCAACCGCATTTGTTCTGATTTTTTTTCTCATTTACCTCAACCTTCGCGGCACCAAAGAGTCGGTTCTTTTTCTGCTCCCCATCTTTCTCCTCTTTATCCTTGCCCACCTTCTTGCTATTGGCCTAGGGATTGTCCCAAAAGCTGCGAACATTCCTGTGCTTGCCTCCACGACCTATCAGAAGACCATTGGAGATATTCAAGGCCTGGGGTTATGGACGACTCTTTTCATCGTTCTGCATGCCTATAGCCTCGGTGGCGGTACGTACACGGGCATCGAAGCGGTGAGCAATGGCCTTCAGGTTCTACGGGAGCCGAGAGTCCAGACCGGAAAGAAAACTATGCTTTACATGGCCGTATCGCTCGCATTCACCGCGAGTGGTTTACTTCTATCTTACTTGCTGAACCATGTTTCCCACGAGCCGGGCAGAACTCTCAACGCCAGTCTATTTGCCAAGGTCTATGAAGGCTTCTTCTCGACCGATTTGGCCTATATCTTGGTGGTTGTAACTCTTCTGACCGAGGCGGCGATCCTCTTGGTCGCGGCCCAAGCTGGTTTTATCGACGGACCCAGGGTGCTTTCCAACATGGCGATAGACTCGTGGGTCCCACACCGTTTTTCTCACTTGAGTGACAATCTAGTGGCCCAATACGGCATCTGGTTCATGGGGCTGGCCTCCCTGGGCTTTCTCGTGTACAGCCGGGGTGAGGTAAAGCTCTTAGTCGTCATGTACAGCATCAACGTCTTCCTCACCTTTACTCTCTCCCAATTAGGCATGTGCAGGCACTGGTGGGAAGTAAGGAAGCATCAGAGATCCTGGTTGCGCAAGCTCCTGCTGAACGGTCTCGGCCTCATGCTGACGGCCACCATTCTGGTCGTAACTGTGGTTATAAAGTTTGCCGAGGGTGGATGGGTGACGGTTCTGGTCACTTCAGGGTTCATTCTCCTCTGTTATGTGATCCGATCTCATTACGACCGGGTAAGCGGCGCGTTAAAGAGCCTGGATGAAACCCTGATCAATATCCCCTTCCAGCCCGATCTGAAGAGTCCGGTCCCTGCCAAGAATGCTGAGGCCCCCACCGCGGTAGTGATCGCAAGGGATTTCGATGGCATCGGCATCCACTCCCTGCTTAACATCTCCCGACTGTTTCCTAACCACTTTAAGAACGTGGTCTTTGTTTCGGTCGGTCTGATCGACTCTGGTAAATTCAAGGGGCTGAGCGAGATCGAGAATTTGCGCCGCTCAAAGGAAGAAGGCCTCAAGAGCTTCGTGGACTTTGCCAACTGCTTGGGTTGGTATGCGGAGTACCGCTGCTCCCTGGGAATTGATCTCATGGCTGAACTGGAGAAACTATGTAAATCCGTGGCCGAGGATTTTCCCAAGTCGGTCTTCTTTGCCGGAAAGCTGGTGTTTGAACAGGAGAACCTATTTACTCGTCTCCTTCACAACCATACGCCTTTCACCTTGCAGCAAAGACTTCAATTTGACGGGCTCGAGATGATGGTGGTCCCAATCCGCGTCTTCACTTCCTTACAACCCAAGGGAGCTGATGGTTAAAGACTCTCAATGTGGCTAAAGAACCTGGTCGGCGTTTTATCACATGCTCCGAGGGCACGTAGTCAAGGGGTTGATGCGCCGCCTACCCCATAACTGCCATCTGATGATCTGCAACTGACACTGATTTTCGATTTTAGATTTTGGATTTTAGATTCAATCCAAAATCGGCAATCCAAAATCCAAAATTGCTATTGCCTACTGCTCTCTAGTACTTTCCGGTACAGTCTTTCATACCCGTCCACCATCTGTTCGACAGAAAATTTTTCCTGAACCCATTTACGGCACCGCCTCCGATCGATCTTTTCTATTAAGCCGATGGTTTCGACCATCTCGTCTTCATCTTGCAGGAGGCAGCCGGTCGTGCCGTCTCTAATCAGTTCCGGCATCGAACCCCGCTGGTAGGCGAGAACCGGCGTGCCAGCGGCCATGGCCTCCACCACGACCATGCCAAACGGCTCATCCCACTGGAGAGGGAAAAGAAATGCCTTTGCCCGGCCCATCATCTCCATGAGCTTGGCATGAGGCAAACGCTCCATGTACCTGATACGGTCCCCATCGATGTGGGGCTTGACCTGACGCAAAAAATATTCCTGACTCCAGGGGAGATGAGAGGTCACATGTCCGACAATCAGGAGCCGGACCCGGGCCTTCTTGGCAATCCGGATCGCCTCGCCGATGCCCTTGTCAGGAGTCATGCGCCCCACGATGATCACAAAATCTTCTGGCTTGTCGTTGAAAGGAACTTCGTCCAGGTCGATCCCGTTATAAATCACCGGCAACGATTCGTCCCCCAGCATCCTGGCCTGAGCCCGGCTGACGCAAACCGGAACACAACGGGGAAATTGCCGCCGATAATATTCATGAAGCCCTTTCTCGATGTAGGCATAGGTGATCAGCGTAGGGGTTTCCGTGAAATCAGAGAAGTAGGGAGCTAGGGTTGGCCAATGGGCGTGGATGAGATCAAAACGGCCGGCCTGGCGATAAAGGTTATAGGTGTTGCGTGTCTCCAACTCCTTTTCCAGATAGAAAGTCGACTGAGGATCATCCTGGCTTGCGATGGGCAGGACCGAGTGGAGCGGACAATCGACCTTAGAATCCCCGGAGGCGAAAAGCTCTACCTGATGGCCGCGCCGAGTGAGACGTTGGCAGAGGTGGTAGACAATCCATTCCGTCCCTCCATAGCTTTTTGGAGGGATGGAAATATAAACGCTGGAGATCTGAGCGATTTTCATCGAGCGAGATAGTGATGGGCCGCACCGCTGCTATCTCACTAAGCCGATTTTTTGAAAGAAGCCTGCCTTCTCAAGGTTCTCGACAAACGAATTATCGAAAAATTCTTTCGGCTCCGCACTCTTGGCCTGCGGAAACTCCTTTTCGTCCATGTAGCCGAATTGAGCCTGGATCGCGTCGGCGCGCACGGCGAGGCTCATATCCCAGTAAGCCGAAAAAGCATCGTAAGTTCCATCGACGGTCGGCGCGTCATCGATCTTGACATATTTGGCAATGGCCTTTTTTGCAACCTCCGGCTCTTTCCTCGACAAAACCACTGCCTCGGCCATCGCTTTGAGAAATGCATAGATGGTATTCGGGTTACTCCTCAAATACTTCTCGGTCGTTCCGTAAGTCACCTGGAGACCGGGAATATTCAACTTGCCGATATCGACCAGGAGGTTAAGCCCGGATTCTTTGGCTTTCAGAGTATTCGGGGCGGAGAGTGTCCCGGCCGACGTTTTCCCACCGATGACCGAACTCAAGATAGCCGGAACGGTTTGAACGTAGAGAATCTTAACGTCTTTGTCTGGAACCAATCCGTTTTTCTTCAGGGCCTCACGCGTAGCCGTATCGAGCGCGGCGCGCGGCGTGCTGGCAGCGACCGCTTTCCCCTTAAGTTGCTGAATAGAAGCGATTTCCTTGGCGCCCCACATTTGAAACACGAACTGCTGCATCGTGCCGCCAAAATATTTAACCTCCCCGCCTCTGAGCCGGGCGTTGATCAGATCGGGTCCGTCCGTGTAAAAATCGGCCTCTCCGGAGACCACCGCTTGGGCGGAGACTTGAGGAGTCAGCAACTGAAGTTTAGCAGTGAGTCCATATTTTTTGAAGAGTCCGGCTTCATAGGCAACCCATATGGGCGTGAAGGCACCGCTCGGCTGGGCATAGGTAACGATGATCTCGCTTTTCTCCGGTTTACCGCCGACTTCGCTCGCGGCGAGAGAAAGAGAAGCCACCATTAGGGGAATGAAGCCCAGCACAGCTGCTAGACTCTTCCCCCATCTATTTCCAGTCATCGAATTCACGAGCGCCATTTTTTCCTCCTCCTTATCATCTTCGAAAAGCATTATTGTACTCAGATTTCCCCATCTGGCAAGGAGAATCAAGCTCCTCTGGATCGGTTGGAGAAATGGCTCCTAATCTGTGGCAGATGGTCGGCAATCAACAATCCTAAGCTCCACGGCAGAGGTTCCATTCCATTCGTTTTCGTTCAGGCGATAGACCAAATCGACCGTGGTTCCCGGAGAGGCGGGAAAGTCATAGCTCCATTTAAATGCGACGGCGCCCAAGGATTTACCTCCCTGACGGAGCCTAAAGCGCGAAACGCCGCTAAAATCCCTTCGCTCGGCTATCTCCACTGCCCTGGTCATAAAGAGTGGCTCGAGATTTCCGATCCCAAAAGGCTGAAGCGCATCGATCTCGCGCGCCAGCGAAAGCCCGATTTCGGGAAAATTCAAATAGGCATCCACTTCCAGCACAGGAATCAGATCCTCTGGCGCCAAATAGTCCCTGACGATCTCCTCAAAACGATCTAAGAAAATCGGGAACTTCTCTTGCTTGATGCTCAGCCCTCCCGCATATTCGTGGCCGCCGAATTTCTCAAGAACGTCTGCACATCGCTTGAGCCCCTCTACCATATGAAAGCCGCGGACGCTGCGGGCTGAACCTTTTCCCTCGCCCTGACTGAAACCAATCACAACGGTAGGCCTATGGAACCTCTCCACAATCCGGGAGGCTACGATTCCCAAAACTCCCGGGTGCCACCCTTCCCGACCCAAGACGATAGAGTAGCGGTCCCGAAAGCGCGGATCTCCATCTACCTGGGACAGGGCCTCCTCCAAGACTTGTGCTTCCATGGCCTGCCGCTCCCGGTTATGTTCGTCCAGTTCCTGCGCGATCCGGAGCGCCACCTCATGGGACTCGGTGGTCAGCATCTCCACCACCTTCAGGCCAGCATCCATCCTTCCCGCCGCGTTGATTCTGGGACCGAGTTGAAACGCGACCTGCCCGACACCCACTTCTCCTGGAGAAACACGCGCGACCTGCTTCAGGGCGATCATCCCAGGTCGTGTGGAGCCGGCGAGTTCTATCAGCCCGCGTCGCGTCAAAATCCGGTTCACTCCTTTTAAAGGCACCATGTCTGCAATCGTGCCGAGAGTAACAACGTCCAGGTAGCGACGGATATCGGGCGAGTCAGAACCGGAGAACCAACCGATCTCGCGGAGTTTCGCCCTGAGACCGATGATCAGATAGAAGGCCAGACCCGCACCCGAAAGCCCCTTGTCAGGAAAGGGACAATCAGAGCGATGAGGATTGATAATCGCAAAGGCCGGAGGGAGTTCTTGCGGTGGCTGGTGGTGATCCACGATCACCACGTCGAGCCCTAAGCCTTGGGCAAGTTCTACCTCTTTATGGTTTGAAATCCCACAGTCAACGGAGACCACCAACCGGACACCCTGAGAGCTCAGCCGCTTGAGCCCCTCAAAGTTCAAACCATATCCCTCATCGATCCTGTGAGGGACGTAATAGATGGCCTCACCGCCGATCTCCTTTAGAAACGAAACCAGCACCGCCGCCCCCGTAGTGCCATCCACATCGTAGTCGCCCCAGACACAGATCAGCTCTTTTTTTTCCAGGGCGCGCACCAGCCGCTCCGCGGCCTTCTCCATCCCGGCCATAAGAAATGGCGCGGGAAGATCGGAGCGCAAACTCGATGAGAGAAAACGCCTGGCGTCCTCCGGATCTTTCAAGCCACGAAGGACCAGAATCCGAGCCACCAGAGGGGAAATTTTCAATCTTTCGGAGAGGTGAGAGACAGTTCCTTCATCAACCTCTCTCAGAATCCACCGCTTCTGCATAATTTTGAGTTTTTAATTTTTAATTTTTAGTTGAGAAAGACGGGTCTTCAACTCAAAACTCAAAATTAAGAATTCGGTTCAAACAAAAAAATTCGGTTGAAAGCTAAGCGAAATTTGCCCGTGATTTCCCATACTTTAATAGTCTATAGACGCATAATTCGCGTGCATGAAGACTTTGCACGCGAAATCTCCCTGTTGTGGAG
>Ga0209824_10000703_pt1 | contig 20293 bp, 5 predicted proteins | sample VDWuncwatermetaG_FD_184124 | JGI IMG/M metagenome (GOLD analysis project Ga0209824, IMG submission 184124) | Wastewater microbial communities from Netherlands to study Microbial Dark Matter (Phase II) - VDW unchlorinated drinking water (SPAdes)... ... | reverse complement strand
TGTGGTCGTCGTAGTCAACAGTCGCGATGACGGCCCCGCGCCACCCACCATTACCAGCAACGGTGGTGGCGCGACGGCGGCGATCAGCTTTCAAGAAAATTCTATTGCGGCAGTCACCACCGTTGCCGCCACGGGCAGCAGCAAGACTTTTAGCATCACAGGGGGCGCGGACGCGGCCAAGTTTGAGATCAATGCCGATACGGGCGAGTTGAAATTTGTTGCTGCCAAATTTATTGCAGGCGCGCCCGATTTCGAGCGTCCCACATTTGCAGGCAACAAAGCCTATGAAGTCATCGTAACGGTCAGCAGCGGCGGCTTAACGGATACGCAAACCCTCGCCGTCAAAGTGACCAATGTGGCGGAAGTACCCGCAGCCACTTCCCTCGTGCAAAAGCTGGATGTGACCGACGTAGATTTTCTCAGGTTGCAAGCGGGGGCGGTCGTTTCCGGTGATGGCTCTTTAGGGTTTACGGGCGTGGGCGCGTTGAATACGCAAAATCCGCTGGAGGTGACGGATTCGTTCTACCTCGCCCAGACCACGGGCATACGCACCTCCTCTGGCTTCCTTAACAATCTCACCGTGGGCAAAGAAAATTTTGGCACGGCAGATCAGCCTTTTCTCAGATTGCTGCCACAGGTTAGCCGTGGCGCAGAAGCTGTGCCTGCTGGGCTGGAGAATTTTTTCCCCCCTGGGCAGGCTCTGGCAGCGGGTACACCCACTGCGTATAACAACGGAAACGTGCTCGGTGGGACTGGCGGCACAACCGTGGTGGAAAGCGGCAGATTCGTGGTTGATTCCACCCCGCGCGAAATCAGCAATCTGGTTGCCAACGAAACCCAGTTTCACGCCAACACGCCCATCCCCGATGCGTTTAATCCGCTGCCGTTTAGCGCGGTGATGACGCTGTTTGGGCAATTTTTTGACCACGGCCTAGACCTTATTCCCAAGGGCGGGCAAGGCACTGTTTTCATTCCGCTGCTGCCCAGTGATCCGCTGTATAACGATCCGCGTGGTGCAAATCCGCCAACCATAGAGGGCGATAGGACATTCAATAATTTTATGACGCTGTCGCGCGGCAGCTTTACCCTTGATGATGCTGGGAATCGCGTCTACACCAACACCGTATCACCGCTCATTGACCAAAACCAAACCTACGGCTCTACCGCTGGCATGACCGTGTTTTTGCGGGAATATCATGATACGGATTCAGCGATTACCGCAAATGGCGTATCTATCACCAATGCTTATATTGCAGCCATTGATGCAGCGATTTTAGATGTGGCGAATGCTGCAATCAAAGATGCTCTTATAGCTATCAAGCCAGCTATCTTGACCGCAATAGCGGGTGAAATAACGAGTGCTGTTAATACAAATACCACGGCAATTTCCACTCCAATTGATGCCGCTGTTGCTGCTGCTATCACTGCGAATGGTGGTCAAAATATAACTGCAATCGCAGATGCAATTGATGGAAACCTAAACTCCCCTCGGTACTTTGTTAATGCAGGCGACCCCACTGGACGGTTGGTGACAGGTGAGGATGGCGGCATGGCAACGTGGGCAGACATCAAGGCCAATGCCCTAAAAATTGGCATTGTGTTAACCGATGCCGATGTATTGAATTTGCCGAAAGTGGACGTGTATCCCGATGGGGTGGCGGGCAAAAGTGTCATTCCAGTTTCAGTAGTGGGCGCGAGCTCGGTTGACACCTATTTAGGTGGCACATATGTGCGGCATAACGCTGGCGCAGGTGGAGCGAGATTGGTTGCTGTAGATGCAACTTTTAATCTAGATGGAAGTGAAGCTACTGCGGTGGTTTTAATTCAACCTGGGGATACGACAACTTCACCGCTGCGTATCGGCCACGCCTTGCTGAATGACATCGCAAACGGTGCGAGCCCGGGACGCACAAGAGAGGGCAAGCTACTTGTTGCTGATGATGATGGCGTTGTCGGACTTGGCGCTTTACCAGCTAGTTTTTCTGCCACAACGCATGCAGCATACGACAACGAGCTCCTCGACGCGCACTTCATTGCGGGCGATGGGCGCGCCAATGAAAATATCGGTTTAACTTCCATTCACGCGGTTTTCCATTCCGAGCACAACCGCGTGGTGGCCGAGCTGCGTGCACTGGATGCCGCGCAAGGCATCGAGCGCACCGGCGAGCAAATTTTTCAGGCGGCGCGGCTGGTGGTAGAGATGCAATATCAGCACATCGTGTTTGCGGAATTTGCCCGCCTGATCAGCCCCAACATCGCGCTCTTTGCCGACTACAGCACCCAAATAGACCCGGTTATCACCTTGGAATTTTCGCAGGCGGTTTATCGTTTTGGTCATTCTATGTTGACGGAAACAGTGGACTTGATGGATGCCAGCGGTAATTTGACCGAGGTCGGTTTGATTCAAGCATTTTTGAATCCGCTGGCCTTCGCCAATCTCGATGGCACGGCCAATGGCCTAGCTTCTATTGTCGACACGGGCAGCCGTGCGGTGGCCTCGCAAGTTATTAAGGGGATGAGCCAGCAGGTGGGCAGCGAGATTGATGAAATGGTTACGCCTGCGCTGCGTAATAATTTGGTGGGCTTGCCGCTGGATTTGGCCGCCATCAACATTGCGCGCGGGCGCGATGTGGGCATTCCTTCGTTGAATGCGGCCCGCGCAAAGTTTTTTGAAATGACGGGCGGGGCGGCTTCGCTTAAGCCTTATGTGAGCTGGACCGATTTTGGTAATAATCTGCTGCACCCAGAGTCGCTTAAAAATTTCATCATGGCGTATGCTGGAAAAGATTTGCAAGCGCATCAGGTGGGGACGAGCTACACGGTAGATCAGTGGGCAGCTTTACGTATTTCTGCGCTTCCGGCAGAGCAAGCCGCCTACGCCAACGCGCTCAGTGCGGCAGCGGATAATGCCATGACTAAAGCATCTTTCATGGCTGTGGGGGGCAATCAAAAATTTAACGAAATTGATTTATGGTTGGGCGGCCTCGCCGAGAAAAAAGTGTTCATGGGCATGTTGGGTTCGACCTTCGACTTTGTGTTCTCCACGCAAATGGAAGCCCTGCAAGAAGGCGATCGGCTGTATTACCTCAACCGTTTGGTCGGCACTAATTTGCTTACCGAGATAGAAGGCCAATCGTTTGCCGACATCATCATGCGTAACACCGATGCCAAACATTTATATGCGCGGGTTTTCCTCGTGGCCGATGCGTATGTGGAAATTGGTACACCCGGCAGTTGGCGCGCAGGCGAGCATCTGTACGGTGCGGATGGCTTGTTGCTTGATCCAGAAAACTTAGCGCGGATAGGCGCGGGCTGGTCGATGGCCACGGTGGCAACGGTGGGGGAAGATAACAAGGCGACGCTGGGAGTGAATGAGGCTGGGATAGATGATCCAGCTACTCTGAATGTGGACGAAGGTGCAAATCCAATTCTCAGGTTTAAATTCACCGGCACCGACTTGGGCGAAATGATCGGCGGCACGGAAGCTGATGACGATATTTTTGGCGGGGCGCGCAACGACACCATTTATGGCGACGGCGGCGATGACATTATTGACGGCGGCACGGGCGATAATTTCTTGTACGGCGGGCTGGGCAACGACATCATCAAAGGCGGCGACGGTGTCGATTTTATTCAGGGTAATGAAGGCAACGATGATATTCACGCGGGTGAGGGCATAGACGAAGCGTTTGGCGGCTTGGGCAACGATATTGTCCACGGCGGTGGTGGCTCGGATGCAGTGAGCGGCGGCGGGGGCGATGATATCTTGTATGGCGATGACGATGCCGACGCGCTCACAGGTGGCTTGGGCAATGACACCCTTTATGGCGGCTTGGGCGGTGATTTCCTTGATGGACAAGAAGACAATGACATTCTTATTGGCGGCGCAGGCGAAGATATTATGTTCGGCATGGATGGGGATGATACCTTCATCCAATCTTCTGGCGATGTGGGCTTAGGCCATCTCCTGGACGGCGGGCGCGGCTTTGATGTGGCGGATTACCGTGCGGCGGGTTCTGCGGTGCAGCTTAATTTGAGCAATAATAAAGCCGCGATTATACAACCCGGTCCTATTGTCACGCGGTTTGATGTTTTTGATGGGATTGAAAAAGTGTTCGGCTCTCATTTCAATGACGTAATTATTGGCAACAATCCGATATTTGACGGGCTTAATTCGTTAGACCCAACATTCACTTACAACACCATCGTCGGCGGCCAGGGCGGCGATAGAATGTCCGGCAGCTTAGGGCGAGATCGCTATGAGTTTGCGCAGGGTGATTCGACGGTAGTGGTTTTTGGGGGGAACAATAATGGCGCGCTGGATACAGGCGACTCCTTTGATTTTTACCAAGGTGTAGCTGCTGTAACCACATCGTTAGCAGATAACGTGATCGGTATCATCAACGCAGGCACAGTCAACGAAGTTGATTTTGCTGATTTTGGCGTGGGCGGAGACACCATTTATTTGGCGACGAATTTGAGTGCTACGGGCGCGAGCCTAACTTTGATGACTGTTGCGCCGGGCAATGGGCAGGTAACGGATCAACAATACTTCATGGTACGCGGCACGTTTAATGCGGACGGGGGTGGGCAGTTTAATGTCAACACCACTGCGGGTTTTGATACCTTGGTGGTGTATGACGGCAACTCTGCTACGGGTGTTAATGCGGTGCTACAAACCGCGCTGGTGCTATCGGGTACGGGCGGTGCGGCTTTTACGCATCTTGATGCCAACCCTGCCACTGGTATTTTAGGTTCAACTTTTACCTTGGGCGTAGTCATATAAACATTTCTCACCAAGCTCATTTTCAATTTATACAGCGTCAGGTTGTTCCCTCACCCTCGCTGCGCTCTCCCTCTGGGTGAAACAACTAGCCATCTGACTAACCCAGCAAAAGACGCTGGGCAAGTCATTGGTTATCCCAGAGGGCGAGGGATGTAAAGTCCTTCTCCCTTCGGGAGAAGGGTGGGGAGAGCGCAGCGAGGGGGCCGCAGGCGGGAGCAAAATTAAGACTTTCATCCATCAAAATTAGCACTGCAGGGATGAGGGGGTAGTAGGGATGCCCATAAAGAGAAATAGCCCATTATCTGGTTTATAATCCTGCCGACAAAAAATAAAACGCTCTCTACAGCCATTGGGTTATCAGATGAAATGTAAAGTATTGGTACAAGCTTTTATTATCAGCGGTGCAGCCGTGATTTTCATCAGTGCCCCTGTTCAGGCGCAACCTAGCAGCGTCAATGCCGCCTCCAAAAACACTTCCAGCCCGTCTCCCAGTAAAAAAGTGCCACCTGCGCCCGCTCAAAAAATCGCGCCTGTAGTCACCACGTTTGAGCAAGTTTTAGAGTCTGCCTGGCGCAGTCATCCTGCCGTATTGGGCAGAAAGTCGGCACAGCGCGCAGCACGCGCCGAGCAGAAGGGCGCGCGCTGGCAGTTTCTGCCCACGCCCACATTAGAGGTGGCGCGGCAAGACAGCAGCCAGAGTGAGACTCAGGGTGTGTTTCGCCTAGAGCAGCCGATCTGGACGGGCGGGCGCATCACGTCGGGGTTGGATGTGGCCGATAGTCGGCTGAATGCGGCGGGTGCTGCGTTGCACGAGGTGAAGCATGATTTGTCGATTAAAACCATTGCCGTGTATACCGAGGCACTGCGCCAGCAAGCGCGTTTGCAACACGCAACCACCGGGCTGGGAGAGCACGAAAAATTACTCAGCATGATTAAGCGGCGCGTGGAGCAAGACGTGAGTTCGTCCACCGACTTGCGCTTGACCGAGTCGCGTTATTTTCAAGCGGCGAATGATTTATCTACCATCAAACAAGCCTATAACAACGCCCTCACGCAACTCAGCCAGCTTAATGGATCGCCCGTGACACAGATTTCTGCACAAGGTGTGCAGGATGCAAATGTAGACGCAAATACACCCAGTACGCCCAACATACCCAATATGCCCGATACGCTAGAAGACGCGCTGGCCGAGACCTTTGAGTATTCGCCGATATTACGTCGATTGGCGTTTGAAGAAGAGGCGGCGTTGGCTGATGTTTCGGTTAAACGCGCCGCTTATTATCCTTTGCTGGCCTTGCGTTTTGAAAATAGCCGCAGCCAAGTGCAGGGCGCGGTGGTGAATGATAGCCGCGTGCTGGCCGTGTTGGTGGGGCAACCCGGTGCGGGGCTGGCGGCGGTAGCGGGCGTGGATGGTGCCATTGCGCGGCACGAGTCGGCGCGCTTGGCGCGAGAATCCGCACAACGCGATCTAACCGAACGCATCACGCTCGATTGGGGCGAGTGGGTCGCGGCGCGGCAGCGTTTAGAAAATGCCAGCCAAGCCAGCGCGATGAGCGCGGAAGTGTTTGAATCGTACACGCGCCAATATGCCATTGGTCGCAAAAGTTGGATTGATGTGTTAAACGCCGTGCGCGAATCTACGCAGGCGCAGTTTGCGTTAGAAGATGTGCGCGTGCAGGCACTGGCGGCGAGTTTGAGATTGCGCGTGCAGATGGGCGTGCTGACACCGACCCCAGAGCCGATTGAGCCAGTGCCGGCGATACCGATGTTGTGGGTGGAGTAAAAGGCATCTCTAGAAACTCAAACTGCGTTGCCATACGTTGTTGCTCGCAAAAAATATTTCCTTGCATATAAACGCATATGCGGCGGAAATATTTTTTGTTCGCGCCCCATTTGTTAATAGCTTGGTCTGGCTTAGAATTTTGAATTTTAGAGGTGTCTTTTGAAATGTGGGTAGTGAAGTAGGGAAATGTGGGTAGTGAAGTAGGATGCTGCCGATGTTAAGAGGCGCATGCCAGAAACCCCCTCTAGCTCCCGCTTGTCAGGGGGAGAACAAAACCTGCTCCTCCCCTGAGAAGGGGAGGCTGGGAGGGGTTTAGCACCAATAGATTATTGGGATTATTGGGATTAAAAACGCATTCGCTAAAATCATAAAGGAATAAATCTGTGTCCATGAAAAGTAATATCGCCGCACTGATAGACCAATCAGCACGCCTAGCAGGGCAGCGGGTGGCGGGCGCACGGCTTACTGGAATCGACGCGCTGGTTGATCAGTTAGACGAAGGCGCGGGTGCCACGGCTTTGTTTGCGGGTGCGTGGCGCGCCGCAGATTTGGATGGTACGCCCGTGCGGTTGAATAATCCCACGCCAGTGAATTTGCCCTTTGTGGCTTATAGCGACGGCCTCGGTTGGGTGATGGTGCAATCGTTTGGCGCAGACAGTTTTTGGCGCGGGATGAATGCCAACCAAGAAGAGTTGTCGTTAGAAAATTTGGATGGGGTCACGTGCATTTCACTGCCGCAACGCTCAGCCGTGGCGCAAGCCAGACCGACTGCATTTGGCTTAGTACGCAACGCGCTGTGGGCGCGCAAGTCGGTTTTTATTGACGCAGTGTTGGCCACGGCTCTAATAAATTTGCTGACGCTGGCCACTTCGCTGTATTCGATGCAGGTGTTTGATCGCGTGATTCCCAGCGAGGGATTTCACACGCTGTGGGTGTTGAGCTTGGGCGTAACGCTTTCTATCTGCCTTGAGTTTATGCTCAAACAAGTGCGTAGCCGCACCATCGACCACACCTGCAACGGCATCGACCACAAACTTTCCGAATGGTTTTTTAACCGCATGTTGGGCATCCGTATGGAGGCGCGTCCGGCCTCGGTCGGCACGCTTGCCTCGCAGATTAAAGGGTTTGAAATGGTGCGCGGCGTGCTGGCCTCCACTTCATTATTTGTGTTGGCGGATGTACCCTTTGCGGTATTTTTTCTGCTGGTGATCGCGCTCATTGGCGGCTGGGTGGTCGTCGTACCCCTTGTCGCCATGCCGATTGCGTTGGTCGCGGGGATCATGTTCCAGCGCGCTATCCAGCAACACACGCGCTTAAATTTATCGGCCAGCAACCGCAAAGCAGGCTTACTGGTCGAGGCTGTTGATGGCGCGGAATCGCTCAAAACCAATAGTGCTGAATGGTCAGTGCAAGGACGTTGGAATCGGTTGGTGCAAGAAACCAGCCACGCCGAACAAAGCATACGTGACTATTCCGCGCTGTCGCAAAACATGACCGTCGGATTTCAGCAGCTCAGCTACATTGCACTGGTGGCCGCAGGCGCGTACGCCGTCACCGAAAATGAAATGACCATGGGCGCGTTGCTGGCCTGTTCTATTATTGGCAATCGCGCCATGATGCCCATCGTGCAACTGCCCGGCGTAATGGTGCAATGGGCATTGGCGCGCGCCGCGATGGAAGGGTTAGAGCAGGTTATTAATCTGCCGAACGAGGCCGACGAAGTGCATCACGCGCTTGCGCCACAGACACTGGAAGGCAGTTTACGTTTTGAGCGCACGCGCTTTGCATATGGTGCGGCTGGGCGGGTGGTGCTGGAGATTGAGCACCTTGATATAAAGCCTGGCGAACGGGTTGGGCTGGTAGGCCCCATCGGCTCCGGCAAAAGTACGCTGCTCAAACTGGCATCGGGTTTATATCGCCCCGCAGCGGGTAAAGTATTTTTGGGGGGCATGGATGTGGCGCTCCTGTCCAGCCCAGTCACCCGCGAAATTATTGGTTACTTGCCGCAAGAGGCAAAATTATTCAGCGGTACATTGCGCGATAACTTAGTGTTGGGCCTGCCCGACCCCGGCGAAGAAACCATCCTCGCAGCAGCGCGGCGCACGGGTTTAATCGACCTCATATTGGGGCAGCCCAAAGGGCTGGCATTAGAGCTCACCGAGGGAGGGCGCGGTGTATCGGGTGGGCAAAAGCAACTCATCGCAATTACCCGCATGTTACTGGCCAAACCCAAAGTGTGGCTGCTGGATGAACCCACCGGCTCAATGGACTCGGTGACGGAATCGCGCATTGTAAATCTCTTGCGCGAGCTGTCCAGCGAAGGGACGACACTCATTGTCACCACGCACAAAACCGCGCTGTTGCCGTTGTTAGAGCGATTGATTATTTTACAAGGTGGACGGCTGTTAATAGATGGCCCACGTGATGCCGTGCTGGCGAAAATTTCGGGGCAGGGGCAAGCGAAACCTGCGGTGCAGGGAGCGGTGTAGCGGGAAGAGACGCATGCCCTCTCCCTCCGAGAAAGGGAACAGACGGTAGGTACGACATACGCGTGGCAATGAAACGATCAGTAGTTTTATGGAACAACATTAAATGAACACACACGAAGAAACCAACACTGGCCGTATTTTAATTTGGAGCAGCGCGGCTGCGATTGCCGGATTTTTATTATGGGCGCACTGGGCTGAGCTGGATCAAATCACACGCGCGGCGGGGCAGGTTATTGCCAGCTCGCGCAACCAAGTGATTCAAGTACCGGAAGGCGGCGTGTTGAGCGAGCTACCCGTGAAAGAAGGCGCGATGGTGAAACGCGGACAACTGCTGGCGCGCTTTGATAAAACCAAAGCCGAGGCGGGCTATTTGGAGAGTGCCGCCAAAGCGGCCGCACTCAAAGCCACCGTGGCGCGGCTAAATGCTGAGGTGTTTGGTGGCGAGCCAAAATTTCCGCCGGACCTGGAAGGCTATCCCGAATTTCGCGAGAACCAGCAAGCACTTTTTAAGAAGCGGCAAGCAGCGGTGCGCGAGGAAGTCAGCGCGTTGGAGCAAGCCAAAGTGCTCATCAAAGAAGAACTCAGCATGAACATTCCCTTGGTCGCCAAGGGCGATGTCAGCCGCTCTGAAATTTTGAAATTAAAGCGGCAAGTAGTGGATATTCAAGCGCAAATCACCAATCGCAAAAATAAATATTTGCAAGATAGTCAAGCCGAGTTGAGCAAAGCGCAAGAAGATTTAGCGGGCGTGCTGCAAATTGTGGCGCAGCGCAACGAGCAACTCGGTTTTACCGACGTGCGTTCGCCGATGGATGGCATTGTACGCAGTGTACGGATCACCACACTGGGCGGCGTGGCTAGGCCAGGCGATGAAATTATGCAAATCGTACCCGTGGATGGCGACCTTGTTGTGGAGGCCAAAGTCACTCCGGCTGACATCGCATTTATCAAGCCTGGCCTGCCTGCTACGGTGAAGATGGATGCCTATGATTACTCGATTTACGGCGCGCTTAAAGGCGAGGTCAGCTACATCAGCGCGGATACGTTGGATGAAGACATGCGCAACAATGAGCAACCTTACTACCGCGTGCAAATTAAAATCCGCGAACAAAACCTCGTCAACAAAAAACAAGAGCGCATCGAAATTCAACCCGGAATGACCGCGCTGGTCGAAATTAAAACCGGCCAAAAAAGCGTGCTGCAATACCTGACCAAACCCATCACCAAAACACTGAGCCAATCAATGGGCGAGCGGTAAAAAAACCTGCTGCCTCACCCAAATGGGGGATGGTAGGATGGTAAAAAAATGGCTAACATGTGCCGCGTGCCAAATGGAAATGCGGCGCAGCGGTAAATAACAATGGCTTATGCTGAAGAACTTCGGAGAATCCAAACATGGGCATTACCTACGCAGAATTAAGGTTAGCTAACGACGGGCGTGATGACTTGGAAGAAATCAACGCCAACGCAGTTGTGGACACTGGGGCATTACACCTATGCATTCCTGAACACATCGCATTGCAATTGCAACTCAAGGTCAGGTCTCAACGAGAAGTGCAAACTGCAGATGGAAAATCTCACATGGTCGATTATGTTTCGCCCATACGCATATCTATGCTCAACCGAAAATGCGTAACAGGTGCGCTGGTAATCGGAAATCAGGTATTGCTGGGTGCTATTCCGATGGAAGATATGGACTTGATAATAGAGCCTGCCAGATTGCGTGTGAGCGTGAACCCCTTAAGTCCAAACATTCCGCTATCGTTAGCCAAGGGCTTTAAGTAAACGCTGAATAAGCACCGTAGATGTGCCGATATTTTTGAGGCGGGGCCAGCTTTTCAAGCTTGTAGTGCTTGGATTGCGCCTATCTTGGGCGCATAATTCCGAATCGTATTTTTTGCACAAACAGTTTCGGCGTTTAAATTTTAGCAAGTAACTTTACTAGGGGAGTCATCAAAATGATTAACAAAACTCAAACTAATCCCGCGATTAAAAATGTAAACAGCGCGCCCATTGACCCTTCCCCATTTGAGCGTATCGCTCTGGGGCAGGGTGTGGCAGGCGAGTTGTTAATCAACCCCTCGCCCAAAATAACCGCGCAACGCGGCAAGCGTAAGGTTGATGAAAGTGATCTCGAAAAAAATCTGCCGGACACTCATACGGTAGATGCCCAAGCAAATACCCAAACAAATGCTGAAGCCGAAGCCACATCAGATGATGCGCTGGTGATGAGCGATCAAGAAGTTAACGGCCAAGAAGTTAACGACCAAGAAACGAACGACCAAAAAATGAGCGATTGGTTGGCAGAGGAGAACGCCAGTATCGAAGGCATGGGCGAAAATGCTGCCGATTCTGAAATGATGTTAGCGCAGGCAAAAGTAGGCACACCTACTGCAACAGGTACCCACGTTAAAACGGGAGCCAGCCCGGTGGTAACGGGCGGGGGAGCCAAAGCAGGTGCGGCCAGTGCGGGAGCAAAATCAGCAGCAGCAACCAAAGCCGGGGCAGATGCGGCAGCGGGCAGCTCTATGCTGGGCGGTATTAGCACCACCACTGCCGTTATTGCAGGCAGCGCAACAGTGGGTGTCGGTATAGCGGTGGCGACCAGCGGCGGGGGTGATCCTGCGCCTGCTTCCCCGCCTACTTCAACAGTGCCAACCTTGGTGATTACAGACAACGTGGCAACAACAGCAAACATAGCAAGTGGCAATGTGACCTTTACCTTTACTTTTAGCGAGGCGGTTACAGGGTTTGTTACAGGCGGCATCGTTGTGACTGGTGGCGCGAAGGGTACATTTACTGCGGTAAGTGGTAATGTTTACACCCTAGTGGTGACACCCACTGCAAGCACTAATACAGGCACGATCACCGTTAACGTCGCGGCAAATGTTGCAACCGATGCGGACGGCAATGGCAACACTATCGCCACACAAGTCACTCAGGCCTATGACACCGCAGCCCCCACTGCCACGGCAACCATTACCGCAGTGGCGGATAGTGTGGGCAGTATCACGGGAAATTTAAGCAGCGGTGGCGTAACCGACGACACCAGCCTCGTTCTGTCTGGCACGAATTCTACGTTAGGTACAGGCGAAGTCGTAGCGGTGTATGACGGCGCAACCAAGCTGGGCAACGCCACACCATTAACCACTACAACATGGAGCTATACCGACAGCACCCTAGCTAACGGCAACGCGGTGAGCTACACCGTGCGTGTCGAAGATGCAGCAGGTAATCTCGGTACACCGTCATTAGCTTTTACTACTACCATCGACACTGTCGCCCCCGTCGCGAACAACGATACGGGCAATGCGGTTGAAGCGGGCGGGGTGAATAACCTCACACCAGGCAGCAATGCCATAGGTAATGTGCTAACGGGGGGCACTGCCGATACAGATGCGAGTACGCCGTTAACAGTGGTGCAGGTGGCAAAGGATGCAACAACGGGTGTAGTGGGCAACGCGCTGGTCGGAACCTATGGCACGCTCACGCTCAACAGCGATGGTAGCTACACCTATGTGGTGAATAACGATAACAGCGCAGTCAACGCGCTGGCTGCCGCCAGAAATGTGACCCCCGCTGGCACACTCACCGACACCTTCACCTACATCGCTCGCGATAGAACTGGAATAAACAGCAACAACGCCACCCTCACCGTCACCATCACTGGCGCGAATGATGCCCCCACCGCCAGCTTCGTTAGCTCAACCGAAACAGGCTTCACCATCTCTGCCTCTGATGTAGATACGGGGGACACCTTAGCGTTGAAGGTGGCCGTCAATAATGCGAGCGCTGTTACCAACGGCGGCAATACGACATTCACGGTGTCTGCACAAGGAGTCGCATTAGCCACAACCATATCGGTAACAGATATTGCCCTAGCCGAGACCTCACCTATATTTAATCTTGTGCAAGGTACAGTGAGCGGCGACTCATTTTCCGCAGTAACAGGCGGAGCTTTGTACTATGGCTTTGCGGGCAATGACACCCTTGCTGGCGGAGACGGTAACGACATCACCTATGGTGGAGACGGCGACGACACGCTCACCGGGAATGGTGGAGCAGATAATCTAAATGGCGGCAATGGTGTGGATGTCGTTACAGGCAATGCCGGAGCGGATACTTTAACGGGGGGTGCCGAGGCTGACACACTGAACGGCGGTGCAGATATTGACAACATGGACGGTGGCGCAGGCAGCGATATATTTTTGATTGCGGCAGCCAGTGAGCACTCAACAGGCGAGGTGATTACGGGCGGTGCAGATACCGATGAAATTCGCTTTACCACTACAGCGGCGGAAACTTTAACCCTGACCAGCACAACCACAACTGTTGAAACAGTCCGAATTATCAACGCGGCAGGTAATGATGCGACAGGCACCAATGCAGCAAATGTCAACGCCAGTGCGGTAGGCGGAGCTGGTCTCAGTATTTTTGGCAATGAAGGTGCAAACATACTCACTGGGACAAATCTCGCAGATACGATTACTGGGAACGGCGGAGCAGATAATCTTATCGGCAACGACGGTACAGACGTTCTCATCGGCGGCGCGGGCATTGACAACATCAGTGGCGGCGCGGGCGCGGACACCCTCAATGGCGGCACTGAAGTTGACATCATGGATGGTGGCACAGAAAACGACATCTACCTGATTGCCGCAGGCGATCACGGGGCGGCAGAAATTACCGATGCAAGCGGCACAGCAGATGAAGTGCGCTTCACCTCTACTACTGCGCAAACCCTTACCATTTTTGCGGGTGATACGGGTCTGGAAATTATCAAAATCGGCGATGCGGCAGGCGTGCTTACAGGCACGACCAACGAAAACATCAATGCCAGCCTTGCAGTTAACGGACTGCAAATCATCGGCAACAATGGCGCAAACATCCTCACAGGCACAGGCTTTGCTGACACCATTACGGGTAATGCGGGAGATGACGTGTTGATCGGTGGCGCAGGCATCGACATCGTCGATGGTGGTGCAGGTAACGACACGATTACGGGCGGTGCAGGAGCAGATAATCTAACGGGTGGTACCGGCGCAGACCTATTCGTCATTGGCGCAGTGGCAGACTTTGCCTCTGGCGAGACCATCAACGGCACAGTAGAGCAAAACACAACCGATACCCTGCGCCTAGATGCGGCGGGCACATATAGCTTGGTAGGGGTCACCAACATCGACTCCGTCGTACTCAACCAAGTTGCCGCCAACTTCAACGTCACCGTGGCAGATGCGATGGTGTCGACCGCAGATTTCAATCAGGACAATGTGGGTGGCGATCTTCAAATCAGCGCGGGCACGGCCATGACGAACGGCGTGGTAGTCAATGCCGCTGGCTTAACGGGCATTAACCGCATCACCGTTATTGGCACTAATCTTGGCGGAGCAGATTCGCTCACGGGTGGTGCAGGTGCAGATGTGATTGATGGGGGTGCAGGCAACGACACCATCACAGGTGGCGCGGGTGCAGACAATCTAACGGGCGGGACAGGTGCAGACCTATTCGTTATCGGCGCAGTAGCAGACTTTGCCTCCGGCGAAACCATCAATGGCACTTCTGAACAAGGCACAACCGACACGCTGCGCCTGGATGCAGCGGGCACATACAGCTTAACAGGGGTCACCAACATCGACTCCGTCGTACTCAACCAAAATGCCGCCAACTTCAACGTCACCGTGGCAGATGCGATGGTGTCGACCGCAGATTTCAATCAGGACAATGTGGGTGGCGATCTTCAAATCAGCGCGGGCACGGCAATTGCCAGCACTGTAACAATTAGTGCTTCGACTTTGGCTAGCCCCAACCGCATCACGATCTTGGGCGCAAACTTCAATGGCAATGACTCCATGACGGGCGGCGCAGGCGCAGATGTAATCGATGGCGGTGCGGGCAACGACACTATCACAGGTGGCGCGGGTGCAGACAATCTAACGGGCGGGACAGGTGCAGACCTATTCGTTATCGGCGCAGTAGCAGACTTTGCCTCCGGCGAAACCATCAATGGCACTTCTGAACAAGGCACAACCGACACGCTGCGCCTGGATGCAGCGGGCACATACAGCTTAACAGGGGTCACCAACATCGACTCTGTGGTGCTCAACCACAATGCCGCAGGGTTCAATGTCACCGTGGCAGACGCGATGGTGTCGACCGCAGATTTCAATGCGGACAATGTGGGTGGCGATCTTCAAATCAGCGCGGGCACTGCGATTGCCAGCACCGTAACAATTAGTGCTTCGACTTTGGCTAGCCCCAACCGCATCACGATCTTGGGCGCAAACTTCAATGGCAATGACAGCATGACGGGTGGTGCAGGTGCGGATGTGATTGATGGTGGTGCGGGAACAGACACCATCAATGGCAACGATGGCAACGACACGCTCACAGGCGGTGCAGGAAACGACACCATCACCGGTGGAGCAGGCAACGACATCATCGTTGGTGGCGCGGGTGCAGATAACATCACCGGCGGTCTAGGTGACGACACCCTCACAGGCAGCACTGCGGGTGATACGAATGGCGACACCGATGCCGACACATTTAACGTAGATTCTGGCATCGACACCATCACCGATTTGAATGGCACAACGACTGCAGACATTCTAATCGTGAACGCGCTTGCCACCGCGCTCGCCACCGTTACCGCAGCCTTTACTGCTACCAGTGCTACCTCGAACTTGGGCACGGCTACGCTCACCACCAGCGGCTCGGCAGTGAACATGGTTGCGGCGGGGACTGCGGGTGGTGCTGCACCCGGACAAAAAGGTTACGACATTACTAATAATGGAGCCGCGACTACGCTCACTGGCTCTAGCTTTAATGACACGCTCAAAGCCGGAAGTATGGGCGACACACTCATTGGCGGCGGTGGCGAAGACACGCTCAACGGAGGGCTGGTTGCTGATAATCTGGATGGCGGTACGGGTGACGACGTACTCACTGGCGGCGGCGGCAATGACACACTGACAGGGGGGGATGGTCTCGATTTCCTCAAGGGGGATGATGGTGATGACATACTTAATGGTAACGCGGGAAATGACGTGATTATCGGTAGTGCGGGTGTAGATTCCATTACTGGCGGAGCAAATGACGATGCCCTTACAGGCGGTGCAGGCGGCGACACGTTTAATGTGGATGCAGGTAATGACACCATTGCTGACCTAGGTTTTGTGGGTGCAGAGGGTGGCACAGACATTCTAAAAGTAAGTGCTGGCGCGACAGTAATCGCCACCGTTACCGCAGATTTTACTGCGACATCTGCAACGACTAACGCTAACACTTACACGGCCGCAGTTTTAAACACGGCAGGATTTAATGTGATTATGGCAGCGGCAACAGACGTGGGCGGCTACACCATCAACAACACCAGCACCGATACTGCCGATACAACGACACTTACAGGCTCCGGCTTTATTGACCGCATCAACGGTGGTGCGGGGGCGGACACCATCAACGGTGGCGGCGGCGCAGACATTCTGGTGGGCAATGATGGTGCGGATAATATTACTGGTGGATTAGGTAACGATGCGCTGACGGGCAGCACAGCGGGCGATACGGATGGTGATGCTTTTGCTGACACATTTAATGTGGATAGTGGCGTTGATACCATCACCGATTTGAATGGTAGCGACATTCTTGTCGTGGCTGCCGCTGCAACATCTGTAACAGCGACTATCACGGCTGATTTCACCGCAACAAACGCTACCAATAACGCAAAAACTTATGCAGCAGTTGTTTTGAATTCTGATGGATTCAATGTAAACATGGCGGCAGCAGTGCTTGGTGCTAGCCCAGAAGCAGGTGGCGGCGGCTACACCATCAACAACACCAGTGGCAATACTTTAGATACGACGACCCTCACAGGCTCTGGCTTTATTGATTCCATCACAGGTGGCGCGGGGCTGGATACCATCAATGGCGGTGTAGGCAATGACACTATCGTTGGTGGCGCGGGTGCAGATAATTTGTTTGGTGGCGAAAATGACGACACCCTCACAGGCAGCGTAGCGGGTGACACAAATGGTGATGTCGATGTCGACACCTTTAACGTAGATTCTGGCATCGACACCATCACCGATTTGAATGGCACAACGACTGCTGACATCCTAAAAGTCAGTTCTGGCGCGACAGCGATTGCTACGGTGACTGCGGCTTTCACCGCCACAGTTAACACATCAAACGCAGGTATAGCCAATTTAACAACGGCTGGTTCTGCGGTGGATATGTCTGCGGCAGGTAACGGAATGGGTAGCAATGGCTACACCGTTACCAACACTGGCACAGCGACCACGCTGACTGGCTCAACTTTTGCTGACACTATCAATGGCGGCACAGGGGCAGACACCCTCATCGGCGGGGCGGGTGTGGACTCTCTCTCCGGCGGCACTGGGAATGACACTTACAGCTACGCTTCCACAGCCGAAGCAGCAGCAGGGGAAAATATTGTTGAAGCGACCAGCGGGGGCATTGACACGATCCGCACCACCGTCGCAGCGGCAGGCACTGTTGATCTGAGCGCATTGACTGTAAATGGTGGGGTAGATTTCCAAGGAGCATCACAGTTAGGCATCGAACAAATCCTCATTGCGGCTAGCACCACCGCCACCTTCAGTGGCGCGCAGTTGGATGGCAACACCATTGCCATTAACGAATCGGCTGCAGGCACAACCAACCTCATCATCAACGTCGCATCGGGCGTAACCAACAGCTTTGCTGGGCTGACCTTTGCTGCATTCGCAGGTGCTGGCACCGAGTTTGATGACGGTGCAGATACCATCACCATCTACGGTAATACGGGTGCGGAAATCATCACCGGCACCGGCATTAAAGACACCATTAACGGTGATGCAGGCAACGACATTATTAACGGTGGCGCAGGTGCGGATGTAATAAATGGCGACAACGGTGACGACACCATCACGGGAGGTGCAGGCGCAGATAGCATGACTGGCGGGGCAGGCGCAGACATATTTGTTATAGGCGCACTGGCGGATTTCCCTGATGGCGATACGATAAACGGCACGGCTGAAGCTGGCACAACCGACACCCTGCGGCTGGATGCGGCAGATACTTACAGCCTTGTGGATGTCACCAACATCGACTCCGTAGTGCTCAACCAAGATACCGCTGGATTCAGCGTCACCGTGGAAGACGCGATGGTGTCTACCGCTGACTTTGATGGCAACAGCACGCTGGGTGATCTCCAGTTCAGCGCGGGCGTTTCTATGGCGAACGGCGTGGTCATCAATGCCGCTGGATTAACTGGCACTAACCGCATTGTTGTTATTGGCAATAATCTTGGTGGTGCGGATTCCCTCACCGGCGGCGCGGGCGCGGATGTAATTGATGGTGGTGCAGGAGTAGATACCATCACGGGCGGCGCAGGTAACGACACCATCACGGGTGGTACGGGTGCGGACGCTCTGACTGGTGGGGCGGATAACGATACTTACGTTTATGCGGCGGCAGATATCGCTGCGGATAATATTGTCGAAGATGCCGATGCAGCAGGGCCAATACTTGGTGGCATTGACACGATCCGCACTACCGCTACAGTTAATCTCAGTGCTTTAACGGTGAATAGCGCGGCTGATCTTGAGGGTGCGGGGACTGATGAAGGCATCGAGCAAATCCTGATTGCGGCTAACACCACTGCTACCTTCATTGGTGCGCAGTTGCATCTCAATAACATCTCCATTAACGAATCAGCAGCGGGCACAACCAACCTCATCATCAACGTCGCATCGGGCGCAACCAACAGCTTTGCTGGGCTGACCTTTGCCGCGTTTACGGGCGGCGATGCATTTGATGATGGCGTAGACACCATCACCATCAACGGCGCAGGTGGTAATGAAAACATCACGGGCACTAGCATTAAAGACACCATTAACGGTGATGCCGGCAACGACATTCTCAATGGTGGCGCGGGCAATGACATACTCATCGGTGGTGATGCCGTAGATGACATAACAGGTGGTGCAGGCAATGACACATTCACGGGTAGCACTGCGGGCGATACCAATGGCGATGCATCCGCTGACACATTCAACGTGGATTTTGGCACAGACACCATCACCGATTTGAATGGCACAGGTGTCAATGCAGACATTCTAAACATTACGGGTACTGCCACCGTCACCGCCACCGTCACCGCTGCATTTACCGCTACAGCTTCCACCAGCAACACCAGCACAACCGCGAATTCGGCTACTTTGAACACGGCAGGCTTTGATGTGGATATGTCGCTGGCAGGGGGAGGCGCGGGCTATACCATTAACAACACGGCTGCTCCTGCTTTAACCATCCTTACAGGCTCCGACTTTAACGATGTTATCAACGGTGGCACAGGCGTGGATACCATCAAGGGCAGGGCAGGGGATGATGCCCTGCTTGGCGGGGATGGCGCAGATAACATCGAGGGTGGCTCAGGGGTAGATTCCATCACGGGGGGCGCGGGAGCAGATGGAATTAACTTGCTGGAAGGCGCGGCAGCAATTGACCATGTGATTTACACCAGTGCCACCGATGGCAACACGTTGGGAGCAATTGCGGTTGCAGGGGCAGACAGCGTCAGTAATTTTGTGGCTGCCGATGACACCATTGATATTGGGGTGAGTTTTGGTAATACATTGGTGCAAGGGGGTAACGAGCTTGCTTCTAATTTATTAGGTAATGTAGTTGATGCTGGTACGGATGCCCGCGTAAATTTAGCCTTAAATGATATTTTCACTATTCAAGTAACAAACATAACTTCATTGGCAGATTTCGCAGACTTCGGAAAATTGTTGGGCGCAGGTAATGCGTTTGATTTGGACAATACGGCGGGGGGCTCGGATACGTTTAAAACGACGGCTGTCGTTGCTGCCGACAAAGCCATCTTCCTCGTGACCGATGACGGCGGCTTGTCTGGCCTGTATTTGTTTACTGCGGCTAATACCAATAACAGTGTTGATTCGAACGAATTAACGCTACTAAGCATCATTACTGCTAACGCGCAGCTAACCCATGCCAATATCACCGTTATTTAATTTAATCTAATGGGAACCTCTAAAAATCAAAAGCACTCCTTCTCCCTCTGGGAGAAGGTTGGGATGAGGGAATCACAAGAGCCTGTCAGAATTTTTGTGTGAAGGAAGTCATACGACGATAATGAGTTTCAATAGAAAGGACTCGTATGACAACGATAGACAATACCACCTTGGACAAGCTGCTTGAAGGGGTGAATCCATCTGA
>Ga0209824_10000701_pt1 | contig 20314 bp, 11 predicted proteins | sample VDWuncwatermetaG_FD_184124 | JGI IMG/M metagenome (GOLD analysis project Ga0209824, IMG submission 184124) | Wastewater microbial communities from Netherlands to study Microbial Dark Matter (Phase II) - VDW unchlorinated drinking water (SPAdes)... ... | reverse complement strand
CTATCACGTATTCGAGGGACGAGGCCACTCGGTCATCAATGGGACGCGCTTTAACTGGGAGCGTGGCGACTTCTTTGTTGTTCCCCCTTGGGCTTGGCACGAACATGTTAATGAGAACAAAGAAGATGCCATTCTTTTTTCCATCCAAGACACTCCGGTGATGAAGGCCCTCGGCCTCTACCGGGAAGAGGCCTACCAAGAAAACGGCGGTCATCAAAAAGTCACCGGCACCTTTGAGGGTTAACGAGGAGGAGTTCTTAATGGCCAAATACCTTCAGTGCAGCGAGTGCGGTAAGATCGCTTTCTACTATGATGATTATGTCGGCACCGAGAAGCCCTTTTACCTCCGGTTCATGAGATATCCTGACGGCACCAGGCCGCAATCGCCCAGGTGTGTTAGCTGCGGGGCTGTCCCAAGACTGATCCACGAGTTCATCAAGGAGGAAAAGGCCGGGGCCAAACACGAGTAGACGAAAAACAAGAAACCATGTTAAATCACCGAGGGTGCACAGAGGGGCTAATCTGCGGACGTAATTGGGCTTCTAAAGCGGCAACCTTTTGTCGGATTCGGTCTGACTCAGGATCGACTTCAAGGACCTTGCGGTAATAGAAAAGGGCCTTTTCTTTATCACCTAACAACTCCCAAGCATGAGCCACGGGGTAGAACTCCAGCTTGAGCGTAGGTTTGACCCGAGCGATTCTTTCCAGGTAGATCTTAGCTTCGTCAAGTTGACCCGCCCGGTAAAGAAGCGAGCCAAGCATGTAGTTGGCCGTAAAATCATCAGGGTCGAGGGTGAGGGTCTTAATGTAAAACTCTTTGGCTCGAAGAATATCTTGTCTTACAAGATAGGTATTACCCAACATGCTGTAGAGTCGTGCAATCTGTGGATTAGCCCGAATCCCAGCAATCAAGAATGATTCATCGTCTTGGTAAATCTTCGTTTTTTCTCTAACCACTAGCGCTGCGAAAATTAGAAACACGGAGACCCCGGCTGCGAGACCCGCCCGAAGAGGGTGGGATTTAGGAACGCGCAAAGAAAGAGCATTGAGGCCTGCGCCAAAGGCTAGACTAAGGCCGATCATGGGGAGATAGAGCCAATGCTCCGCCATAGGTTGGTTCAGTTCTTTGAGGTTAGAGATCGGGAGAAAGTAAATGAAGACCCACGCCAGGCCGAAGGCAACAAGCGGCTCAATTTTCAAGCTCTTCCAGATGGCTCCGAGAAGGAGCCCAAAGATCAAAATCCCACCTATTACATAAGGGTCGTTAAGAGAAGTGGGCATCTCCACGGTCCAAAAGGGATGTGGCATTTCAAAGAGGTTTAAAAGGGCAAGGAAGTAAAGCGCCAATACTTTGAAAGCGAGAAGCCAACGGGTATCCAATGATGCGTCGTAGGAAAAGACAAGCGGGATAAGAGAGAATGAGAAGCCTAAGGAGAGCCGAACGACAAGATAGAGGCTTAAAATGGCGAAGGCCAATAGGAGTCCTAGCCCTTGCTTGTCCTTTTCGACGATTATCCGAGCCAAGAGGAGGGCAAACGGAAGAACCATGGATGTTTCTTTGGATAGAAGGGCAAGCATGAACGCGATGGCAAAAGGGATCGTTTTTTTCGAGAAAAAAGCCTGGAGCGATAGGAGAGTAAAAAAAGCTGCCAGGAGGTCTCCCCTCGTAGAAATAACGTCAACGGTGTGGGCTTGGATGGGATGGAGAGCGAATAGGAGAGAGGCAAACCCGGCAGATGTTGAGTCTTGGAGCTTCTTCCCAAGCAAGTAAAGCAGGACCGTATTTATGGCGTGGAAGACGATACAGGTTAGATGAAATCCCATAGGGTTTAACCCCCATAAGGAATAGTCGAGGGCTAAACTTAACGAGAAGACCGGCCGCCAATAATTAGCGGGGTCTGAAATATTCCAAGTGTCTTTGGTAAGGATCTCGGGCAGGTATTTCCAACTCTTGATGTAAGGATTTTGAATTACAAGAGAGGTGTCGTCTACGACGAAGCCATTGTGCAGCGCAGGGAGATAGAGCAGAAAGGATAGCAGCAATATAAAGAATGCCGGAAGATGGCCGAGGAACTTCTCCTTAATCTCTCTGCGGGGGAAGTCTAGAGACATTTTATGTCCGGGGGGCTGAAGAACCCGAAGGAATTTGGGATTGACTTTCGTCGATCACTTCGTTTTCTCTAAGGTTACAACCTTTTGTTTGAGTTGATCTGACTCAGGATTAAGTTCAAGGGCCTTGCGGTAATAGAAAAGAGCCTTTTCTTTATCACCTAACAACTCCCAAGCATGAGCCACGGGGTAGAACTCCAGCTTTAGAGTAGGTTTTATCCGAGTGACCCTTTCCAGGTAGATCTTAGCTTCGTCAAGTTGACCCGTCTGGTCAAGAAGCGAGCCAAGCATGTAGTTGGCTGTAAAATCATCTGGGTCGAGGGTGAGCGCCTTAATGTAAAACTCTTTGGCTCGAGTAATATCTTGTCTTGCTAGATAGGTACTACCCAAAATTCTGTAGAGTCCTGCAATCTGAGGATTTGCGCGTATCGCCGCCAGCAAGAACGATTCTTCATCCTGGTAAATTCTTGTCTTTTCCCGGACTACCAGCGCTGCAAGTATTAGAAACACAGCAACCACTGCCCTTATTCCTACCTGGACAAGATGGGCTCCACGAAGGCGAGTAAAAGCAGAATTCACAGCTGCACCGAAGGCTAGGCAGAGACCGATCATAGGGATATAAAGCCAATGTTCTGCCATTGTTTGGTTGAGCTCTTTGACATTGGAAATAGGGAGAAAATAAATGACGAACCACCCGAGGCCGAAGGCAACAAGCGAGTCCCTTTTAAAACTCCTCCAGAGAGCCAAAACAAGTAGCACAAGGACCAGAATCCCACTTATGACATAAAGGTCGTCAAGAGAACTGGGAACCGCCACAGCCCAAAAGGGATGTGGCATTTCAAATAGATTGGCAAGGGCACGAAAGTAAAGCGCTAAAGCTTTGAAGGCAAGAAGCAGGCGGATGTCCCAGGATGCATGGTAGGAAAAAATACTTGGGGGGAGTGCAAAAGAGAACTCTAAGGATAATCGGAGCACAAAATAGATGCCTAAAATGACAAAGGCTAAAATGTGTCTCAAGTCTGGCCTTTGCTCTTCTACAATGAGCCCAGCAAAGATAAGGACCACGGGTAATACGATGGATATTTCTTTGGAGAGAAGGGCAAGCAACAACGCGATGGCAAAAGGGATCGTTCTTCCCGAAAGAAAGAGCTGGAGCGAAAGGAGGGTAAAAAAAGCTGCCAGCAGGTCTCCCCTTATAGAGATGACGTTGACGGCATGAGCTTGAATAGGGTGTAGGGCAAATAAAAGGGAGGCAAATATTGCGCATGTTGTGTTCTGAAGTTTCTTACCAAGGGAGTAAAGCAGAACCGTATTGATTGCGTGGATGAGAATGTTAGTTAGATGAAAGCCGAAAGGGTTTAGTCCCCATAACGAATAGTCAAGGGCTAAGCTTATAGAGAACATCGGTCTCCAATAATTATGATGGTCCCAGACGTTCCAGGCATCCTTGGTCAGCATCTCAGGGAGATATTTCCAACTCTTGATATAAGGATTTGCGACAACGAGCAATACGTCGTCCAAGACAAAGTCATGGTGAAGTGTAGAAAGGTACAAAAACAGGGACAGCAAGGGTAGAAGCAACAACGGTAAATGGCCGAGGACCGAGGAAAACAACCAATCCTTTATCTCAACTTGCTGGCGCGGGCTTAGAGACATCTAGCAATCCACGATAGTCATCTCGCTCCAGCGCGCAGCGTGGTCTGACGGGTCTGCGCCCTGACCAAGAGGCTCGCCAAATAAAAGACAATGACGATTAAAAGCAGGGCTTTCATTCCAGTTATCATCCCCAAATATTCGGCAAATCCCCCCACCACAGCGCCTAGCAGGTTACTCCCAAAGGAGAAGCTTGGGTCCTTACTCTCTCTGAAGGTGGAGGAAAAAATAAGCCCGGCGAAGAAAATTGGGAGCGGTATGACGGTAAGGCTAAATATCAACCGTGAAGGAAAAGACCAGCCGGACACGGCTTGAAGAGAAAAGAAATAGAGAAACACAACCGACGCGATCAAGGGAAGGTATAGAGTCAGTGTAGGCCGGGTCGGCCTCGAGGCCACAAGATTTGCTAAAAAGACCATCCCCAGCACCCCCAGAATCACCACCATGCTCACAAACCAGGTGGTGCCAAAATAGAGGGAAATCGTGGTGATGCTTTTGGTCTCAAGAAGAAGAAAGCCGGCTCCGAGAAAAAAGAAATGGAGATCTATTCCCTGCGTCGTTCTATCCGAGGTAGCAAAAACGAACGCCGCGGAAATGGCGAGCAGGATACCCATGGTGATGAGATAATCTGAAGGAATCAAACGCTCCCGTAAGTAGAGATAAGGCCAGTCGTCAATAGCCTCGGGAGTCCCCGAAGGAACCCAGGCAATCCTGCGATATTCAATGAAGCGCACGGGCCCTTTAGGTACAAAACCCTTTCCAGCCAGGATGATAACTTGACCAGTCGGCGTCGCGTAAACCAAGGGAACTGCATCGGTGGCGGAACGCACCATGGCCACGAGCCGATCCAAGAGCCACAGATTTCCTCCAGGATAAAAAGAGAGGGCGAGCAGTCCCCCCTCCCGAAGGAGGCCAAAGGCCTCGCGGAGACTCTCCCGGGTATAGACGTAACCATCCAAGCGAATGCTGGACATTTGACTGAAGAGGCTATGAGAGTCCAGGAAACCAAAAACCACCATGTCATAATTTCGATCCGTCTGCCTGAAAAATGCCCGTGCGTCAGTGTTATAAAGCAAAACCCGAGGATCTTTATAGGATTGGGAGGCGCTGTACCGGTAGCCCATCCGGATGATAGCAGGATCGATCTCCGCGGCATCCACACGCTCGGCACCGTATAGCAGCGCCGCTTCGACATCCATGCCGGCTCCCGACCCGACGACCAGAACATCCTTAGCCCCAGGCCGGATGAGATGAGGCAACGCATAGAGTTCCGCAAAGCTGAGAAGAGACGTTTTTTGAAGCCCTGCAAGATGGAGTTCATATCGACTGGGATCCGTATACCTGCGGGGATCGATGGTTCCAGCCCACATGTAGGTCATACGATTCACCAGAATGAGATAGAAGGGCGGATCTTGCATGGCGCCTATGCCGGTTGGGGGACCAGAGACAAGTCTCAAACGGCCATCCGCGCCCGCCTCCGTTATCGCAATGTGATTGTAGGGAGACCAGATTCCCCCGATGTTTTCCTTAGGCGCCATGATGGCGAGAATCGGGACAAAAAGGATACAGGTCATCACCAAATGCCTTCTCGGGCGGCAGAAGAAGAGATAAATTCCCATGACGACGATGCTGCCCAAGATCGGAGAGAACCAGAAATAGGAGAAAAGCCCAAACAGGACCGTTCCCGCAATGGCACCTCCAAGATCGCAGGAATAGGCCTGGAGCGGGGGCATTCGCTGAATGTAGTTTCCGATCAGCTCCCCCAAAGGCAAAAAGACAAGGGCGTTAGCAATGAAGATGACGATAATCAGAAACGTCGCGGCTCTAGCAGGATCCGTAAACAGGAATCGGAACTCGTCGGGGCTTTGGAAATCAACCCCCTGGAATAGGGACGTAAGCACCACTAGGAGCAACAGGAGTGGGGCAAACCACCGATACAGACCGAGCCTTTTCCGTGCCAGCAACATGCCGCAACCTAATCCCAGGAAAGACGAAATGAGCATCAAGTTGGCATAGAAGGCCACGACCCGGATGAGAGAGGGAACCCATCGGATTAACAAGAGTTCGAGAAATAGAGAGAGAAACGAAGCTAGAAACAGTTCGACGCCAGGATGGGAGACCCACGAGGTCGGCGAAGCAGGGGAGGTCTCAGCGCGATACTTTTCGGATTCCGTCAACTTTCCATTCATACCGCCTCGTTGAAGCAACGTTCGTTCCCTTAACATCGCCCCGTCGCTCCAGTCAACCAGGAAAATAGAAAGAAGGAGGTTGTGGAAGGTGGAGCTGCCTTTTTCTAAACTTATCCAGGAGCTGCTCCTGCGAAGAGGTCTTCCGCACAAACACAAAGGCAACAGGATCGGAGTAGAGGTAGACCCATTCCGGGTCGCTGCGCATGGGTGCGGAGACGGGATGATAACGGCTCGTGATGGTAATTTCCGTCGGATAGTTTTCCAGTAACTTTCTCCAGCCTTTTTTTCCTCTCAGACATGTGACCAATGTCTATCTTTCGTCGGCAGATACGGCATTTTCTAAGGTGGCGATCTTTTGTTTGATCTCAACCGAGTCCGGATAGGTATCAAGGGCCTTGCGGTAGTAGAAAAGGGCCTTTTGTTTATCTCCCAACATCTCCCAGGCATGCGCCGCTGCAAGGATTTCCCATAATCGTCCCCCGCTCGACTGGGTGACCTTCTCCAAATAGGTTTTGGCTTTGTCATGTTGGCCGGCCTTATGAAAAAGGAAGCCGGTCCGATAGTTGGCTAGAAAATTGTTTGAGTCGAGATAAAGAGCCTTAGAATAAAATTCTTTGGCCCTTGGGACATCCTGTCGTGCAAGATAAATGTCACCTAGGTTACTGTAAAGTCCTGCAATCTGAGGATTGGTACGGATCGCTGCTAGCAAAAACGTTTCGTCGTTTTGGTAAATTCTTATTTTCTCTCTAACGACTAGCGCTGCGAAGATCAGAAAGACAAAGACTGCAGCTGTAACGCCCACCCGCAGAAGCCGGGCCTTAGAGAGTTGGATACCATGAGCGGTCAGGGCCGCACCGAAGGCTAGGGAGAGCCCCACCAATGGCATATAAAGCCAATGTTCCGCCATGGGCTGGTTGAGCTCTTTGAGATTAGAAATAGGGAGAAAATAAATGACAAACCAGCTCAGGCCGAAAGCAATGAGTGGATTATTTTTTAGGCTCTTCCAGATGGCCCCGAGCAGAAGCCCAAAGATCAAAATCCCAGCTATAACGTAAGGGTCACCCGCGGAAGCAGGGATCTCCACCGTCCAAAAGGGACGGGGGATTTCAAATGGATTCAACAGCGCGACAAAGTAAAGCGCCAAAACTTTAAAAACGAGAAGTAAACGGTCGTTCCATGATGCATGGTAGGAAAAAGAACTAGGGGGCAGGGAAAAAGAAAAGCCCAAGGATAGCCGAATTCCAAGGTAGAGCCCCAAAATGACAAAGCTTAAAATGAGTCTCGTGTTCTGCTCACCCCTTGGGAGGATGATCCAAGCGGACAATAAAGCCAACGGCAAGGCCACGGATGTTTCCTTGGATAGGAGTGCGCCCATTAACGAAAATGCGAAGGGAACTATGCTTTTCGAAAAAAAGGCATAAAGGGAAAGAAGAGCAAAAAAGGTTGCCAGAAGATCTCCCCTTGTGGAGATAACGTTGACGGCATGTGTTTGAATGGGGTGGAGGGCAAAGAAAAGTGAGGTCAAGACCGCACCTATCGGGCTTAGCCACTTCCTGGCGAGACCACAAAGCAGAAGCGTGTTGAAGGTGTGAAGGAGAACATTGGTTAGGTGGAACCCAAAAGGATTCAGTCCCCATACAGAATAGTCCAAGGCCAAACTTAAAGAGAACACGGGCCTCCAATAGTTGTGATGTTCCCAAACATTCCATGCGTCTTGGGTGAGCATTTGAGGCAAGTATTGCCAGCTCTTGATATACGGGTTGTTAACAACAAGCATTGGGTCGTCTATGACGAAGTCATGGTAAAGTGCAGGGAGGTATAAAAACAGGCAAAGGAGAGATAGCAGGAATACCAGTGAATAGTTGAACCAGGGGGATATCAGTTTCTTTAGTCTGCTCATGGTAGCCACCCCCTTTTTATCCCACTTTATCAACCTGGGAAATAGACCGGAGGAGTTTGCGGAGGTAGAAGCCGCCTCTCCTTGAACTTGGCCAGGAGCCCCTCCTGCGAAGGGGTCTTCCGCACAAACACAAAGGCAACAGGATCGGAGTAGATGTAAATCCACTCCGGGTCCTTACGGAGCAGCGCAGTGACAGGATGGGAGCGGTTGGTAATAGCGATCTCAGTTGGGTAGCGCTCTAATAGTCGCCTCCATTCTCTTCCACCTCCCATCCATTCAAAGTTATCCTTAACGACCTTCATCGGGTAGGCGGTGGTGTAGCGACCATCAATCGACACTCGGACCGCTGGGTAAAGCTTCCAGATCAAATATTCTCCCCAATCAAAAGGGACTGCCAGGTTTCCCTCAATCCCATTGCGCTGCAAAAAATTCGCCGCCTGAGTGGGATACTCGAGGGAATTTATAACGAGCTGAAACCGGTGCTCCAGATGCATTCTGCCAATCCACTGGAATAGGTAAATGGCCATTGCCAGCATGCCAAAGGTTAAAAGCCATTCCCTTTCTTCCGTTCTAACCCAGCGAGATATCTTCTGGGCCACTTCAGCCAAAAGTGGCGCGACAACAATGGCAAAGAGGGGGGTGTGACGCTGGTGGCGAATCGCGAAAAGGGCGGCCAAGAAGAATAGGGCAAAGTCCCAGCGACGGTAAGAGCCCCTCCATGTCGTAAAAAGAAAAACAGAGATAAAAGCAAGCTTAAACTCGAGGAATGAAAAATCAAATAAAGATACAGCGCTCCATTCGGTAATAGGGCGGCTAAGCAGAAGATCCTTCCACAAAAAGGAGAGAAGATCCCATCCATAGGGGTTGAGCCCGATGACCAAGAGGGAAAGGACCAAAGGGATAAGGACCCGGCTCCTTGTCAGATTTGAGGAGACTCTTTGCCGATCCGCCCAAAAGAAGGTCACGAGAGAAAACAGCCCTAGGGCACCAAGGCCAGCCACAAACCCCCCGTGGAGATTGACCCAGAGGAGCACTAACAACGGGGCCCAATAAAGAGCGGTCTTATTTCCAGCCTCGAAACGGTAAAAGAAGAAGAGAAAGATAGCGAAAAACAAATAGGTAAAAAGCTGCGGCCGGATATTGAAGCCAGGAGATAGGATTGCCATCGCCCATACAAGGGTAAGGACGCGGACAAAAGGAGATCTCGCCCTTTCTTTGACGATCAGGTCCAGGATCCACACAATCATCACTCCGAAGATTAGTTTGAGCAGGACAAGCCCAGGCGAGCCAAAGAGATAAAATATGCCGTAAAAGATAACCTCGGCAAGCCACTCATGGTTGATCCAGGGATAGCCCGGTGCCGTATAGGAATAAAGGTTCTGCAAAGGCAGCTTGCCATCTCGGAGGATTTCTCTGCCGAAGAAGAGATGGCCCCATAGGTCGTTGTCCACCCCCGGATATGAGAAAAAATAAAAGAGAGAGGCAAGGAGAAGAAACCAGAGCGTTAAGTGGGATATAGTTTTCACCTTCCGAAGCGAGCTCTCATCGAAAAGGCCCATGCCCGTTAGCGTGAAATATTTCTTCAAAATCGGAATTCACAACGCCTCAACCTGTATCCAGCCTATAAATAAAAATGGAATGGCCAATAGTCGCGATCGGCTTTCTGAACCTCAGTGGTTTATAAAACTCCTTCAATGGCTTACCTGAATGAACTCCATAAATGTAGGTGGCGCTCACGGCCAGATACTCAGGCACCTCCTCACTTTTGCCCACAGGCTGAGAGGAAAAGAGGATGCTTCCGGGCAAATAGACAGCGTTGATCCCATAATACTTAGGATCGGCCGTGCCAAAATAGCCGAGCTGGATCGTTCTCACACCATTTTCATCCATCCAGCGCTTAAGTCCCTTTAGGTCCTGCCCCCAATCCAGGCTGGAATCGGTCAAAATCTTGTAACCATTCTTTGGTCCTCCGACAAGCTCATTAAAGTAGGCGAGATAATGAGGATAGACGCTCAAAGAGGACCAAAGCTGCCACAGGATAAGAAGAATCAGTCCCCATCTTTTTACTGCTCCCCCCGACCAAAGTTTGGCGGCGGCTCCGCCAATCAGCACAAATAAAAATGGATAAACCGGCAAAAGATGGCGCAGGCCGATATTGAGGCCGGACAATACGGCCAACGCAAAGTAGAAAATAACCGGGATCAGGAGAAAAAGCTCAGCTTGTCGTTCCTTCCACCTGAAGAACAAAAACCCAAGGGCCCCGAACAGAAGAAGAAGTGTGGGAAGGGGCGTTTTTGCAGCAAAGGCAACAGGGAAATAGAGCCAAAACCCGCTATCTGAGACCTCACCTAAGAGGTAAGCGGGCCGCTTTAAAAATTGCAAGACATAAAGAAGACCGTAAACCCATGCCTCGGGGAAAAGTTGCAACTGGATTGCCAAAGACGCCCACGTCTGGAGAAAACCGACTTGGGCCTGGAACACGGAAAAATTAAGGAGGGGGCCATCTCCGGCCGTCGCTTTAAAGCGGAACGCATAGCTCGCCCAGATTAAGAAGTAGGCTGTCAGTCCAACCGATAGAAGAAGACCCACCAGCAGGGTCATCTTCCTCCACCTATCGGGTATTTTCCGAAAGATGCTGATCGTGCATTGTAGAGGTTCGGAGGAAAAAATCTTCAAGAGCCCGAAAGCTCCCCAAACAGGGATTATCGCAAAAAAGGAATACTTAGTGATCGCCGAAAGCCCAAAGAAAAAAGAGGCAAGAAAGAGATTAGACCAACTCAATCGGCCTAAGGCATGCCAAAAAAAGTAGGTCCCAATAAAGAAAAAGGCGGTAAAAGGAATATCCGTATGGGTAAGCGGACTATGAGCCAAGACGTTCGGATCGAGGCCGTAAAAGAAAAGGGCAGAGAGGGCTGCGCTAAAGCCGGAGAGCTCTTTAGTCCATAAATAAATGAAAACTCCTAGGAGGATACCTATAGCGATCATCGGGAACTTGGCGTAGAAAAAGAGGGTCTCTGCGTCGTTCTCTAAAAAGATAAATTGGTGGGCGACGAGCCAGCCAGAATCGTGATTTTCGGGAATGAGATCCCAGTAAGGACTCAAAGGACGCGGATCTTTAATATTCATGGCCAGAAGTGGGAGAGCGGCCAGAAGTTTAGCCAAAGGAGGATGTTCTGGATAGGTCCTGAAATCGCCCCATCTTAGATAAGAGTACCCGGCAAAAAGATGGAAAGGCTCGTCATAGGTGGGGGATTTTTGGAGGGAACTACTGATCGTGATGGAAGAGAAAATTAAAGCGAAAAAGCCTATAACGATTATGGATGCAAGCCCGTAGCTTTGCCCATAAGTCCTAGCACTTTCACCTGGATAAAAACTACCTTTCACTCCCACTACCTTTGACGCCTGACCGCAGAATCCGGGCCTTGCTGTAATGTTTGGTTGCTTCCTCTCCTTTTCCCTGCCGGGCAAGCGCCCGGCCCAAGCTCTCATGAGCTTCGGCAAATTCCGGCCAAATACGCAGGGCCTGCCGGAAGTGATCAATCGCTTCCTCAAGTCGGCCATCTTTTGACAAAGCGGTGCCCAGGTTGAAGTAGATCAAGTGCGTTTGGCTTCCTGTAGGGCTTAATTCTAAAGCCCTTCGAAAGTGTCTGACCGCTCCCTGGAATTCACCCTGACTTGCCAAAGCAAGACCCAGATTATTATGGGCATTTGCATCCGCGGGATTGAGTTGGAGGGCATTGCGATAGTGGTCGATCGCGGTTTCAAGCTCACCGCGGTTAAGCAAGGCAGTGGCTAGATTTGTGTGAGCCTCCGCATAGGCAGGATAGATTCGAAGGGCTTGACGGTAGTACTCGATTGCCGTCTCTAATTCACCACGAGCCGCCAAAGCAAGACCTAAGTTGTTATAGGCCGGCACATAGTCAGGATCAACGCGTAATGCTTCGCGGTAGTGGTCAATTGCTCTATCTAGCTGACCCCGGCCGACCAAGACATTTGCGAGATTGTTATGGGCTATTTTTGAAGGGCCAACATAAAGAGCTTGCCCCCATAGGCTCTCTGAATCATGCCACACCCGAACCTGTTCCCAGGTCAAGGCCCCTAGCCCAACCGTAATCAATACGGTTAATCCACCGGCAAGCAAAACAGTTGACCTCCGAATATACCTCCCAACCCAAAGCTGCCAACAATGAAGTAAGCCTGCTCCTGCCAAGATCGCCCAACCCAGACAGGATAGATAACTGTAACGGTCTGCCGTGATCTGTGGTCCGCTTTGAGCAATCCCTGCGACCGGTGCCAAGATCACGATGTAGGAAATCCATAAGGCCAATCCAGCAGGCCACCGTCGCCTCAAAAGAAAAAGGCTCATGCTGACTACCAGAACCAAGGCTCCGCTCAGAAGATAGGACCAATTCCATGGGTTGAATTGCGCCGGCAACTCGTAGAGCGGAGATAACTTCAAGGGTAAAACTGTCTTCCACAGGTAGAAAGGGATACCAAACAGAGATTGCGCCAACCGCGGAACGACATCGTACTGCCCAAAAGACCGCATCGCGCCCATTTGCTCTTTTGCGAGCAGTGCAACAGATCCGACCCCTACAGCAAGGAGCACAAAAGGCAGTTTTTCCCACCACACACGTTGTGAGACAAACCACTTTGCTGGGGCACCTCTTAGACGTCTAAGGGGATAGACATCGAAGACCAAAAGGAGGACCGGCAGGGTAATCCCGACCGCTTTCGAAAGAAGGGACAAGCCATAGATGATCAGGCATGCCATCAGCCACCACAGTCGGGTGGGGTTAGTCTCCGATGCGGTGGAATATCGTAGATAGCAAAGGATGGCTCCGAGGAAGAACAGGCCCGATAGAAGCTCACTTCGCGCCGACGCCCAGGCGACTGCCTCAACCCGAAGAGGATGAATAGCAAACATCACTGCCCCAAATCCAGCCGCCACTTTCAGGGCAATCTCACTTGGTATATGGGAGAAGGCCAAGGACAGTAAGCGGAGGGTAGTATAGTAGAAGAGTAAAGCGTTTACGGCATGGAGGATAAGACTTGTAAGATGATACCCAAAAGGATTCATGCCCCATAAAAGATAGTCTAGCCCTAAAGTCATCCAGGTCAGGGGCCGGTAGAGGCTCATGTGAAAGGTGGTGAACATCCAGCGCAACTGGTGCCAACCCAAACCTCGGTAATAAGGATTCTCCAGGAGATTCTTATCGTCATCCCAGTTCACAAACCCATTCTGCAAGGCCGGGAGAAAAGCTACGAGAGTCACAAGGGCGACGGCGAGTGGTATTAGCCAATTGCCCGCTCTTGCGGGGAGGGACGTGTGGTTTTGCATCTTTGATTGCTGAACGTTTTACTCGACTTCGCTAATGACCTCAGCCCCGACCTTCGGTATGACCGGTCGCCAGGTTCCGTGTTCTCCCTAACTGGCGGAATACGATTAGCAGTAGTAAGCCGGCCGTGGCTAAAGAAATGATAAGACCCACCTGAAACCCCAAGGGCCGGTATTTGAACTCCACCAAATGCTCGCCCGGTGGCAACTGAACCGCGCGGAAAAATAGATTGGCGCGATAGATCGTGCTTTCTCCTCCGTCCACATAGGCCCGCCAGCCAGGGTAGAAAGCATCCGCCAGAACCAGGATGCCCGGGCCGTTGAGGGAGGCGTGGACAGTCACGTTGTGGTTGCCGTATCGTAAAATGCTCGCCCGGGAGTGAAAATCCCTGGCCGGATTTATGGAGAGCGAGCGGTCCAAAATGACCTCGCTTAGGGGGTCAAAATCCTGGTCTGAAAGCCGACTCACTGTTTTCAGAGGATTTTTTTCTTTGCTCGCCTTGGGCACCACGTAAACCCTCGGGACTGCCCGGTTCAGTTTGTATAGCCAGGATGGATATTGCGGAAAATGCCGGACAAGGTTAAGGCCATCACCGGGAAGGGAGCGGAATCCCACAACATATCCAACGTTTAGGGCACCCAGAAGCCGGTACAGCGCCTCTTCTGGAAGCCTATTGGCCACGCTCAGGAACGCCATGTAGGGCCATCTTCTGAACGCATCGATCTCCTGCATGTAATCGACGCCGTACAGGACACCGGCGTTGGGCAGAAGATTGCTGTAAATGAGAGACTGGAATTCGGCGAATCCGGGCTCCCTTGGAAGGACATAATAGCTCGGGTGAAGGTTCCCCGGTCCCGGATAATAAAAGAGGCGGTAAGGCTCGGGGCCGGGATTGGAAAACACCTTGGTGCTTCTGTAGATCGGCTCGGGATCGAGGAGGAACTGATAGGGCCGATGGGCGGAACCGAGATCCATCAAAACCACGGCCACGATAAGCGCCTGAAAGAGACCCTGCCTGAGTTTTCCTTTTTGCCAGGCAAAGACGAGCAGGACCATGCCGGAGGTGAGGATCAGCTGCCGCTCCAGGTAGACCATGGCAATCGACGTTTTGCTCAACGTCGCTGTCGTGAAAAGCGGAGTCCCGCTTGCCCACGTAATAAGCCGGCTCAGAGGCGAGGTATCGAAGCGGAAAAAAGCGTAGACGCCAAAAAGTGGAAGGAGGGTGAGGAGCCCTGCAAAAGCCAAAGCTTTGGAGGACGGACTCTCCGTGCTCGTGTGCAGAGACAAGCCCCGCAGCGCGACGAAGATGAGAAGCGGGCTGACCAGGAAAAAAAATTTCTCTGGAAAGCGGAATAGGCCAAGAAAAGGAAGCTGGCGGTGGAGAAAAGGATAAACGGGGGTATAGGTTCCCATAGCCAGAGCGAGAAAGATGGCCATGACCCCAAAAAGAAAAATCTTCTCTTTCGGCGAGCTGTAAAAGAGCCAGAGCGCAATGCCGACAAGGGCGCTGGCGCCGAGGTAGTGGCTCAGCAAAAACGGGGGGTCCCGCAGCAGGAAAAAATGGACGCCCTTGCCTGCCTCCAGGCTTACGAACTTATCGAGGAAAAACAGGTTAACAAGGCTCAAAGGATGGAGGGAGTAGAGGGCGGTCTCGACATAGCCCATCGGCTCGCGCCAGCGCGACTCCAACACCAGCTCGAGCGTGGGGAGAACCTGCGCCATGGCGAGACTGAGGACCGCCGCGCAAGCGGCGACAGGGAGGAAAACCAGCCTGCGATAGGTAATGCTGCCTTCAACCCATTTTATCCTGAGGCCGTTCAGGAAGATAAGCCCCAGGCTCATGAGATAGATTTCCGGCGAGCCTGCCAGAAACTGGAAAACAAGCGCGAGGACAAAGGCGAGAACGTCCCTTGATGATCCGGAGCGGAGCGCCCTCTCCGAGAAAAGAATCACCCAGGGGAGCCATACGGCTGTCTGAAAATGGTTCAGCAGGTTGGCCAGCGACACGACTGTGCCGCCAAGGGTGAAAACCAAAGCCCCCACAAGAGCCAAAAATGGTGGATAACTCCAGTGGCGGCCAAGCGCATAGCTTCCGGTCGCAGCCGCGGCGTAATGAAAGAAGAAGAGCGATCTTACTGCGGTAAAAAAAGGCAAAAACAGATATAGAAGGTTCGGTGGATAGAAGGCGCCGGATTGAAAATTCGCCAGCAGCGGAAAACCCATGGCCATGTGGCGGTTCCAGAGGGGAAGCTCTCCGTTTTTGAAGCTCTCCGCGACGCTGAATCCGATCGGGTAAAAGTAAAGGCTCAGATCGCGGTAAAAAGGTACCTTCCCGCCCCAGATCATCTCGCCGCTGAACCAGAGCAGGACCGCGAGCAAAAAAAAGATCGCCGCAAGGTCTCGTGCCAAGGTGGTTCGAAAGCGGCTTTTTCCAATCATGGTGGAAAGTAGTATAATAGAAATCTTGCGATAATTCATCGTGATCGGGAAGGCAGGTGACCAGATTTATTTGTCGTTGATTATTCCGGCTTTCAACGAGGAAGCACGGATCCAAAAAAATTTGGGCTGGATTCTGAATTTCTTAAAGTCACAGTCTTACTCCTCAGAGATCATTATTGTGGATGATGGCAGCCAGGATCGCACGGTAGAGGTGGTGCGTCAGATCGCTCAGGGAAACAGCCAGTTGCGTATCCTTAGGAACAACGAGAATCTGGGCAAAGGTGGGGCAGTCCAAGTCGGGATGCGCGAGGCAAAGGGAAGATATCTGTTTTTTTTCGATGCCGACCTTTCCGTTCCTATTGAGACTTTGCCCGCTTTTCTAGCTGAGTTAGAAAATCACTGCGACGTTGCAATTGGCACGCGGCAGAAGGCCGGTGCGAGGATTGAGGTTCATCAACCTTTCTACCGGGAGCTTATGGGAAAGACCTACACCAGGCTCTCTAACTGGATTCTGAATCTTGGGGTTTCAGACTTTACCTGCGGTTTCAAGGGATTTCGAGGGGACGTCGCTAGGGACCTGTTTTCCCGCCAGCGGCTCAAGAACTGGAGCTTCGACGCTGAAATTCTTTATCTGGCACGACTGAAGGGCTACCGGATTCAAGAGATTCCAGTCACCTGGCGTGACGATCGGGGCTCTAAAGTAAGACTGTGGAGGGATGTGATCTCTTCTTTTTTCGGCCTCGTCCAGATACGCCTTTATCATCTTTCGGGGAGATACCAGTGAAGACACCATCGATGCGGATACCTCCGACGTTGCGGCCATGGCTGCTGGCAATAGCGGTCTTTTTGCTTATTGTTTCCACCTCCCATCACTACGGATTGACCTGGGACGAGCCCAGGTACTTCTACGCCACGGAACTCCATATCCAGTGGGTCAAAGATTTCTGGCAAAATCTGTTCCAAGGCCGGATCGGTCAAAGCCTCGAAGAGGATGTGATCGAAGCTGCTTGGCACTGGAACCCTTATCTCGTTCCCCATCCTCCTTTCTCCCGCATTTTTTCCGGTCTCGCAAAGACTATCTTTTCGCCTGTCCTCGATAAATTCGTCGCCTATCGCCTGCCCTCGGCCATCTTTTTTGCGCTGCTGGTCACCGTCATGTACCTGTGGATCGCTGCCGTCTTTGATCGCAAAACCGCCTTGTTTTCAGCCGCAGCTTTGGTCCTCATGCCCAATCTCTTCGCTCAAGCCCATTTCGCTATGACCGATATCCCGCTGACGGTCCTGTGGTTTCTAACGGTCTATTTTTTCTGGAGGGGGCTGAAAGACTGGAGATGGAGCGTAGTCGTCGGTTTTGTGTGGGGATTAGCGCTGGCCACGAAATTCCCAGCGCTGCTGATACCGATCCCACTGCTCCTCTGGGCCCATCTCTACCACCGCCACTCCTACTCCAACAACCTTTTCTCTATGATTTTCATCGGCCCGGCAGTCATGGTGGCCTGTTACCCCTACTGGTGGCACAGGACCCTTCCTCGGCTGGCGGAATTTATTTATGACAGCACGAGCCGGGGCTTTCGGCCCGAAACGAATTTCGGGATTTTTTACGCCCATAGAATTCTTCCCACCAGCGAGCTTCCCTGGTACTATCCATTCTTAATGACCGGAGTCACGATACCAGAGACGATTCTGCTCCTCTTTTTCGTGGGGCTCAGCGCAGTGTTTTGGCTCAAGCCGCAGAGAGAAATTATGGTCCTGTTCCTCTTGAACGGCTTCTTTGTACTCACCACAGGCCTGTTCCCTGGCGGCGTCCTTCACGATGTTAACCGCTTGATGCTTCCGGCCATCCCATTTTTGGTTGGCGTCGCCAGTGCCGGGTTCTTCTTTCTCATGCATCTGATCCAGGAATCGCGAAAGATCACGACACTCTACTGGCTCAAAAGCCCTCGTGAAAAGCTCATCGGTATCGCTTTTGTCCTGGCCCTTCTTCCGGCAGGCCTGGACCTATGGAACTACCACCCCTATCAGTTGAGCTATTACAACCGTCTGGTTGGAGGCATCCGGGGTGCCTATCAGCGCGGGTTTGAGGTGACCTACCTCATGGAGGCATACACACCCGGATTTCTCCAGCATCTCAACGAGAAGTTGCCGCCAAAGGCCACTGTCAATGCCTCCTTTAGCAACTTTATGTTCGATTATTATCAAAAGGAAAAACGTCTCAGGCAGGATATCGCGATCACGGACGAAAAGGATTTTGACTTCTATATTTTGTTAAACCGGCGCAGTTCCTTTTCAGAAGAGGATTGGGGCTTGATTGCCGAGAAACTCTATCTCTATGATGCCTTCCGCTTCGATGGAGTGCCGCTGATCTTAATTTACAAGCCAAGACCTTAGCGCCTTACGCTAAAATAACGGGAGGCAGTGAAGCCCACCACGCCTAACAGAGTCATCAGCGAGAGCGCCAGACCAATTTTGAACGACCAAGGCTCGTAGCGAAACTCAACCACGTGTTCCCCCGCCGATAGTGGAACACCGCGAAAGAAAAGGTTAGCCCGAAGAATCTCCTGCTCTTTTCCATCAACGTAGACGCGCCAACCTGGGTAGTAAGAGTCCGCCAAGACCAATATACCTGAACCATTGAGAGCAGTCTGGATGACCGCATTGCGATTCGTATAACGGACGATCTTTACCTGAGCCTCAAATTTCTTCTGCGCAGCCATGCGTAAAGGCTGCTCCAAGATGACCTCTTGAAGGGGATTGAACTCCTCGCTTGAGAGCCGTTCCAAGATCTTTTCGGGCTCTTTCTCTTCGCTGGCTTTGGGCACGATATAGGCCCTAGGGACAAAGCGGTCTATTCGATACAGCCAAGAAGGATATTCAGGAAAGTGCCCGACGAGCGCGATGTCCCTTGCAGGCAGGCTTCCAAAGCTATTTATATATTTCACATTTAAGGCCCCAAGTAACCGGTATAACCTCTCCGGCGGGAGTCTATTGGCTAAATTGACAAAGAGGTCGTATGGTTTCTTTCTCAAAGAATCCAGCTCCTGCATGTAGTCGAAGCCGTAGAAAACGCCTGCATTGGGGATGAGGGTGGCGAAAACGGAGGAAATGATTTCGTCGAACGGCCTTTTGGTGAAGGCGTAATTGTTGGGATGGAGATCGGAAGGGCGAAGAATATAGAAGAGACGATACGGCTCATTGGTTGCGGGAGAGGCAATCCGCTGGGTTGTGGGGACCAAATCCGGGTTTAAAAAAAAATGGTATGGTCGGTGGGCCGAGGCAAGGTCGAAAAAGGCCAGGCCAACCAGAAGCGTCTGGAAGAGCGTCTTCCTGAGTCTCTGCTTTTTCCATAAAAATAGTAGAAGAAGCGTGCCCAGCATTAGGACGATTTGTCTCTCTAAGGAAATGAGAACGGCAGAAAAACTATCCAGTGTGGATGGGTCAAGAAGGGCGGTTTGTTTGGACCACGCAATAAAGCGTACCAACAATCCTCCATCGAGGCGCAAAAAAATGTATAGGAGAGACACTAAGAGTGGGACTAGTGCTACGGCGAGCAAGGGGCTCCGACGCGAAGGAGAAGGGTGCTCAAGAAAGCCATAGAGCCCACGTAGAGCGACAAACAGCAGAAGTACGCAAAAAGGAAATAAGAATTTTTGTGGGAAACGGAAAAACCCCGCAACGGGGATATAGGAGCGGAAAAAAGAGTATAGAGAGGTATAACCCCCTAGCGCAAGGGCCAAGAATAACAGCAGCAGCCCAAATACGAAGAACCGCTCCTTTAGGGATCCCACAAAGGACCACAGAAGGATACCGTAAAGGGCAACAATACCCATGTAAAGGCTGAGGATTAACGGAGGCTCCTGAGCGAAGAAGAGGTGCAAACCATTGAAGAGTTGAAGATTGACCTCCTTATCTAAAAAGAAGAGATTGATCAGGCTCAGGGGGTTGAGAGACCAAGCAACAGCCTTTGCATAAGGAAGAGTGTCAGACCTGCTTGATTGCAGAAAAAGCTCTATAGCAGGCAGAATTTGAACCATGGCTAGCCCAACCACTAATACGTTAGCCGCGAAAAGTAAGGAGATGAGCTTACCGTAGCGTATGATCTTCTGCTGAGCGCCGATTCTCAGTCCGTCGAGGAGGAGAAGTCCCGAGCTCATGACATAGGTTTCAGGATGGCCAGCCAAAAACTGAGTTAGCAATACAAAGGTCAAAGGAATCCAATCTTTCCACGATTGGGAGCGGACGGACCTTTCCCCCCAAAAGAGGATCCAGGGCAGCCAAACAGCAGTCTCGAAGTAGTCCATCATATTGCTGAGGGAGATAACCATCCCACCGAAGGCAAAAAGAATGGAGCCAAGCAACGCTAGATAGGGCGGGTAATTCCACTGACGGCATAGGAAGTAACTCCCTGTGGCTGCAATTAAATAATGGAACACGAAGAGGAAGCGTATGGCATTAAAAAATGAGAGCAGAAGAAAAATGATATGAGGAGGGTAAAAAACCCCTGCAGGGGGGTTAGCGGAAAAAGGGTACCCCATAGAGATTTGCGTACTCCATAGGGGGAGCTCTCCAGCCTGGAAACTTCGCGCGAGGATGAACCTGTTGGGGTAGTGGTAGGTGGCGAGGTCGCGGAAAAAAGGGACTTTACTGCTCCATATCGTCTCGTGGTTAAACCAGAAAACCATAGCCGC
>Ga0209824_10000700_pt1 | contig 20321 bp, 22 predicted proteins | sample VDWuncwatermetaG_FD_184124 | JGI IMG/M metagenome (GOLD analysis project Ga0209824, IMG submission 184124) | Wastewater microbial communities from Netherlands to study Microbial Dark Matter (Phase II) - VDW unchlorinated drinking water (SPAdes)... ... | reverse complement strand
GGGATACCGGGCTACGCCCATAATCCGCCGAATGGCCGCACACATACGGCGGAAGGCGCTACGCTTTTCCGCCCTACTTCCCGCCTTCGCGGGAATGACAATTATTTGAAGTCCGTTGCTTAAACTCGCCGCTACAGATTGCGCTTTATTCCGTTCAATACCCAACTCACTATCGAAAATGCTTAAATAAGTGCCATTCAAATATCACCCCTCTACCCCAGCAACAGCATTTTCTGCGCTTGCCAAAACTCCAGCGGATCGCGCTTGAAACCGCTTTTGGCAAACTGGTGCCAGCGTCCAGCCACATAACACATCAACAGATTCGCTTGCGCGGCGGCATCGCACTCGGCGATTTCTCCCTGGCTCACCGCAAAGCGCAACGCCTGTTTGAGCGTGGCTTCTAGCCTATCGTGCAGTTGGTTGATGCGCGCTTGCAGGCGCTCGTTTTCGTTCACCAGCGCGTCGCCGATCAGCACCCGCGTCATGCCCGGATTTTTTTGCGCGAAGGAAAGCAGCATCGCCAGAATTTTTTCAATTTGCTGTAGACCGCTTTTCTCTTCGCCCGTCAACTTGTTGATGAGGCCGAACAAGGTCTGCTCGATAAATTCGATCAAGCCCTCAAACATCTGCGCCTTGCTGGCAAAATGCCGATACAGCGCGGCTTCCGAAACATCCAGCTTTTTAGCCAGCGCGGCGGTGGTAATTTTTTCAGCCTGCGGGTTTTCCAGCATTTCCGCCAGCACTTGCAGGATTTGATGCTTTCTTTCGCCGGGTTTAGCGGGCATGACTAACTCCATAAAATGAATCATTGCGCCAATCGCCCCGCATCATAGCGGCGATAGCTCCAAATAAGTCGGATAAACGGGCAGGTGATGCTAACAAGACGCTGGCAAACATCCGCGACAGACAGCCAAATCGGATGTCCGCACTGCCGTCGTAATGCGTGAACGCGCTGCCGGTGTTGTACTGCGGATCAATAAACACGCACTTCACCTTCCCCGCAAACTCCGCCTCCAAAGCCTTCAACGCCAGCAGGTTGTCGCCAAAGATGAGTTGATTGCTGAAAATGTCGTTCTCCGTCACCCATTGCTTCGCGTGATAACTCATCAAAGGGTCTTCCAGCAAAATGCGCGGCTCCAGCTTGGGCCAATTCTCCTTCCCGATCCAGGTGAGTTCGAGTTTTAACTTTTTCACGCAGCCCACCTCCGCGCAAATTTTTTAATCTTGCTCACTTATTGTCACCCTTCGGTTTTGCTCGCCCAGCAATCGCAACAATCGCATCCAGCTTCTCGGCAATCTCTGGCGCGATCTGCGACTTCTGCAAAAAACCAGTGAGCAAATGGTAGTCGCGTTTACGGAAGGCCAATGGCAATTCCATTTCCTTGAAGAAAACTCTGAAAACGCGATCCAGAACTTCGTCAGTGGCTTTGACATCGGACGACCATGGGGACTTCTCGTCAATCTCCAGTAAATGTGTGACTTCTGCAATCGCCTTTTCCATTGCCTGCTTACGCTTTCCGCGTTCGGCAATTCCAAAAAGGTCATCCGCCACGTCGTGGACAGCCCACGCATACAAGACTTCTTGATTGCAAAAATAATTTTCGATTTCCCGTTTTGCCCACATGACTTCGTTCAGGTTATCGCTGGGTTGAAGCTCGCGGTCGAGGCGGTCAAATATGGCAATGCCAACCAAGTCGTTCTTGGCTTCGCGCAGCCCGTTAAAGTGATCGCGAGATTTTTGCGGCAAGTTGGTTGAGACATAGTGAACAAACGGCATTTCCAAGACTGCCTGAGCAGGATGCTCCAGAATTCTGGCGAACGCCTTAAGAATTGCCAAGTCCGTTGAGTCTTCGACATATAGAACCCAGCCAGTTTGCTCTGCCTCATAATATTGATCCCAGCCCAAGTCTGTCAGGGCTTTCATCACTTGGCTGCCACGGTCATTCAGCAGGTGCGGCTTGCCCACAAATGCCACCACCGTGCCGCGATTTGCCGCCTCGTTAAGCACCACCTCGGAGTGGCTGGCTGCGATAATTTGCGAGCCTTTTTCTTCGGCAAGATCGTTAATCAGTTGGTAAGTCTGCCGTTGGCGCAACACCTCAAGGTGCGCATCCGGTTCATCCAGCAACAGCACCGTGCGCGGATTGGCATAGAGATGGGCAAGAATCAGCAAGGTTTGCTGCAAGCCTCTTCCAGAAGACGAAAGATCGAGACGAGTGCCTGACTTTTCCTCATACTCCATGACAATCTCACTACGTTCAGCAATAAACTTGGGGTTAAGCAGTTTCACCCCGAACAAGCGCAATAACTGCCCCGTTAGCGCAACCCAGTCTTCGGATGGCTTCGTTGCGCCTTCAGTTGGCCAGCAAACCCGATAACACAAGTTACGCAGCACCTGCGCTGTCTGGCCTTGCCCAATCAATACCCCAATTTCCCCCGGCTGCTTGATGAATTCCCGGTCGGTCAATCCAGACATTGGCGGCAGCAAGGCCACCTTTGTCCTGTTCGCCAATTCTGGAACAGGCATCCGTTCCGGTTGCTTTGCATTATCAAGCCTGAGTGGTCGGCAATAAAAGGATTCCTCGTTTGCATAATCAAACTCAAGCCCGCACGACCAAGCTTGATCGTCGGTAACCCCCTCAACCAATATGTCAACGCGGACATTTTGTGTTTTTGGCGTTCCTTCTTGCCGTTCCACATTACGGACATGCAAGTCACGCCAGAGAAGATTGGCGGTGGGAACGGGAAGCGCCACCAAATCTCGCCGGTTAATTGCCACGCCTTGGCGCTGAAGTGCCGTTGATTTTCCGGTGCGTTTTTCAGTCCAGCGACGCAGACCTAGCTCCCATAGGGCGAGCGCCTGAAGTGCGGTTGTTTTACCGGAATTATTCGGCCCGATAAGCACAACAGATTTTCCAAGCTCCACTTCGGCTTGCTCAAAACGCTTGAAGTTTTTTATAGTTAATTTGGTTAGCATTCTTAATCCCCTTCATTACTTAAAGCAAGCAAACTCAACCCTTCGATCTCCTGCAACGACTTCTCCGCAATCCCCTGCAAGTCGCCATACATACCCACCGTTGCCCCCATCACACGTTCAATTTGCTCTTCAGGCTTGATCCATTTCTTCATGATGGCTTTCCTTTCATAAAATTGCTGCGCCGTATTCCAGTCACGTAAAAAGCATTTGAATTATATGTGTTTTTTTAGGTATGCCGTTTTCTGGTCAAGTAAAAACCCTAGCCCCAATAAGGCAGATATTCAGTAAATTTAGACGATTTCGAATGTGGGTCTTTACGTTTGATGCGCCCGCCATCCAAGGCATCGCGGATTAAAGAACGGCTTCCAGCCCTTTGCGCCCCAAGAGATTGAGCAACTTCAGTGACGGCCCGCTCGGATGTTTTTCACCAATTTCCCATTTACGCACGGTTAGGCTGGTTTTCAGCACGGCGGCTAGCTCGCTTTGTTCCTGTCGGCGTGCTTGGACTGCAAAGTATTTCTGCGCCTGCGCGATTTCGGGTTTGCGCGGGTCGCCGTTTTGCGCGATGAGATAGCAGGCAAAGCGGGAAAGTTGATAGTCATCGACTTCGCGCTGGCTCCCAGAGCCGATATCAACCATTTTGCCGGCACCGGCAAAATGGTTAACAGGGTTGTTCCCTGACGTTTCACACGAGGTCATGGCGCGCTTGACCGCATCTTCAAAACGCCGCCATTGCGTATAGCCGAGCAGCGGCTGCAAATCGCGGGCACTCCAGTACTCCGCACCGTGCTCGTTGGCGAGCTTGAGCTCTTCAAACGTCTTTTTACCGAGTATGGGCAGTTGATTTTTTGTCATGGCATTTCCTCACAGTCGATCTGCCAAGCGCGGCAAGTGTTGCAGGCGGCTGATCGCGACATCGACGTACGCAGGCCGCTTGATGCTGTCGCTCACCCACACGGTTTTCATACCGAGTTTTTTGGCGGCGCGCAGATTTTCCAGAACGTCTTCGACCATGATACAGCGTTCGGGTTGTAATTTATTTTCTTTGAGCAAGCGCAAGAAGCCCGCAGCGTGTGGCTTGGGGAGGAATCGCGTATGCTCGATGGCGAACACATCGTCGAAAAGATCGTTTATTTTTAGGAGTTTTAACACCGCGTTCGCGTAGTGTTTGGGGGAATTGGAAAACACGATTTTGCGCCCCGACAACGCTTGCAAGGTGGGGCGCAGCAGCGGCGCGCGGATCACCATGCGGTGCAGTTCCGGGAACTGGTGCGTGTGCCACAAAAAATGCTCTGGCTTGATGTCGTGGTGGCGGATCAGGCCGGTGAGCGTCGCGCCGTAGCGCTGCCAGTAATGCATCCGTAATTCACTGGCCGCTTGCGGCGCAAGCGCGAGATGCTCGCTGAGATACGCTGTCATGCTGCGGCTGATGTGCGGAAAAATATGCGGGGTGGCGTTGTGCAGGGTGTTGTCGAGGTCGAATATCCAGGTGCGCGCCATTGATCCAGCCTTTAGAACAGCCAAGCGGCTGAAAACATCGGTTTCGGTTTGATGGGGGGCAGTAATTTTAGCCACGGATTAACACGGATTTACACGGATAAAAACAACCCCAAAAGATTGTGTCTGCGTACTGTTTGCTTTTGATTTTATCCGTGTTAATCCGTGGCGAAAGGTTTTCCCTCAAACTATTCATTTCGCTTTGATCAACGTCCCCACCCCTTCATCCGTCAACACTTCCAGCAACAGCGCGTGCTCGACCCGCCCGTCGATGATATGGCAAGACCTGACCCCGCTTTTTACCGCGTCCAACGCCGAAGCGATTTTGGGCATCATGCCGCCGGAGATGGTGCCGTCGGCAAACAGTTCATCGACCTTTTTGGCGGTGATGCCGGTGAGCAAGTTGCCCGCTTTGTCCAACACGCCGGGCGTGTTGGTGAGCAGAATCAATTTTTCCGCTTTGAGAATTTCGGCGAGTTTGCCCGCCACCAGATCGGCGTTGATATTGTAGGATTCACCGTCCGGCCCCACGCCGATGGGCGCGATCACCGGGATGAAATCGCGGGTGTCGAGCAGCGCGATCAGCGCGGGGTCGATGCTTTCTATCTCGCCCACCTGCCCGATGTCCAGCCACTCACCGGCTTTTTCTTGGTCGGGCAACAGCATTTTGCGGGCGCGGATAAAACTGCCGTCTTTGCCGCTCAAGCCCACGGCGCGACCGCCGTGGCGGTTGATGAGGTTGACGATGTCTTTGTTGACCTGCCCGCCCAGCACCATTTCGACGATGCTCATGGTGTCGGCATCGGTGACGCGCATCCCCTGTTTGAACTCGCCCACCTTACCCAAGCGTTTCAGCATGTCGTCGATCTGCGGCCCGCCGCCGTGAACGATCACCGGGTTCATGCCGACGAGTTTGAGCAGCACCACGTCGCGCGCGAAGCCCTGTTTCAAGGCTTCGTCGGTCATGGCGTTGCCGCCGTATTTAATGACGATGGTTTTATCCTGAAACCGCCGGATGTAGGGCAGCGCTTCGGAGAGGATTTTGGCTTTGTCTTTGGCGGTGGCGGGATTGAGCGGCATGGCGGCTAGGCAAATAAATTAAAGTCGTGCAAATATAGCATTTTCCCCAGCGTTGATGTTTACATCATTTGCGGACTGCAAATGATGTCCATCCGGCTAGACCTTGCTTTCGATGGCGTAAGCCGCTATCGTCGCAACTCAAATGCACGTCGCCGCTTGGCCGCTATAAACGCGCGATCCCCGGAACCGAATATGCCCCTCGATCCCACATCGCTGGAATCGCACCGCCGCTACTTGCTGCGCTACGCGCTGCTGCAATTGCGCGATGCGTCTCTGGCCGAAGATGTCGTACAGGAAACCATGCTCGCCGCGCTCACCCATCAGGATAGTTTCGCCGGACAGTCGTCGCTCAAGACTTGGCTCACCAGCATTCTCAAACACAAAATCATCGACCTGATACGCAAGCGTTCGCGCACCACCTCGTTTAGCGATCTGCGCGACCCCGAAAATGAGAACGACCTGGGCGACGGCCTCTTCTCCGAGGACGGGCACTGGCAGGAAGCGCATCGCCCCAGCAACTGGGGCGATCCCGAAAAACTGTTGGCGCAGAAAAATTTCATGGAAATTTTTGAATACTGCACCGAGCGTATGTCGGCGACCTTGGCGCAAGTGTTCATGCTGCGCGAAGTGATGGGCTTGAGCACCGAAGAAATTTGTCAGGAATTGTCGATCAGCGCGTCTAACTGTTGGGTGATGCTGCACCGCGCGCGCATGAGCTTGCGTTTGTGCTTGGAGAACAAGGGCATCAGCGGGATTTAGGGCCCTTTAATTATTTTTTGATACTCTCATGCTAACCTGCAAACAAGCCGCCGAACGTATGTCGCAGGCGATGGATCGCCCATTAAGCCTAACGGAGCGCGCCGGTCTGTACTTGCACCTGAAATTTTGTCAGGGATGCCGGAACTTTAGCGCGCAAATGATGCTCATTAGGCGGGCGGCACTCCGCCTGATGGACAACGAATAATGCAATTGTAAGGATCAGGGCTGCAACTTCGACTAACCCCCCAAGCGGATCATTTTTCGCCGCTTATTTTCTTAACCTCGTTTTAACTTCTCAAGGAGCCTTAGCATGAAAAATTCAGATTTGATAATCCGTTCCGCCGTCGCCAGCGTTTTGGCGTTGGGTCTTGCCACCAGCAATATCGCCAGCGCGGGCGGCCACATGGCGGCCGCGCCCGCCGACGGCAAAGTCGCCAAGGAAAAATGCTACGGCATCGCCAAAGCCGGCAAAAACGATTGCGGCACCGCCAGCAGTTCTTGTGCGGGCACGTCCAAAACCGACAACGACCCCAATGCCTGGAAAAACGTGGACAAAGGCACTTGCGAAAAAATGGGCGGCAAGCTCGTGGCGATGAAGGACATGAAGAAGGACATGCCGATGAAAGATGACATGAAGAAATAAGATAAAGGCATCTCTAGCAATTCGTCATTCCCGCGCAGGCGGGGATGACGGAGCTTTGAACCCAGATTATCCATTAGCCGAAACGGAACCCAGAAAGGCCCGTTCGTGGTGAGCCCTTCGACTTCGCTCAGGAGAGCCTTGTCGAACCACGAGCACCCTTCGACAGGCTCAGGGCGAACGATTTTTAGGATAATGGATAATCTGGGTTGAATTATTTGAAGCATCCTTTATGTCCAGGGCACCTCTAAAAATTCAAAGTTCTAAGCAAGACGAGGCGTGAGCAAAAAATGTTGACGCAGCATATGATTGATATGTAAGGAAACATTTTTTGTGAGCAACGAAGTATGGCGACGAAATTTGGATTTTTAGAGATGCCCTCCACACTTTTATACAACACCGCACCTATTCCGGCGCGAGCCGGGATAGGCTTGCGGGCACCCCATTACCGCCGCTTGCTCGACGAATTACCCGCCTTGGGCTTTCTCGAAGTCCACAGCGAGAATTATTTTGGCGCGGGCGGACAACCCCTGCATTTCCTCGAACGGCTGCGCGAACACTACGCTTTGAGCCTGCACGGCGTGGGGATGTCGCTCGGTTCCAGCGACGCGCTCGACCTCGAACATTTGGGCAAGGTGAAAAAACTCGCCGCGCGTTTTGAGCCGTCGCTGGTTTCGGAGCACTTGTGTTGGACTTCGGTCGGTGGGCGGCACTTGAACGATTTGTTGCCCCTGCCCTACACCGAAGAATCGCTGGCGCTGGTTTGCACGCGCATCGCGCAAGCGCAAGATTTTTTGGGGCGGCGCATCCTCGTCGAAAACGTATCGAGCTATTTGCAGTTCGCCGACTCGACGGTTCCCGAATGGGAATTTGTTGCCGCCGTTGCCAACAAAACCGGCTGCGGTATTTTGCTCGATGTGAACAACATTTACGTCAACGCGCTCAACCACGGCTTCGATGCGCTGGATTTTTTGCGCGCCATCCCGCCGCACGCGGTGGGAGAAATTCACCTCGCCGGTTTCGACCTCAACGCCGACAACGGCATCGCCATCGACACCCACGGCCAGCCGGTTTGCGATGCAGTGTGGGCGCTGTACCGCGAGGCCGTGGCGCGCTTCGGTGCCGCGCCCACCTTGGTCGAATGGGACACCGACATCCCGGCGCTGGAAGTGTTGCTGGCCGAAGCGCGCAAGGCCGATGCCATCATGGCGAGCACCACGCCCGACCCGATCCGTGCGGGGGTGAGCCATGCTGTTGCGTGAATTGCAGAACCGTTTTGCCGCCGACATTTTCAGCGATTCGTTGCCGAATTCGCCCGCCTATGTCGTCAAAAACGGCATCGCGGCGGGCGAGCGGCTGGCAATTTATCGCAACAACGTGCTCTCCAATTTGCGCGGCGCGCTGCGCGATTCTTACCCTGTCATTTTCAAGCTGTTGGGCGAAACATTTTTTAATGGCGTGGCGACGGAATACGCGCGCGCCCACCCTTCGCGCAGCGGCGACCTGCACGACTTTGGCGGCGAGTTTGCGGATTTTTTACAAAGCGCCGAGCTGCGCGCGAAGCGGGTTGATTTGCCCGCTTATTTACCTGACATGGCGCGGCTGGAATGGGCGTGGGATCAGGCTTTTCATGCGCAGGACAGCTACCCTGACCCCGCCGCCTTGCTGTCGCGTTTGCAGTCATTCCCGCCCCAAGACTATGCCCGTTTGCGTTTTCAGATTAACCCCTCGGTCGCGCTACTAAACTCGGATTATCCCATCTTAGATATCTGGCAAGCCCATCAATTAACCGACAACGAACTTGACCAAGCCATCGAGTCCATAGACCCCGACAGCGGCGGAGCGCGATTATTGGTCAAACGCGAGCCGGATTTTTTAGTTTCCATCGCCGTGCTGGGCGCGGGCGAATTTGCTTTTCTATGCGCCGCCAAAACGGGCGCGTTATTGGAGGCAGCGCTGACTGCCGCCTTGGCTGAGGAGCCGAGTTTTGATCTGGGTCAGGCGTTGCACCGGTTTGTTGTGGAAAGCGTGATTATTGATGTGGGGGCGTAGCCGTGTTTGTCGTCGGAAGCGGGTTCGTAGGAGCGGGCTTGCCCGCGATAGGGCGATAACGCTAACGTGCATCGCGGGCAAGCCCGCTCCTACGGAATTTCTAAAACGCAACAATTATGCGCATGGCGCACCCAAAACAACTATGGACTCTTTACAACACCTCGCGCAACGCGCCGCACCTGTACTCAAAGGGCTAGATTTTTTAACGCCGCTGCTGGATTTATTCATCCGGCTCTACGTCGCCAACGTTTTCTGGAAAGCGGGGCTGACCAAAATCGACGACTGGGAAAGCACCGTCGCGCTATTTGAAAACGAATACAAGGTGCCGCTGCTTTCCCCCGAACTCGCCGCCACGCTCGGTGCTGGAGCCGAGCTATTTTTTCCGGTGCTGTTGGCGTTGGGATTAGGCGGTCGTTTTGCGGCTTTTTCGCTATTCGTTTTTAATATCGTCGCGGTCATCTCCTACCCAGACCTCTCCGAAATCGGGCTCAAAGACCACCAGTTCTGGGGGCTGTTGCTGCTGGTGACGCTGCTGCACGGCCCCGGCAAACTGTCGGTTGACCACCTCCTTTTTAGATGTAAATAATTCACGACAATTTGCGCGGGAACGCTCCCACCCTCACCCCGGCCCTCTGGTGAACTTTCTAAGCATTGGCTAAGCGGCATGAGACCGCCGCAAGCCACTGCTTATCCCTCAAGGGCGAGGGTGAGAACGGACCTGATTCGCTTTCGCGAATCAGGTAAACATCAACGAAGCGCCGCTTTACGTGAACTGCTGTGACCATCGCGTCTTTACGATTGCTTGTATGTCGCGCCGACGGTAATATAGCGTCGCTCGCTTTAGTTCTCTAGAAAAGCCATTAAAAATAACGGCGGAGCGGGCCAAGCAAACCGAGAAAGCCACTAAAGGCGCGGTGATGCGGCATGAAATTTTTCCGAATCTTTTTGAGCCGCCGCCCACAACACCTGTACAAAAGCGTATCATTCACACAGAAGAAAGGAAAAAATCTCAACCCGTTACGGGAAAAAGTGGCGCATTTTCCCGCAAACTTTATAACAGCGCATTTTCTAAAAGAGGAAAAACTAACATGGCAAACGTAAACGAAAGCATCGCGGAAATCATGAAAATAGACGGGGTCATCGGCACCTGTCTGGTCGATATCGCCAGCGGCATGGTGCTGGGAAAAGCGGGCGGCGGCAGCCACAACATGGAGTTGGCGGGGGCGGCCAACACCGAAGTGATCCGCGCAAAACTCAAGGCGATGAGCGCGCTCGGGCTCAAAGACAATATCGAAGACATCCTGATCACGCTCGGCACCCAGTTTCACCTGATCCGCCTGCACGAAAACGTGTTGTTCCTGTACGTGATGATGGATAAAGCCAAAGCCAATCTGGCGCTGGCGCGCCACAAAGTGTATGCGATCGAAAAAGATCTGACGGTGTAAACATATCGTCTTGCTAACGCCGCACGGTCAAATGCCGCGCGGCGTTTTTTTTGGTATAAACCTAAAAAACACAGTTGAAGGCAAAAGTTTATTATTTTCATAGAATTAAGTTGGGGTTGTGGGTGCGAATTTATTTGCACCCACATCGCCTTCAACTACGTTTTTTAGGATAAATCAGTGTTGGTGCGGGTTTGTGTCACCCGCCGCGCCGCCGCGCACTTCCGCCAATACAGACCGCTTTGTTTTGATTTTGTTTTTGCCGGCAAACGTGAGCACGATGGGCACTTGATCGCCCGCGCCGAGTTTTCGCTTCAACCCCGTCAGCATGATGTGGTATCCGCCGGGGGCGAGCTTTACCACTTGTTTTGCAGGCAGGGCAACGCGGGCGACCCGCCGCATTTTCATCACCCCGTTTTCCACGCGCATCTGATGAATCTCCGCGCTACCCGCCAGCGCGCTGGTCGCGGATAGCAGCACCGCATCGTGCGCGCTGGCGATTTCCAGATACACGCCGACCACCGCCTGCCCCGGCGCGGGCGCGCGCAGCCAAGCATCGCTGACCACAATTTCATCCGCCGCCCACGCCGATACCGCAAACAGCGCGGCGCTTAAAAATAAGCTGCTGCGTAACATTCCATCTCCCCAATGTTGAGAATTACATAATCCACGACAATCAACGCGGGAACGCTCCCACCCTCTCCCCGACCCTCTCCCTCAAGGGAGAGGGTGAGAACAGACCTAACTCGCTCTCGCGATTTAGGTAAACGTCAACAAACGTGTTTCCCGCGTCATTTCGCCTCAACCCGCACCATCACTGCGATATAATTGCCGCCATGATTATACGCCGCCGCCCGCACTACCCGTTGCTGGTTTTGCTTTCCTTGCTCGCTCTCGCCCCGGCAACCCACGCCCAACCCGCGCCCGATATCGCCGCAAAAAGCTATTTGCTGAGCGACTTCCAAAGCGGGCAGACGCTGGTCGGGCACAGTGTCGACACGCGCGTCGAACCGGCTTCGCTCACCAAGCTGATGACCTCTTATCTGGTTTTTGCCGCGCTCAAACAAAAACGCATCACCCCCACACAAACCGTGCCGGTGTCCGAGAACGCCTGGCGCACCAGCGGCTCGCGCATGTTTATCGACCCCAAAAAAGCGGTGAGCGTCGAGGAACTGCTGCGCGGCATGATCGTGCAATCCGGCAACGACGCGACCATCGCGCTGGCTGAAGCTATCGCCGGAACGGAAGCGGCGTTCGCTAAAATGATGAACAGCGAGGCCGAGCGCCTCGGCCTCAAAAACACGCATTACGTCAATGCCACCGGCCTGCCCGACGCACAACATTACACCAGCGCGTCCGATCTGGTGGTGTTGGCTGCGGCCTTGCTGCGCGATTTTCCGGAACATTATCCGCTCTACGCCGTCAAGGAGTATCAATACAACGACATCACCCAACCCAACCGCAACCGCCTGCTGTGGCTGGACCCGCATGTGGACGGGCTGAAAACCGGACATACCGAATCTGCCGGATATTGCCTGATCGCCTCCGCCAAGCGCGGCGAACGACGGCTCATCGCGGTGGTGTTGGGCGCGGCTTCCGACACGGCGCGCACCATCGAAAGCCAACGCTTGCTCAATCACGGCTTCCAGCATTTTGAAACCGTGCGGCTTTACCAGCAAGGGCAAGCCGTCGTCAGTATGCCGCTGTGGAAAGGCGCGGAAACCGCCATCAAGGCCGGGTTCAACCGCGATTTTTATTACACCTTGCCGACCGGCATGGCAAACAAGCTGCAAGCCACCGCGACCTACCCGCAACCGCTGTTCGCGCCCATCACCGCCGGCGACAAAATCGGCAGGTTCAAGCTCGCGCTCGACGGCAAAGCCGTGGCGGAATATCCGCTGGCGGCGCTAGAGACCGTGCCGCTCGGCAACATTTTTGGCAGGGCTTGGGATAGTTTGCGGTTGATGTTTGATTGAGCGGGTTGGAGGGAGAGAGCCAAAAAGGCTTTAGCCACGGATTTACACGGATGAACACGGATAAAACCAAAATCAAGGCACTTGTGGAAACGCTGATTTATTCCATTTTCATTCGATCATCTTGTAGGGGCGGGTTCTAAACCCGCCCGTGCTTTGGGCAGGTTTAGAACCTGCCCCTACCCAATCACTAGAAAACGAATAAATCAGCGTTTCCCTTGTTCTTATCCGTGTAAATCCGTGGCAATCCGTGTAAATCCGTGGCTAAAAAATCCTACCCAAGTTCATTCACCTATAGCTAGAGGACATCATGATTTATCTCAACGGCGCATTCATGCCCATCGAAGAAGCCCGCATCCCGGTGCTGGATCGCGGTTTTATTTTTGGCGACGGGGTGTACGAGGTGATTCCGGTGTATTCGCGCAAGCCCTTCCGCGTTGCCGAGCACCTGCATCGCTTGCAAGACAGTCTCGACGGCATCCGCCTCAAAAATCCGCACAGCGATGCGGAATGGACGGCGTTGATCGGACAGCTCATCGCCCGCAACGAACCCGACGACCAGTACCTCTATTTGCACATCACACGCGGCGTGGCCAAGCGCGATCACGCTTTTCCCGCCGTCATCACCCCGACCATTTTCATGATGAGCAACCCGTTGCTCACCCCGCCGCAAGCCCTGCTGGCTGGCGGCGTGGCGGCAGTGTCCGCGAATGACAACCGCTGGCTGCGTTGCGACATCAAGGCGATTTCGCTGTTGCCGAATATATTGCTGCGGCAACAGGCGGTGGATGCGGGTGCGACCGAGACCCTGCTGCTGCGCGACGGCTTCATGACCGAAGGCGCGGCCAGCAATATTTTTGTGGTCAGAAACCACACCCTGCTGGCACCGCCGAAAAATCATCTGATGCTGCCGGGGATTACCTACGACGTGGTGCTGGAACTCGCTGCTGCAGCGCGCATCCCCTTTGAGGTGCGCGAAGTGTCGGAATATGAAGTCCGCAGCGCCGATGAGTTGCTGCTGACTTCCTCCACCAAGGAAATCCTCGCCATCACGCAACTCGACAGCAAACCGGTCGGCACAGGCAAGCCCGGCGCGATGTTCGCAAAACTTTACCAGCTTTATCAGGATTACAAAGCCACAGTGATGCGCAAATGAACGTCTCTATAAATTCATATCCCCGTCATTCCCGCGAAGGCGGGAATCCAGGAAGTAGGGCGGATGAGCCGAAGGCGTTATCCGCCGAATGGCCGCACACATACGGCGGAAGGCGCTACGCTTTTCCGCCCTACTTCCCGCCTTCGCGGGAATGACGAATTATTAGAGATGTCCATATGATTACCACAGAACCAGAATCGTTAATCGAATACCCCTGCGATTTCCCCATCAAAATCATGGGGAAATCGCAGCCCGGTTTCGCAAAAAATATCATCGCCATCGTCAAACGACACGCCCCAGATTTCGACGAGGCCACGCTGGAAATGCGCGCCAGCAAAAAAGCAAATTATATGAGCCTGACTTGCACCGTGCACGTCACCTCGCGCAACCAACTGGATGCGCTGTATCAAACTTTGTGCGACGACCCGATGGTGGTGATGGTGCTTTGATTTTTAATTTTGAATTCTTAATTTTTAGTTATGAATTATTTTGAATCAACCGCAGTTTTGAACCCCAAACTTAAAATTCAAAATTCAAAATTCAAAATTCAGAATTTAGGTGTGGCAGACTACCTCGCCACCTGGCAAGCGATGAAAGATTTCACCGCCGCCCGCGACGACACTACACCCGACGAAATCTGGCTGGTGCAACATCCACCGGTTTACACGCAAGGGTTAGCGGGCAAGCCGGAGCATTTGCTGCGGAGCAACGGCATCCCCGTCATCAAAACAGATCGCGGCGGGCAAATCACTTACCACGGCCCCGGGCAAATTATCGCCTACCTGCTGTTCGATATGCGCCGCGCCAAAATCGGCGTACGCGAGCTGGTGACGCGCATGGAAAATGCCGTGATAGACTTGCTCGCCGGTTACAAAATTAAGGCAGCGGGTCGCCGCGATGCGCCCGGCGTGTATGTCGCCGACGCAAAAATCGCCGCGCTGGGATTGAAAATAAAAAATGGCTATTGCTATCACGGCATCGCGCTGAATGTCGGTATGGATTTAAGCCCGTTCGCCAACATCAATCCTTGCGGTTATGCGGGGATGAACGTGGTGCAGACCAAAGATTTGGGAGTCCCCGATGGCATTGAATCATTAAGCGGGAAACTTGCAACGCAATTGATAATTAAATTGAAAAACTAGCCACGGATTAACACGGATTAACACGGATAAAAACAGAGCCCCCCGATTTAGATTTTGAATTTATCCGTGTTAATCCGTGTCAATCCGTGGCTAAAATTATACGACCATGCCCCCCGATACCCGCCAAACAGGCGCGGCTAAAACCGCGCGCAACCCCATTAAAATCGTGCCGCTTCCCGCGGGCGAAATGTTGCGCAAGCCCTCGTGGATACGCATGAAATCTGGCAACAGCGAGGCCTACGCCGAAGTCAAACGCATCCTGCGCGAGCAAAAACTACACACCGTGTGCGAGGAAGCCTCGTGCCCCAACATCGGCGAATGCTTCGGCAAAGGCACGGCGACTTTCATGATCCTCGGCGATCTGTGCACCCGCCGCTGCCCCTTCTGCGATGTCGCGCACGGCAAGCCGCTGCCGCCGGATGCCGACGAGCCGCGCCACTTGGCCGAATCTATCGCCGCGATGAAATTAAAATACGTGGTGATTACCAGCGTCGATCGGGATGACTTGCGCGACGGCGGCGCGGGGCATTTTGCCGATTGCATCACGCAAATCCGCGCGCGTTCGCCGCACACCAAAATCGAAATTCTGGTACCGGATTTTCGCGGGCGCTTGGATGTCGCGTTAGAAAAGCTCCGCGCTGCGCCGCCCGACGTGCTCAACCACAACCTCGAAACCGTACCGCGTTTATACAAACAATGCCGCCCCGGCGCGGATTACGCGCACTCGCTCAAACTGCTGAATGATTTCAAAACGCGCTTCCCGCATCTCCCCACCAAATCCGGCTTGATGCTGGGATTGGGTGAAACCGATGCGGAAATTTTGGAGGTGATGCAAAACTTGCGCGAGCACCACGTGAATATGCTCACCCTCGGCCAATACCTGCAACCATCGAGCGGACACTTGCCGGTCTCGCGTTACGTCCACCCCGATGGTTTTGCCGAATTTGAACGCGCCGCCACGACGATGGGTTTTAGCCACGCGGCCTGCGGGCCGATGGTGCGCTCCAGCTATCACGCCGATCAACAGGCGCACGGGGCCGGGGTCGCGTAGCGTAGATCAATCTGCGGAGCCATTTCTTTTAGTGAGGTAAACGATGCCTTATTTGAAATTCTCATCTGCGGTTTTTTGCGCTGCGTTACTCTTGGGCTGTGCCGCGCCACCCCAAAAGATTTTTACTTTGCCGACCGATTACGTGCCGATAGAGCAGATCGAGATCAAAAGCCGTTACGATACGACGGAAGTCACCCGCGAGAGTCTTGGCCACGAGGTGAACAAATGCGCCCCGCAAGCTGGCGGAGACGCGCAGAGCATCCGGCACGCTTTGCAAGATTTCCCCAACAAAAATATTGTCGCTTTTGGGCAAGCGAGCACGGCCAACGTGTTCATATTGAATCGCACGACCGGATTTTGTCTGCGGCGGAGCACTGCAAATTTTCCGATATTTGCGGCAGAATCGTTCATCGACACGGTCAACCCGAAAGGCGTTCCGGCGGATGTCGTCGATGGATGGTACAAGCAGATCGCCATGCTGATAGCCACCAAAGGCATCGCCAATACCGCTTACCTGATGGGCAAAGGAGATGCGTTTATCACGACTTATTGGACCGATGTCGTGCCCACTTTCAATTTGATTTATTCGACTGTTTTCAAGAAAGCGGGAACCTGGGAAGCGGACAATTTGGATGTAAAATTTTCCCATCCCACGCTGACCTCCGTCACTGAAACGCAGCGACATGAATCCAACAAACGGAGGCCTGCCACCGAGATACAACGATCGGCCTGGAGCGAGAAAAGATATCCGCTAGCCCATCGCAAGTGGTAGCCGCACCGCGCATCTGGCAGCACTTGCCCGAACGACACGGATACCACATTGTAAGGGGCAGACCCCGTGCCTGCCACGAATAGAACTTATTCCATTATTTCTCGATAGAGAATTCGGTATCGTACGGAACAAAGCGCGATATGTAGCCCGGATGAAGCGCGGCGTAATTTACGCATGGCTTGCGGCGGACTTTCCACGGGATACCGGGCTATGCCCATAATGCCGCTTAGCCAATGCTTATGCGGCACATTGTGCCGCCCGCGAGCGCGGCGAGTTTAAGCAACGGACTTCCCGGATTACGCTACGCTTCATCCGGGCTACACGCTTCTTGGTGCACGGAGTGCATCCTATAAATCGGAGCAAAAAAAAGCCCGCCAGATTTAACCCGGCGGGCTTGTGAGGGGGATTCAATCAGTTTTTTAAGTCATCTTGGTGTCGATGTCGCCTTCCAGATTCGGGTAGCGCACATGATCCACCAAGTCCTGCACTTCTTTCGGCGGTGCGGAACTGAGGTAGGTGCCGATGACGATGCCGAGGAAGCCAACCGGTATGCCGAAGATACCGGCGGAGATCGGGTTGATGTCGAACCACTTGGCACCGTTCACACCGAAGAACGGATAAGTCAGCCACATGTAATACATGCACACGCCCAAGCCCGCCAACATGCCGATAATGGCACCGAGCTTGTTGGCGCGCCGCCAGAACACGCCGCACACCAGCGCCGGGAAGAAGCCCGATGCCGCCAGCGAGAACGCCGCGCCGACCAGGAACAAAATGTCTCCGGGTTTGAGCGAGGTGACGTAGGCCGCGATCAACGCCACCACCACCAACAGCGTCTTGGCGACACCGAGACGGCGCGAAGTGGCTGCATGCGGGTCGATCATCTTGTAGTAAACATCGTGCGACAAGGCGTTGGCGATGGTCAACAGCAAGCCGTCCGCCGTGGACAACGCCGCCGCCAAGCCGCCCGCAGCAACCAGACCGGAGATCACGTACGGCAAGCCTGCAATTTCCGGGGTCGCCAACACGATCAAATCGCCGCCGATGACGATTTCCGCCAACTGCACGATGCCGTCCTTGTTGATGTCGCTGATGTTCATCAGGGTCTTGTCGACCGCCGCCCAAGCACTCACCCAGCTAGGCAGTTCCGAGAATTTGGAACCGACCAACAAATGATAAATGTCGAACTTCGCCAACACCGCCAGCGCGGGTGCTGTGAAATAGAGCAGGAAAATAAAGAACAGCGACCAGAACACGGATTTCCGCGCATCGCGCACGCTCGGTGTGGTGTAATAGCGCATCAAAATGTGCGGCAAGGCTGCCGTGCCCACCATCAAACACAACACCAGCGTGATGAAGTTGAGCCGCGCGATGTTTTGCGCTTTTTCATCCTTTCCCTGGAAAGGGTCGGCGTGCGGCTTGATCGGCGCGGCGCGTCCTTTCGCCCCATCGGCATCTTTTTTCCACGCGGCTTTGGCGGCTGCAGCATCCGCCGGGAAAGCGGTAGCGGCTTTTTCTGCCGCTTCGATGGCTTTAGGATCAGGCGGGGTGGCTGCTTTGGCTGCGGTCACTTTGTCTGCGAGCTTGGCTTTTTCGGCCGCCAATGTTCCGGCGGCATCTTTCTCCAAAGCGGCCATTTTGTCCTCAGCCGCTTTAGCGCGGTCGCGGAAGATTTGACGCACGCTTTCCTCGCGCGCACCGTCCGGGCTGGTCTTGTCGTTCAGCACTTTTTCGCGCGCCGTGACTTTTTCCAGCGCGTAACCATAAGCGAGTTGCGGCACCGGTACACCGGTATGCTTCATCGACAACCACACTACCGGGATTAGGTAGGCGACGATCAGAATGATGTATTGCGCGACCTGCGTCCAGGTCACCGCGCGCATCCCGCCGAGGAAAGAGCACACCAGTATCCCGCCCAGCCCCACAAACACGCCGATGCCGAATTCTAGCCCGGTGAAACGCGAGGTGATGAGTCCCACGCCGTAAATCTGCGCGACCACATAAGTGAACGAGCAGATAATCGCCGCGACCACGCCGATCAAGCGCGGAATATTGCCGCCATAACGCGCACCCAAAAAATCGGGAATCGTGAACTGGCCGAATTTGCGCAAGTAGGGCGCGAGAAACAGCGCCACCAGCACGTAGCCGCCGGTCCAGCCCATGATGAAGGCGAGGCCATCGTAACCGGACAAATACAACGTTCCGGCCATACCGATGAACGAGGCCGCGCTCATCCAGTCCGCGCCGGTCGCCATGCCGTTGAAGAACGCCGGCACGCGACGACCGGCGACATAGTATTCGGCCACGTCCTGGGTGCGGCTCATAATACCGATGCCCGCATACAAACCGATGGTGGCCAACAGGAACAAATAACCGAGGTGCTTGTTCGACACCCCCATCTGCTCGAGTATCGCCAGGATAATCACAAAGGCGATGAAGCCGCCAGTGTAAAAGGTATAATATTTTTTGAGTTGCGAATTAAATGCGGATTGCGATTGCGTAGCCATTATTCATCCTCCCCTTCGTGAACGCCGTATTCCAAATCCAGATTATTCATGTAGCGGGCGTAGTACCAAATGATGGCAACGTACACAATCAACGACCCCTGCGCCCCCATGTAAAAGCCGAGCGGGAAACCCATGATAGTGATGCCGTTCAGTTCGCGGGCAAAAAAACTGGTGACAAACGTGACCACGAACCAGATCACCAGCAAAATCGCCGTGATGGCGAGATTCTTGTTCCAATATTCATGATGCTTTTGAGTAAGCTGCATTGCGCCCTCCAAGTTTAAGTTTGATCGAAAACACGCGCGCCGACGTGCATGTTCGTGCGCCTTGACGGCTCGTGGTACAAGAACCAGTGCCGCCTTTTTTTGCCTGCGTATGGTAAGGTAGGAATGCTTACACAAACCTGACAACCCACCACTCATGGGCGCATCTAAAAATTCCACGCTCCGTCATTCCCGCGTAGGCGGGAAGTAGGGCGGATGAGCCGAAGGCGTTATCCGCCGAATGGCCGTACACCTACGGCGGAAGGCGCTACGCTTTTCCGCCCTACTTCCCTGGAGCCGCCTGCGCGGGAATGACGATTTTTTAGAGTCGCCCGCCATTCCTATATGCGTATTCTGGTCGTTGAAGACGATATCGTTTTGGGCGAAGCCGTGCAGTTCGCGCTGACACTTTCCAATTACGCCGTGGACTGTGTGCGCAACGGCTTGTCGGCGGATCACGCCTTGAAAGACGGGGTGTTTGATTTGTTGATCCTGGACTTGGGGCTGCCCAAGCTGGATGGTTTTGAAGTGTTGAAACGGCTGCGCGCGCGCAATTCATCCCTACCCGTATTGATCCTCTCGGCGCGCGACGATGCCGACGAAAAAGCCCGCGGGTTGGATATGGGCGCGGACGACTACCTGTGCAAGCCGTTCAGCGTCAAGGAGCTCGAAGCGCGGGTGCGCGCGCTGCTAAGGCGCGGCCAGTACGGATCTTCCGCCGCGCAAATTTTTCGCGCGGGCATCTGCTACGACACCCTCGCACGCAGTTTCAGCATCAACGGCAAAGCGCTGGATCTGTCGGTGCGCGAAGCCAGTCTGCTTGAAGTGTTGTTCAACCATTTTGGCCGGTCGGTGAGCAAAGAGCTTTTGCTGGAGCGGCTTTACAATTACGACGACAGCGCCGGTTACAACGCCATCGAAGTCTATATCCACCGACTACGCAAGAAATTAGACGGCAGCAATATCACCGTTAAAACGCTGTACGGGCGGGGGTATCAGTTGGATCACCG
>Ga0209824_10000699_pt1 | contig 20329 bp, 18 predicted proteins | sample VDWuncwatermetaG_FD_184124 | JGI IMG/M metagenome (GOLD analysis project Ga0209824, IMG submission 184124) | Wastewater microbial communities from Netherlands to study Microbial Dark Matter (Phase II) - VDW unchlorinated drinking water (SPAdes)... ... | reverse complement strand
CGCGGTCGAGCTGCTTATAGTGCTTCATCTGTGTTCCTTTTACTTTGTCGTTTAAGTGGCTCGATGTTAACGCAGCTCGCCACTTAAATTCGATTACAAAAGTTGCACTTCAGATTTGAATCCGCCATAACTTTACCACACGATTTACAATTCAATATTACCGCTTAGTCGCTAAAGCCTACCGATAAAGCTGATTCTGAGCCTCAGTCTTGCTTGCGGCTGACTGCTATTTCCGTGGATTTAGATAAATGTGCAAAATTTGGAATGGCTAATCGCTGATTCTTAGCGGGTCGCTATGCAAACTATATAGATAGTTTTTGATTGAGAATCAAGACCGTACAGCCACAAAAAAGCACCATTTGTCTGTATGTGTGACCAATTATCGGTTTTTGTTTTATTAAACTACGATTACACCTGTTTAATGGATTCCTCACGAAATGGAGGTCGGTATGAAGAAATTACAAGGCTTGACGATGATTGAGTTAATGATGGTCATTGCGATTGTTGCCATCTTCGCCGCGATTGGTATTCCCAGTATGACGGATATGGTTCGCACGAATCGCGTCAGCAGTGCTCGCATAAGCTTTATTAGTGACTTGAATCTGGCACGCAGCGAAGCGATTAAGCGCAATACGCGTGTGCTCATCTGTAGTGGGCAGGCAGATTGTGTGAATAATGCAGATTGGGCAAGAACCGGCTGGATTATTTGCGTTGATGCGAATAGAGACGGTGCTTGTGACGCAGCAACTGCCGCCGAGCCCAATCCATTTTTGGTGCGTGCGCCGCTGCAAAGCGATATTAACTTGGTGGGTCCTGCTGCTGCGGTGATTTACAACTCAATTGGCTCTCAGGGCGTATCGCCCGCTGGGACAATTTCTTTTACGTTAAACGGCTCTTGGACGGGTGCGGCGGCAGCCAAATCCCTGAGCGTCGGTCCAACGGGTTTGACCACAACCCACTAAAGGTGAGCGTGATGAAAAAAAGTACTAAGCAAGAAGGTTTCTCCATGATAGAAGTACTCGTGACGTTGGTGATTATTGCCACGGCATTGTTAGGTACAGCGGGGTTGCAAGCGCATGCCTTAAAAACCAGCAAAGCGAGCGAGTTTCGTAACCAAGCGATATTCCTTAGCGCGGATATTGTTGAGCGCATGGAGGCAAATAAAGCGGAGGCTCTCTTGGGTAGTTATGCCGTAGCAGCAGGTCCAGGTGCCGTGAGTACAGCTTGCGATACGGCTGGCTCTTGTGCGGGTGCCGCTTTGAGTGCTTATGACCGAGCCAACTGGCAAGCTGCTGTCGCGCTGCTGCCTTCAGGCGTGGGTGTCATTACTGGTGTGGCGGGTAATCCAGTAACTTACACCATTACAGTGTCGTGGGTTGATCGCGCGATGGCAGCGGCAGGACAAGCGGGAGTGGTGGCTGGGGTTGGCACAACTGCCGCAGGGGGGGCTGCCACGGCAGGACAAGAGGTTTCATCGCTAACAACCACTAAAATCATCCGCAATTAAGCATTAAAGAATCGAGACAAATATGACTTCCAAGCGAGTAATACAAGAAGTTTGCCAGCGTGGCTTTACTCTTATCGAAATGATGATTGCCATGACGATAGGGCTGCTGATTATCGGCGCGCTGATGGCGGTTATTATTGGTGCTGGAACATCCAACAAAGCCAACAGCCGTCAATCTGAGCTACAAACTAATGGGCGATACGCACTCGATGTGCTAAAGCGTGACGTGCAAAATGCGGGCTACTACGGTTTGACTGGTCGCGGCGTGACCTTAAACCCTACTAGCCCTAGCATTCCTGCTGCGAATGACTGCTTGTTAGGTTTCTCCTTAAATATCAGTCAGCGCGTGTGGGGTGCTAACAATGGCATCAATCCATTTGATACCGCGACTTGTCCTGAGCTTGCCAATGTGCAACCGAATACGGATATGTTGGTGATACGTTATTTGAGCACCAGCCCTGCGGCACTGGCATTGGCAGACGAGGCACCTTCGCCTTTGCCTGATTGCAAGGCGGCAACGGGTGGCCTGTGTTTTAGGTCGGCTTATGAGCAGGGAGTGATATTTAATGCCGGCAAGCCACCTAGCCCGCCACTTACATTCAATCTGCCGGCACAGGATCATTTGGTTGAAATTGATCTTTATTATGTGAATAAAAATACTGTGGGTGCAGATGGCGTCCCTTCTTTGCGTAAATACACTTTATCGTCCACAGGCAAAATGACCGATGAGCTGGTCGTCAGTGGCGTGGAAAACCTACAAGTGCAATATGGGGTGGATTCTGGTTTGTCGGGCAACCCTGCTGGAGGGGGGGCTGTTGCTGCTGCTAGCACTCAGTATTTTGATGCGCAAGATGTGAGCGCAACTAATCCTTTAGTCTTTGCAGGCAAGCCACAAACGCTGGCGAATGCCAAACTCGATGCGGTTGCCGAAGCGGTTTATAGCGTCAGCATTGAGTGTAAAAACGGCGTGCCGTGCGCGGCGGGCGGGTCTGAAACCGTGTGGGGCAATGTGAGCGCAGTACGTTTGTGGTTGTTAGTCAAGAATGGCATCCCAGAACCCGCGCCTTATACCAATAGCACCGCCTATGTAATGGGCGACGTGAACTACACCCCACCAGTAGGCGACAGGTTTCGCCGCCAAGTGTTCACTTCAACTATCCAATTGAGGAACTAATATCATGCAAACCGTTGCGTTTAATCGCCGCCGTCAGTCTGGTGCAACCCTAGTCATTGCCCTGATTATCTTAATTGTGTTAATGATTTTAGGGGTGGGTGCGGTCATGACCGCGAATAGCCAACTCAAAATGGCGGGCAATTTACAATTTGAAAATCAAGCCAAAAATAATGCTGAAAATCAATTAGCGACGGCTGAAAACTTTCTAAATACCAATGGCGGACCTAGTTCGACTTTTGTGCAAGGCGTGCCAGTAACCGTGGCGACAGGGTCAAACTCCTACACCATCGTATTGCTATCAGGTAAAGACGGACTAATTCCGAGCGGAGGCTCGGCCTCTGTCGGTAGCCCTCCCCCAGCAGGTACGGCGAGTGTGAATTTGTTTGAAGTCACGGGCCACGGCGAAAGTGCGCGAGGAGCCGCGCGCGATGTTGTGGCAATTTATGAAGTATTGCGTTGATAGCGTTGTTATCTTAAGGAGTCAGTCATGTTGATTAAATCAAAAATTAAAATCTTGCCCGTGGTTGGGCTGATTGCCGTTCCTGTGATGTTAGCGGGGTTAGCCTATGCGGCAACTATTTTTCCGCCAACGGTTAATCCTGCGGTGGTGGGCTATGTTGCTCAGCCTGTACTATCTAAATTCAGCCTGCTCAGCAATACAGAAAAAATTTATCGTGGTGAATATGAAAAAGGCGGTTGGTCGGGCAACTTGTCCTGTTATCCAGTCAGCAATACAGGCGTAGTAAATGTTGCTGCGCCGTGCTGGAGTGCAGGAAGTGCTGTGGGTGCGGCAAGTGTAGTTGACAAACAAGGCTTTGCCGATGGCAGCCGCAATATTGCCACGCGCAATGCAACGGGTGGCGTGGCGTTTAGTTTTTCAGTTAACACGGCAGTGTTGCTTGACAAACCCCATGCCGACTTTATACGCGGCGACCGCAGTCAAGAAGCTCCCGCAGGGGCGTTACGCACGCGCCAATCGGTATTGGGCGATACCATTCACTCGCGCCCTTACTACCATGCGGATGCGACGAATCCTACGGTGTTTTATGGCGCGAACGACGGCATGATGCACGCCATTGATGCTGTTTCGGGAGCGGAGCGTTGGGCATATATTCCTTCTATGTTGATACCTAAGCTGCCTAAATTGTGGGCAGGGGCTTATGCCCATGAAAATTTTGTGGACGGAAATGTCAACGTCACCAATGTAGGCACACCGAGTGCGCCACAAAACATCTTAGTGGGTGTACTAGGTTCGGGCGGCAAAGGCATATATGCGCTGGACGTAACTAACCTCACGGCACTTAATGATGCGGCGGTCGCAAGTAAATCCCTGTGGGAAATTACCCCCGCATCGGCAGGCTATGCGAATTTAGGTGACACTTATAGCAATCCGACTTTGTATCCAGTCGAAACAGGCGCAAGTGCCGTAATAGTGGGCAATGGTTACAACAATACGGGCAACGGAATGGCAAGTTTGTTCGTAATTGATACCAAAACGGGCGCACTGATTAGAGAAATATCGACGGGTAGCGGCACGCCTGCCAGTCCGAATGGCTTATCCACCCCAGTGGCGATTGATGTGAATAATAATGGTCGCGCTGACTTTGCTTATGCGGGCGACATAGATGGCAATATATGGAAGTTTGATTTGAGCAAGGCATCGCCTAGTGCGTGGTCAGTGAGCTTGTTGTACTCAACCAAAAATAATGCTGCCACACCCGCTGGTCAAGCCATCACGATGATGCCAGGGGTAGCAAGACACCCATCGGGCGGCTACATGGTGACATTTGCAACAGGTCGAATTTTGACTGCCGCAGATCAAGCTGACACCGCCGTTCACTACGCTTATGGGATTTGGGATGGAGCACCCGCTGCTAACGCAACTTTAGCGGCGCAAACCATTACGGTTCGTCCGTATGGCACGCCAGCGGTGAATGTGCGTGTGGTCGGAACAAGTCCAGAAGGGGCAACTATTACGCCTAACTACGCGGCAGGAAAAGACCGAGGTTGGCAAGCGAGCCTGCCAGCGGGTGAGCGTGTAGTCGGTGATAGTGCATTTATTCAGTATGGTCGATTCTTTTTTAATGCTACTAATCCCACGGTCAAATACACGCCAACAGGCTGGCCGATAAATTCGGGTAGCGGTGAAAATTGGTTGATGGAACTGGATTATTTAACGGGTAGCGCGTACAGCCCCTTCTTTGATATGAATGGTGATGGCGTATTAAACATCGGCGACCGTATCAGCTATGTGGCAGGCGATGTGATTACCGCACCGAACACAGTGGGTTCACCGATTACCACTAATTTTGGTGTACCAGTGGGCTTCCTAACCAGTAACGGCGTGCAATCACAACCGATTTTGGGTGGTTTAGGGGCGTTGACTGCGTTGTTTTACAACCAAAATTTTGATGGTACCCCCGCTCCTCTTGGCCCGGTTATTCCTCCTGGTGCAACAGGGATAGGTGGGGGTCACTTCGATACCGATATTTGGTTTCATGCCACTAATAATTCTTTGTCCGGCGCGACACAAACTACACCGGGACCATCCACTGCGACACGCTCATCGAGCGTTGGTGTGCAAGCAGACTATAGCTTCCGTACTCACTACCATCAATACGATAAAAATTGGGATGTGAATGGTGTCAATATACTGAATCCTAGTGCTTCGACATTGTGGTTAGGAAATGCAGTTGATACCAAGACTCCATACAAGGTTTTGGTGTTTAACCAAGCCTGGAATCGTGCCGCTGAGGTGCAGGTGGGTAGCACAACATGGATAAGCACCAAAAACTATCAAACTAAGTTAGGGTTAAAAGTTGCTGATTTGCCTACTTACACAGGTAATACCGAAGACGTTCCAGCCCTTGGCTTGAAAGGTACGGGCAACATTATGGGGTTACAAGTTCGTATGCCCTATAACGCCTTCTCGGTATTGGATTGGTGGGGTGATGGCATCAAAATGAATGGTTTGATGCCTGAAATCAACAGCTGCGTGTACGACAAGAGCAACAATCTGACTGGCTTAGAAAATCCTGTCAGCACTAGCAGTGCAAATAGAGATGTGATAGGACCAAACGGTGAACGTAATGATGGTGCCTTGACGATACAAGTTATTCGTGCCGATACACCCGATACAGCGATAGAGCTTAATACCTCCAATCCGGTGATTATTGCTGGCAAGAGCGTACCTGCCGAGTCATTTGGTTATCGCGTCAAGGTGCCTCTAATCAATAAATATGTGATTTCAGAACATGCCGTGTATTGGCATCACCCCACTAACCCTTGTTTGGGCGATACGCAAACGGTTAATAGTGGACAGGCCGCCGTGGCCGCCGTGGCTGGAACGCCAGATAGTTGCTCAAATGGAACCACGGTTATTGTTGGTACGCAAAGCTGCACCACTTATGTGGACAGTCGAGGGCGCACTAAGACAGGTAATTTCACCGCGGGTACGCCCTCAACCCCTGCTTACCCCGCTGTACTAGGCTGGACAGGATGGACATCGTCTGCCCCACCTGATACCAAGGTAAACACTACCACACCTAGTATTCGCCCAGTTGGTAGTAACGATCCGCATAACGCCAGCTTTATTCCTAATGTAGGGGGAGTGGGTGGCGCTGTCAGCGGCGGGGGGGCAGCGGCAACTCCTCCAGTTGGTGTGGCTATCCCAATCAGTCTGATTGGCGGCACGCCAGCTGGGGTCGTCAAACCTCCTGTATCGTGTGTTGCAGGTTCGCCAGGCTGTACTTGTGTGGGGCGTGTTTGTACTGCCCCTGCAAGCAGCACGACCACGGGTGTTGCGTGTGTGGCAGGCTCGCCAGGCTGCGTTTGCGTAACGGACTCAGCAGGGAAGACGGTTTGCTCCAAACCCTCGGTGATTCCTACTTGTGGATCGTTGCCGCTCAAGCCTTGCCCACAAGACCCTAAACAACCACGCACGGGACGTTTATCTTGGCGTGAGCTGATTAACTAAGCCATCCATCCAGCCTAACCATAATCATGCTTAGGCTGCTTTATAGAGGAATGTGTAATGAAAAAATCTCAAGGGTTTACCTTAATTGAGCTGATGATAGTGGTGGCAATAGTTGGTATTTTGGCGGCGATTGCTATGCCAAGTTATCAGCAACATGTTATTCGTGCTAGCCGTGAGGCAGCTCAAACTGAGCTGATGCAAATGGCAGCGGTGCAGGAGAAAATCTATTTGAATTCCTCTAGCTATACGGCTGCCGCTATCACCGCTGCTTATACGGGCAATAGTGCGGGCGGGCTGGGCTCAACGGGAACAAGCGTGGACGGTAAATACACTTACGGCTGCGTGTGCAATGCCCAAGACTTTGCCATTACCGCTACGCCTAAAGCAGGTACAACTCAGGCCGCCGATGGTAATTTAGTGATTAACTCGGTGGGGCAACGTACGGGGGGGCCAAAAGGCACTTGGTAAGTTTTTTGCTAAACGCGTTGTCAGGAAAAGCCCCGCCTAAACAGCGGGGCTTTTTTATGAGACAGATGCCGGATGCAGCAAAAATTCTTTGAACGCCAGTGCCGCGCTAGAGAGGCGTTTATTGCTGCGGTGCACTACGAACCAGTGACGCAGCAACGGAAAGTGTTCGACATTGAGCACTACGAGGCGTTTGGTTTCGAGCTCTAGTTCGATGGAGTGTAGCGACAAAATCCCTAGCCCCATGCCCGCTTGCACAGCTTGCTTTATCGCCTCGTTGGTTTCCATTTCCATGCTGATGCGGGGCTGAATGTGGTGTTGCGCAAACACGCGCTCCATCGCGCTGCGCGTGCCTGAGCCTTGTTCACGCGACAAAAAAGTCTGCTCGGCGAGCTGGGCAAATTTGATTTGTTTCAGCTTTGCCAGCGGGTGCGTTGGCGCGGCAATCACTACCAGCGGATTATCTAAAAACTGTTTGGAGCTTAAATCTAAGCCCGATGGTGGCTGCCCCATGATGGCTAAATCGGTGCTGTTGTCGGCGAGTTGTTTGAGTACTGCATCGCGATTGGCAACTTGTAGCTGCACGTTAATGTGCGGATAGCGCAGGCAAAAAGTCGCTAATAATTGTGGCGTGAAATAGTTGGCAGTGTTCACTACTGACAGCGTGAGCTTGCCCTGCCCCAAGCCTTTCATCTCATCAAACATCGCCTCCATTTCGACCAATTGCTGGGCGATGTTGCGCGCGTAATGAAATAATTCACGCCCGGCTTCGGTAAGAAAAATTTTCTTGCCCATCTGTTCAAACAAGGCTAATCCGACATGCCCTTCTAATTGTTTAATTTGCATCGACACAGCGGGCTGCGACAGATATAGTTCTTCGGCTGCGCGTGAGTAGTTTAAGTGGCTCGCCACTTTTTCAAACACTTGTAGTTGTCGTAAAGTGAAGTGTAGCATAGCGGTGGTGTCATCGTGTTGAAGGTGGGCAAAGTATAATCGACTATAAGCATAGCTTATGGTTTCGATAAAAATAATTGACTATCACTTATACCAAGCCCGCCCTATAGTTGCATCCGTAGCAGGTCAAACGTAGTAAGAATCATAATTTATTAACTTATTGGAGAATACGTAATGGATCAATCGAATCGTTATGCAGATTTAACTTTGAAAGAAGCGGATCTGATTAAAAATGAAGGTCACATTTTGGTTGCTTACAAAATGAAACCTAAGCCAGGTTTCGGTAGCTACTTGTCATGCGCAGCTCACTTTGCAGCTGAGTCATCAACAGGTACTAACGTTGAAGTTTCAACAACTGATGATTTCACTAAAAACTTAGACGCGTTGGTTTATTACATCGACGAAGCTAACGAAGATATGCGTATCGCGTATCCAATCGACTTGTTCGATCGCAACATGACTGATGGTCGCATGATGATGGTGTCAGTATTGACATTGATTATCGGTAACAACCAAGGTATGGGCGATATCGAGCACGGTAAGATTTACGATATTTATTTCCCTAAGCGTTGTCTGCAATTGTTTGATGGTCCTTCACGCGACATCACTGACATGTGGCGCATCCTTGACCGTCCAATGAAAGACGGCGGTTACATTGCAGGAACAATTATCAAACCTAAATTGGGTTTGCGTCCTGAGCCATTTGCTAAAGCAGCTTACCAGTTCTGGTTGGGTGGCGATTTCATCAAGAACGACGAGCCACAAGGTAACCAAGTTTTCTGCCCAGCGAAAAAAGTTTACCCGATGGTTTACGACGCAATGAAACGCGCTCAAGACGAAACAGGCCAAGCGAAAATTTTCTCTGCCAACATCACAGCGGATGACCATTACGAAATGTGCGCTCGCGCCGATTTCATCTTGGAAACATTTGGCGCAGATGCAGACAAAGTAGCTTTCTTGGTTGATGCGTTTGTGGGCGGTCCAGGCATGTTGACGACAGCACGTCGCCAATACCCAGGTCAATACTTGCATTACCACCGCGCAGGTCACGGCATGATTACTTCACCTTCAGCTAAACGTGGTTACACCGCGTTTGTGTTGGCGAAACTGTCACGCTTGCAAGGTGCTTCTGGTATCCACGTAGGTACGATGGGTTACGGCAAGATGGAAGGCGAACATTCAGACAAAAACATTTGCTACATGCTGGAACGTGACGAATGCCAAGGTCCTGTTTACTACCAAAAATGGTACGGCATGAAACCGACGACTTCAATTATTTCTGGCGGTATGAACGCGTTGCGTTTGCCAGGCTTCTTTGAAAACTTGGGTCATGGCAACGTGATTAACACATCAGGTGGCGGCGCATACGGCCACATTGATTCTCCTGCTGCTGGCGCGATTTCTCTGCGTCAATCGTACGAGTGCTGGAAGTCAGGTGCTGACCCTATCGCTTACGCTAAAGAACATAAAGAATTCGCTCGCGCATTCGAATCGTTCCCAGGCGACGCTGATAAGTTGTACCCAGGCTGGCGTGAAAAACTGGGCGTACATAAGTAAGCCTTGTTGTAATTTGCAGTGAAATTCGCCCCACTAGCTGGGGCGTTTTTTCAGCGGCTTCTGCCAAAATTAAATTCTGTGTGAGTGCAATTTTGGCAGATGCTTCAAGTAAAAGTTGTCCCGTTAGCTACCCCGTTCTTCCTTATCAATCGCGTATTTTTTGGAGAATCACATGACGAACATAGATCAATACAAAGTAGCAAAACAACCTTTCTACCAAGCGCAAGGCGACGAAGTTGAGTTGTACGAGGCCGCGTATAAAGCGCGTTTGCCCGTGATGGTAAAAGGCCCGACGGGCTGCGGTAAATCACGCTTCGTTGAATACATGGCGTGGAAATTAAACAAGCCGCTAATTACTGTGGCGTGTAACGAAGACATGACCGCCAGCGATTTGGTAGGGCGTTATTTATTGGATGCCAACGGCACGCGTTGGTTGGATGGCCCGTTGACTACAGCGGCACGCATCGGTGCGATTTGCTACCTCGATGAAATCGTCGAAGCGCGCCAAGACACCACCGTGGTGATTCACCCATTGACCGATCACCGCCGTACTTTACCTTTGGATAAAAAAGGCGAATTGATCGAAGCGCATCCTGACTTTCAGTTGGTGATTTCGTACAACCCCGGCTACCAAAGCCTGATGAAAGATTTGAAGCAATCGACTAAGCAACGCTTCACTGGCTTTGATTTTGACTATCCAAACGCCGCGACTGAAGCGCAAATTTTGAGCACAGAAACGGGCATTGAGGTCGAGCTGGCAGCCAAGCTGGTGAAAATCGGCGCAGTCGCGCGCAACCTCAAAGGTCACGGTTTGGATGAAGGTATTTCTACCCGTTTGCTGGTGTACGCAGCGACCTTGATTAAAGGCGGTGTCGCTCCGCGTGCTGCTTGTCGTATGGCGTTGGTGCGTCCGATTACCGACGATGCCGACATTCGCGACACGCTTGATCATGCGATTGATGCAACGTTTGCTTAGGGCATCTCGCAAAACTCAAATCTCTTCGCGATGCGTTGTTGCTCGCAAAAAATTACTCCTTACATAGTCATCTATGCGTCGTCGTAATTTTTTGTTCGCGCCTAGCCTCGCTTCGATATTTGAATTTTTCGAGATACCCTTTAGGTCGGATGAGGCGGGTTCATGCCGTTATCCAACCTGCCGCCGCATTAAGCCGAAGGTACGAACCGTCGCACCCACAGGAGCCTCGCTATGGAAACGCCCATCATTCCCCCTGAATTAGAAAGCTATTGGCAACAACTGGATTGCGGCTTCAAGCAAGTCCAGCCGATTTTTGCGCACACCATGCCTGAAGCCGTGACGGTTTTTTCGCCTGACGGATTGCAGCAATACCTAGACAGCGCGCGCTTCTTAGGCAAGATGGGGCATGGTGCAGAACCGATTATGCTGTTTATGGCGAACATGCCTGCGACCGCGAAAATTGTCGGTGAAGAGACTATTGCACCCATCATGGCGTGCATTAAAGTGATGTGGAAATCGCCGAACGGCAAAGCCATTCCGCCCTTTTTGCAAAACCTCCATGCCGTCGCGCAAAGCCTGCAATCAGGGGAGCAAATGCGCCACTACCTCGATTTGGTATTGGATTTTATGGATCGCAGCACAGGCTCGGTGCATGGCATCCACAAGACTTTTGCCAGTCCAGGCCTGCCTGATTTCTTAACCCAAGCTCCGCTCATTTTGACCATGCTGTCGCTAGAAGGGCTGCGCAACTGGATAGATTACGGCGTGCGTTATTACAACCATCACCCCGAACGTCAAATCGAGTATTTCACCTTAAAGTCAGCCGATAGCCGCGCCGTGTTGCAACGCGAACGGCACGGTACTTTGTTGGTGACCAACGAGCGCAAGCTAGATTTGTATATGCGCGCGCTGTGGCAAGACCCAGAGCTGTTGATTCCTTATTCGCTCGCCTTTGATCAGCAAGACAAAGCCCAGCCTTATTTTGACGCGCTCGGTATTCGTTTGCCTGATGTGTATGACGACGCGAATGGTGTGACTGGCATGACACGCTATCGCGCCGCCCTCGCGCATATTGCGGCGCATCGCCGTTGGAGCAAGTCCATCATTGCCGATAACTTCAGTCCGTTTCAACGCAATGCAATTGAGATTTTGGAAGATTCGCGCGTGGAATTTTTGGCGATGCGCGAGTATCCAGGCTTGCGTGAGACTTTTATGGCGTTGCACCCCGTGCCTGCCGAGGACGCGGTCGATTACGCGCATGAGTCAGGCATACGCCATCGTTTAACGATGTTGTCGCGCGCCATTCTGGACCCGCAGCATCCGTATAAAAATCCGCACATCATTGACTGCGTGCGACGTTTTAACTTGGTCATGGCGGCGGACGACAGCAATACCGCTGCGATGGCGGACATTGCGATTTCTTTCATCGTCAAATCGCGGATGCCCAACGATTCAGCCGCCCAAATTCACTTCACCGATACCGAAGTCGATTACCGCGATGACAATCGTCATTTGTGGCAATTCATCGAAGAGGGCGACGAAGAGGAAACCTATAGCGACGCACCCGCCGAGGCTAAAACCGAAGAAATTACGGGTTTGCCGCCGCGTCATTACCCCGAATGGGATTACAGCAACAGCAGCTATCGCCCCGATTGGGCGAGCGTGTATGAGCGCGTCCATCCTGCGGGCAAGCCTGCCGACATCGACGCGTTACTGGCGAAACATGCGGGTTTGGCGAAACGCTTGAAGAAAATGCTGGATTTGCTCAAGCCGCAAGACAAGGTGCGGATTCGCTATCAAGAAGAAGGCAGCGAGCTGGATTTGGATGTGGCAATACGCTCGCTCATCGACTACAAAAGCGGCGCGCAGCCCGACCCGCGCATCAACATGAGCCATCGCAATGACGGGCGCAATATCGCGGTAATGTTGCTGGTGGATTTGTCCGAGTCGTTGAATCAAAAAGCGGCTGGCTGCAATCAAAGCATTCTGGAATTAAGCCAAGAAGCGGTCGCCTTAATGTCTTGGGCGATTGAGCAGCTAGGCGACCCGTTTGCCATTGCAGGCTTTCATTCCAACACTCGCCACGATGTGCGCTATTTGCACATCAAAGGCTTTAGCGAAAATTGGGGCGACGAGGTCAAAGGTCGTATCGCTGGCATGGAAGCTGAATACTCGACGCGCATGGGTGCGGCGATGCGCCACGCGGGACACTATTTGGGGCAACAACAAGCCGACAAAAAACTGCTGTTGGTGTTGACCGATGGCGAGCCTGCCGACATTGATAGCCACGATGCCAAACTGCTAATCCAAGATGCGCATATGGCCGTGCAAGAGCTAGATCAACAAGGCATTTACAGCTACTGCATTAACCTTGACCCTAAGGCGGACGAATACGTTGCCGATATTTTTGGCAAGCATTACACCATTGTCGATAAAGTTGAGCAGTTGCCCGAACGCTTGCCAGAATTGTTTATTTCACTAACTAAATAGACGCGAGACAAGGGGCTTAATCCTGTAGAATCGCGCGTCAAATTTCTGGGTATCGCTTTCTAGCGACACTCAGTCAGTAATCAATCATCAAACTTTTAATTAACGCTAAGGAGCTACAAATGGATGTGATTCAATTTATACAAGAAGAGCAACGCAAACACGGCGGTCATGACATCGTCGGTTTGATGGAAAACATCACGGCTGCTTGCCGCAAAATCGCCACAGCGGTTAATCGTGGCGCGTTCGTCGGCATGATGGGCAGCGCAGGCAGCGAAAATATCCAAGGCGAAACCCAAAAGAAATTGGACATCGTAACTAACGACATTTTCACTGAAGGCAACCAATGGGCGGGACATTGCGCAGGGCTGGCATCAGAAGAAATGGAAGATCCGTACGAAATTCCTAACGCCTACCCACGCGGTAAATACTTGCTGGTTTACGATCCATTGGATGGCTCATCGAACGTCGATGTGAACATTTCAGTCGGTACGATTTTCTCGATTTTGGTGTCTCCAAACGACAAACCCGTGGCCAAAGATTTCTTGCAAGCGGGCGTAAAACAAGTGTGTGCGGGTTACGCCTTGTACGGCTCTTCAACCATGTTGGTGTTGACCACAGGTCACGGCGTGAACGGCTTTACGCTGGACACTAACACTGGGGAATTCGTCTTGACTAACCCTAACATGATGATTCCTGCGGACACCGCAGAATTCGCAATTAACGCGTCGAATCGTCGCTACTGGGAAGAGCCCGTGCAGCGTTATGTTGAAGAATGCGTTAAAGGTAAAGACGGCGGCCGCGAAAAGAATTTCAACATGCGTTGGGTGGCTTCTATGGTTGCCGAAGTACACCGCATTTTGTGCCGTGGCGGTGTGTTTATGTATCCATTCGATACTAAAGATCCAACTAAAGCGGGCAAATTGCGCATCATGTACGAAGCCAATCCAATGTCGTTTATCGTTGAACAAGCGGGTGGCGTTTCATCAACAGGTCGCAAACGCATTATGGAATTGCAACCAGAAGGTTTACACCAACGTGTGCCAGTCATCTTAGGTTCTAAGAACGAAGTTGACCGTATCGTCGGCTACCACGCAGGCAAATAACATGAGTACGCAAGTCGCCATCATCATGGGCAGTGCCAATGACTGGGAAGTGATGCAGCAGTCGGCGCGTGCCTTGCAAGATTTTGGCGTGAGCTATGACGCACGCGTGATTTCTGCGCATCGCTCGCCTGACTTGCTGTTCAGTTACATGGCCGAAATGATTGCGCAAGGCGTGCAGTGTTTCATCGCAGGTGCAGGTGGTGCGGCACATTTGGCGGGGGTGATTGCGGGTAAAACTACCCTGCCAGTATTGGGCGTGCCGATTCCTTCCAAGTATCTAAACGGCATGGACTCGTTGCTGTCTATCGTGCAAATGCCTAAAGGTATTCCCGTTGCGACGTTTGCGATAGGCGAGGCGGGTGCGGCAAACGCAGGCTTGTTTGCTGTGTCCATGTTGGCGTTGCAAGACCAAGCATTGGCTGACCAGCTGACTGCTTATCGCGTCAAGCAGGCGGAACAAATTGCCGTTACCACTTTGCCTGCTTTGTAGGTCGGGTTTCACTCCGAGTGCGCGGTTTGCGCGGATTGGTGTTAAAGCAAAAGCGAGGCAAGTCCTCGCTTTTGACTATCTAGAAAAGGAATGACTATGAGTGCTCTGCATGAATCTAATTTAAGCAGCTTGCCATTTTTGCATCGCGGTAAAGTACGCGATTTGTACGCGGTGGATGCGCAACATTTGTTGATTGTGCAAACGGATCGCTTGTCGGCTTTTGACGTTATTTTAGATGATCCGATTCCGGGTAAGGGCAAGGTGTTAACGGCGGTGTCGAACTTTTGGTTTGATAAATTGCAGCACATTATTCCTAACCATTTGAGCGGCATTAAGCCTGAGTCTGTGGTCAAAGGCGAGGCGGATATTGCGCAAGTAAAAGACCGTGCGTTTGTCACGAAAAAGCTCAAGCCATTGCCAATCGAAGCGATTGTGCGCGGCTATTTAGTCGGCTCAGGTTGGAAGGATTATCAAAAGACGGGCACGATTTGCGGGCTGGCGTTGCCGCAAGGTTTACGCGAAGCCGAAAAGCTGCCCGAACCTTTATTTACGCCCTCTACCAAGGCGGCAGTGGGCGACCACGACGAGAACATTTCTTACGAGCAAGCGGTGCTGTTATTGGGTCGCGAGATGGCGGAAAAAGTGCGCGATGCAACGATTGCCTTGTATGTTGCCGCCGCCGATTACGCTTTGAGCAAGGGCATTATCATCGCCGATACCAAGTTTGAATTTGGTACCGATGCTGCGGGCACGTTGTATTTAATCGACGAAGCCTTAACGCCTGATTCATCGCGTTTTTGGCCGGCTGATGAATACCAAGTGGGCAGCAATCCACCTAGTTTTGATAAGCAATTCGTGCGCGATTGGCTGGAGTCGTCTGGCTGGAATAAGCAAGCTCCCGCCCCGCGCATCCCTGCGGATGTGTTAGCAAAAACTGCCGCAAAATATCGCGAGGCACAGCGTCGTTTGCTAGGCGCATGAACAAACCTAGCAACTTGATTGCAGGCTTCGCACGGTTTCAAAGCAATCATTTTTCGCGCACCGATGTGCTGTATCGCAACTTAGTCGAGCAAGGTCAAACGCCTAAAGTGATGATTGTGGGCTGCTGTGATTCGCGCGTTGATCCAGCCTTGGTTTTTGATTGTGCACCAGGGGATTTATTTGTCATTCGCAACGTGGCGAATTTGGTGCCGCCCGCCGAAGATCGAGTCGGTCATCATGGCACGACCGCCGCGCTGGAATACGGCGTGTGCAGCCTAGCCGTGGCTCATATTGTGGTGTTGGGGCATGCGCATTGCGGCGGGATCCACACCTTGCTGCAAACCGCAGGCACAGATAATCCCAATTCCTATATTGATGATTGGATGAGCCTCGTGGAAGCCGCACGGTTGCAAGTGATGAGAGATTTTGCTGATGCCAGCGATGAAGTACGGCAACGCGAATGCGAGCAGCGCGCTATCGTGGTATCGCTGCAAAATTTGCTGTCGTTTAGTTGGATTGCCGAGCGCGTAGCAAGTGGGACATTAGCCTTGCACGGCTGGTATTTTGATATTGAATCGGGACAGTTGCTAGCCTATCAAGCTGACAGTGATAAGTTTGTCAGCTTGTAGGAATAGCGATTACTTACCTGCGAGCTCTTTGTAACGCGCCAAGTCTGCCGCAAATTTAGCCTCCAAGCGCGCTTTGTCTTGCTTGAAAGCCTCTAATTTTGCGGTGAGTTTTGCGACAGCTGTTTGTGCATCCAACAAATCCTCTTTGGTATAAGCATCTATGCTTTGTTTAGCGCGCGTTTTGGCATCTACCGATTTTTGCAAGTCGGCTAAGGTTTTATTCGCGTCGACGAGTAATCTATTGGTGCTTTCGATGCGAATGTCCACTTGCTGGGTATTGCGTTGGCGCGATAGCTCAATTTCTTTCTCGTTGCTGTAAGTGTTCAGCAACGATTTATCGCGTTGTTTGCTGACCTTTTCAGCTTCTAGTGCGGCGCGCATTTTGACATCTTCTGCTGCCTTCGCTTGACGTTCTTCAGCGGTCAGCACCTCAGTTTTTTTCATCACTCGCCCTGTTTTACTCAACTCCGAGCGATCTTTGTTGGCGTATTCGGCAGGAATGGTTTCACCGTAATGCGTCACGCCTTTGTCGTCCTGCCATTTATACATCTGCGCTTGAGCGGTGCTACTCACCACCGCCAAGAGCGTCGCCCAAAATAAATTACGCATACTGAACTCCATATTGATTGCGATACGTTTGAGTGGCGACGCAGTGTGCTTGTAGTTGTGGTTCGCCGTGTAAAAAGCCTAATAAATCATCTAGGGTCGCGATGCTAATGACCGGAATTTGATACATCTGTGCCACTTCTTGTACCGCTGATAACGAGCCTAAGCCACGTTCCATGCGATCCAACGCAATGACCACGGCACAAGGTTGTGCGCCCGCCGCACGGATAATTTCAATGGATTCACGCACTGAAGTCCCCGCTGAAATCACATCATCAATAATCAACACCCGCCCCGCTAACTTCGCGCCGACTATTGTGCCGCCTTCGCCGTGGTCTTTGGTTTCTTTGCGGTTGTAGGCATACGGCACATTGCGCCCCTGCTGAGCTAAAGCAATTGCCGTGCCAGCCGCCAGTGGGATGCCTTTATAAGCTGGACCAAATAACATATCAAATGGCACATCTGCGGCGTTAATGGCTTGTGCATAAAATTGCGTGAGTTTGTGCAGCGATGCACCGTCATTAAATAATCCCGCATTAAAAAAGTACGGCGACAAGCGTCCCGCTTTAGTTTGGAACTCGCCAAAACACAACACTTTTTGTGCCACAGCGAAACGAATGAAATCAGCGCGGAAATTCAACATGGTAAACAGTATAAATAGAAAAAAAGCGGTGCATTATAATGGCGGTTTGCTCTTCTCGAAAATCTTATGCGCATAATTTCGGTCAACTTAAACGGCATTCGTTCTGCCACGAGTAAAGGCTTTTACGCTTGGCTCGCGCTACAAAACGCCGATGTGATTTGTTTGCAAGAACTCAAAGCCCAGGCCGCCGACATGACTGCCGAGATGCTTGCGCCTCTGGGCTATTTCGGTGATTTTCATTACGCAGAAAAAAAGGGCTACAGCGGCGTAGGTATTTACAGCCGCGTTAAACCGCGCTCCGTCATCATTGGTTTGGGCATCGCCGAATTTGATACCGAAGGGCGTTACATCCAAGCCGATTACGCCGACTACAGCGTGGTGTCGTTGTACTTGCCATCGGGGTCAAGTGGCGAAGAGCGTCAGGCCGTGAAGTTCAAATTTTTGGCAGCGTTTATGCCGCATTTGCAAGCCTTGCGCGCGACTGGGCGCGAAGTGATTGTGTGTGGCGATTGGAACATCGCGCACCAAGAAATTGACTTGAAAAATTGGCGCGGTAACAAAAAAAATTCAGGATTTTTGCCCGAAGAACGCGCTTGGCTGACGCAGCTTTTTGATGAAGTTGGCTGGGTCGATGTGTTTAGAAAAATCCATCCTGAATTAGCAGCCTACACTTGGTGGTCAAATCGCGGACAGGCATGGGCGAAAGATGTCGGGTGGCGCATCGACTACCAAATTGCCACCCCCGCGATTGCGCAACGCGCCACGAGTGCCAGCATCTACAAGGCCGAACGCTTCTCCGACCACGCACCGCTTACTGTGGATTACCAAGACTCGTAACCACCAAATTGTAAATACTCATCGTTCATTAGGAAGTGCTGGACGGTGAATTTTGAGCTCTATTTAATGGCGCGTTTACGCCTTAAACGAAGACGAACAACGAGGGGGCGCGATAGACCGCGCGATGCGGTTGATACAAACGAGCGCAGTTAACGAGCGTAGTTTTAGCGTGCGTGCGGCGCGTTTCAATCCCGCCATCGCCCGCACTGATCAGGTGATTTACTGCGCAACCGATGCCTCTGGCAACACCTCAATCGTGTCAGTGAATCTGCGGGTGAATTAAATCGTGGTTGTGTGGCTACAAGTACATCTGCCGTTCGCGTTCCGCTTCGGACGGCTCGAAGCCACGCGTCTCATAATGTTTGAAAATCGCGCTGACCACTTCGCTCGGCTCGTCTATGAGTTGGATGAGATTCATGTCTTCGGGACTAATCACTTTTTCTGCGATCAGCGTGGTGCGAAACCATTCCAACATGCCCGCCCAAAACTCGCTGCCGACCAAGATAATCGGGATGCGGCGGGTTTTGCCCGTTTGCACTAGCGTTAACGCCTCCATCAATTCATCTAGCGTACCGAAGCCGCCCGGCATGACCACGTACGCGCTGGCGAATTTGACGAACATCACTTTGCGGGAGAAAAAATGTTGGAAAGTTTGGCTGATGTTTTGGTAGGCATTGCCCGATTGCTCGAATGGCAACTGGATGTTTAAGCCCACGCTGGGTGATTTGCCGTAAAACGCGCCTTTGTTGATGGCTTCCATAATGCCTGGCCCGCCGCCCGAAATGACCGAAAAACCCGAATCGGACAACAGCCGCGCGATTTCTTCGGCGAGTTTGTAATAGCGGTTGTCAGGCTTGGTGCGCGCGCTACCAAAAATGCTCACGGCAGGATGAATGCGATTGAGGCGTTCGGTGGCAGAAACAAACTCTGACATAATGCCGAACACCCGCCACGCCTCCTTAGAATTCCACGCATCTGGCATTGCAGGAGTCGGCAGTTTCGGCGGTGTGCTCATGTTTATTTCCTAGTTAAAAATAATGAAAAAATTGCTGTTAGTCGATGGCTCGTCGTTCTTGTATCGAGCTTTTCATGCCATGCCCGATATGCGCAACGCCGACGGCTTCCCCACTGGGGCGATTTACGGCGTGTTGAACATGCTGCGTAAATTGCGCGCGGATTATCCAGCGGATTATAGCCTGTGCGTATTTGATGCCAAAGGTAAAACCTTCCGTGATGATTGGTATCCCGAATACAAGGCGACGCGTGCGCATATGCCCGACGATTTGGCGTTGCAAATTGAGCCGCTGCATCAACTCATCGCGGCGAACGGTTGGCACATCGCGATGATAGACGGCGTGGAAGCCGACGATGTCATCGGCACCTTGACTAGCATCGCCAGCGCGGATGGTGTGCAATGTATCGTTGCCACGGGTGATAAAGATTTAGCCCAGTTGGTCAACGAGCAGGTGTTTTTGATTAACACCATGAACAATGAAAAGCTCGATGTGGCAGGTGTCATTGAAAAATTTGGCGTGCCGCCTAACCGTATTATTGATTTGCTCGCGCTCACCGGCGACACCGTGGACAACGTGCCGGGCGTGGCAAAAGTCGGCCCGAAAACGGCGGTGAAATGGCTCACGCAATATGGTTCGCTAGCTGAAATCATCGCGCACGCCAGTGAAGTCGGCGGTGTGGTCGGGCAAAATTTACGCGATGCCTTGGACTGGTTGCCGCAAGCGCGCCGACTGATTACCGTGAAGTGCGATGTGGCATTGGCAAAGCCTTATGAGCAACTCACTGAGCTGGCTGTAGATGTGGCAACGCTGCGTGAACTGTATCAACGCTTTGGTTTTAGAACGTGGTTAAGAGAAGTGGGCGGCGCGGCAGCCATACTCCCTCTCCTTCAAGGGGAAGGCAGGGATGGGGTAGCTAACTCGGCAC
>Ga0209824_10000697_pt1 | contig 20338 bp, 26 predicted proteins | sample VDWuncwatermetaG_FD_184124 | JGI IMG/M metagenome (GOLD analysis project Ga0209824, IMG submission 184124) | Wastewater microbial communities from Netherlands to study Microbial Dark Matter (Phase II) - VDW unchlorinated drinking water (SPAdes)... ... | reverse complement strand
ATTTTCTGACTGCGCCATAGCCGCTGCTGCCGACAACTCGATGTTCGCCTCATGTTGTTTAGTGATAATACTCTCACTCCTCCTTGCCATAAAATACAAAATACCAATATAGATCGTAAAAAACCCAACTATGTAAATAGTACCAATAAACTGCACATTCTTTAAATTCTCAAGAGGCGTAGTCAGGTCAGCAACAAGCTCAACCATTCCTTCCGGAGTTCCGAGCACAGATTTGTCTTCATCACTTATTATCGGCACCAAGGCCTGCAATACGACACCTTCACCGCTATTGTGCAGTTTAACTTGTCCAATTGTCTGACTGCTCATGGAAGAACCACGAAACTGCTTCTTGATAAAGCTTGAATCAGGAGAAACTTCAGTGCCTACCAGAGAATCACTATAGTTTATATTGCTGGTTATAAGCAAAGAACCAGCGGCGTTATATATATTAACTCTAAGAAGTGGCATTTTCTTGAAATAACGTACCGTGTCCTGCGCAAAATCCTGTATAAGTTTCAGCTTTTCCGGATTTTTTCTATCCTCTTCAGAGATATTGTTTTTTATCAGAGCTACAACATCCCTGCGCATTTTCCATACTGATTCGATATAACCTTCGGCAATGCTCCCATTATTTCTATCAATAAGACGCTTTACGTCATCTATTGCGACGTTGCGGAACATTACGCCAGCAGCACCGGTAAACCCGATGACTATAATCAGGCTTATAATGGCGAATAATCTAAAATGAACAAACATAACTTTATGACGTACAAATTATTACAATTAGGATTAGAAAATATACCTAATTCAAGTTAATAAAAGATTGAAATATAGAGAAATCTTTATAATATCATTAAAAATTCGTGTTTTTTCATTCCCTTTCTGCCATGACGCTTGACACAGACGCAACAACCAGTTAAAAACACCATCCGTTTACAAAACCCGATTACTGCACAAAGCAGTTTTATATATTGATTTTTAAGGATTTATTATCCCTGAGGGATATGGAGAAAAAAGATGAAAAGAACATTCCAGCCCAGCAATCTAGTTCGCAAGCGTCGCCACGGCTTCCGCGCCCGCATGGCAACTGTAGGTGGTCGTCGCGTAATAAATGCTCGTCGCGCTAAAGGTCGCAAGCGTTTATCCGCTTAATATAAGCCTTTGCCTTAATAACCTTATTGGCTGGTAGGTTTATGGCGTGTATCACTATCAAAAAACGCAGGGATTTTCTTCTGGCTGCCGCTGAAGGAAAGAAGTTTGTCACAAATTCGATTATATTACAGATGGTAAAAAGGGCAGATAATCACCCCGTCTCATCCGAATCGGTAAGAATTGGCTATACCGTGACCAAAAAGATGGGAGGAGCCGTTATCCGCAACAAAATCAAAAGAAGGTTACGCGAAGCTGCAAAATTAGTTACGGTAAAATATGGACGAACCGGGCATGATTACGTAGTAATATCAAGACATAAGGCACTGACCTGTAATTTTTCTGATCTACAGCGCGATATGGAATTTGCATTTACCCGAATTATCCATCATAAGAGCAATCTAAAATCCAACAATTTATCCGGATGATATGCCTATAATCACCAGATTTCTGATGTTAGTTATTCGTGGATATCAGCTTTTGCTTTCCCCGTTTCTCGGCATCAATTGCCGTTTTACACCTAGCTGCTCATGCTATGCTACCCAGGCAATCAGCACTCATGGTGCTGGTAAGGGGATTTTATTGACATTCAGGAGATTGCTACGCTGTCACCCCTTTGCAAAAGCCGGATTCGATCCAGTACCTCCAGCTGAAATCACGAATATTAACTCCCCAAATAAAGTCTGATATACCATGAAGAACAAAAATGACCCAGATTATCAACGTGTAATTCTTGCCGTTTTCCTGACTGCTATAATTTTAATAGGTTGGCAGATATTGGTGGAGTGGCCGCGTCGCCAGCAACTAGCTCAGAATTACGCAATAGAGCAACAGAAGAAAACCGCAACAAAAAATGAGAAGGCAACAAATATAACCGCTAAAGGAATAGATGCCGATTACGCTCCCAACCTTACCAGGACAGAACGTTTGCAGACTACAGAACGTGTCGTAATAAAGTCTGATAAATTACACGGTTCAATATCTTTGAAAGGTGCGCGTTTTGATGACCTTACCCTGGCAAAGTACAAAGAAGCACTGGACAAGGACAGCCCGGAAGTTATCCTGCTTACTCCCAATGGCGATGAAAATGCCTATTTTGCACAGGCTGGCTGGATATCTATTGACGGCAAAACCAAAGTTCCGGACGGAAAATCATTATGGAAATCTGATAAATCCACACTGACTGATAATGATAGCATTAACCTAAGTTGGGATAACGGCGAAGGAGTAATTTTCACCCTCAATATCTCCATGGATGAGGATTATATGTTTTCCATCAACCAGAAGGTGGAAAATCATTCCGCAAATGAAATATCAGTTGCTCCTTACAGTTACATAAACCGTACCTATAAGGATATAGTAAGTAATCCCATAATGCATGTGGGTCCTCTTGGCGTTATGGAAGGAGCACTTACGGAAATCTCCTATAACGAACTGCTAGAAAAAGGCAATAAAACTTATGATAATGCTGGTGGCTGGCTTGGAATAACCGATAAATATTGGCTGACAGCTATGATTCCGGATTACAAACAATTTAAAGCAAGTTTCAGCCATTATAATAAAAATAATCAGAATCGTTATCAGGTAGATTATTTAGGAACAGAACAAACAATCGCCATAGGTGAATCACAGAGTTCCAAACTGCGCTTTTTTGCTGGAGCAAAAGAGATAAATGTTCTGGATACTTACGCTACTGGCAACGCAAATGCAGCACCAATTCCTTTATTTGACCGTTCTGTGGATTTTGGAGTTCTCTATTTCCTGACCAAACCGCTATTTCTCATGCTCAATTTCTTCTATTCGCTTATAGGAAACTTTGGTCTGGCGATAATGATGGTTACTATCGTAATCAAGATCCTTATGTATCCGCTTGCCAATAAATCATATATAGCCATGGCAAAAATGCGAGTATTGCAGCCGGAAATGCTCAAGATAAAAGAAAAACACAAAGATGACCAAATGGCAATCAGCAAAGAAACAATGGGGTTGTACAAACGCCATAAGGTGAACCCTGCATCTGGTTGCTTGCCTTTATTAATCCAGATGCCGGTATTTTTTGCCTTATATAAAGTTCTATATGTAACTATCGAGATGCGCCATGCTCCTTTCTTTGGCTGGCTGAAAGATCTGTCTGAAGCCGATCCTTCTAACGTATTTACCGCGTTCGGGCTATTAGAATGGAGCACACCACTTTTCCTACATCTGGGAATCCTGCCGATACTTTATTCCGTCACCATGATAATTCAGCAGCGTCAACAACCGGCTCCGACTGATCCGGTACAGGCAAAAATGTTGAAAATGATGCCGTTCATCCTTTTATTCCTCTTCGCAAGTTTCCCTGCCGGTTTGGTATTATACTGGGTATGGAGCAATATACTTTCAATAATCCAGCAGGAAATCATAACTCTACGCCATGGCACGCATCGCTCACAGCGTGATAAAGAAAATAAACTTGCTTCTAATCTCAGCAAGAGCCATGAGTGAAAAAAATGTGGCAGCCGCATTTTTCCGTAAGCCGTGCCGTTTTATGGCAGGGGCAGCGACTATGGCATCGCTTCCAGAGTTCACACATCCGGAAATAGCTTTTATTGGTCGCTCCAATGTCGGTAAATCCAGCCTGGTAAATGCTCTGGTTGGACAAAATCATCTTGCCAAAACTTCCCAGAACCCTGGGCATACCAAGCAACTCAACTTCTTTCTGCTGGCAGAAAGACTAATGCTGGTTGATATGCCAGGTTATGGCTATGCAAAAGTCTCCAAAGCCAAGAAAAGTGAGTGGGATATGCTTATCGCTAATTATCTCTGCGGTCGCCCGACACTCCAGCGTGCCTGTCTGCTTATTGATGCCCGCCGCGGGATAATGCCACATGATGATGAGTTTATGTCCATGCTCGATGATTCCGCAGTAAATTACCAGATTATACTAACCAAAATGGATACTCTTACGAGTAAGGAGTCTAGTGAAATCTTGCAAACTGTGACAGATGCGCTAAAGTCGCATGTCGCCGCCCATCCGCGTATCATATCTACCAGTTCTAAGGACAAACGGGGAATAGAAGAATTACAGAACGAACTTGTTGCCTTTGCAGCAAACTAAAACAAGGTAAAAGAGAAATGAAAACACGAATTATTCAAGATCCAGGTCAGTGGCTTAAAACCGTGTCAACATTGTCAGAAGCTCTGCCTTATATGCGCGAGTTTTCCGGCGAAACCTTTGTAGTCAAATATGGCGGTCACGTCATGGGTGACCCTGCTTTATCACGGCAATTCGCTGAAGATATTGTCCTTTTGAAACAGGTGGGAATTAATCCTATAGTAGTGCATGGCGGTGGGCCGCAAATCGGCAGAATGCTGGACAGGCTGAAAATCCAAAGCTCATTTATTGATGGGCTGCGGGTAACCGATGCCGCAACCGTTGAAATAGTGGAAATGGTTCTGTGCGGTTCCATAAACAAACAGATAGTTGCCGAAATTAATTCCGCAGGCGGTATGGCTGTTGGAATTTCCGGAAAAGATGGCGGGTTGATTGAAGCACGCAAACTCCGCCGCTCTGTCCGCGATCCCGATTCAAATATAGAAAAAATTCTTGATCTTGGTTTTGTTGGCGAACCAACCCGCATCAACCCGACTTTGCTTCAGGAATTTTCTGAATCGCATATCATACCGGTCATTGCTCCTATCGGTATCGGAGCAAACGGAGAAACATTTAATATAAACGCTGACACGGCAGCCGGTGCAATCGCTGCTGCTATCGGCGCGGCAAAGCTTATGATTCTCACTGATGTTTCCGGCGTATTAAATGAAGAAAAAGAGCTGATAAGTGAGCTATCTTTCAGCGAAGTGCGCAGGCTGATAAAAGATAAAGTAATAACCGGTGGGATGATACCTAAGGTGGAAACCTGCCTGCACGCTCTGGAAAATGATTGTGAAGCCGCGCATATTCTTGATGGTCGCTTGCCGCATGTCCTACTTCTGGAGACTTTTACCAAATTCGGTGCCGGAACCATGATTTTCCATGATGAGTAGCAAAGCATGATAAGAACACAAAATAAGTTGCACATCATATAAACTTCGCCTAAAAACTTGTGCATGACTATTCCATTTACATTTCTAGCTTCAGTCGGGCGCATGTTCTTCGCTTTCCTTGAAGCGGTAGGACGGCTCACCTTGTTTGTATGGGCAAGTGTAAGCGGTATTTTCCGCCCGCCGTTTTATGGCAAGATGCTAATGAAACAAATCATCGAGTTAGGCTACTATTCCCTACCCGTAGTTGGCATGACGGCAATGTTCACCGGTGCCGCCCTCGCCCTGCAAACCTACTCCGGTTTTTCCCGTTTTAATGCTGAAAGCTCTGTTGCTATCGTTGTCGTTCTGGCAATCACCCGTGAATTAGGACCAGTAATGGCGGGGCTTATGGTAGCTGGGCGCATTGGCGCGTCTTATGCTGCTGAAATTGGCACAATGCGCGTAACCGAACAGATTGACGCTCTTACTACACTTTCCACCGATCCCCATAAATATCTGGTGCTACCGCGTTTGCTAGCAGGAATAACCATGCTGCCGCTTCTGGTTGCCATAGGCGATATTATCGGGGTATTCGGTGGTTATATGGTATCAATCCATAATCTGGGCTTCTCACCTGGGCCATACCTTAAAAGCACATTTGAATATCTGGAAAGCAAAGACGTAATATCCGGCCTTATCAAAGCTTCCGTTTTTGGTTTTATTATAACTCTGATGGGCTGCTACCACGGTTTTCATTCCAAAGGTGGGGCGCAAGGCGTTGGTGCGGCAACTACCCACGCTGTAGTTTCAGCATCAATTTTAATCCTGCTTTCTAATTATGTTTTAACCGCATTGCTATTCGCAAAATAAAATGACTACTCCAAAAATTGAATTATCCGGCGTATATAAATCATTCGGCAGCAAGAAGGTGCTCGATGGCATTGACCTTACCATTAATCAGGGAGAATCGCTGGTAGTAATAGGTGGCTCCGGAACTGGTAAATCCGTACTGATAAAATGTATATTGGGCATTCTTAGCCCCGATAAAGGAAGTATAAAAATAGACGGGGTAGAGATAACCAAATTATCGCGGGTAGAACGCCAGAAAATCATGCGTAAATTTGGAATGCTTTTTCAGGGGGGAGCATTGTTTGACAGCTTGCCGGTATGGGAAAATATTTCATTCTCTTTACTGCAGAATAAATCACTTGATAAAAAATCTGCAAAAGATTTGGCAGTAGAAAAACTCAAAGCGGTAGGGCTTGCAGCAGATGTCGCTTACCTATCACCCGCCGAGTTATCTGGCGGGATGCAGAAACGCGTGGCACTGGCACGGGCAATTGCGGCAAATCCGGAAATTATTTTCTTTGATGAGCCAACAACCGGTTTAGATCCGATTATGGCGGATGTAATTAATCAGCTAATCGTGAAATGCTCTAAAGATCTTGGTGCTACTACCCTTACTATTACTCACGATATGGCAAGCGTCCGCCGAATCGCCCATCGCGTCACCATGATTTATCAGGGAAAGCTCATATGGCAGGGTGATGTTCGTGAAATTGAACGTAGCGGAAACGAGTATGTAGACCAATTCATCCACGGTCGTGCCGAAGGTCCGATTACCGCCACAATACGTTAGCTTCTTATTATTGCTCGATTATTATTGTTCGATAAGATCTTTTGCATTAAGCGGTGCTACTCCACCCGCTGGAGCGACAGATCGAGATTTCACGTCGTCAACGTCCATTCCATCATTACCAGAAAGAGCAGGCGACCCCTTCATTAATTCAGCTCCTTCAACAACACCATCACCGTTAGAGTCCATAGCATCAAACGATTTGCCAAGCTGATCCAAATATTCCTTTTTAGTAAGCTTGATGCTCGAATAATCATATGAGCCACCTGCTGTCACTGGCACACTCTGAACAGCCTTGTCCATTGCCGCCTTGGCTTCTGGAGGCAGATTTGCTTCATCAAGCTCAACGGCAAAGGCCGGTAAAGCAACAGAACAAGCAAAAATTAAAGATGTGGTTATTCTCAATGCGCGCATAAAAACTCCAAAAAAACATTTAACATAATAGCAAGATATCATAATCTACGGTAATAATCTACCAAGATTTTTACCTCCCAATATGTGAACGTGAAAATGCGCCACGCTTTGCGAAGCATCTGCCCCATGATTGCTTATTATGCGGTAGCCATTATCTGGCAAACCCAGCATATCCGCCACTTTCTGCACCGAAACAAAGAATCCATGCATAAATTCCGGTGTAACCGTCTTGGCAAAATCGTCAAATGAAGCACAATCAACCTTGGGAACCACCAGCACATGCACCGGTGATTCCGGAGCAATATCATGAAAAGCAAGGGAAAATTCATTCTCAAACAGCTTTTTGCAGGGAATCTCGCCACGTAAAATCCTAGCAAATATATTACTGGAATCGTAAGTCATAATATCACTCTATTTTGCAGGCCTCATCAAAAGAAAATCTTGGGCTGCGCGGATAAAGCTTTGAAGAATCAGCATATCCCAGATTGCAGATAAAGTTTGAACGTATGGTAGTTCCGGCAAAAAATGCCTCATCCATTTTAGCATTATTAAAACCCGACATAGGGCCACAATCAAGCCCCAAAGCCCGTGCAGCAAGCATTAAATACGCACCTTGCAGCGAGGAATTACGAAAAGAGGTGGTTTCAATAGCCATTTTATTACCGGCAAACCAGCTTCTGGCATCAGCATGCGGGAACAAAAACGGCATTTTTTCATAAAATTCCATATCCTGCCCGATAATAGCAGTTACCGGTGCTGCCATAGTCTTTGCGACATTACCGGCATCAAGGACAGGCTTAAGCTTTTCCTTAGCTTCCTGTGATTTAACAAACACAACGCGCATCGGCGAACAATTAGCGGAAGTCGCCCCCATTTTTGCCAGATCATAAACCTGTTTAAGCAGTTCATCAGGAACTGGTTTAGAAAGCCACGCGCTATGGGTGCGGGCGTTACGGAATAATATATCAAGGCTTCTATCGTCTAATATATTCATTTTTTATTATCCCTTTGGTGATGGCAAACCAAGCCAAGCAAGCGGTAGCTCATTAAATTTATAGTGGCAATTTACGCTGTGGATATATTCGAGTACATCTTTGTATCCGTCAACCTTAAACCAATCATTCAGAACATAAACATATTCCACTTTTATTCCCAAACCAGAAACTAATCTGAGATATTGTTTGCGCTTAAAATCGCAAGTTTGCAATTTTTCATCAACTGAACCAGCTACTTGTTGATATTTTACCTCTATAATAAAAAGAGTTTCTCGTACAATAACCAGTAACGCATCATCTGGTAGCAATTTTTTAGAAATATGTTCTTTCCAATTAATTCCATTTTCTTTCAAATAAACGTAGAATTGATTTTTACGAAAAAATCTGGCAACGATCATATCATTAAAATATACATCACTTCCTGCACGATTTGACTTTTTAATATTATACCCTTCAATTCCGAGTAACAAAGTTTGAAAATCTACTTTTTTCTCAAAATGCAATCCTGTTTTGGTTGTACCGCCACCAATTCCGCCTTCTTTCATGCACCCATCCTAAGATTTAGCAAATCCTCTAAAAGTTTTGCAGAATCTAGTCTCTTAACTGATAAATCAATATATTCACTTTCTAGTTCTATACCGCAAAACCGTCGCTTTAAATTGATCGCAGCAACACCCGTTGTAGAGCTGCCCGCAAATGGGTCTAATATAAAATCCCCCTTATTTGTTGATGCAGCAATGCAACGCTCTACCAACGAAAGGGGCTTTTGTGTTGGGTGCTTTCCATGTAATTTTTCAGAATTTGGTGGCGATGTGAATCGCCACACGGATTTCATTTGCTTGCCATCGTTTATCGCTCGCATATCCGCATAATTAAAAACATGCTTAGATTTCTGATTTTTCGCAGCCCATAATACAATTTCTGTTGAATGCGTAAAATAACGGCAAGCAAGATTAGGCGGAGGGTTTGGTTTTTCCCAAATAATATCATTTAAGAGCTTATAATCCAATTGCTGTAACGCATATCCCAGAGAATAAACAACGTGCATAGTCCCAGAAATCCAGATCGTACCGTTGGGTTTTAGAAGTTTTTGACAACGCCTGAGCCACTCAAGATTAAAAATATGGTTAGCTTCTGCCCCTGCTGATTTATCCCATTTTCCCTTATTTACAGAGACCATTTTTCCTGCTTGGCATGAAATTCCTCCATTAGAAAGAAAATATGGAGGATCTGCGAATATCATATCAAAACAACCTTCTGGATGTTTAGCAATTATTGCATCCATCATCTCCAGACAGTCAGCTTGAAACAAATATGCCTCTGTTTCCGAATTGTAATAAACTAATTTTTTTGTTGATTTTTGTGTTTCATACTGATCGGTAGCAGCATCTTCTGCAAACTGAAAAAATTTGTTATTTGTTTGGGGCTTTTTCATTTTGTTTTATTCAACTTTCTGCCAGCTTTTTCATCAAGTCCGGAAATTCCTTCCCGACGTTCCAGCTCTACCATTACTTCATCTACCCCAACCCCACTATCAACCAGCAAAAGCAGCCAGTGAAACAATAAATCGGCACTTTCATTAATCACTCCTGAGCGATCTTTCCCCACCGCTGCAATCACCGTCTCTACCGCTTCCTCACCAAGCTTCTGGGCTATTTTGTTTGTCCCTTGCTTCAAACGTTTGGCTATATAAGAAGTCTCCGGATCAGCTTTCCGCCGCTCCTGAACCACTTTATATAATCTTTCTAAGACATCAGAATTATTCATAACTATAGCCTTACTGCAATTCCTCTTTCCTGCATAGATTTTTTTACCTGCTCAACACTGAAAGTGCCAAAATGGAAAACTGAAGCGGCGAGCACTGCGTCTGCCTTGCCATCTTTCACTGCTTGCGCAAAATGCTCGAGAGTTCCAATGCCACCGGAAGCAATAACCGGAACACTGACCGCCTCGGACACGGCGCGGGTAAGTTCCAGATCAACGCCAATCTTTGTTCCATCCCTATCCATCGAGGTAAGCAGAATTTCGCCGGCACCAAGGGCAACCATTTTCTTTGCCCATTCCACCGCGTCAAGCCCGGTGGCATTGCGCCCGCCATGGGTAAAAACTTGGAACTCAGGAATTGAGGAACTCAGGAATTGAGGAATTAAAGGATTATTTTCTTCCTTCTTCTCCAATTCTCTCTTCGCATCAATCGCCACCACAATACACTGTGAACCGAATTTCTCTGCTGCTTTCTGTACAAAATCCGGATTTTTTACCGCTTCAGTATTGATTGAAACTTTGTCTGCGCCTGCAAGAAGTAAATTACGAATATCTTCAAGCGTACGCACGCCTCCACCAACGGTAAGTGGCATAAAACATTGTTCTGCCACCCGTGAAATCACATCATATAATATACCGCGATTGTCACTGCTGGCGGTTATATCTAAAAAACACAGCTCATCCGCTCCCTGCGCGTCATATAGCTTCGCCTGCTCGACCGGATCGCCAGCATCAATCAGCTCGACAAAATTCACGCCCTTGACCACGCGGCCATCTTTAACATCAAGACAAGGTATGATACGGGTTTTTAGCATATAGCTAAAGCTTCTTCAGCTTTAATCGCCCCATCATATAGCGCGCGTCCGATAATGACTCCTTCAATGCCGGAAGTCTCCACCGCTTTGTAATTTTTAATATCTTGGGTGCTACTCACTCCACCAGAGGCTATAACTGGAGTAGTAATTGACTGCGCCAGCGTAACAGTCTCAGCAACATTCGCTCCCTGCATCGCCCCGTCGCGGTTAATATCGGTATATATAATTGCCGCAACACCGGCATCTTCAAAGCGTTTGGCAAGCTCCACCGCCTGCATATCGGAAACATCCGCCCAGCCGGAAACCGCAACTTTTCCACCAATTGCATCTATGCCAACCGCTATTTGCCCCGGAAAAAGACGGCAAGCTTCCTTCACCAGCACCGGATTTTTAAGAGCAGCAGTCCCCAAAATTACCCGCGAAATACCAGCCGTAATCCACGTATCAATCATCTCCAATGTACGTATACCACCACCAAGCTGCACCTGCATTTTCACCCTCGCCAAAATCGCTTTCACAGCCCCAGAATTTACCGGCTTTCCTTCAAATGCACCATTTAAGTCAACGATATGCAACCAAGAGAAACCATCATTTTCAAATATGGCAGCTTGCTCCGATGGCGTATTGGCAAATTCAGTCGCCTTGTTCATATCGCCACGCAGCAGGCGGACACAGGCACCATCTTTTAAATCAATTGCAGGGTATAGGTTCATATATATCTCTTAGTCATTAAATTAACGAGGTTAATGGATCAACATTTTTATAATAAAAGCGTCCGGCTATCATTTTGGCATTCACAAATTCATAGTAGGGAAAAGTTCCCCAATGTACATAGCCGTGATCTTCATAGAGTTTTATCGCCCGTTCCTGCGTTTCGCGCACGCTTAAGCGGATAACCGAAAATCCCAAAGCCCGCGCCTCACGCTCGGCAGCTTGCAGCAGCATTTTCGCCAACCCATGCCCGCGCGCCCACGGGGCAATAAAATGCGCCTCCATCAACACACAAAAAGATGAGGTTTCCTTGCTAATTCCAGGCTTTAGCAGTTGGACACTGCCCGCCAGCGTACCGTCCAATCGCGCCACAAACAGCACCCGTTCCGGAACGACCAGAACCCCTTTCCAATATGCTTCCAGCACATCGCTTCCCGGCGGAATCACCCAGTTAAAACCTATACCGTCACGAATAGCATCTTCGGTCGCGCTACATAGCTCATATAAATCAGCATGGCGGAATTCAGTAATTTTATCAACGCGGGAGGCCATAGCTATAAACTCACAAAATTCTCTATTATTTTAAGTCCGGTTTTCTGGCTTTTTTCCGGGTGGAATTGCGTTCCAAAAATATTATCTTTTCCTACCACAGCCGTAATTTCTTCACCATATTCTGTAACCGCAAGCAAACCAGAACTATCTTTTAGTTTTGCGTGGTAGCTATGAACAAAATAGGCATGCTCGCCATCACCAATGTTTTTTAACAGAGCAGATTTTTGTTTTATTTGCAGGTTATTCCACCCCATCTGCGGAATTTTAAGAGTCTTCGAAGCAATAGGCACAACATCGCCATTTATCCAACCCAATCCTTTATGAATTCCGTGTTCGTAACCATTATCAAACAACATCTGCATTCCCACGCATATTCCAAGAAACCACTTGCCACGCACTCTCACCTGTTCATTAAGCGCAGAAAGCATACCCGGAATTGCTGAAAGCCCCGCCATGCAATCACCAAACGCTCCAACCCCAGGAAGGACAATATGGCTTGCCGATTCCAGCAGACGAGGATCCGAGCTTACCGTTACTCCAGCACCAGTCCGCTCAAAAGCCTTTGCCACCGAGCGCAAATTCCCCGAACCATAATCGATAATAATAACTGATGACAAACTATTCATGATACCGTGAGTTAAGCCGTAAGCACCCTGTCAAAATAACGTTGCTGGGCACGCAATTCATTATCACTAACCACCACATCCGACATAATATAGCCACGTCTGGCAAGTGTCCAGCGGCGCCAGTCATTACCATAGAAGCCAATAATTGCCTGAACAGCAACCTGTAATATGGCAAGCGACATCTTATCCAGCAATTTTGCCTCCTCCGAGAAAGCAAATAAACCGGATATGATTATCAGCCCAACAGCCACTAACCATATGCGGTGATATAATGCCCATAATATACCAAATATGAATGCAAAAAAATTAAACCCTTCCCGTATAAAAACCGCATTCTCTACGGAATTAGGTTTGGACGGATCAATATGCACCGTGTAAATTTGTGTCCGTGGTAATAGAAACATTACAAACTACCTCCCAGCGTGCCCTTAGTAGATGGGATGTCATCAGACTTACGCGGATCTATATCAATTGCCACACGCAAAGATCTTGCCAGAGCCTTATAACACGATTCCACGATATGATGGTTATTCACCCCGTATTCATTTTGAACATGCAAAGTCGCACCAGCGGCGAAAGCAAAAGCCTGAAACCATTCACGGAATAACTCGGTATCCATATCGCCAAGTTTCGGTTTGGAAAATTCAACATTCCACACGAAATAGGGACGACCAGAAAGGTCAATAGCCACATGCGACAAAGTCTCATCCATAGGGATAGTGGCGTTGCCATAACGAACAATACCCTTGCGCTCGCCAAGAGCCTTAGCCACTGCCTCACCTATAGCGATGCCAGTATCTTCGGTAGTGTGATGATAATCAATATGCAAATCGCCCTTAGCGGTTAGTTTCAAATCAATCAGGCTGTGGCGCGATAACTGCTCCAGCATATGGTCTAAAAAACCAATGCCCGTAGATATTTCATATTTTCCCGTACCATCCAGATTAAGCTCAACACTCACCTGAGTTTCTTTGGTTTTTCGTTCGTGTTTGGAAGTCCGCATGCAATGCCCCTAAAATTGAGAGTGGGATTTTAACAGGCTTATAAGGAATTACAAGCACTACCAGCTTACAGGGAATTCATATTCCAAATTTAGTTTAACAGCATAATCCTCTGCTGCATCTGAAATACCGAACAGAACGCCGGCCTCATATTTAAATCCATGCCCAAATTTCCCATACATAACAGGACCTAAGCGGTGTTTCTGGCTATCATAATCATCACTATTAGTGATTTCCCCAAACGCGCCATAATATTCAACCCCAGGGCTTAAAATCGGGAGATAATTATATTTTGCCATCCATTTTATCTCACCTTCTGGGTTAGAATTTGAATTACTGCCTACTTCCTGCTCAATACCAATATTGGCCATAGTCGTGAATTTATTGAAATTTTTTGCCAATAATAAAAACGCCTCAAACTTATCAGCATCGCCGTTTGGATGCTTAAATTCATACGCCACCAAAGCACCAACATCTGCCCAATATTCACCAACTTCAGTAAACTGAAAAATATTTTCTATTTCGGTGGCGGTATATTTGTAACCACTGCCGTTTTCTTTTTCCAATTCACCGTATAATGCTGCTTTCCACTGTGAAGTAAAACCATATTCAACAGCTAATTTATGCTGACGAAAGTTATCTTCACTAGCACGATCGTCAAAATCAAAACGGTTTTTGGATTCTATCTCCAGCATTCCTTCTTCGACATAAGGGGAATAGACGTTTAGAGCATACGCGTTTGAGCTTAAAAATAACGCACCTAATGCAATAAACGCAGAAAATGGACGAGCAAAGCAAGGACGAGCACCATTGAGGTGTGAAGTATGCGCGACGCATGAGCGCAATTTTATATAATTCTTCATATTTTTACCTTTCTGGTAATTTTTATAAGCGCGACTGTAACAACCATTGTTGCCACATAAAATATAATCTGCATGACGCTCGGACGCTCATTGTAACCAAGCATGACATGAAGAATTTTGCCAATAATATTATCTTGCGTCAGCAGCCAGCTGCTATCCCATGTATTGCCGAGAGTTGGTAAAATATCAGCCGCATTTAGGTAGCTAGCAATTTGCGCCGACATCCCGCAGGCAAGCAGAATAAGCAGCCATCCGGTAACCGCAAATAAATGCCTGGATGAGAGCCTTATCAAACCAAAATAGAGTAAAGTTCCTATAGTCACAGCAAGCGCAGCTCCCGCCATTCCGCCAACAAGAATCGCAAAGATGGATTCCTCTGAACTACTGATGATTCCAGTCATGAATAATACTATTTCCGCACCTTCCCGCCACATGGCAACACTGACCACCACGGCGATGGAATAAAGCGGTGTTTCACCTTCAGAAACCGCCCTACCAACTTGCTTCATTTTCTGGGCAAGTGCGCGCCCGTGCGATTGCATCCAAACTACCGTCCAGACAATCATAAGAACCGCAACAGCGAGTATCGCAGCATTGAAAATTTCCTGCCCGACACCCTCCATGGCAGCGGATATATTATTAGCAAAAACCGCAACGACTGCTGAACCAACCAAGCCTCCAGCAATGCCAGCTATAACCCAGAAATTACGCCCGGCAACACCGCGCGTAGCAGCCAGTATAATCGTGATAATAATAGCTATTTCCAGAAACTCACGGAAAGCGATGATAAATGACGGAATCATGAATAAACTACTTTGCTATCAATTTGCCCTGAGCGGTTTTTTCATTGAATTCGCCAAAAAACTTATATTCACCCGCATCGAGAGGACCAACAAAAATTACTCCTTCTGAATTGCCAGCAATAACTTTTTCACGGTTAAAATCATGGCTTTCGAATTCTTCTGGCGTTGAGTCTTGATTTTTAACAATCAGCTTTACTTTCTGCCCAGCAGGTATCTCAAGAGTTGCAGGGTTAAATTTATGGTCTTTAATTGCAATTTCAAAAACTGGAGTTTCTGCAAAGGCGGGCGTAGAAAAAATTGCCAGTGCAGTTGTTAACATAATAATTTTATTCATTTTTTGCCTTTCATTTAATTTGTTGGATGCGCAGATTATCGCAAATGAGAATCATTCGCAAGTAAAATATGTTGTTCCTCTTAAAAATTCCTGCATATGCAGGTAAAGTTTGGAGCGTCTGTAGCAAGGTATAGTAAAATTCAGCCAACATTACCTAATTACAATTAAACAAATCATCATCGGTACAGCTAACAACTGTAGGCTGGGTATAGTTGCCGTCATTTTCATATTTATCGCGGTCACGCACTTTGGAATAGTCAATACCATCCCATTCTCTTGACGAATTGCCAGCGCAACCGCTCACCAGAAACGATAAAACCACCGCTCCCATCAGGGAACAAATCATAGAACCAGCCTTTTCACACCGCATATCAACACCCTCACACCATATAAAATCTTTCCGAGTACATACCCCTATATAGGAAGATAATACAGAAAATAAATATTGATTTTATCATTATTTTATCAACACTTTCTTTACCTTTATCTGTAATCATTGCTCTGTTTAACTATTAACCAAGGCAAATCAACAACCCCGATTTGTAAATAGATAGAAATGGAGTGCTAGAAATGTCCAAAGCTGAATCTTCTGCTGCCAAACAGTCGGCAAATGCATCAAATAGAAGTGCTACATTATCTGTTGAAGGTAAAACCCTCACCTTTCCTATATATGAACCAACCGAAGGCCAGAGTGTTATCGACATCACCAAGCTTTACGGTGAAACTGGTATGTTCACCTATGATCCGGGCTTTATGTCAACCGCTTCCTGCGAGTCAAAAATCACCTTTATTGATGGCGACCAAGGAATTCTGCGTTATCGTGGCTATGATATTGCTACTCTTGCTGACAAAAGCGATTTTCTTGAAGTTTCTTACTTGCTTTTAAACGGTGAACTCCCAAATGCCGCCGAGAAAAAAGAATTCGTAACCCGTATCACCAACCACACCATGGTTCATGAGCAATTGCATTTCCTTTTCCGTGGTTTTCCCCGCGCTTCACACCCTATGGCGGTTATGGCAGGGGCAGCAGCATCTCTGGCAGCATTCTATCATGATTCGCTGGATGTGAACGACCCAAAACAACGCGAAATTTCGGCATACCGACTCATAGCAAAAATGCCGACACTGGCTGCAATGTCATATAAATATTCTGTCGGACAACCATTCATCTATCCGCAGAACGATCTTGGATTTTCTGAGAATTTCCTGCATATGATGTTCTCAACTCCTTGTGAGAAATATAAAGTTAACCCTGTTCTTGCCCGCGCTATGGATAAAATCTTGCTTCTCCATGCCGACCATGAACAGAATGCTTCAACCTCAACCGTGCGTCTTGCCGGTTCATCTGGTGCTAATCCATTTGCTTGTATGAGTGCTGGTATTGCTTCCCTGTGGGGGCCTGCCCACGGCGGTGCTAACGAAGCAGTTATCAACATGCTGCGTGAAATTGGTGACGTTTCAAAAATTCCTGATTTTATCGCTAAAGTTAAAGACAAAAATTCCGGCATCAAGCTGATGGGCTTTGGTCACCGCGTTTATAAGAACTATGACCCACGCGCAACTGTGCTGCGTGAAACTTGCAAGGAAGTTCTTGCCGAACTTGGTCAGATCAACGAACCATTGCTTAAAATTGCTGTGGAGCTTGAAAAAATTGCTCTTAGCGACCCATATTTCATCGATCGCAAACTCTATCCAAACGTGGATTTTTACTCTGGTATCATCTACCGCGCGATGGGTATTCCTTCAAAAATGTTCACTGTGTTGTTTGCAGTAGCTCGTACTGCCGGCTGGATAGCACAATGGAAAGAAATGATGGAAGATCCAAAATTCAAAATTGGTCGCCCACGCCAGCTATTTACTGGCTCTGCACCACGCCAGTTTGTGACAGTGGATAAGCGCAAGTAAAAGCTATTCTCCGTACCACCCGACATAATTCTGTTATGCCAGAAGCAAGTTTTCCCCAAGGCAGGCATGGGATGCGTCATTGCGAGGAAATTTATAGTTATTTCAAATAATAATTTTACAGTTATTATAGTCATTTGATACAATAATTACCCACTCGTCATTGCGAGAATGCGTAGCATTCGTGGCAATCCAGAAGCCAAAACATGTTGAAAATACTGGATTGCTTCACTACGTTCGCAATGACAAGAATTGGGGATTTTTACTCTCAAATGACTATATTTGGAGTTACGCTTGCTTCGCAGCGAAAAATCGGTCTTTCGGACTCGATTTTCATAGCAATCCAGTCTTTCAAAAATTATGGATTGCCACGCATTTTTATCAAAACGCTCGCAATGACGGACTCTCCCACTTCCCTGCCTTCTTTTTATAGCATAGGCTTTTTACGAACTACGAACTACGAACTACGCCTTACGCGTAAAAAAGTTAATTGGTTAAAAAAATGTCACATAAAGTAACATAAAAACAGAAAAATTCGCCATTTTATTCAGTAATAACTAGGTAATATATTGAAATTAAATGTAAAACAAAAGCAACAAAACGCTGCAATACGCTACAGATAATTAGCAATAATATACAGAAAAGTAGCAAAACACTGCAGAAGTTAAGCGAACCGCACAAGATAACGAACTATAGCGTTACTTAATTATGCATATACAGAACAAAAGAGCGAGATTTGAATAGGCTCAAGAAGCGAGAGCCTCTAATTCCCTTACCGACTCAATCACCGGAGCCGGAGCTACGGTAGAAACTGGAGATGTATTCTGAACTGACTCTTTAGCTACTTCTTTAGCAGCTTCCTTAGCACCATCTTCATCCGTACGCTGCTTGTTAATATGCTCATCCAAAAGCGGAATACGCAGAGTTTTCAACAAATCACGAACCTCCTGACGCGCTGCCACATGCGATAACGACAAACCAGTCTTGTTCATTTCCATAATATCTAAAACCGTAAGCCCTTGTAAAAACATCTCACGGAAAATAACCCGTTCAGAAAATCCAGGAGCAACGCGAAAACCAATACGCCGCGCCAGCTCACCAGTCGCCTGCGTCATAAAACGCTTGTTTTTCGCATCAATATTACTTAGACGGTTACGCATAACAATCCACTCGATAGATCCGCCATCACGCTTGGAACGCATAAGCTTCTGTTCCCAGACCATTTCACTATAAATACTCGGTTTGATAATTTTCATGGTCTGCCCATCGACATTGGCAAGCACGTCCAGATCAACGAAGCTGTCATTAATCGGGGTAATAATTGTGTCAGCATGCGCATGTGCAACCCGCGACAGGTAAGTATCACTACCCGGACTATCCACCACCACAAAATCATTATATTCAACAAGTCGCATCAGATTCTTGGTAAAACGCTCACGGTCATCATCTTCAGCATCCTGCACAATGTTATTAGAGCTCCTCTGCACCACCACGTGTTGCGGCTGGGGCAAAGCTACACTCTCCTTAAGGATTGTCTGCCGGCGGTTCTCCAGATAGCGTGATAGCGAACGCTGCCTGGAATCAATATCAATAGTGCCAACTGAAAAGCCAAGGCGCAGCAATGCCACAATTAAATGCATGCAGGTCGTTGTCTTACCTGATCCACCCTTCTCATTGCCAAGAACTATAACATGCGCCTTCTTAGACGCAGGTGAAATTGGCATAGACGAGTCAAATGCTGGTTGAATCATAAATCCCTACTCCCAATTAATGTTTCTTATTTTATTTGATTATATCCACCATCAATTACGACTCAAGCCTTAATCACACAACTGACAGAAAAAAATACGCGCTCATAGAAAAACCGATGATACTAACTAGAATACGAATGCGCTCAGGCGACACTTTAAGTGCTAGTCTTGTGCCAGCATAACCTCCAAATACTCCACCTGCAATCATTATTGCTGCCAAATTCCAGATAACCGCACCCGCACAGATGAATATAATAACAGTTGCCAGATTAATAGCTGCACCCAACAAAATTTTAATCGCATTCATCTGGTGAATATTTGAGTATCCCATAATTTGCAGCATGGCGAGCATCAATATACCAATCCCTGCACCAAAATATCCGCCGTAAAAAGAGATCAAAGACTGGATACAAAATGCCAAGCCCTGCTGCTTCTTACCATTTGGAAAATATTTATGCAGTAGCGCGACTCCATACTTACCAAAAGTAAATATCAATGTAGCAATTAGTAGTAGCCACGGCACCAGCTTTTTAAATACCACCTCTGAAGTATTCAACAATGTGACCGAACCAAGAGTTCCGCCAATTATGCAGATTATAAATAACGGAAGTAAGCTTTTATAGCTGGTGGAAAGTACTTTACGATAACCATAGCTGCTGGAAATTGTACCCGGCCACAGGGCGATAGTGCTCATCACGTTAGCTTGCAGGGGAGTAAGTCCGCCCATTATAAATACCGGAAAAGTTAGAAATGTTCCACCACCAGCGACTGAATTAATCGCAGCGGCAATCGCCGGTACAATAAAAAATAATGATATTTCAAGCAAAGTCATTGGGTTAATTTTTTTTATTTATTTACTTTCAGAAGCTTGCTCTTTTAAGGCAGTCATGGCAAAATGCCGTGCCCTATACTCAAAGCAGTTCAAGAATTGGCTAGACAACCGAGACGAAGTGTAGAAAAACTACACGAGTCGAAGGTTAACAACGCCAATTCTTGAAATGAGAAGAGTATATATAT
>Ga0209824_10000695_pt1 | contig 20351 bp, 22 predicted proteins | sample VDWuncwatermetaG_FD_184124 | JGI IMG/M metagenome (GOLD analysis project Ga0209824, IMG submission 184124) | Wastewater microbial communities from Netherlands to study Microbial Dark Matter (Phase II) - VDW unchlorinated drinking water (SPAdes)... ... | reverse complement strand
AGCGTGCTTTGAGTCACCACAACGGAGGAGAGCGGGTAGCGGAATCCCAGGGTGCTGTAATCCACCAGGATGCGGAAGCCCGCGGCGCGGGCATGGAGCACCGCCGGAAAGCCGAAGGTGCCGGCAGACCGCCGGTGCCCCGGATTATAACGTCGCGGTCCGGCACAAGCCCGGCCTGGCGCACGAACAACCGCGTAAAGAAGTCCGTGACCGTTCCGACGCGGGTAACCCCGACGATCTTTCCGCGCAGCTCCTCGACCCGCTGGATTTGCGGGGCGGCCACCGTGAAGACAATTACGCGGTTTACCGGGATGGCCACGTATACGGTGTCCGCTCCGGCCAGTTTGGCGTCGACGCCGGCCGGTCCGCCGATCGCCGCAACGTCTACGCTTCCGCCGACCAAGGTCTGGACCGCCCTCGACCCGGCGGCGATATAGACGATCTCGACGTCCAGGCCATGTCGCTGGAATATCCCCGCCTCTTTCGCAATCCAGGGGATCGCGAAGGCCGCGGTGATCGCCGCGTAGGCGACGCGGAGCTTTTGCGGCGCTTCGGCGGCGTGGGTCGGGCTCGTCGCCAGCAGGATTAACAAGCATGCGCCCGTGAGACAGATTTTTTTCACCGGGGACGACAAAGATTCCACGTGAGGCTTTCGTGAATGCCGGAGACACATAACTCTTTTAGACTTTAGGGACCGTAGAGTTTTTGGATGAAGCCTTCCCGCTCGACTTCATCGATCAGGCTCATGTCGAAGAAATCCGCAGGCTCTCTCTGAGCAGCGCCGATCTCGCCCAAAATGTTCTTGACCCCTTCCGCCTCCGTGCGCGGCACCCGGGCCATCCGTTGGGCAAAGAAATCGTAAGTCCCCGCGATGGCCTCGGGGTCGCTTACCTGAAGGTGTTTCCTGAGAACTTTCAGGCTCCCCTCCTTGTTGGTCTTGATGTAGTGAATGGCTTCGATCTGGGCCTTGATAAGACTTTTCACCGTGGAGCGGTTCTGCTGGAGATAGGAACGGGTTACTATGTTCGAAGTGTTCGTATAAGAGCCGAAGTCCCCGATATCCGCCAGGATGTTCATGCCGAGCTTGCGCGCCTGGAAGATTTCCGGATAGGACTGCACTGTTGCATCGACCCTCCCGCTCATCAGCGCCGCCATGCGCGCCTGCGTGCCCCCGGTCTGCAGCATCGTCACCTCGCGGGGATCGATTTTCCAGACTTTGAGCGCCATAACGACCGCCGTATCGTTGGAGTCGCCGAAGCGATTGATGCCGATCTTCTTGCCGCGGAGCTGCTGCGGCTCCTTGATATCGGGGCGGGCGATCAGCTGCAGCGGGAGCTTGTTCTCCAGGGTAGCGACGATCACCACCGGCGCGCCGCGCATCGCCGCCAGCATCGCCGAAGAGCCCGCCGTCTGGGTCACCTGCAGGCTCCCCCGAGCAAGGCCTGGATGTTCGGCGAGCCGGCCTGGATCAAGATGATTTCCAGGTCGATCCCGTACTTCTTGTAGAGCCCCATCTCCTTGTTGACCCACAGGGGAAGCTGGTAGCCGGCGGTGCCGCCGTAGCTCATGCGAATGGAGGTCGCCTCGGCACTAAATCCGTCCCGCGGGATGGCACATAAAGCCATAGCAACAACTGTCATAATGATCAGGGTCTGCTTCCAGGTCGCATTCATGGTCGCCACTTTGGGGCAGAGACTATCCGACAGCTGCTATTTCTGTCAACTTGGAAAGCGGCTTCCAGACGGAGGTGGACATTCTCTCCGCCTTGGGGTAATGGGGGCATCGGAGGAGATGACACGGAACGTCGAGTACCCACGAAAGAGGAAGTCCTGGCGTACCTGAAGGAGGATCGCAACTGGGGCCGCTGGGGCGGCGACGACCAGAAGGGCGCCGTCAACCTGGTGACGCCGGAAAAGCGGGCGGCTGCCGCGCGACTGGTGCGAAACGGCCGGGCCATGTCACTGAGCCGCGTCTTTCCCAAAACCCCGGCGCCGAACAATCTCTGGCCGGCGCAGCACTACATGATGCGACGCGTGCGCGGCGAAGACATCGGCGCTTGCGCCGACTACTACGGCATCGCCTACCACGGCCAGTCCTGCACCCACCTGGATGCCCTGTGTCACACGTGGGACGGCAACGGCATGTGGAACGGCCGCAACCCGGACGACGTGATAACCTTTGACGGAGCCAACTGGGGATCGGTAGAACATTGGAAGGAGGGCATCATCACCCGCGGTGTGTTTCTGGATGTTCCCAAACATCGGGGCGTGCCATTTGTCACCATGGAAGAGCCTATCCATGGGTGGGAGCTGAAGGATATCGCCAGGGCCGAGGGCATTACCATCGAACCCGGCGACGGCGTGGTGGTCTACGGCGGCCGCGAGAACTGGGATAAAGTCAATCCTCTCTGGGGCAGCAACCCGGAGGTTCGCCCGGGTCTGCACGCCTCCTGCCTGAAGTTCATTCGGGAGTCGGACTGCTCTTTGCTGGTGTGGGACATGATGGACTTTCTTCCCACCGGTTACGATATTCCATGGTCTGTGCACGGGGCAATCTACGCTTATGGCGTCGGTCTGCTCGACAACGCCTTGCTCGAACCCTTGGCCCAGGCCTGCGCCGAAGAGGGCCGCTACGAGTTCATGCTGGTGGTCGCCCCCCTGCTAGTGGTCGGCGGCACCGGCTCGCCGGTCAACCCTATTACCTTGTTCTGACGCGGAGCCGTCGTGCCCGCATATCGTCGAACGGCTTGTACGCCGATACGACAACGACAGAGCACATGTTGAGGTTTATTTAAGGACTGTTGGAGGAGTTCAATGAAAAGGAAATGCAAGAAGTGCGGATCAGAGTTGTATCAGGCAGAGGATCTGAAATGGTTCTGTCTCTTGTGCTTGGCTAAGGAGATAGAAGAACGCGACCGGGAAGACGATGTCAAGGGAACATGGAGAATTCTCCAACCCAAAACCAAGCCGGTGACCTTGCGCTTGAGTGAAGCAGATCTCGCCAAAGCAAAAGCGCAAGCCAGAAAGTTGGGTAAGCCCTACCAGACTCTTTTAAAAGAAGTAATCCACCAAGCCCTGTCTTGAGCCAACGGATGTCTGGTAAATCTGATCGACCGGAATTACGAAAAGGTGAAAGGTCCTAAAGCAGGCTTGAGCCGTGAGACGCGAGGCGGGCTATCCCAAAGTCTATGAGTTCTCTCTTCTTGAGGACTGGGAGCGGCAGATCAGCCGCATCCTCAAGGAAGAGGGCCCGATCTTCGTGGACCTGAAAGTCGAGACGGGAAAAGATTACCCCGAAGACTTTCGCCGTCTCTACAGCATCCAGCACCGCGAAGCCTTCCGCCGCGCCCTAGAGAACACCTGACGGCAATTTCCGCCGAATTCTCAGTAGCTAGCCGAACTTTCTCAACTGGAGGGGTAACGGACGCAAAAAGCGAATAAAAACGGGCCTCCTAGTCAAAAGATCTCCACTACATCGGGCGCGCTGGCGTTAGTGCACCATGTGGCCGGCGGCGGTGATTCGGGGTGGAGGTTGTAGCGGCAGGGTGAGGTTGAGTTGTTCCAAGAGAAGCCTGTGATCGGTGTTGGGCTCGGTGTAACGGCTAAGGATCAAGGTGCGACCATCGGTGGTGGGAAACTGAACGTCGAGCATCTGAATGGCGGCAAACTTCTCCAGCACGGCACGAGGAGTCAGCCCACGCGCCAGAGACTTCAGCCGCGCCCGCAGCGTGACACGCAGGCAATAGGCCATGAACGCAACAAAGATGTGTGCTTCAATGCGATTTTCAAGCTGGTGGTAAATCGGGCGCAGTCTGAGATCGTCTTTTAAGTTTTTATTTCTGTCATCATCTGGATGATCCGTTCCAAATCGGCCAGTGAATAGTACTCAACTTCCACTTTTCCCCGACCCGAGCTCGCCCGGTGCAAAAGCCGCACCTTCGTCCCTAAGGAGCGCTGCAGTCTCTCTACCAGAGAGCGCAGATCCGGATCCGCGATGGGCGCTGCCCTTCGTCTTTTTCTGCTGGACTTGAAACGCCCAGCCATTCTCTCGGTCTCACGCGTGGAGAGTCCTTTGGCTATGACCTCGCGGGCAGCGGCGAGAATGAGCGTTTCGTTTTCCAATCCGAGCAATGCCCTAGCCTGTCCTGCCAGGAGTTTTCCTTCGGCCACCTCCTGCTGCACCTCTTTAGGAAGGAGAAGCAAGCGCATGGAGTTAGCAACTGCCGGACGGCTCTTTCCTACTTTCCGCGCAATCTCTTCCTGGCTTAACTCAAACTCCTCCTGCAGTCGCTGGTAGGCAGTGGCCTCTTCTATAGGATTGAGATCTTCCCGTTGGAGGTTTTCGATCAAAGCCATCTGCAGGGTTTCGCTATCGCTCGCCTCCTTGACGACGACCGGCACCTCCTTCAATCCTGCTTTCATAGCGGCCCGCAAGCGTCGCTCGCCGGCTATGAGTTCGTATCCCTCTCCGACGCGACGGACCACAAGCGGCTGAATAATGCCCTGCTCGCGCACCGAGACTGCCAGCTCCTCTATTTTTGCTTCGTCAAATGAGCGACGGGGCTGGAGCGGATTGGGACTGATCCGATCTACCTCCACCTGCAGGTTGGATGAATCCCTGGTCGTGTCAATTCCTGGGATGAGAGCGCTCAGCCCTTTACCCAATCCCTTTTTCTGCACGGCGATTTTCCTCCCCATTGCGAATTAATTCTTTGGCCAACTGCAAATAATTCTCCGCTCCAGTGGAATGAACGTCGTAGAGAATAGCCGGTTTGCCATGGCTTGGGCTCTCACTTAGGCGTACGTTTCGGTGGATCACGGTATGAAAGAGACAGTCGGGAAAGTGAGCACGAATCTCCTCGGCGACTTGGTGGGAGAGACGATTGCGGCTGTCAAACATGGTAAGCAAGATCCCCTCCAAAAAAAGGCCGGGGTTCAGTCCTCTTTGAACCAGCTTCAAAGTTTCCAGCAGAGAGCTCAATCCCTCAAGGGCGTAATACTCACATTGTAGAGGGACAAGAAGCGAATGCGCTGCGGTGAGGGCATTGAGGGTAAGAAGCCCTAAAGAAGGAGGGCAGTCGAGCAAAACATAATCAAATTCTCGTTCCACCGCTTGGAGCGCTTCCTTAAGTTGCCATTCTCTTCTCTCTATGTTTACCAGCTCGATCTCTGCACCAATCAGATCCTTGGTCGCAGGAGCAACGGAGAGATGGGGCAGAGAGCTTTTACAGAGAACCTCCGTCAGCGAACTGGAACCTATAAGAACATGATAAAGGCTACTCTTCAATTTTGTTCGATCAATGCCCAGGCCAGTCGTGCAGTTGCCTTGCGGATCCACATCTACCAGTAAAGTTTTTTTCTCCGCCACTGCCAGGGAGGCACCCAGATTCACCGCGGTCGTGGTTTTTCCTACGCCTCCCTTTTGATTAGCTATTGCTATTATCTTACTCATAATTTATCTTTTAAAATCAATAAGTTACGTGTTTATGTTTGATTTACCTTTTACCACAGGAGGACAAAAAAGGAAAGAAAAAAATTGTTCCACGTGAAACACTAGAAATAGCAGGACTAGATTACAGGCGGACTATGGGAAAACGTTGCTGCGAAAATTGGTTTGTTTCTTAAGCAAGCTTGCGTTTCTTTAAATAGACCGACAAGAGAGAGAGCGCCGCCGGTGTGATACCGGAGATCCTTGATGCTTGACCGAGAGAACGCGGACGGACCCGTATGAGTTTCTCCCGTACTTCTCGCGAGAGTCCGCTGATTTCTGAATAATCTAAATCTTCGGGAAGTCGAACCTGCTCCATCTTTCGAAACCTCTCCACCCCCTCAAACTGACGCTGGACATAACCTTGATATTTAATTTCGACTTCGGCCTGTAGACCCACCGTTGACGGAACCTGCACAAGCTCAGGATCAATGGAGCCCAGGTGAAAAAAGGAAATTTCCGGACGACGCAACAGTTGGGCAAGCGTGGCTTGACTCCGTAGAGGGACCGATCCGATTGAGATAAGTTTATGGTTCGTCTCCTCAGTTGGACTCAATCGCCTATTTTCGAGCAACTCTAAAACACCAGATATCTCCTTCTTCTTTCCTTCCATCCGCTGATAAGCATCTTGCGTAGCTAATCCGATCCTATAGCCGGTTTCTGTTAGGCGCAAGTCCGCATTGTCTTCACGCAAAAGCAAACGATACTCTGCGCGTGAGGTAAACATTCGGTAGGGCTCACCGTCGGTTCCCTTGGTTACCAGGTCATCAATTAGCACACCAATGTAAGCTTGATCCCTGGATAAGACTAAAGGTCCTTCTCCACGCAAGCTAAGAACCGCATTGATTCCTGCCATGATGCCCTGCGCCGCAGCCTCTTCATAGCCTGTGGTTCCATTGATCTGCCCCGCATGGTAAAGCCCCTTAACGAGCTTGGTTTCTAAAGACGGATAAAGGTCTGTTGGCTCTACATAATCGTATTCGATCGCATATCCTGGGCGCATAATCTCAGCTCGCTCCAATCCTTCAATGGAGCGGACCATCTCAATCTGGATATCCAAAGGCAGGCTGGTAGAGAGCCCGTTAGGGTAGACCTCAACGGTGTCATAGCCTTCAGGCTCGAGGAATATTTGGTGCCTTCCTTTGTCAGCAAAGCGAACCACCTTATCTTCTATGGAAGGACAATAGCGTGGACCCCGACTCTTGATAATTCCGGAATACATCGGAGAGCGGTGCAGCGCCGAACGGATAACTTCGTGGGTTTTGTTATTCGTATAAGTAATATGACAGGGGATTTGCTTCTGGGCGACCCTTTCAGTTGAGAATGAAAAAGGAACCGGAGGATCGTCTCCATATTGAACCTGCAAGCGTGAATAATCGATGGTGCGACCGTCGAGACGAGGACAGGTACCGGTCTTGAGCCTACCGATTTTAAATCCCAACTCTCTAAGGGAATCGCTTAGTCCCTGGACTGCAAAATCACCCGCTCTCCCAGCAGAATAATTCTTGTCGCCCACATGTATTAACCCCTTTAGAAAGGTGCCTGTTGTGAGAATTACCCTTCGCCCATAAAAAATTTCCCCTATCTGGCTTTCCACTCCCTTAACTTCTCCACCGGTTACTAAAAGCTGCTCTACGCTTCCCTGGCGAAGGGTGAGGTTGGGGCAATTCTCCAAGACTCGCTTCATCCTCTGACGGTATAGTGCTTTATCTGCCTGAGCCCGGGATGCCCGTACCGCAGGACCCTTCTTGGTATTGAGAGTACGAAACTGGACTCCGGTCTCATCAATGGCTTTTCCCATTTCCCCGCCCAGGGCATCAACTTCCTTTACCAGATGCCCTTTGCCAATACCTCCAATGGCCGGGTTACACGACATCTGCCCTATATGGTCCAGGTTCAAGGTAAGCATTAGCGTATTACACCCCATACGAGCTGCCGCTAAGGATGCTTCTATACCCGCATGGCCCGCGCCAACAACAACAATCTCGTAAATTTTATCCGCAAATCTCATGATTGTTTCACGTGAAACAGTAATATTTTTTATATATATAATTTATTAACTATTTATTTTCCTATACAAAATTGACTAAAAATACGTTCTAAAATATTATCGCTTGTAACCGCACCTATAATTTCCCCAAGCCCATCTCTGGCCTCTTGAAGATCCACTGCCACAATCTCAGAGGGCAGCCCACCCTTTAGCGCGTGCATTGCTTCTAAAAGACCCCCTTCGGCCCGTTTCAGGGATGCCTTGTGACGTAGGTTTGTCACCACCATGGAAGGCTCACTCTCCTGGCTCAGGAGAAGCCGTCGCAGAGCGTGCTTAAGCTCATCTAACCCTTTCCCCTCTTTCGCCGAGACCAAGACCAGCTCCTTGTCAGGCACCAACATCTTCGCCTTGCAGATATCGACCTTTTGCGGAAGATCCACTTTGTTTATAACTATAAGCCCTTTCTTTCCGTTTATTGCTTCGAGGATAGCGAAATCTTCAGCGCTGAGACAAGATGATCCATCCAAGACAACTAGAGCTGCCTCGGCCTCTTTAAGACGTCTTTTGGAGAAGTCAACTCCTATTTTTTCGACTTCGTCGTGGGTCTCGCGGATTCCAGCAGTATCCCATAGAACTACTGGCAGCCCACCAAGGTTGACGCTCTCCTCGATGACATCCCTAGTAGTTCCCGGCACCGGAGTAACAATTACACGATCTTCTCCGAGCAGCGCGTTTAAAAGGCTGGATTTTCCAACATTTGGCTGCCCCGCTATGCAGACTCTTGCCCCTTCGCGAAAAAGCCGACCCCACTCGTAGCTGGCTATAAGCCTGACAATCTTATCCCTCAAGGCCTCAATCTTCGCAGTCAATTGATCTCTCTGTAAGAGTTCAATCTCCTCCTCGGGAAAATCGATTGCCGCCTCGACATGAACCAGAATATCTAGGAGCTCCTCGCGCAGCTCAGCAACCCATTTAGAGAGCTCCCCACGCACCTGACCCAAAGCCAGTTGCATCCCCTTATTCGTGCGCGCGCGGATTAAGTCCAGAACCGCCTCAGCCTGTGTCAAGTCAAGACGGCCGTTAAAGAAAGCCCTTTTAGTGAACTCTCCCGGTTCGGCGTGGCGCGCGCCACAAGCTAGGATAAGCTCCAATACCCTACGTACCAGAAAGGGACCGCCGTGGCAGTGCACCTCCACCACATCTTCCCCGGTGTAGCTCTGTGGTTTACGCATCAAGGTCAACAACACCTCGTCCAAGAGCTCGCCGCTCTTAGGTTCGCGGATGGTGCCGTAGTGCAAGGTATGAGAGCGCAAGCGACCGTTTCTTCCTCCGCTCCGGGAGAAGATCTCCTTGGCGATCTGCTCCGCGTCTGGGCCGCTTACGCGCACAATCGCGATTCCGCCTTCACCTACAGGCGTAGCCACTGCCGCTATGGTATCTTCCTTGTACATGCGAACGCGGCATCATCTTAACAATTTTTCACCCGAAGGCAACTCAAGTCTCCCACGACATAAAAAAGAATACCGGCGGAGGCCCTGCGCCTCAGGCCTCCAGCTTTCCCCCCCTCGGAACTGGCTGGACCTCGGGACTGCGGAGGGGGCCTGTCCCGAAGCAAGGGAGACTTCCGACACTAAACGTGCTTTAGGGGAGTGAAGCTTACAGGTTAAGTGCTTGGGAGCAGGGAAGCAGAAGCCCATCGGCTCCCGCTGAGGAGCAGGTCCCCTCCGTTTCTCTTTAGCACCACACTTCCCGCAATAGAGCTGGCGGCGGATTGACACAGAGAGACGAGATGGTTAGGGTTCCACTGTCACCTGCGAGCTTCCGTAGCGAACATTTTCCTTGAAAGGAGGATCTAGCCATGGCCGACACGATCCAGCGAGTCCAGTACTTCTATTCAGAGGTTCCTGATAAGCCCGGGGAGGGATCGAGGATACTGCGGATGTTGAAAGAGGAGGGGGTCAACCTCCTCGCCTTCTCTGGATTTCCCAAAGGCAGGAGGGCTCAGATCGACTTTATCCCCGCTGACGCCACAGTGTTCAAGGCTGCTGCTAAGAAGGCAAGACTAAAACTTGTCGGTCCCAAGACTGGCTTTCTCGTCCAAGGAGACGACAGGGTTGGGGCGATGGCTGACATCGTGGCGACGCTCGCCGAGGCTAAAATCAATGTGACGGCGGTAGACGCGGTATCGGCTGGCGCCGGCAGATACGGGGCAATCCTTTGGGTTAAACCACGAGAAGTGAACAAGGCGGCCAACGTACTCAATGTTGTTTGATTAAGGGATAGCTGTCACCCGTCCACCTCCAAGAACCCTCAGCGGCTCAAAGTTGCGAGCTGTAACTCGCTCGCACCATTTTACCTTCCATAAAGCTGCTTCACGAAGCCGCTTTGCTCGATCTCTTTTAAGATACTCGGATCGATGAAATCGTTAGGGTTCAACCCCTTGGTTTGTGGGCGGCTTTTGGCAAGCTGACCCAAGATGGTCTGAATGCCCTCGGGATTCGGGTAGGGAACATTGCGGATAAGTCTCTGAGCATATTCATCATAGACGCTCTGCATCACCGAAATATCGCTCAGGCGGGTATATTTTTTTAGGGTATTCAGGGCCAGTTCCCTGTTGGTTTTGAAAAGATAGATCCCCTCGAGATAGGCTTTCATAAACCGGATGACGACATCCCGGTTATCGCGGATGAAGCTCTTGCGCGTACCGATCCCATGCAGCGTGTATGGAACCTCAAATCGGCTTAGATCATAGAGAACGTTGAAGCCCGACCGTGCAGCCAAGGTAGCAAAGGGCTCGGAGATCACCGCCGCGTCAATCGCCTTTCCCTGAAGCGCCAGCATCAGCTCGGGCTCGCCGCCAACTTGGATGATCGCAACATCTCTATCCGGCGCTAGCCCCCAGCGTTCCAGGGCATATCGGGCCGAAAAATCACTCGCTCCGCCCAGGCGCGAGATGCCAACCTTCTTTCCTTTGAGCGCATTCACCTCCCGGAGATCAGGTTGGGAAAGGACCTTGAAGATAAAAGTGCTCAGAGTTGCCGTGAGGCCGACGAAGTCCGCGCCCGCGATGTTGGCATTGATGTTAGCGACGCCGCCGCTGGTAAGAAACTGAATTTCCCCAGCCAGGGCCGCTTGGATGGCTCGTGAACTCACGGGCACGTAGAGCATCTCCACATCCAGACCTTGCTTGCGCGGCAGGTCAAGCTCTTTCATTAGGTAGAGTGGAGTCATCTGAATCGAAATCGAGGTGTAGGCAGCGCGAATCTTTGGAAGACGCTGGCCATAGCCGAAAGAGGGACAAAGGATAAGCAGAACGACAAGAAGAGCTCGCAGCATAGCTTTTCTTTCAAATGGAGCTGATGGCCTTCTGCCTCAGGCTTATCTCCTCGGCGCCAGAAAAAGCAAATCTCTTCAATGCCCTCGGGTCCAACTCAATACCTAACCCTGGCCGTTGCGGAGGAACCATAAAACCATTCTCTGCCTCAAGCGGCTCTCTTAGTAACTCGCTGCGCAGGGGATTGTGGGTACAGTCAAGCTCCATAACGCTGCTATTCTCGAGAGAAGCAGCCAGATGGAGACTGGCGGCAAGGGCTACGGCGTCACCATACGTATGAAGAGAAATCGGCAGTCCGTGACGCGCCGCAAGGGCACCGATTTTTATAACTTCGCTGACCCCACCGGCGCGCGCCACGTCAGGCTGTAAGATATCGACCGCTCCCCTTGCGATAAATTCCTGGAAGGCAAAACGGGTATGGAGATTCTCACCCAGCGCGATAGGGACCTTGGACCGGGCTTTGAGGGTGGCATGGCCCTCTATATCTTCGACAAAGAGAGGCTCCTCAAGCCATGCAGCTCCACAATCCCCGAAGAACTTGGCGGCCTTCAAGGCAACTTCTAGTGTATAGCCCATATTCGCGTCAGTCATTAGGGTAAAATTTTTCCCCAACTCTGCGCGCACGGCCCTAACGATCTCTACATCTCTGGCCAGATTAAAGCCTACTTTGATCTTTGCCCCACGAAAACCTTTGTGGGCAAAGCCTAGAGCTTTTTTGACCACCTCTGCCGGCTCCCCCGGATAGAGGGCGGTGGCGTAGACCTCAACTTTCTCCCTGCAAGCCCCTCCCAATAGTTTGAAGAGCGGCTCGTTTTTCGCTTTGCCCAAGATATCCCAAAGCGCCGTATCGACGCCGCTCAGAGCGACGACTCCAATGCCTCTGGAGCCGAACTCCCTTACCCCGGCTCCGAAGTAACTCTTTTCCCAGATCTCTTCGATCTTCAAAGGGTCCGCGCCGACCAGCAGGGGTTTTAAAACCCTTTCGACTATAACCTCAATGATCGCTCCATTCCCGGAACAGGAGCCGATCCCGGTAATCCCAGCATCAGTATGCACCTCTACCAGCAGAGCGGAGCGGAAGCGCCTCAACCCAGTGCGGCTTACCACCTGACTCTCCGGCGGAATAGAGGCCCTCAGTCGGATGGTTCGTATATCGGTGATCTTCACCCTACTCTCTCAGCGGAAATATTTGTGGTACTCGTTATTGTATTACCATCCCGTGCCTGGATCTTTTGCTTGCTCAGCGCCTCCATGTACTTCTTCCCCTTTTCCTCGCCCATCATCTGCAACATCGCCACGTACCACTCTGTCTTGTTGAGATCCAACCCCATCATTCCCTTCCACTTCGGCAGCAATAGATCCTCGTAGCTCTTTGGCACATCCTCTGGTCTCACCAAGCGGGTATTGTAGGCGATGGTCATGGCATTCAGGTAAACAGCGGTCCAGTACCCTTCTTTATCCTTGAGCGCATCAGGATAGGCCTCCCGCTCGAGGGAGCGATATTTCGTCAGCAGGCCCATTTGCTGCAGGGTCGTGACCGGAAAAATACTCGCTTGGTAGACATCCGGCAGGTATGTTCCACTCCTAATTTCGGTCAGGTATTTGCTTTAAGGAATCTCTGAACAAGCCTTCCTCCGCGTCGTCTAATCTTTGAAGCAGTAAGCACTCAATGACTTGCGGAGAGGAAAGACGATGATACAGCAGATGACGTTTGGGAGTCTAGCCTGGGCAGCGAAGAAAAAGCAGACTAAGCGGGAGAAGTTTTTAGGCGAGATGGGGCATGTGGTGCCGTGGGGGAAACTGACAGCAATCATCGAACCTTACTATCCCAAAGCAGCAAACGGTCGGCGGCCGATGCCGTTGGAGCGGATGGTGCGGATTTACTTTTTGCAACAGTGCTACGCACTGAGCGATCCGGCGATGGAAGAAGCGCTGTACGACATTGAATCCGTGAGGCGTTTTGCGGGGATTGAGTTGGGGGATGAGGAGGTCGCCGATGAGACGACGATCCTAAACTTTCGCCATTTGCTTAAGAAGCACGGATTAACCGACAAGCTATGGCGCGAGGTGAACGGGGATTTGAGGGAGAAGAAGCTTTTGCTCAGAGAGGGGACGATTGTGGACGCCACGCTGATTGCGGCGCCGTCTTCCACCAAGAACCAAGACAAAGCGCGGGACCCTGAGATGAGTTCCACCAGGAAGGGGAACAACTATCATTTTGGGATGAAGGTGCATGCGGGGGTGGACAGCCAAAGTGGATTGGTGCACACGGTGAAGATCACCACGGCTAGCGTTGACGACAAGGAGGAAATGGAAAAGCTCCTGCATGGGCAAGAGCGAGCGGTGTTTGGGGACAAGGGCTATTTGAGCGACCAGGACAAACGGGCGGCGCGTAAGAAAGGATTATTCTGGGGCGTGCTGGACAAAGCCAAGCGCGGCAAAGCACTGAGTCGAAGACAGCATCGAAAAAATCGCATGCTCGCCAGTATCCGCGCCAAAGTAGAGCATCCGTTTCGGGTGATCAAGCGCCAGTTTGGGTACATCAAAACCCGTTACCGGGGCTTGGCGAAAAACGCCGCGCAGGTCTATGCGCTATTTGCGCTCGCCAATCTGTACATGGCACGGAGCGCTTTGCTGGCATGAGGAGAGCGGACCGTCCGTGATCCCTGTGGACGGTTCAACGCAGTATGAATCGAGGAAAAAATAAATCCAATGTAGTCTCGAACACCCATTGATCATCACCAAAAACATCGACAAAAACGAATGCGCCTTCAAAGGCGAAACTTATTCATAGGTTCCTTAAGAGTAACATCGGGCGCAGCGTCCACAAGCCGCTGGCCGATTGCCAAGATAACAAAAGCACTTCGTTTCCCGTGTTCCGCCTGTGACTTCCAGCCTTTCCGAGCTGCTTGGAGCTTCGTCAAAACGGCCTGATCCGAACTTGCCAGGTCTTCTTCCGTTATGAAACAATAGCTAATCAAATCGCGCGCGGCGGCAAGCTTTCCAAAGATACAAGGTTGATGCTGCATCAGCCATTTTGCGACGATTGATGTGCGGCTGTCGTCATCTGAGGCTCTTAGCAGGTCCTGGGTCGCCTTCTCGATTTCTGGTGCAAAAGGATTCTCCCGCCGGAAGGAATCCGGCTGAAGCGCTTGAGGGGCATCACGAAGCCGATAGGTGGCCATTTGCCGCTTAAAGCTGGGGGTCGTTTTTGATCGAATGCAAGCTTATCACACCACTTTTTGGGAGGAAAGATGAGACTCCCCCGGCTCCACAACTTTTTTCTTGTCATCTCTCCCCACGACGATCTATATTCCCCTCAGCCACAGCCATGCGCATCGTCGCGGACCTGCATATTCACTCACGCTACAGCCGGGCCTGCAGCCAGGCAATGGAGGTCGGCACTTTGGCTAAATGGGCTCGGATCAAAGGCGTCGATCTCTTAGGGACCGGAGACTTCACCCACCCCCTCTACTTCGCCGAACTCAAGGCCAAACTGGAATCGACCGATGGTGGGCTTTTGCGCCTGAAGGGAGATCGCCAAGGACCCTATTTTATCCCCACGGTGGAGGTGAACAACATCTACCACCAAGCCGGCAGGCTGCGGAAAATTCACACCCTCATTGTCGCTCCCAACCTCGAGGTCGTAGAAAAGATCAACCAGCGGCTGCGCCCCCGGGGCAACCTCAGCGCGGATGGCCGCCCCACCTTCACCTTTTCGGCTAAAGAGCTGGTAAGGCTCGTTTTAGATGTCTCACCGGACTGCCTTCTAATCCCCGCCCATGCCTGGACTCCCTGGTTTTCTCTCTTCGGCTCCAACTCCGGCTTCGACTCCCTAGAGGAGTGCTTCGAAGAAGAGAGCGCCAACATTCACGCCATAGAGACGGGCCTCTCCTCTGATCCGGCGATGAACTGGCGCCTTTCCGCCCTCGACCGAATCGCGTTGATCTCAAACTCGGACGCCCACTCCCCGCGCAAGATCGCACGCGAGGCGAACGTCTTTAGCTGCGCTCCCACCTATAAGGATATTGTAGACGCCCTAAAGAGCCATGACCCCGCGAAGTTCCTCTTCACAATCGAGTTTTTCCCCGAAGAAGGCAAATATCACTACGACGGCCACCGCAAATGCGCTGTGAGATGGAGCCCCTCGGAGACGAAGAAACACCAAGGACGCTGCCCGGTCTGCGGCGCGGGGGTCACCGTGGGAGTCCTGCATCGCGTCGACGACCTCGCAGACCGCGAGGAGGGCTATGTGCCATCACGGGCAATCCCCGCTAAACATCTCATTCCCTTGGAAGAGATCCTCGCCGATGCGCTTGGGGCCAAACCGGGAACAAAGACCGTCGACAGAGAGTACGAGAGGCTGACAAACCTCTTAGGCCCGGAGCTGCAAATCCTGCTTGACGTCGAGGAGGAGGAGCTAAAGAAGTCTTGTCCGCCCCGCGTCTGGGAAGGGATCCTCAAGGTGCGGCGCGAGGAGGTCGAGGTGGAACCCGGGTATGACGGGGTTTATGGCAAAATTTCCCTCGTCCCTGCGCCCGCCGTGGGCTCTCCATCTCATTCTCCCGGTCAGCTGGAGCTTCTCTAGCCGCCATCTGAGAAGCCCGACGCCGGGGCTCCGCTTTACCGTCAGGCGATTTTCCGTTAAATTGAGTTGCGTCAAAAAGCTATGGAAGCCAAGCTGATCACTTTGATTACGGACTTTGGCCACAAGGATCCTTTCGTCGGCATCATGAAGGGCGTCATCTTCAGTATCAACCCCAACGCGAACGTCATTGATTTAAGCCACGGCATTCCGCCCCAAGACCTCACGGCCGGGGCTCTGATGCTGCGCTACTCTGCGCCTTTCTTTCCCCATGGAACTATCCACGTAGCCGTGGTGGATCCGGGCGTAGGAACCACGCGGCGCCCCGTACTGATCGAGTCAGAGGAATGCTTTTTCATAGGCCCGGACAACGGCATCTTCAGCCTGGCTCTGGAGGGAAAAAAGGTAAGCCGCATCATCCACCTTGCTAACGGGACTTACCATCTTAAGCCGACCAGCGCGACCTTCCACGGCAGAGATATCTTCGCGCCGGTTGCCGCCTATCTCTCTTTGGGTGTCCCGCCTGAGGATTTTGGCGAGACCGTGAACGATCTGATACAGCTCCCTTGGCCCGCAGTTACCAGGACGGAAGGCGCGCTGGTGGGTAAAGTCGTCTACATCGACAGCTTCGGCAACTTGATAACCAACATCCACGATCGCGACCTTGGCCTATTCCAGACGGAAAAGCTCGCCATTTCCGTCGCTGGCGTCACTACCCGGGGGATTGCGCCTCATTACAGCGGCGGCGAGGAGAAAAGCTACGCGGCCTTGATCAATAGCTGGGGTCTGTTGGAGATTTCCGCATTCAAAGGCAATGCCCAACTCCTCTGCGGGGCAAAGATCGGCGACAAAGTCTTCATCCGAGAGGGCCAGGAAGTAGAGGGCAAACCCCATGAACGATGAGATGAGACGGCAAAAAAAACCTTGGCTTCACATCTTTCTCTTTCTTTGCACCCTGGTCACCACTACCATGGCCGGGGCGATGCAAAACGGCGTCGACCCTCTTGCCAATCCGTGGGAGATCTATTCCGGCCTTCCCTTTGCCGTAACATTGATCACCATCCTCTTGGTGCACGAGATGGGTCATTATCTCATGTCGCGCTACCACGGGGTTAAGGCCACCCTCCCCTACTTCATTCCGGCCCCATCGTTCATTGGGACCTTCGGCGCATTCATTAAAATGAACTCCCCGCCGCGCGACCGCCGCGCCCTCTTTGATGTCGCCGCTGCGGGCCCGCTGGCCGGGCTCGTGCTGGCCATACCTGCCGTTGTGATCGGCCTGCAGCTCTCGACCGTCTCGCCGGACGAGAGAACGGGTGGCGGCATCGCCCTGGGTTCTTCTCTGCTGCTCAGTTTTCTTAGCCAGATCACCCTGGGGTTGCTGCCGGATAACGCCAACATCGTGATGCATCCCATCGGTTTTGCCGGCTGGATCGGTCTCTTAGTGACCGCCATGAATCTCCTCCCGGTAGGCCAACTGGACGGCGGTCACGTCATCTATGCCCTCTTCGGCGAGAGGTACGTTTGGATCTCGCGCGCCGCTTTGATGGCTATCCTTTCGCTAGGATTTCTACGCTGGTGGGACGGCTGGTTGGTCTGGGGTCTCCTGCTCCTGTTTATGGGGCTGCGCCACCCGCCGCCGCTCGACCCCTACACCCCGCTGGATTTTAAAAGGAAGTTTATGGGATGGCTCATGATAGTCATCCTCGCCGTCACTTTCATTCCCATTCCCTTCTCGATCCAAGAACCGAGAGCGCGCCAGGAACGCCTCCAGCCCAAACCGGCCGCCTCTCCTCTGGTCGAAGCGAGGGCCCACGGAGGCACCGTATGAGCGGAAGATTGAGCTGGCACCAATATTTCATGACGATCACGCGCCAGGTGGCAGAGCGCTCCACCTGTAAGCGCGCGAAGGTGGGCGCGGTGATCGTGCGCGACAAAAACATCCTGGCCACGGGCTACAACGGCGCGCCAGCGGGAATGCCCCATTGCATTGACGTCGGCTGTCTCATCTACCAGTCCAAAACCCCGAACGGGGATACCGAGGAGAATTGCTTCCGCACCATCCATGCGGAAATGAACGCGATCGCGCAAGCGGCCAAAAACGGCGCCAGCATCAAGGATGCCTCGATCTACATCACCCACACCCCGTGCATCCACTGCCTCAAAGTCCTCGTCAATACTGGGATCAAAAACATCTACTATGAAATCCCTTATAAGCTGCACACCTTGGAAGAGATCTTGCGCCATACCCAGGTGCGGCTTGAAAAGGTAGACCTCCCGAGCAACGAGTAAACTACCAACCACTTTAGGCAAGAGTTACATTGTAGACACCTATTTCGTCCTTGACAGGCTGTTTTTACCAGTACTATACTAGGCTCCTCCTTGAGAAATACTAGTAAGTTACTAGTACAGTACTAGGCTGATAGCCATGCCCCGTCAAACGTCTAAGTACATGTGGGAGAAAATTATTTTCGAGTTAAGATCCGAGAGATACCTTGAGTGCACTCAGGAAAGCTTGGCACGGAAGCTCCGTGTCAGCGTGTTCACCATATCGAAATGGGAGAGAGGAACAATTCCAGCAGCTCAATTTAGGCCCCGAATTAGGAAACTTGCAGAGGATGCAGGATATTCAGAGAGTACTTGGCCTACAGTTTCACAAAAGATCGGTATTGTGAAACGGTAAAACATTGAAAGGAGGCAGATATGCTGACCAGAAACAGATTTTCTGAATTGAGCGAGTCGCTGAGTTCAGGCTTCTTTGCTGATAACGCGGTATTCGTTCTCTCAAAAGTCAAAAAGGGCTCGACTCTACCTAACGAAGATAAGGAGGTTCTGAAAGAAATCTCAACCTTCCTACTCGACGTACTAAAGGGCTTCAAGTGGTCTGACAACCCCAGGTTTTCAAGCCGCTCTGCAACTTCGGCGGCGGCGTTCAGCCAAGCCGTCCAGGTAACCTTGGGCCATCAGGACTCTCAAGATTTTCCCAATATGATCAATAAATATGTTGACGTAACAAAGAAGTTATTGAAAGAGGAGCGGGTGGATCAAGCGAACCTACAGGAGTTGATCGACTTTTTTACCGCCATCGGTAAATCACAGCTGGAAAGAACCGACGACATAATAAATGTTCGAACCACCTTTGGGTCCCGGAGAATGTTTTCGCTGTAATAATGATTGCAGACTTTATCATTACTGCAGTCAAAGAACGTTGTGCCACCTTAGATGCCGAGCTAGATAGGATAGAAATCAAGCAATCCCCTTCTGTTGGTCCCAGGTCCCTCTTAAAGGTAATCCGGGACGCCAACAAATTGATCCTCGTTAAGATCGGGGAATTAGAGAATTTACAGGAATTACGAAAAACCATTACTGCTGAGCAGTTTGAGCAAAGAATAAATAGGGTTGCTAAACTGCTCCCCTTCCTACACATACTTCTTAGTTTTTTAGAGGGAGCCGAAAGAAAAGGGGCATCCTTCCCATTTGCTCTGCCGGTCAGGAGGCTGATACTTAAATACCTACCTGACTCTGACGTTGTCTTTGCGTCAAGACCGGAATTGAACTATTCCTTTGAGGAGATCTCAGAGTACATCAAATCGGTCTTCAAAAAAGCTGGTCTTGATCAAGTTTGCCAAGGTTTCCCACGTTATTTCGCAATTATCAGCTTCCCGCAAGTTGAAGCTGAAAACATTCTTCTGCACTGTATCTTTGCGCATGAAATAGGCCATGGAATTTATCTAAAGGAGAGTCTGGCTGGCAGGATCCTAAGTCGGATAAGAATAAGTAAAGTCGAAATCCGAAGATTCTCGCTCCAACTCTTCCAAGCGATACAAAAACAAGCCACAGATAAAACCAAACAACTGCCGCTGTATCCGCAGGAGATTCACCTGCGGGAAGCCGTGACGGAGCAGATTAATAAATCCGCGGAGAGCTGGGCTGATGAGCTGACTTCTGATGCGATCGCAGTATCGCTTTTCGGCCCTGCTTACTTTTTTGCGTTTGTGCAGTTTGTGACGTCTTTTCAACTACTAGATGCGTCTTCTCCTTCGCATCCCTCTCCAAAGTTACGACTGCGTTTGATCTCGAAAATGATCAGGTCTATGCGATTTGAGGAGTGTTTTCCCCCTAAAGTAAAAGCATATTTTCGAGAATGGGCCAAGGTTGGCGATCAGCAAATAATGACAGACCCTTTGCTGGGCATCGTTTCAAGAGCCTTGGAGTCAATCCTCGAAACTATCATAAGAGAAACTCTCAGAGTTATAAGCGGCCCCTATCAGTCGTCGCAATATCGTAGGGAGATGAAGGTTCTTCCTGGTTTGATCAACGCGGGCATAATGCCTGTTGAAATAATAGCGGACCCAAAGTCCCAGAAAATGAAAACGCAGAATATTATAGCGATATTGAACGCAGGATGGATTGTATGTCTTGCTAATTTGCAGGAATTTGCCAAGACCCACAATTTGGCGGAGGCATTTACCGATAACCCGCTTAAAGTAAAGCGAAAGCTACAAGAAGAAATCTCAAAGGCCCTGGAACTTCAAGAAATAAAGACTCGCTGGGTTGAACTAAGCAATGCTCAAAGCAGGGAGCACAATTCTAGACCTACTTTTTACGAAGAAACCTCCCAAGGAAAGGCTTGCGATATCACCAATCCTTAATTTCGAGAACCAGGTCGACCCAGGGGGTGCATCAGTTGATCTGCGGCTTGGATGCACTTTCATCGTTCCAAATCGATCTCAACTGCCCTTGCTAGATCCGTACGCCGAGGACTATGAGTCGCAGAAGTCTCAATACATGGATAAGATCTATGTGAATATTGGAGATTCTTTCATTTTGCACCCTAGCAGGTTGCTGAAAAACTCCTGTTTGGCAATTTTTTATACTCTCAAAATCACTGCACATGTTAAGATGGCTGCAATTGAAGCTTTGGGGGTATTGATGCGAGGAACACAGGATAGACA
>Ga0209824_10000694_pt1 | contig 20359 bp, 18 predicted proteins | sample VDWuncwatermetaG_FD_184124 | JGI IMG/M metagenome (GOLD analysis project Ga0209824, IMG submission 184124) | Wastewater microbial communities from Netherlands to study Microbial Dark Matter (Phase II) - VDW unchlorinated drinking water (SPAdes)... ... | reverse complement strand
TATGCCGTGATTTAGAAGAGGCAATCGCCTTCTGCGAAAAATGGCAGGAAGAAAGGGAATCGCTGGATTACGAGATTGACGGCATTGTGGTCAAGGCGAACTCTTTTGACCAGCAGAGAAGATTGGGCGTTACATTAAAAAGCCCTCGCTGGGCATGCGCCTACAAATTTCCCGCCAAGCAGGCGACGACAAAATTGAAAGCGATAAATGTGCAGGTCGGCAGGACCGGCGTGATTACACCGGTGGCGGAACTTGAGCCGGTTGAATGCGGCGGGGTTACCATAAAACACGCGACCCTTCACAATTTTGACGAGATCCGGCGGCTCGGCGTAAAGATAGGCGACAGGGTCGTGCTGGAAAGGGCAGGGGAGGTTATTCCCAAAATCATCAAGGTCACGGAAAGCGTCCGGACAGGCAAGGAAAGATCATTTAAGATACCGGTGAAATGCCCTGCCTGCGGCGGCGGGATTACCAAGGAAAAAGAAGAAGAGGTGGCGTATCGCTGTGTAAACCCGTCCTGTCCGGCGCAGCTTGAGCGCGGTCTTACCCATTTCGCGGCCAGGTCCGCGATGGATATTGAGGGACTGGGCGAATCCGCGGCCGCGCAGCTGGTAAAAAACAATATGATCCGGGATTTCGCGGATATTTATTTTTTAAAGAAAGAGGACCTGCTGAGGCTTGAATTATTCAAGGATAAAAAGGCGCAAAACCTGCTGGAGGCGCTTGAAAAGAGCAAAACGCAGCCCCTATCAAGGCTTCTCTATGCCATGGGCATCCGCCATGTCGGGGAAAAGGCGGCGTTTGTCCTGGCTGAAAGATTTACCTCGATGGACAGGATAATGGCCTCTAAAAAAGAAGCTTTTGACGCGATACACGAAATCGGCTCTGTTATGGCCGAAAGTGTTGAAAATTTTTTCAGGCAGGAAGGCACAAAGAAGCTGATCGCTAAATTAAAGAAGGCGGGCTTGAATATGTCGGAGCCGAAAAGGAAAGCAGGCGGCCGGACGCTTTCCGGGAAAACCTTTGTGTTCACAGGCGAGCTCGCCGGATTCGGAAGGCAGGAGGCGGAAAGATTAGTGAGAGAGCTCGGGGGCAGCGCCGGCTCCTCTGTAAGCGGCAATACGGACTTTGTCGTAGCGGGAGAGAGCCCGGGCTCAAAGTATGACAAGGCAAAAAAGCTGGGGATAAAGATCATAGATGAAAAGACATTCAGAGAAATGGTTTCGTAGCAAGGGCTTTCAGGGTTTGGTTATTGCGATTCTCTGCCTGGCCCTGTCGGGATGCGGGCCGGAATGGAAGAGAAAATTCGTCAGGAAAAGAGCGGAAACAAAACCGGAGCCGATTATCGCCTATGAACCGCAGGAATATAGGAAAGAATCAAACGAAATTTTATATAAAAGGCATTTTGTATTCTGGAAATCCTGGCAGGAAGAACTGGTAAATAAATTAGGCGAGAACTCCGCGCGGGATACAGACGCCTTCCAGGAGGCATTAAAGAACCTGGATGATATGAAGGGCTGCCTGAAAGAAGAAACCGCGGCAGGACTGGACCCTTATATCAAAAAAATAAATGACCTTTACAATGCCTATAAATCGGACAGAATAGGCATAATCCAGGCAAGGCAGATGCGCCAGGATTTGGACAGGATCATGCTTAAGATAGACAAGGCCTTCAGGTATACAAAGGTAAAGGGCCATATTAAAGAAGGGCTTAAATGACAGTAAAAAAATTTGTTGTCGGCCCATTAGAGACCAATTGTTATGTATTCGCAGACGAGGATTCCAAAGAAGCGGTTGTTATTGACCCGGGCGGCGACCCCGCGCCTGTAAAAAATTACATAAAAAAAAATAACTTACAACTGAAGTATGTAATAAACACCCATGGGCACGGAGACCACATAGGCGCGAATTCCTATTTTACCGCGGATGTCCTGATACATGAATCAGACGCGAATTTTCTTACAGATCCGAATCTGAACCTCTCATCTACGTTCGGCGCGCACATCAGCGCGGCGCCGGCAAGCCGTCTTTTAAAAAACGGGGATATAATAAACGTGGGCAAATTGACCCTTGAGGTAATCCATACGCCCGGCCATACGCCCGGCGGAATATCCTTAAAGCACGACAATATAGTTTTTACCGGAGATACCTTATTTTTTGAAGGGGTGGGAAGAACAGACCTGCCCAACAGTTCATGGGACAAGCTTCTGGGCTCGATAAAGAATAACTTAATGACATTGCCGGATGACTGTAAGGCCTATCCGGGGCATGGGCCGGAAACAACAATCGGGCATGAGAGGAAACATAATCCGTTTATATGAAAGCGCTGGTGGATGATTTTCTAAACTACTTATCTGTTGAAAGGGGGCTCGCCAAGAACACGGTGGAATCATACCGCCGCGACTTGGTAAAATTTATGGGTTTTTTAAACGGCGCGAGGATCAGCTCATTTGACAGGGTCAAGCGTTCCGATATCACAGATTACCTAATGGGCCAGAAGGATAAAAACTTAATGGCAACAACCCTTTCACGCAACCTGGTCGCCATAAAGATGCTTTTCCGGTTCCTCGCGCGCGAAAAATTTATAAAAGAAGACGTGTCAGGGATAATCGAGTCGCCTAAGATATGGAAAAAACTGCCTGACGCCCTTTCCATAGACGAGGTAGAGAAGCTTCTGGCCGCGCCTAACCTGAAGGATCTGCAGGGGATAAGGGACAGGGCCTTTCTGGAACTTATGTACGCTACAGGCATGAGGGTCTCGGAGGCGGGGGGCCTCAAGGTAGCGGATATGAATATGGACGTGGGGTTTGTAAAATGCCTTGGCAAAGGCCAAAAGGAGCGCATTGTCCCTCTCGGCAAAAAAGCGAAAGAGGCCATTAACAGATATCTGGAGAAAGTCCGGCCCGGGCTTGTTAAGAAAAACCCGCAAGAGCCGAATCTTTTCGTGAACAGGTTTGGAGGCAAGATATCCCGGCAGTCATTGTGGAGCACCGTCAGGAATTGCGCGGCGAAGGCGCGAATTAAAAAAAGATTGACCCCGCACACGCTAAGGCACTCGTTCGCTACCCATCTTCTTGAGAGGGGGGCGGATTTAAGGATAGTCCAGGAATTATTAGGCCATGCGAATATTTCCACTACGCAGATTTATACCCATATTAACAAAGACAGGCTGAAGGCGATACATCAGAAGTTTCATCCGAGGCCGTAAAAAAGAGTAAGAAAGTAGAAGAGTAGATGAATAAAAAAGAGTTACCTAAAAAGTTATTGCCCGTAATCGGCCTGATCGCTGATACAGCATCGGAAAATTCATCCACCGCTTTTCTGGTCGGCGGTTTTGTAAGGGATATATTATTGGGCATCAAGAACCTGGACCTGGACATATTAATTGAGGGCGACGGCATAAAAATAGCCAGGGCGTTTGCCTCCGGGACTAACTCATCCTGCGTGGTTCACGAGATATTCGGCACCGCCACCGTAACCATGCCCGGGTCCATAAAAGTGGATTTTGCCACCGCCAGAAGAGAGCATTACAAAAAGCCCGCCGCGCTTCCTACGGTGGAATTCAGCACCATAAAAGAGGACCTGTTCAGGAGGGATTTTACGATAAACGCGATGGCCATGGCGATATCACAAAATAAGTTCGGCGAGGTGATGGATTTCTTCGGCGGCCAAAAGGATCTCTCGGATAAGAAGATAAGGATCCTGCACGACGCAAGTTTCATTGATGACCCTACCAGGATATTAAGGGCGGTAAGGTTTGAACAGAGGTTCAATTTCAGAATCGAACCCCACACAGAACAGCTGTTAAAAGAGGCGCTTAAGAAAAACCTGCTTGAGGCGGCCGGAAAGTGGCGGTTAAATAAAGAGATTGCCCTGGTATTGAAAGAGAAAAATTCCGAAAAGATTTTCAGGCGCATGGAAAAACTGGGGATGAATATCAATGGGCGCTAACAGGGCCGCAAAACTTGCGGGCACATTAAAAAAGAAAGTTAGCAGTATAATACTGGCCGAACTTAAAGACCCGAGAATAGGTTTTGTCACCATTACCGATGTCCATGTCACGCCTGACCTGCGGCATGTCAAGTTCTATTTCAGCGTTTTCGGGACAGAAAAAGAAAAAAGGGACGCGGCGCACGGCCTTAAAAACGCTACGGGATTTATAAGGCGGCTTATCGCCAAGGAGACAACGCTGCGGTTTGCGCCTGAGATCGTCTTTAAATTTGACGATACCCATGAGCACCAACAGCGCGTAAACGAACTTTTAGAAAGGATCAAACGCGAAGATGAACAAAGGGCTAAAGGGAATAACGGAAGCGTTAAAGAAACATAATAATTACCTGATAACCTCCCATATAAACATGGAGGGCGACGCCGTAGGAAGCCAGCTTGCCATGGCGGACATCCTGACCAGGATGGGCAAAAGATGCATAATCCTTAATAATGACCCTATGCCGGCGTCATTCAATTTTATGGTAGGCAAGAAAAAGATAAAGACAACGCTGGATAAGGGCGACAAATTTGAGGCTATAGTAGCCGTGGATTGCCCCGTCATTGAAAGGGCCGGAACAGTGGCCCGATATTTTAAAAAGGCAAAGGCGGTTATAAACATAGACCATCATATAAGCAACTCAAATTTCGGGGACGTATCCTGGGTTGAGCCGGAGGCGAGTTCCTGCGGGGAGATGCTGTATCATTTATACAAAGCGTTGGCCTTAAAGATTGACAAGGGCGCGGCGTTATGCATGTACGTCGCGATAGCGACGGACACCGGTTATTTCGTCTATGAAAACACGGGCCCGGAGACCCATAGAATAGTCAGCGAACTGCTCAAGGCCGGGATAAAGCCGCTTTGGGTCGCCAACCAGCTTAATGAAAAAAAGACCGTAAATGATTTACGGCTTTTAGCTGAAACCCTGAAAACGCTGGAGATGTATTCTAACGGCCGGGTGGCCATGCTGCACACCTCCCGGGCAATGCTTAAAAAGCTCAAGCTGGAACCCGAGAGCGCGGAAGGTTTTGTAAATTACGCGCGTTCCATTAAGACCGTGGATATCGCGGCCTTTTTTATAGAGCGGCCGGATAAAAAAGGGGAAGTGCATGTGAGCTTCAGGTCCAAGGGCAAAGTGGACGTGAATAAATTGGCTGCTAAACTTAACGGCGGGGGCCATCCTAACGCGTCGGGCTGCATGATAAAGGGCACGATAGCGCAGGCGAAAAAACTTATATTAAAGAAAATAAAAAAATATGGACGGTATATTAATCGTTGATAAACCAAACGGGATGACCAGCCACGACGTGGTTGATTTCATCCGCCGGCGCTTTAAGATAAAAAAGGCCGGCCATGCGGGCACGCTGGACCCTCTTGCCACAGGAATCCTTGTTGTGCTTATCGGCAGGGCGACAAAATTATCCAGCATTCTGATGAATAAGGACAAGGAGTATGAGGTAGTGATGACCCTTGGTAAAAGGACGGATACGGGCGATGCTGACGGAAAAGCCATTCTTGAGAATATGGACTGTTCTCGTATCACGCAGGCAATGATACAGGAGGCACTGGCCAAATTTTCCGGCGAGATCCTGCAGGTCCCGCCGATGATGTCCGCTGTTAAGTATAAAGGGAAAAAGCTCTATGAACTGGCCAGGAAGGGTATTGAGATAGACAGGCCCGCCCGGCGCGTAAGTATCAAAGGCCTGGACTTGCTTGACTTTAACACGCCCAGGGTTGGGCTACGGATCAAATGTTCCAAGGGGACTTATGTGCGCGCGCTATGCGATGAGATAGGGATGCATCTCGGGTGCGGCGCTTATGTCTCGCAGATAAAGAGGGTCTCCTCGGGAGATTTCACGATTAAAGAGGCGATCCCGCTTGAAAGGTTAAGAACAATAACAAGGCAGGAGTTAGGCCTGTTGCTTAAGAATGAAAATTATTACAAATTTAAAACAGCTCACTGAAAAATTCAGAAAACCTGTTGTAGCCATAGGGATATTTGACGGAGTCCATTTAGGCCATAAGAAGGTATTAAAAATGGCCGCGGAGAAGGCAAGGCGCCTTTCAGGCACAAGTATCGTCGTGACCTTTGACCCTCACCCTCAGCGCGTCCTGGATACTATAGGCGCGCCGCCCCTTTTGGTATCAACGAAGCACCGCCTTAATCTGATAAGCAAAGAAGGGATGGATGTGGCCTGCGTTTTAAATTTTAACGAGGCGGTGGCCGGGCATGCGGCGTCGGAATTCGTCAAAAAGACGTTAGTTAAAAAACTGGGCGCGCATACTATCGTTATTGGCTCTGATTTCAGATTCGGCAGGTCCAAGAAAGGCGATATTAATTTATTAAGGCGCCTTGGAAAGGAATTCAATTTTACCGTCATAGGCGTGCCGCTTCTTAAAATCGGCCCCGGCCCCGTAAGCAGCACAAGGATAAGGGCCCTGATTATGTCCGGGAAGTTAAAAGAGGCCTCAGGGCTTCTGGGCCGGCCCGTATCTATATTGGGGACGGTCGTAAAGGGGAACAGGCGCGGCAGGCTTTTGGGTTACCCTACCGCGAATATAAACCCGCATCACGAGGCTATCCCGCCGTCAGGGGTTTACGCGGTATATGCGATGTTCGAGGGTAGAAAGTATAAGGGGATATTGAATATCGGCAGGCGGCCGACATTTTTAAATGACGGCGCCGAACCTACCATAGAAACGCACATATTTGGCTTTGGTAAAAGTATATATGGCAAAGATATTGAGGTTATATTCGTAAAGCGCCTTAGGGAAGAAAAGAGATTCCCGGGCAAAAAAGAACTTGTTAAACAAATTAGAATTGACGAGAGACGGGCATTTGTGGTATTATAGTAAAATTAAGGAGGAATTACTAAATGGCGTTAACCAAAACAAAAAAGCAGGAAATAATTACAGGTTTTAAAAAACATGATAAGGACACTGGCTCCGCTAAGGTCCAGATCGCCTTATTGACAGAAAGGATAAACACCCTTACCGGCCATTTTAAAGCCCACAAAAAGGACCATGGCTCAAGGCAGGGTTTATTAAAACTTGTCGGCAAGAGGCGCAGGCTGCTGGATTATCTTAAGAGGGTAGACGGTGGAGTCTACTCCGAGATAATAAAGAAGCTTGATTTGAGAAAGTGATAATATGACAAATAAATTTTCGATTACAATCGACGGCAAGGAATTGATTATTGAAACGGGGAAGATGGCAAAACAGGCGGATGGGGCGGTTACCGTCCAGATGGGCGGCACCGTTGTCCTGGTCACCGCGGTTTATTCAAAAAAGCCGAAAGAGGAAATCATGGACATGGTCCCTCTGACCTGCGAATATCAGGAAAAGACGTACGCCGCGGGGAAGATCCCCGGAGGTTTTTTCAAGAGGGAAGGCCGGCCTTCCGGGAAGGAGATACTTACCGCCAGGCTCATTGACAGGCCTATAAGGCCCTTGTTTCCGAAAGGGTACTTAAACGAGACCCAGGTTATGGCTATGGTTGTGTCCGCCGACGGGCAAAACGACCCTGATATCCTGGCTGTAATCGGCGCTTCGGCGGCGTTGACTATTTCAGAAATCCCATTCTACGGGCCCATAGGCGCCGCAAGGGTCGGATTTATAGACGATAAATTTGTGCTGAACCCCACTTATGAAGAGCTGGATAAATCAAATCTTGACCTGGTCGTGGTAGGCAACAAAAAAGGCGTGGTTATGATCGAGGCCGGTTCTAAGGAGGTTTCCGAGGAGCTTGTATTAAAGGCGCTGGACTTCGGTTACCAGGGGGTTTTAAAATTTATAGAGCTGCAGGAACAAATGGCAAAAGCGTGCGGCAAACAAAAGGCGTCTGTCGAATTAAGGGTGATTGACCCCGCATTAGCCGAGAAGATAAAAAGCGAGGCCGCCGGAAGGATGGCCGATATTTATAAATTAAGCCAGAGAGAGCAGAGGATAGAGGCCCTGGACCTGCTGTCGGAGGAATTGGTGAAAAAACTGGCCACGGACGAATCCGGCTTCACAAAGCAGGTCGTAAAGGTGGCGCTGGCAGAGCTTGAAAAAGATATTGTCCGCAATCTTACATTAAATGAAAAACGGCGCGTGGACGGCCGCTCATTCAGGGATATCAGGCAGATCACCTGCGAGGTGGGCGTGCTGCCCAGGACCCACGGCTCGGGCCTGTTTACAAGGGGCCAGACACAGAGCCTTTCAGTCACAACGCTGGGCACAAGCGCTGATGAGCAGATGATAGACGCTCTCGAAGGGAAAGAATACAAGAGTTTTATGCTCCATTACAACTTTCCGCCTTTCAGCGTAGGCGAGGTGAAGCCCGTAAGGGGCCCGGGCAGAAGAGAGATAGGGCACGGCGCGCTCGCGGAAAGGGCGTTAACACCGGTTATGCCCGAGAATGAAAAATTTCCTTATACGGTAAGGATTGTTTCCGAAATTCTGGAATCCAACGGCTCTTCAAGTATGGCGACTGTCTGCGGCGGGACGCTGGCTCTTATGGACGCCGGCGTTCCTATAAAAGCGCCTGTAAGCGGCATAGCGATGGGGCTTGTCAAGGAGGGCGATAAATTTGTCATCCTGACGGACATCGGCGGCGTTGAGGACCACTTCGGAGATATGGATTTCAAAGTTGCCGGGACAGCCGGCGGCATAACCGCGATACAGCTGGATTTAAAAATTGACGGCATTACGCCTCAGATCATAAAACAGACTCTGGAAGAGGCCAAAGACGCGAGGTTGAAGATACTGGATAAGATGTTAAGCATAATTGCCGCGCCCAAAGAGACCATGTCCCCGTACGCGCCCAGAATTGTTGTCATAAAGATAAACCAGGACAGGATAAAAGACCTGGTCGGGCCCGGCGGAAAGATAATCAAAAAGATTATTGAGGATACCGGCGTCACCATTGATATCGAGCAGGATGGCACCGTGCAGGTGGCCTCAGTCGACGCAGCCCAGCTCAACAGGGCGCTTGATACCATAAAGGCGCTTACGGAAGAGGTTGAGGTCGGAAAGATTTATGCGGGAAAGGTAAAAAGGGTGATGGATTTTGGCGCATTTTGCGAGGTATTGCCCGGAAAAGAGGGCTTAGTCCATGTCTCTGAGCTGTCTGACAAATACGTCAAAAAGGCGCAGGATGAGGTAAAGGTCGGGGATGAATTCCCGGTTAAGATAATTGAGATAGACGAGCTTGGCAGAATTAACTTAAGCAGAAAACAGGCTCAACAAGATGGCAAAAAGAAATAAGGGCGGCAAGTTTCTTTTAGACGAAGCGAAAAAGAATGAAATCTGGGCTATTGTTTTCCTGGTTATCGCTGTATTGGTATTTGTAAGCCTTGTCTCCTTTGATATAAACGACATCTGGTTCCACACCTCCACTCCTAATACCCACGCAAGAAATTTCGCCGGCATAATCGGCGCCTATCTGGGGTGGGCCTTATACACCTTAATCGGCCTTTCCAGCTACTGCATTCCGGCCATAATCTTATTCTGGGCAATCGGCCGTTTTGTGGGGGCAAGGCCCCAGAAATTCTATATCAAACTGGTCGGCACGCTGGTATTGATCTTGGCGGCAAGTATGCTCTTTAGTATGTTTTTTTACGACGACCCCGCGGCAAGATTTCAAAAAGGCGGGATGGTGGGCCTGGCGCTTTCAGACGTGCTGACTAAATATTTCGGGAGGGGCGGCTCTTTCATAATAGGCGCGGCGCTTTTATTGCTCTCTTTACTTCTGGCAACAGAATTTTTAATATTTCCATTCGTGATGGTGCTTATAAGATGGGTTAAAGATACGGTTTCCGCCGCCAAAAAAATCACCAGGGGGCTTCCCAGGAAAGAAAAGGCCGTGATAAAAATACCTGCCAGGCCGGAAACTAAAGAACTCAGGAAAGAACCCAGGCCGGAACCAAGACAGATTGTAAAGGAGGCGGCGAGGATAAAAATAGAAAAGCAGGCGCCCCCGCCGCCTAAACCGGTTGTCAAAAAGGCGATTCCGGCGGGCGATTACAAGCTTCCTTCTCTTGACTTGTTAGAATCCCCGCCGCCGATGTCCGAAAGAAAGATAGAGGCAAACCTCCAGTTAAGTTCAAAGATACTGGAAGAGACGCTGGCAGATTTTGACGTAGAGGTAAAGGTCGCCCGGGTAAATCAGGGGCCGGTTATTACCCGTTACGAGCTGGAACCTGCCCCGGGTGTAAAGGTAAACCGCATAACAGCGCTGGCCGATGATATCGCCCTTGCTATGAAGGCGCAGAGCGTGCGCATCGTCGCGCCGATACCGGGGAAGGCCGCAGTCGGGGTGGAGGTCCCTAATTCATCCAGCGCGCTTGTATATCTAAAAGAGATTCTCGAAAGCCCTGACTTCCAGAACGCGGACTCAAAACTCACAATGGCGCTGGGCAAGGATATAGCCGGCATGCCTATCATCACGGATTTAGGCGACATGCCGCACCTTTTAATCGCCGGCGCGACGGGCTCGGGTAAGACCGTCTGCGTGAATTCAATTATAACCAGCATGCTGTTTCAGGCCACGCCTGATGAGGTAAAATTCCTCATGGTGGACCCGAAGATGGTTGAACTCGCCATATTTAACGACATACCTCATTTATTATGCCCGGTAGTCACGGAGCACAAAAAGGTTTCAGGCGCATTGGAGTGGGTAGTCAGCGAGATGGAAAACCGATATAAATTGTTCGCTAAGATAGGGGCAAGGAATATAGACCTGTATAATCAAAAGATCGGGAATAGAGAACCAAAAAAAGAGGGCGAAGAGGAATTCGCTAAACTTCCTTATATAGTCGTAATTATAGATGAGTTGGCGGACCTCATGGCTATAGCCCAGCGCGAGATAGAAAACGCCATTCAGCGCCTTGCCCAGCTCTCAAGGGCTGTCGGCATTCATATTATCCTTGCCACCCAGAGGCCTTCGGTAGACGTAATAACCGGAGTTATAAAGGCGAATTTCCCCGCGAGGATATCATTTAAGGTCGCCTCCAAGGTTGATTCGCGCACTGTCCTGGATATAAACGGCGCCGACAAATTGTTAGGCAAGGGCGACATGTTATTTATTGAACCGGGCGCGGCAAAACCTGTCCGCGCGCAGGGAAGCCTTGTTACGGACGCGGAGATAGAACGCGTTGTTAAATTCATAAAGACGCAGAGGGCGCCCCAGTATGATGAGGTGATACTGTCGGAACAAACCAGGAATATGACCATGAAAAAATTTGAAAAGGATGAGATCTATGATGAGGCGGTCAGGGTAATCCTGGAGACAAGGCAGGCGTCGGTGAGCATCCTGCAAAGAAGGCTCGGATTAGGTTATACAAGAGCGGCGCGCATTATTGACATGATGGAGCAGGAAGGGATAGTAGGGGCATACCAGGGCTCAAAACCCAGGGAGATTCTGGTAGAGGGCAAGGCCCAAAAGGTTGAGGAGAAAACGTAATGGCGGAAGAACAACAGACAGAATCCATCGGCGCCAGGCTGCATAAGGCGCGGCTAAAAAAGAAGGCCACCATAGAACAGGTGTACAAAGACATAAAGGTGCACCCTAAAATATTAACGGCGCTTGAAGAGGATAGGTATGACGAATTCTTAAACCCGACGTATATTAAGGCATTTCTTAAAAGTTATTGCAGATACCTGGAGCTGGATGCGAACAAGATCCTGGCGGATTATGACGGCTTAAAAAAGGAGCCCGCGAAAACAACCTTAAACATAACGCGGGAAGAAAAATCCAAAATCGCGCCCGCCATAAACTGGGGTATAAACTGGACGGAATACGCTAATCTAACCAAAAAATGGTTTACGCCTGTTATCGCGGGGATCTTAGCTGTATTTTTAATCCTCTTATTGACTGCATTAAGTTCAAAGGCGATAAAGAAGGTAAAGGCGATTAAACTGCTTAAAACAAAAACCGCGTCAATCGCTCAAACCCCTGCGGAACCCCGCATTTTTAAATCCCTTTCCATACCGCAGGCCCAGCCCCTGACCTTAATCGTAAAGACGAAAGGCGATGTCTGGCTTGAGGTAAAATCCGACAATAAAACACAATTTAAAAGTACCATGAAAAAAGGCAGTGTAGAGACATATAAGGCGAATGAAAAATTCCAGCTATGGACGGGAAAAGGGGAATTTCTCAGCCTGGCATTGAACGGAAATGACCTGGGCTCGCCGGGAAACGGCGTGTTTAGAAAAATAATTCTTACCCGCGAAGGCCTGTCCGTAGAAAAGAAATAGGCGTGGCGACCGTCGGTTTAATCAGCCTGGGCTGTCCAAGGAACCTGATCGACTCGGAAATAATGCTGGCCTTGCTGAAAAAAAACGGTTTTAAGGTCACGGAAGATTTCTCAAAGTGCGATGCCGCCATAGTAAATACCTGCTCGTTTATTAAGGACGCCAAGGAAGAATCCATAGACCTGATCCTGCGGCTTGTGGACTTAAAAAAAGAAAAAAAACTTAAGGCGATAATAGTCGCGGGCTGCCTGCCGCAGAGATATCCGGCCGAATTAAAAAAAGAAATAAAAGAGATTGACGGTTTCCTGGGGACAAGCGACTTTATAAAAATACCTGAGGTATTAAAAACGGTTTTAAGCGGGGGAAAAACCTCTGCTGTGTCAGGGGCCCCGTCTTTTTTAGCGGACCATACATACCCCAGGGACCTGATAACCCCGCGCCATTCCATATACCTGAAGGTCGCCGAAGGGTGCAACAACAACTGCAGTTACTGCGTAATACCGAAAATCAGGGGCGCCTTAAGAAGCAGGCGCATTAATTCCCTCCTGGAAGAAACCAAAAGAATCGCAAAAAGGCACAAGATCTCGGAAATAAACCTTATAGGGCAGGACACTACCCTCTACGGCACGGATTTATACGGCGCGCCTAAATTGAGCGAATTGATCAGGCAGCTGGCAGCCATAAAAAAAGCGCGCTGGATAAGGGTGCTATACACGCATCCGGAACATTATACAGACGAACTGATAGGCGTTATCAGGGATGAGCCGTCGGTATGCAAATACGTGGATCTGCCTCTTCAGCATATAAACGACAGGATTTTAAAATCAATGGGCAGGAAAACAAACAAAAGGGATATCTGTAATTTAATAAGCCGCTTAAGAAAAGAAATTCCGGGACTGGCTGTCCGCACCACATTTATCGTCGGGTTTCCGGGTGAAACGGACAAGGAGTTTAAGGAGCTGGCTGATTTTATAAAAGAGGCGCGGTTCGAGCGGCTCGGCGTGTTTGAGTATTCAAGGGAAGAGGGGACGCCTGCGCATAATTTTAAAAATCAAATATCCGATAATGTCAAAAAGGAACGATTTGACGCGCTTATGAGACTCCAGCAGGAGATCTCAAAAGAGGTAAACGCAGGTTACATGGGAAAGGAATTAGAGGTTTTGATAGATGAACCGGCAAACCGGCAAACCGGCAAACTCTACAACTACACAGGCCGCACTGAATATGACGCGCCCGAGGTTGACGGCAATTGCTTTGTGCGCACCAAAAAACAGCATAAGCCAGGCGATTTTGTTAAAGTAAAGATTGTTGATACGCTGGAGTACGACCTCGTCGGAGAAGAACTGTGAACCTTCCAAATAAACTTACAATCTCGCGGATTGTCCTGACATTTCTATTTATGCTGCTTTTATTCAGCCATGGCCTGACGGTAAAGATCATGGCCTTGTTCACATTTTTAGCCGCCTCTTTGACTGATTTGTGCGACGGATATTTCGCGCGCAAATATAACGCTGTTACCGAGTTCGGCAAATTCATGGACCCCATAGCCGATAAGATATTGGTATTGGCCGCGTTCTTTGCCTTTATTGAATTAGAGCTTGTGCCGGCATGGATGGTGGTGGTAATCGTCCTGCGGGAATTAATTATTACCGGGATGCGGTTGTTCGCCCTCACGAAAAATATTGTCCTGCCCGCCCAAGAGGGAGGCAAACACAAGACCGCCTCGCAGATGATCGCTATTCTCGTAATATTGGTATCGCTGATACTTAAGGAAGTCGGGATCCGATTTCCGGCGGAAGCGATATATATACTGATGCTGATCACAACAGCCCTGACGCTTATCAGCGGAAGTTCATTTCTTTATAGAAACCGGGCCGTATTTAGGGGTAATTATAATGGATAAACTAACCAGGTTCATAGCCACTCTTGGCGGATTAGGATACTCCCGCATAGCGCCCGGCACAACAGGGTGCCTGGGCGGGGCGGCCTTATATCTTTTGATAAAACAGAATCCGGTTCTCTACGGCGCGGCTACGGCTGCGCTTTTAATTATTGGTTTTTTTGTTTCCGGCAGGGCAGAGGAAATGTTTAAAACAAAAGATGCCAAGCCCATAGTAATTGATGATGCCTGCGGCCTATTGATTTCCCTGTTTTTAATCCCGTTTTCCTACACAAATTTTTTAATTGTCTTTCTGCTCTTCAGGACGATTGATATCATAAAACCATTTCCTATAAGAAGGATAGAGGGCCTTCCCGGAAGCTTAGGGATAATGGGGGATGATATTCTTGCCGGCCTTTATACAAACATCTTATACCGCCTCGCCTTGAAAATCGTAATTAGTTAGAATATCAAAAAGTTAGCAAGTTTGACTTGACAATCATAGGATATATGATATAATTATATCTAGATCACCTAAATATATATCTAGAGGGAAGGCAAAACGGCAGATCTAGGTGTAAGTATTTTAGATGGCTGAATTGCCTGATATATTGGGTTAATTTAGCCGTCTATTTTTTTCATCTATTATATGCATATCTTAAAAAGAATAAAAAGAGATTTTAATATAATGCTCCTAATAGCATCCTTATCAGTTGTTATAGGGGCATTTTTATTTAATGGTATTGTTAGCGCCGCCGATATCCTGCGGCCGAGAGCGGCGGGGGAGCGAATAGGACAAGAATCTTTCAAGGAAATGGCAATAGGAAGATTACTATCTCTTCTTAAGCTTGAAGATTCCCGCAATATACAAGGCGCAGAATATCTTGAAAGAACAAAGGACGGGGAATTAACAGTCCAAAGAATCAGGATACCTGGATATCGGGGGTTTCCCGGAATTCCGTCAGAAGGATTAGAGCTTCTTAAGCATGTCTTGCTTAATCCACAAATACACGATATTACTGAACTGGATCTACTCTATAATGAACGAGGCTATCTTATCGCCATATTTCCGGTCATACCTTCAGATACAAGGGTAAAAATAGGAAGTTATCTTTATGCAAAATTACAAGAAGAAATAACATTTGTTGATTTATCTCCCTATTATTTCGCGATGCCGCGCATAAATGATCCCGAGGCTGAAAACAAATGGCTGGAATTCGTTCAGCAATTAAAAATAGACGAAGAATTAATCGCCAAATATAAAGCTAGCGGTAGCTATCCGTTTGAAATTCTTAAAGACCCGATGGGGACTCCGTATATATGCGTCGGGATAAACAAAAATACCGGCGAATGGCATGCGAATGAATTACTCGGCATTCATTGGGACGGGAACCGAAGTCCAAAAGTAATATTTCGAAATCAACGTCTTGCCGAACTTCAAAATCCTGAAGAGTATCAGGCTGTTTTCACGGTATTACAGACTGTTTATAACCCCGCTCTTCTTAAATCCGACAGGGGGTTCCATCGCCTGATATATAGAGAGTCCGGTATACGCAAAGGAGATATTGTCTTAGATGTCTGCTCGGGAATCGGAGTAAGCGCTTGGTTAGACTGGCTTCTTACAAGAAAAAAGGTTTATGCTATTGAACTTAATCCTATTGCATGCGTTAACATAGAAGAAAATGCCTCGCGTGTCGGTTTTGAAATTGAAGTCAGGCGCGGCGATAGCATAATCGACGAAAACGGAGTGCCGCGTTTTGATATATTTTTCGATTGCGTAACGACAAATGGGCCTGAATTTGTTTTTTCTAACCCGGAGAATCCTCGCGAAGAAATGCCAGGTTCTCTTGAAGATTTGTGGGATGATGACTATATGGGGGATAAATTTTTAAGGCGTTATGCCAGGGGGTTACCTGTGGTGGGCCGCAGATACATACTATGGAACGCTAGGCCGCATGATTATATGTACGGCACAACAAGAAATCTTATTGACACAATACGGGATGAAGCAGGCGCTACTCATAACTTAGATATCAGGACAGAGCGTATAGGGGAGGGACATTACGTTTATTTTATAACACCGCATGAAAAAACAGCTCCTGCGACAAGTCAGCCGGTTGCAGAACCAACTGAACCATCAAGGCTATTTCAGGACTCCGTCCTCCGACCCAAGGCAACGGGGGAAAGGCACGATTTGGCCCTCCTTCGTTCTTCTGGTATTTCTTCCGCCGGTAGAACTTCGGAGAGGCAAGCATGGGCAAGGCCTCGGGGAAACCCGAGGCACACTAGGGGGACGACTGCTCTTACTGCCGTTTGGGCAGCGCGTCCCCTTAGCCCCAATTTGCGGCCGCTGGCTAAGGCAGAAAAAACACCTAAACATAGGGCATTAATATTATTAGAGGTTCTAAGAAGGGAATTTGCTTCTTCGTTAAAGTACCAAACTGATACCATATACATAGCATTTCTAAGACAGCGCGTTTCGTCCCAAGCTTCGCCTGATGATGCTGCAAATCGAAAAATGTGGACAGGGTTAGAATTACAAAGATTAAAACTCTACTCGAGAAAGACATTTAATCGTTTAGGAGGGGTAATCGCCCCAGAGGATCAGCAAAAGTTTTTAGATCTTATTGATCAAAAACTATTCAACCCCTTATTGAAGGCACATCTTCGAGAGTTAAGCTACATCTATGACCATGAAATATTGCCCGCAATAGACCGCCTGATATTTCAATATATGGCTTCTTCTTTAAGCGCCGCTGTTGACTCAAGGAATCGCGCAGAGGCCCAGAGCCTGGTTGACCAGATGAATGCCTTAGGCGAGGGTGCAATGGCAATACTGGTCGACTGCCCCACAATATTGGACTATCAAAAAGACGGGGAACCGATATATGATGAAAGATTCGCCATCGGATCCGCAAAGATAACGGTTTTAAACGAAGATATGGAAAAAATTTTGAAGCAATCCAACCTGGTAAATGAAGGCAGTGTTATCCTTGCCTCTACCTGGATGATGCAGGAATTCCCCATAAATATGTTGAAACACGCCAGAGATAATTTGCCAGCTGATAACAAGGGCGTACCTGCCTTTGGCGTTGTTATAGTAAGGATTGCCAGGGAACGCGACGGCGTAAGGATAGAATTTACATCCCAGGATAATGGGGGCGGCAGCAACATAGATGATTTGTTTAAAGCGGCAAAAACCGCTTCTGAGAACTTAGAGAAACCAACCGGCAGAGGCTTACAAGTGATTTGCGGTTTAGTTCTTGATAGCCCGGATGTTACAGATGGTAGTTTTACTATTATCTCCGGGTATAACGGTGATGCGCAAAATAAACTTGTATTTACAGGTTGCGTAGATGGGCATAAGACAACGGATACTTCTACCACTAAGGGGTTGCTCACGCACATAAGCTTTAAGGTTAATACCGTAACACCTTTGGAACAAATGCGCGCGCCGGAAGCGGCAGAGAATTCAATATCTTCCTCCATCCTTCGCCCCCGGGCGGCGGGGGAGCGGGAAAACAGCAAAATTCTTTTGGCAGAAAAGATATTGCAATGGGAGGAGGCGCTGCAAAATAAGGCACGATTAAAAGCAATCATCCGACAGCATAATGGAAGGGCCGCTTTTTATGTGCATACAGGCGGCGGCTATGTGGGAGAAGCGGAGGGGTGGTACAAATATGTAAATAATATTAGAAAAGCGTTAGCAGATGAAACCGGCGTAGTTTTTATTTTGGGCGGCGAATATACAACATTAAATGATATTGAGACAAGAGCGGTAATAATTGATATACCTTCAATTTTCAATTACCCCATACCATCTATCGGTGTAAGAGTGGCTCTTGATAAAATTGGAAGCTGTCAACAACCCTGGGATTTATTAATGAAAATAATGAAAGAACTCGGAGTAGAAAGGTTATCACCGTTTGGAGGGGAAATCGCTACTTTTGAAAACACAGGCCGTGTTCGAGTAGGCTATGATGACAAATTGGGTTGCGTGGGAGGAGCTATTTATTTCCTGCAAGGAAATTTCGCTATAGAGGTATTCCCGCAGCTCTGTTCCAGTTTTCCTAATAATAAACATCTATCGGCTGATTTACCGGTAACACATGGCTCATATATTTTAGGACAATATCGGTTAAAGGTGGCTTCGCCATTAGAATTTTTTTCACGGGCGGGCGGCAACGCCATGTCCTCTGTCCTGCGCCCCCGGGCGGCGGGGGATAGGTATTATTCGGGCTTGGTGGATTCGGCATGGCGGGCCCTGTCAAGAGGTCCATCTGCGATGAGTGAGGTAACCCCTCTCCTTCAAAGCCTTGAGGGACAGGCCGGATTTGCAACGCTTTTGGTTAGAGCGGAAGGCGACAAAAAAACCGCTCATCTAGTGAGTTGTGCGAGGGGGCGGACATTTGAAGCGGAATTTGATAGGCTTTGCGCGGATATCCACAGAACAAATGCGGATGAGGTGGCGCAGGAACGAGCCATAGACGCGATAGATCACCTGCTTGGCAACATAAAGTATCACTCCCCCGGAAACTATGGCCTGGTATTGGCCAGGGAATGTACGGGCGCGCGGGGTACTGTGGGGCTTGAATTGTATATTATGGATGGCGGCCCGGGTTTTGCCGATAGAGACGGAGACGGCGTTCCCGATGTTCTGGCTTCGTTAGAAATGCACGACGATGAAGAGAGCACCCTGGGATGGGGCCTGCCTTATGTAAAGGCCGCATCCACCGTAATGGAAATTACAAGCGGAGGGTATATATTTGATTGTAAAAATGGCACTTTTGAACAAACGGGAGATAATATCCCGGGCGCGAAAATAAGGGCCGTTATTTTTAAAGACCGTCCGTCTACAAACAATTTGAGATCGCTTCTGGAGTCAATTTGAGAAGTGACACCGTTACAGAAAAAGATTAATTTAATTGACAATTTGGTAAATTAGCTTATAATCGCTAACTATATGCGTTTCATCCAAAGATATCTTTGTATAGCGGCCATAGGCCTGATATTGACAATTAATCCTTGCTTGGCGCAGGAAGCAAGGCCTCGTTCTTTCTACGGCGTAGAGGCCTTAAGCGGATGGGGCCAGGCGAGTTTAAAGACAAAACAGGACTATCATTTTATCCCGTTTATCGTAGATTTTGATTTTAATCTCAAGGAATTAAACCAGGGCCTGAAATATAATTACCCGGGATTATTGCAGTTCCAGATTGAGCCCGCGTTTTCTCTGGTGTTACAGCCGAATCATAACATTGAACTCGGTAATACCTTTGCGCTTAAGGCGGGAATACTGCCGGAGACATTCGCATTCCAACCCTATATAAAAGGCGGGGTGGGCGGTATTTATATTACCCAGCACATACCGGAACAGTCTACGCAGCTCAATTTCACCGAACATGTCGGAGCCGGCGCCAGTTATTTTTTTGATGAAAAAACGGCGGTGAATTGTGAAATCCGTTTTAGGCATCTGTCAAACGGCGGATTAAAAAGCCCTAACAAAGGCATAGGTTCATACTTAACCCTTATGGGAATGACCCGTAAATTTTAAGGAAATTTGGCGAAGTGAAGCGGCGTGTATATCGGGCCTTTCGGCGTGAGATTACTTTGATAAAGGACAATTGAAGAAACTATTTGTGAGTTCCAAGTTCTATGTTCTAAGTTCCAGGTTTGAATTGCTGTCTTTAGCTGCTCTTTATTTTTTGGAGTACGCACTCGGCCAATGGTAAAGTGGGCGCTGAATTCGCGCTCCTCTTGTTGAAATCCTAATTTTTCTAATCCATCCTCGATCTTTTTTGCGATCTCTTCGGTTTCTTTCTTGCCCTTTTCGATCCCTATCCAGATTACACGGGGGTAATCCAGTTTAGGAAAGGCGCCTATACCTGAAAGGGAAAGCTCAAATGGTTTATAATCAGATGAGATTTTATCAAGGATATTTTTGACCTGGCCGGCTTGTTCTTCGGAAATCCCACCTAAAAATTTCAGAGTAAGGTGGGTATTTTCCGGTTCTACCCATTTTACATCGGCCTGGGTTTGTTTTAATTCGTCCTGCAGTTTAGTAAGCGCGGATTTATTTTCGTCATTTAAGTCAATCGCTATAAAAGTTCGCATCTTAGCAGATCCAGCGCGGCCTGGGCGGCCTGATGTTTTATTTCCACCCTGCTGCCTAAAAAGTTAAATTGGCGGACTATTGTCTTTGTGGATTCCCGCTTTCCCCGCTTTCGCGGGGACGGGAATGACAGTGAGAGGGCGATATA
>Ga0209824_10000692_pt1 | contig 20430 bp, 17 predicted proteins | sample VDWuncwatermetaG_FD_184124 | JGI IMG/M metagenome (GOLD analysis project Ga0209824, IMG submission 184124) | Wastewater microbial communities from Netherlands to study Microbial Dark Matter (Phase II) - VDW unchlorinated drinking water (SPAdes)... ... | reverse complement strand
CCCCCCGTTGTCTAGTCAAGCGTTGGTTTCTTTCAATATAGTTTGTGTCGATGCAACTTCCGTTAATGCAGATATTGATGTGGTAGCAGCCACAAAAAAGCCGACCTGAGTCGGCTTTTTTGCTACTACGTTTTGTTGCTTCTTTAACAGATGGAGCGTGTGCAGATTAAGCAGAATGTGTTGCCGTGCGCGCAGCGCACGTTATACCAGTTGGTTGTTTAGCAGGCTACATAAGGTGCGGTGGTTGTGCAGCATTTTATTGGCCCTGTTGGTGGGGGGCATCTTATTACTTTGCAAGGAAGTGCACAGGACGTGGCGGACACAGTGTAAACCACACCGGGACGCACATGCCTATTTAAAGCCGCTAACAATGCATTTTCAGCTTTGGTGCAATGCATCTCTTGGGTTTCTCCCGTTGGGTTGGCAGACGATTTGACGCAATTCGCCACATTGAAGATCGCCTCATTTTCCAGCCCTGTCATCATGGCACGTACGGCTTCGGGTGTTCCTTTGAGTTCAATATGGGCACCGATTCCTGCGACATTACTATGCCCGTCATCTGAATGATCCTTATCAGCATGATGCTTATCGCTGGTTTCTGTATTAGCAGGCGGGGCAGTGGAAGCGGTGGGGGCAGTAGTGGCACAAGCGGACATAGGTAGTAAGACAAACAACATGGATAAAATCACTTTCATTTTTTATTTCCTTTCGGGTTTATTAAATTACTAGGGGGATTATAAAATTACTACGGGGTTAAAAAATTATTGCGTGGCTACAGCGAAAACGACGATCTAAACTTTGCTGATAGAAACCCTGATTGCCTTTTAATTTGACTGGATTCCCGCCTACGCGGGAATGACGAAATCGAATTCATCAGCGTGTCTTTATTGCTTACCAAGATAGTTTTACTTTAGTGTAAATCAAGCGTTTTTTGCTAAAGCGGGGGCTTAGTGAATCAGATTCCGTATAGGCAGAGGAGTTATCTCCAGCATTACGCACCCCTAACAATATTGACCCATGTGTAGTGTTCGGTTGCCAATTTAGATGGGCATCCACTTGGTTAAATTTATCTTGATAGGGTAACAGCAATGATTCGAAAGTATTGAGGTCGGTCGATTGATGTAGGCCAGTAACACGGTTATGGCTCCAGGATAAATGGGTGGATATTTGTTCATGCGCTTGCCAACGTAGTGATAACTTTTGTGTACGCAGGGTTTGCTGGTGTACCGAATTGTTTTGTGCAAATATTGTGTCATCATTGCGAAATTGTTCCAACTCGTGCGACATATTCACGCCCCAAGGCTGTGCTGGAGCTTGCCAATGTACGGTAAATTTGCCTTCGGTAAATTGCTGAGAAAAATACTCTTGTTGCGTACCGTTCATCCAAGGATCTTGGGTTTTAGTCTTGCGTCCGTCTAGGGTGAGTTGCCAATCTGTGCCCAGTTGGCGGTCTGCGCCCAGTGCCCATGCTTCGATTAATTTACCGTTATCACTGGGTCGGGTGAGGACGATGCCCGCGAAGCTCGCTGGCGCAAGATCAGCCCCCCCTACAGTGGGAACGCCTAGGGTACGCCAAGTAGCAAAACGCACATGCGTGGTGGAGTCGCGAGCTGAGTACACCCCACCCAGCTTAGGCAACCAGCGTTGCAAGAGCATGGTATTTGCGCCTGCATTCAAACTATCCAAACGATTATTTTCACCCAAACTAAGGTTGCCGTGTAACTCAAAATTTGCATGTGCTTGTAACTGTGCCGCTAAGTAAATTTGGCGTGCTTCGAAAGTGTCATCGCTCGTCGTGTTCCCCAACGCATCACGGTGAATGACTGTGCCACGATAAACTTGCACGCCTGTTTGCAGTGCATAGCTGGTGCCACGCAAGCGATATTGCAGCTCTTTGCTATCAGCCTCGCTATTGCCGCTTCCTGAAGAGATCGTTGGGGGGGTATCGAAATATTCATACCTAACATTATTGGTGGTGTCTTGCTGGCTGAACAAACCCCGTAACTCATGCCCGCTGCTGAAAGTATGGCGCAGCCCTAGGCGTGCAACTTGGCTATGATCTTTGATTAGCGCGTTAACACCAAAAGGTTCAAATGGAAAAATGGTTTCCCCATGCAGCGAATCAAACTCGTGGTAGGTCACAAAAGCCTGCGTACTTGCCAATGGCCGCCATTGCAACACGCCTTGCCAAATGTCGTTATTCAGCCCGTTGAAGCGTGAAATCCCCTCCGTTTCAAATTGCCGATAGGCAAAACTTAAGCCCACTTTGTCGCTGCCCACGCCCATGCGTGCTTGCCCGCCTTGTGTACCTTGGTTGCCGACCATGCCATCGACTTCTACCAGATTAGGTTTGGCGAACAGCGCGCCGTAATCGTTGTAGCTGGCGTGCTGCGCGTTTAGCCCGCTGACTACGCCGTGTTGCGGGGTGGATGCGCCGGTTTGTCCTGCGCCGTCACCAAACACATCCAGCCCCAGCGGGATGTTACCGGGGCTGTCGTTAAATAAACTTTGCAAGGCCACGCTGCGCCGTGCAGATTGAGCAAAGCGTATGTTCTGCAACACATCGGCTTGGCCGCGCAAGTTGGCGGCATTTTTTTCGCCCACGCCATCGCTGAGCGTATGAAAAGCCAGTTCGTCTAAACCCTGCATACGCAAGGCTTCGGCCAGGTTGATTTGTAGTAACTGGGCATCTTCTTGCAGCAGATTTTGGCCGCGATACACGGCGCGATAAGCGGTGCGGGCTTGCGCTTGGCGCAAACTTTCGCGTGCGGCTTGCGGTTGGTTGGCTTGCAACTGCGCTTGCGCTTGGTACAGCCACGGGTTGGGGTCTTTGGGGTCGGCCTGCATGGCAGCTTGCCAGCTTGCCTGTGCGGCGGCGGTTTGCCCCTGTTGCTGTTGCACGCGACCTAGGTAGGTGAGGGTGAGTGCATTGCTGGGGTCGGCTTCATTGGCGGCTTGCAGGTGTTTTAGTCCAGCTTGCAAATCACCCAACTGGATAGCAGCCAGCCCCATGCCGAGTAAGGCGCGGGCATCTTTAGCGTCACGCTGCAAGGCAGTTTCAAACGCGGTGCGGGCTGCTTGTGGCTGCCCGCTAATGAGTGCGACTAAACCGCTCACCGAGGTGACATAAGGCTGGGCATATGGCTGGCTGGCAAGCGAAGGGTGGGCGGCAGCTTGGCTAATGAGCGCGCGGGCTTCGGGAATGTCGTTAAGGGTAAGGGCAAGCTCGGCCTCGCGGGCGAGGGAAGTGGCATTCGGCAATTGGGTATTTGATAATTGGGCATGGGTGGGCGGGGTATTAAAGCCGTGCATGACGGTACGCGCCTCAGCTAATCTGCCTACGGCTTGCAGCGCGTATGAAAACGCCAAGTGCGGCAACAGGCCATCACCTAAAGATCGCGCACGTTGCGCCACGGCTAATGCTTCTTGCGTCTGGCCTTGTTGCAGATGGGTCATCGCGGTAAGAGCGAGCGCATCGGCAGCATGAAGCGAATGGTCAGCAATCATGGGTGAGAGAATTTCGACCGCTTGCAGGGTTTGTTTATCTTGCAACAAAAAACTGGCGCGTAATAAATTGACATCGTCGGTTATTTTGACGGAGCGATTTTTACCATCGCCGATTCTTTCTACTTCATCCAACAAAATTAGCGCGTCCAGATAGCGGCCTTCGTGCTGCGCTTGCAACGCACGCTGCATTTGCGGTGGCGTGTGCGCGGGTTGATATTGCGTGGCGATGTGCGGAAAAGTCCACAACGCGCTATGACCGCGCCCGATAGTCTGCTCAGACTGTGGCAAAATTTGCCCCAAAAAAGCATCTTCATCGGCGGCGTGCGCGGCGGTAATCGCCAAGCTCAATCCAACCATCCATAACAACGGCAAAGCACGCAGATAGCGCATAAGGTCACTCCCCTAAAAGTAAATTGGTGATAAATACAGTTTGGGAGTTTAATTCAAAAAACACACAAATGGACTGCATTTTATGGTCTATTTGTAATGGAGAAATGGCGGGGGCTGTGATAAGTCGCTGGTAGAGGTTTAGTTGTTATTACTTCTACCTTAGGAATGTTTATTGACCAAGCATTCAATCTTGTTCCCTCATCCCAACCCTTCTCCCGGAGGGAGAAGGACTCAACTTCCCTCTCCCTCCGGGAGAGGGAGAGCGTAGCGAGGGTGAGGGAACAATCTGGCGTAAGCAATCACGACTAAGGGCGAGCAAATGAGTGACAGAAGTTTGGTAGGGTGAACAGATGAATATTGCCCACCCCACGATACTGGATTGTGCAGATAGGGTGGGGCGTATCGGGGGGTGCATTGTTTGCAGTTTGCGCTGAAGCGGCATAGGCTGGTTTCTCTGCGTGCCAAAAAGGTGCATAATTTAAATAGAGCGCAGTTGCTGTGCGTTGCAGGGCAGTAAGCGGGAAATAAAATGCCCATGCAAAAATTTTATTTCTCCTCTTTAACCATTCATCTAATGCTAATCAGCGCATGCTTAACGTAGCAAGATACTGCCAGCCTCTGTTGTGCGCGTTGCTGTGTATGCTGGCAGCAGCACCCGCTTGGGCAGAAAACCTAAATGTGTGGGTGGTGCTGAGCGAGAACAGCGCGCCTTACCGTTCCTTCGCAGAAAAATTTAAAAAAGATCTTCCAACTTCGGTGCAGGTTAGCGTGCTGGAGTCTCCCGATTCTTTGTCGTCCTCGTTGTCACCTCACTCTAAGTCCTCCGTTGATTTGATTGTTGCTGTAGGTATGAAAGCCACAGAAGCCGCAGCGGCGCAAACACGCGTCCCGGTTTTGGCGGCGATGGTGCCCAAGGTGGCTTATGACGCGCTGTTGGCACAATCCGCGCAGCAGAAAATAACGCGCCCCATTTCGGCTATTTATCTTAATCAGCCGTGGGCTAGGCGGCTTGATTTTTGGCAGGCGGTATCCCCTACGCGGCTGCGAGTTGGGCTGTTGCATACTCAAGAGCTAGACAAAGATATTGCGCGTAGGCGACAAGAGTTAGAGCGCAGGGGCGGCGTACTGGTTACTCAATTGGTGAATATGTCAGAGGATTTATTCCCCAAGCTGGAAAGCGTACTCGCAAGTAGTGACGTTTTGTTTGCGCTGCCGGATAGCATGATTTACAGCAGTGGCAACATCCGCCACATTTTATTAGCCAGCTACCGTCGCGGCATTCCGCTGGTGGGTTTGTCACAGGCTTATGTGAATGCGGGCGCGCTGTGCGCGATATTTTCTACTCCCGAACAAATAGCCGTGCAGGCCAAGGAGACCGTGCTGGCATTTGCTAAAACACGATCGCTCCCGCCCTCGCAACACCCAACAGATTTCACCATTGCAGTGAATGAGCAAGTGGCGCGTTCACTCAAAATTGAATTGCCGGCTGCCGATGTGATACGCAGCAGGATGGAAAAAATAGCCAGCCCGCCAAGCGCAGTGATAAGCCCGGTAGGCAAAGCCAAAGAGAGGCAAAATTGAAAAATTTTAGGATTAGAAGCTATGTTGTTTGGCTGACGCTGATTCCGATGTTGCTGATGGCAGTCGGGTTAGAAGCGTATTTTCTGCATAGTCGTGCGGCTGATTTAGATCGCGATTTAATTGAGCGCGGCAAGCTCATCGCTAGACAGCTTGCGTCTAGCAGCGAATATGGTGTGATTTCTAATAACCACGAATATCTGAGAAATATCGCGCAAGCTACGTTTGATGAACAGGATGTAATTGGTGTTGTGATTTTGAACGCGGCTTCCGAGAGCTTAATTGAGGTGGGGAGTCTGGTGGGTTCTGGGACATTTGCTGCGCCCATCAAAAATACGCCCGAAAGAAATCAGATAGATCCAACCAATCCAGATCATTTATTGCAACCATCACCATCACCCTCGCACCGGTTGGAGCCAGGCAAGACCAGCACTGCACTGGGCGCACAACACCTCGGCATGGTTGCCAGCGCTACGGCAGCGGCCTCTGCTGTGGTCAGCAATCATCCGGCTCAAGCCGGGCAAGAGCGGGTAGCCAAGGTTACCGAGTTGGTGGATTTGCATTCGCCAATAATTAACAAGGGTCAAAATCTGTGGATTTATGAAGCGATTATTCCAGTGCAAGTGTCGTTGGATGAACTGGAGATTAAACCTGAGGCACAGCAGGTCGGCGCAGTGATTTTAGAGATGAGTTGGGCGCACACCCAGCGTCATAAGGCGCAGATGTTGGGGTGGACGATAGGCGCGACGATGTTGTTTTTGGCGTTGACCTTGTGGCTGGTTTATTGCGCCAGCAACCGCATTACCTTGCCCGTGCGCAAGTTGAGCGAGGCCGTGCAGCAAATAGGCGCGGGCGAGCTTGGCACGCGGGTTGCAGCAAGCTACCGCATTAGTGAGTTGAACAATTTGGCATATGGAATAAATGCCATGGCGGAAAAGTTGCAACTGGAAAGCGCGCGCTTGCATCAGCAAGTGGAGGAAGCAACGCGCATAGCAGCGGTGGCCTTCGAGTCAAACGAAGGGATGATTATCACCGATGCCAAAGGGGTAATTATTCGGGTGAACAGTGCCTACACTAAGATCACCGGCTATACCGAGAGTGATGCGGTGGGGCAAGAAGCAGGGTTTTTGAGGTCGGGTGAACATGATGCTAATTTTTATAAAGCCATGTGGGAGAGCATAACGCGTACCGGATCATGGCATGGGGAAATTTTAGACAAACATAAAAATGGTGACATTTTTCCTGTTTGGGTCAACATTACAGAAGTCAAAAAAGAAGATGGCAAGACCACTTATTTCGTGGCCACTTATACGGATATCACGCTACGCAAAGCGGCCGAAAATGAAATCAGAAATCTGGCTTATATAGACTCGCTGACTCATCTGCCTAACCGTCGTCTGCTGCTAGAACGCTTGAGCCAAGCAATGGCTGCCAGCAAGCGTAGCGGGCGCTACGGTGCGGTGATGTTTTTAGATTTGGATAATTTTAAGCCACTGAACGACCAGTTTGGTCATGCCGTGGGCGACTTGTTGTTGATTGAAGTGGCGCGTCGTTTGGTGCGCTGTGTGCGCGAGGTAGACACCGTGGCGCGCTTTGCCGGAGATGAGTTTATCGTGCTGTTAAGCGAGCTAGGCACAGACAAAGCCGACTCGGTTACGCAGGCTGGCATCATCGCCGAAAAAGTCCGCGACACATTGGCCGACCCCTACGTATTGGATGCCGCGCAAAATCATGCCAAAGACAAAATGACCATCCATCATTGCACTTCCAGCATCGGCGTGGCCATGTTCATCGACCACGAGGCAGACCCGGAGACCGTGCTCAAACACGCTGACCTCGCGATGTACAAAGCTAAGCGGGAAGGGCGCAATACTATTCGGTTTGATGAGTAGCTTGCCCGCCCTGCGGGCGACCCCTCCTCATCGAGGAGGGGAATAAAGCCTGTCTTTGCTGTGTTTGTTGCAGCCTCTGTTGTGCTTGATGCAAGTGGGGCAGCATCTTATAAAATTTAAAAAACGTTGCGAGCGATGGCAGAACAAGGCGCACGAGGACGAGAAAGCGGAGTTGGCTTAATGCCAATGAGCATTTTGAGTTCTTGGGCAACACAGTTAGGCCGAGCGCAGCCGTTTTTTTAACGGATTTCCCGCCAACTGAGCCCTTCGTCTTGCCCCGCCACCGCCACCCAATCTGCCGCGCAATTCAGCACCGCACTTAAAGCTTGTTGTGCCAATAAAGGGGTGTTGTTGCTGCGACTTAAATGTGCGGCGACGATGTGTTGCAGGCGGCTGTTGTTTAGCTTAGATAATAATGCGGCGGCATCGGCGTTGTTCAAATGACCATAGTCTCCACCTACACGCTGTTTCAAGCTATGCGGATAATGGCTCTTGGCCAGCAGTGTGCTGTCATGGTTGCATTCTAAAACCAGCGCGTCGCAGCCGCTTAGGGTGGCTTCGATGTGCGGGGTGGAACGTCCAGTATCCGTCAACACGCCGAGCTTTTTATCACCGTCGCTGAATACGAATTGCACCGGCTCATTGGCATCATGCGGCACGGCGTAAGGCTGGATGTGTAAGCCGTGAATGTGGAATGGCGTGTGCGAGTCGATCTCGGTGACTTTAAAGGGATGATCCGGTGGCAGGTTGCCGAGCATTTTGAATTGTGCGCGCAGTGTGCCGTGGGTGAGCCAAACGGGGATGGAATATTTGCGTGCTAGCCGTGCTACTCCCGCGATGTGGTCACCATGTTCGTGCGTGACCACGATGCCAGTCAGGCTGTCGGCAGTTAATCCTAGGCGCGTTAAACGTTCATTGGTTTCGGTAACCGAAAAACCGCAATCCATCAACACGCAGGTTGTGCCCGTTTGCACAACTAAGCCGTTGCCTTCGCTGCCGCTGCCGAGTGATGCGAAGCGCATAATTCCAATTCCTGATAAAAAAGATCACTGTGTTGGCGTTGTCTTCGGTTACTGTTTATCAGAAACCGGAATGGAGGGACTCTCCAAAAAATCCAGAAATTCATGGGAACGTTACACAGTCAGCGAGCGTGATGAAGTGCAAGGCGTGCGGCGCGCAGGAACCGGAATGTATTAAATATACATGAGGATTCCGAGCACCACACTACGCGGCAATTCGCCCGCGCAGCCACTGTGCAACGTTTCCTTATTTGTTTAACTGTTGAAATAAAGTATCAGCAATTCGTTGCGTCGTGGCATCCCAACGTCCATCTTGATTCGTTACACCCACTTCGCTGCCTGTCGCACTGGCTTGTACCGTCACTTGGTAGCGTGCAGATGTTTCGCCCTCTGCTGCTGGTTTGTCGTCATCACGCCAGAAGGCTAAGCTGGCCAGCCAACTTTTTTTCTGCGGCGTATTTTTAATCGCGCTTAAAAAATACATACCATTGGCGCGATCTTTATCGTGCACTTCGATGCCCGCTTGGTCGAGTGCTAAGCCTACTTTGCGCCAGCTTTTATCGAAAGTTTCTTGCAATAAAATAATCTTGCCGCCGCCTGCCACTTCGCTTAATTTTGCGCTGTTGGCGATCACTTTAGTTTCAACAGTGGGTGCGGCGATAGCGGCCTCGGAGGTGGATTGAGCCTTTGTTGCATCCACAGTGTGCCCGCCCAATTTCGCCAACAACATTTGCAACATGGCGGCTTCTAGTTCCGCATCATTGCCGCGTGAACGCCACTTGAAACCGTTTTGGTCAGGTTCTTGCATTTCGATCAAGCCACGGTGGCTGATATAAATTTCTGTGCGACCATCCGGCGTGCGCTCTAGGCGCGTACGGTACATATCTTTTTCGCCGGAGGAATACATGCGATCAAACACTTTGCTGACAATTTTACGCACGCCATCTTGCGGCGCGTTGCCACGATTTTCTAGAAAGTCTGTTTCCATCACACCCGCAGCGGGGTTGTCGACCACCAAAGCAAAGCCATTTTCCAGCCAAAATGTTTTGATGCTAGGCCATAAATTTTCAGCTTTATCGTGCACCACTAACCAGCGTTGCATGCCGCTACGCTCGATATGTGCATTTTTAACGGCGGGCAAAACAACTAGGTGCGGCGTGCTACGCGTGGCATCTTTATTAAATTCAGAAAAGCTCGCGCCAGCATCTGTGTTGTTGCCAGAAGCATTATTGGGAATAATAAATTGGCCGACTGCGGCAGGTGCGGTGAGATCAGGCGGGACTTCGAGCGGTGCCACTTTAATGGCGGCGGCTTTGTAATCCACGCGGTTGCGATCAGACTCAGCAGTGCTGCATCCGGCCAAGGAAACGAGCGCGAGTAGGGAAAGTAAAAAGGGGGTACGAATTTGTGTGTTCATGTTTAATTGTTTAGGTGGTTGGTTAATGATTTCGATTGTTACATTGCCACTTTTAATACTTAACTAAATATTTTTATTTGTTCCCTCATCCCAACCCTTCTCCCGGAGGGAGAAGGGCTTGTCTTCCCTCTCCCATTGGGGGAGGGAGAGCGTAGCGAGGGTGAGGGGATGACCTTTGCAAGGGAGGTGTAATCGAGAGTCATACTGTTGAAGTTGAATATCGATTAGTTAATTATCCCAGCGGCACGCATGGCTTTTTCCACTTCAATTTGTTGGTTGGAAGGCAGCGGCGTTAGGGGTAGACGTAAAATATTTTTGACCAGATTCATGCGCGACACCGCCCATTTTACGGGGATAGGGTTGGCGGAAATAAATAATTGGCGATGCAAACCAAGCAATTGAAAATTAATTTTGCGCGCCTTTTCAACCTCGCCCTTGAGCGCGGCAGCACACATTTCATGCATTAATTTTGGTGCGACGTTGGCTGTGACAGAAATTGCCCCATGCGCGCCGAGCAGCATTAACGCCAGTGTGCTGGCATCATCGCCGCTGTAGATGGCAAAGTCCGCAGGGGCACGTTGCAATAAATCGCTACCGCGTTCGATGTTACCCGTGGCATCCTTAATGCCGACGATGTTGGGAATTTGCGCCAGGCGCAGCGCGGTATCGTTGTGCAAATCGGCGCAGGTGCGACCCGGCACGTTGTACAAAATGTGCGGCATGTCGACCGCTTCAGCAATGGCTTTGAAGTGCAGATACAGGCCATCTTGCGTGGGCTTGTTGTAGTACGGCACAACCGTCAGTGAAGCCGTAGCACCCGCCTTCTTGGAAAAATCCGCCAGCTCGATGGCTTCTTTGGTGGAATTTGCGCCCGTGCCGGCGATGATAGGTATGCGTTTGGCGGCGTGTTCTACCGCTATCTGAATCAGCATTTCATGCTCTGCCACATCCACCGTGGGCGATTCACCCGTGGTGCCGACCACGACGATGCCATCCGTTTTTTGCGTGATGTGAAAATCAATCAGTGCGCGGAACGCAGCTAAATCTAAACTGCCGTCTTCGTGCATGGGGGTGACGACTGCGACGATGCTGCCTGTAATCATAATTTTTTCCCAACGTATTTTTCGTGCCTTGAAGAGGTCGCATTCTACCGGAATTGTGCAGCCCGCTAAACTCCGAAACGGGAATTATTGCGATAAAACGAGCGTATACACGCCTGGCGATTCTTGCGGGCCAAGATGCCCTAACAATCCGGCGAGCATGGCGCGATGCTGTTCTGCCGCCTGTGCGGTGCCGCGAAATTGCAAGCCTTTGGCGTGCGACCAACTGCCTTGCCCGTTCAAAATCAGTGCGCCAGATGTGGTTGCCAGCGTGATGTTCAAACGCTCTGCTGTGCCATTATCGGGCGCGCCGTTTAGCGTCACGTTATAAAAGCCTAGAGGATTCACCGGGCTAAGTGCCGCGCCTGCATCAAACCAATCAGCTTGCGCTGTGCCGATAATATTTTGTGGGGTGAGTTGCAGGTGTTTGCTGGTGAGTTGAATTTTTCCTTGTAGTTGCGCGGGACGCAGCATGGGAGAAATTTCGCCGAGCACAGCGGCGGGCATGGTCAAATTAAGATCATGCAACTCAAGTTGGCTGGGTGACAGCACCGCGCGCATGGCGGAGGTTTGTGGTAAATCATCGCGCCATAAAGAAAGGCTTAATTTGCCAGTGAACAGCGACCAAGGATGAATGCTCCAATGCATTTTTTGCAGAGGCAGCAGCGCGTTATTTTTTTGTAATAACACAGGGGTGGCCGAGCCTTGCCAGAGCGTGCCACTGACGTTGGTTAACAGTAAACGGCCTTGCGATGCTTGCGTCGCCCAGCCGCTGAGTAGGGTGGCGGGGGCGGTGATGATGAGTGTGGTGAGTACAACAAAAGTGCAGAGGAGTAATGTTGTTTTGCTAAATAATTTCACTGGGGTTAAGTTCACTGGGGCTAATTTCACTGGCTGCCCCCATTGGTCAGCGTCGCGCTAATTTTTACCATGCCCGCTTGTGGTAGTGCTGCAATGCTGGTGGAGTCGGCGCGCACATGTTGCGCTTGTTGCAGCTCGTGTAAAAAACGCAGCCATTGTTCAAACGAAACCGCGCTCAGAGAAACGCGCACCGCGTTGGGTTCTTGCGCGTCCAGCGTTGAAATGGCATCGCGAATTTGATGACGTATGGCGACTGCTTCGATGGTTGATTTTAGTGAGTGAGCATCCAGCACTGCCGGTTTGGGATGATGGCGCAAGGCCGCCACTTCAGCCACCTGCGCTTGTAACTGCAAGGCTTGAGCGCGCATAACAGGCACGCTGTGGTTTAATTTTTCGACCGCTGTATGCGCGGGTTGCCACAGTAATGTGTAGGCCAAGAGTGGCGACAACACAGCGGCAATCACAGTTAACACCTGGCGTTCTTGCACAGTGCGGCTGTGCCAATGTTGCTTGACGAATGCCTGCCAAGAATCTTTTAGCGAGGTGCTCATGGCTTGTTTCCTGAATTGATTGGGCTGGAATTTTTCTCACTGGTAATTTTTTCACTCGCCAGTACACCGCCAGCCATCAAACTAAGGCGCGCTTGCGTGCCATCGCCTGCATTTTTTATTTCACCCATACGCACATTCAGCCCAGATTGTTGCAATGCTTGTTGCAGTTGTTTGATGTCTGCACTGCTCGTTAATTTAACATCCACATCCAGCCGCCCCGCCTCGTAGTGCAAGGTTCGCACGCTGCCTGCGGGCAGTGCATTTAAGCGGCGCGCCGCCACATTTAACAGCGACAGAAAATCGCCATCATCTGGCAAACCTGCCGCGTGGCGCAGCTCGGCCAAGTTGCGCTGCATTTGCAACGGCGCGTTGACCAACGTGCTGCCCTCACTAAATGCACTGCGAAAACTGCGCTGCATGTCTTGCGTGAGAGTGGTGCGCGCTTGTGTGAGCATTGCCCATTCGATGTGCGCGCCCAGCGTTTCGATCACAAATAACACCAGTAAAATAAGTGCGACTGGGCGTACATTCGGCCACCATTCTTTGATGCGTATGCTGGGTGCTAAGTCGCCCCACAGCATGTTCAGGGCTTGAGCTGGGATGGCCGCACGTCGCCAATCCCAAGTTGCGCCTAACTCCAACTGTACGGGTAGATTTTGCCAAGCAGGTAGTTTTTGTTCGATTGTAGAGAGCGGGTGCACGATAATTTTTTGCGGCAAAGGCGTGCTGCGTAAAGCAAGCTGTAAAGCGGTGGGCGCGGCCGTGTCCCCATCATTTTTATTACCATCTAGCACCATGCCGCTGGCGATGCCGGTGCGTACAAATCCGCTGCGGCCATCCCATATCAACGTCCAACTCCCTGCTTCCAACGGGGGCAAAAATGTTTCTGGAATCACGCGGCGCATATTTAATTTCGCGCTGCGGCACGCTTCGATAATGCGCGATAGCCAAGCTTTGTCGACCACTGCCAGCATGGTGCGGCCATCTTGCATCGTTACGCTGGGCACGACGTGATTATTTTCAGGCTCCGACCAAGTATGTTCTTCTGCGATAAAAGGCAAGGCTGCTTGCCAGCGACGTTTAGAGCCGGGTGGCAGCGTGCTGCTAAAACTCAACACGCGATCTGGTGCGAGTATGCCGATGCACTCGTGGCCTTTTGGCAGGGCGGCGAGCGGGTCGCTGCCCGATTGCAGCAGCGCGCCGGATTCGTCACACAATGCCCATTCGCAGGGCGAGGTGCTGTCGCGCCAGTGGCTGGTGAAATAGATGCGTAGAGAATTCATAATTTAACTATTAGGGGTCTCTAAAAATTCAAATTCTTAAGCCAGACAAGGCGCGAGCAAAAAATTACGACGACGCATATGTTTGATATGTTAGGAGTCATTTTTTGCGAGCATCACAGTATGGCGACAGAAGTTGGATTTTTATTGTACATTTTGCCAAACAACTCTTGGCCAGCCGTTACCCGTGCGATGCAGTAATGCGTGCGTCATCATTTGTGCGCGGCCAATGCTGGCGCGCCCAGTTACCCAAAAAAAATTACTTTCAACGGTGATATCTTTATCCACCACCGATGCGCCGCTGGATAATAAACGCTCGCGGAAATCGGCCACGCTCTCAAAAGGCTTGCCAGTGCGTTGTTGTACGACGATGCGTGCGTTGGTCAAGTTCATGTTTTTAAGTACCGCCGCTAACACTTCGGGTGGCGCAAAGTTGACATTAATCGGTGTGAGGGACTGCGGTAACACCGTCACAAAATCTTGCAAAGTGGCAATCGTTTTTTTATCAAATCCTTTTATCAAAGCCAGTTCGCCGATTTCAGTGAGCTTAGTTTTTGAGGCGCGGTAGGGCTGCGCCAAGCCCAGATAATACACATTCTCGGTCTCGCTTTGTTGCTGCGTAAAATCTGCCACCGCCGTGGCGAGGCTTTCCGGCAGACCCAAAATGCCCAGCAGACGTTGAAATTTATCAATCTCGGCTTGGTTGCGGACAGCCCCGCTGACCAGATTATTCAGATTAAATAAACCTTGCCGATCTTTAATAATGCCGACCACCTCGCCGCCCTCCACGGGCAACGCGGGCAGTTGCATCGCCCATAACTCTTTGTCGTGGTCGATCTTGTTTCCTCGCGCATCTTCGCTCAGCACCGCGCGCGACCAATCAATACCCGCAATACCCAGCCGCCGCACTTGCGCGTGATCAAACTGGCTCTCCACTTGACGTTGCCACAGGCTTTGTTGCTCGGTCATAAAAGCTGCCAGCGATGTTGCCAGCGCGACGATCAACAGCACCATGATGATGGCCGCACCTCTTTGTTGAATTTGCTTCATTGCAGCGCGAACACGCGGGTAATTTTTTCGCCGCTGACCAAGGTGAGTTGAACTTCCAGTGCGGCGGGAATTTTGTCCACCGTACTGGTTGCGGGTAGCCATTGCTCGTGCCAAATTCGGTTGTCATCTAAATGCCGCAGGTGAAAATCTTGCACGCCTTCCAGCAGAGGATAAATGATGGGCAGGGTGTTGGGGGCTTGGTCTGGAAACGGCCAGCGAAATAATGAAATTGTATTATTTTGCAGACGATAGCCTATGCGTTGCGGGGCGGCCAGCGCGGCATCGGCCATGCTGGAACGGGTAAAAGTCAGGTGCGCTTCGTGCTCTAAAGCCACGGTGCGACCCAACCATTCCGCTTGGGTAAATCCATCTGACCCGCGCACGGGGCGGCTCACCACTTGCGCCACATCTTGCTCCAGCCGTGAAAAAAAATAAGATAAATGTTGCCACTTGCGCGTTTCTTCAGCTACGCGATCACGCGTGTGTAGCACCGTGTTCAGCCCGCTGTAACCCGCGATGGCAATGAGTACCAGTACGACTAGCGCGACCAGTAATTCGATTAAAGTAAACCCTTTGCCGTTCGTCCTGAGCTTGTCGAAGGACTTATCCCGTGCTTCTCTGGTGAATTTAGCAATCATTTTTGAAGGTAATGTTTCATTGTTATCGACGCTTCTGCGCCACTAAAAATCCCGTCAATTTGCGTAGCACATGCTCTGGGTTTTCTGCGGTAAACACGCTCACTTCTATGCGGCGAAAAGCTGGGTTGGGCGTGACGGTAATTTCCTCGCGCCACTGCAGCACAATGCCCGCTTGCGTGTCCTCACCTTTTTGCGTGCCCACGGCCAGCCAATCGCCCTGTGCGGTGTGCAGTGCCAGACGATTTTGCGCGACCCAATCGGCCAGCAAACGAATGCGTAAATCTTCGGTGTGGCGGGTCTCAGCCCCCGCCACGCGCAACACGGCAGATAGGGCAATCGCGAGAATCGCCAGCGCGACTAAACTCTCTAGCAAAGTAAAGCCGCGTTGCAACAGGCCGCGCTTATTTTTAAGCCGAGGCGGGTAAAATTTTGCGGGATTATTTGTGTGTGACATAAATATTATGGAAATGCTGATTAAATCGGCGAGCGGGATGAAGTGCAAGGCGCACGGCACACAGGAACCGGAGTGTATGCGGGATACATGAGGATTCCGAGTACCGTGCAACGTAGCAATTCGCCCGCGTAGTCATTTAATCAGCGTTTCCTTACGGAGAGTCGCTCATCTGCACCGACACCGTCCCCGTACTATGCCCGACTACATTGGCTCTGGCGTGTCCGCTGGCGAGTTGAATCTGAAACGGCAGGGTAAATGCGTGCGCGCTCAGCACCAAATATTCGCCCGCTGGGAGCGGCTGCTCTTCCACGCGAACTTCGGCCACACGCACTCCATCAGTCAACGTGCGGGCGCGAAAAACGCGGTCATCTTCAATGCGTATCCATTCGGAATATTCGTTTTTTTGCCAGAAGCGATAGCCGTTTTTTACATCCGTATTATTACCATCGGCGTTATTATTTCCTACCGTCCATGCCAGCGAACGCCCATTCGCTCGCGCTTCCAGCCCAGCATTTTCTAGCAATAGTGCCAGCCGCTGTGCTTCTTCACGCAGGATGGCGCGCTCGTCCGGCAATAGTTGCACCACCACCATGCTCAAGGCAATGCCCATTACCACCAGCACCACCAGCAGCTCAATCAGCGTAAATCCATTTTTTTTATTGCGAGTCAGGTTATTGTGAGTCAGGATAGGGAAGGGCATGTTGGTTTTCCCGAATAATTAAACTTGAGTGGTTTTATTTTAATTCTAATTTATTAAGACCTTAATTTTGCTCCCGCCTTCGGCCCCCTCGCTACGCTCTCCCCACCCTTCTCCCGGAGGGAGAAGGGCTTTGCATCCCTCTCCCTCCGGGAGAGGGACAGAGGGTGAGGGAGCAAGATTGATAGCTCAATAAATTAGAATTGGAATAAGTTGGATTTTGTGAGATGCCCGCTAGAGTTCCCACGAACCAATATCCGCATCATTCCCCTCACCGCCCGGCGCACCATCCGCGCCCAAACTCATCACATCAATTTCGCCATGCAGCCCCGGTTGCAGATATTGGTACGGCTGCCCCCACGGGTCATTCGGCAAGCGTTCTAGATAACCATTCCCCTTCCAATTGGATGGAGCGGGGGCAATGCTAGGCCGCTGCACCAATGCCTGCAAACCCTGCTCGGTAGTGGGATAGCGCAGATTATCCAAGCGATACATTTTAAGAGCCTGCGTGATAGAAGCGATGCCTTGTTTGGCCGCCACAATGCGCGCTTCATCTGGTCGCCCCATTATTTTGGGCACGATATACGCGGCTAACACACCGAGAATGACCACGACGATCATGACTTCGATGAGGGTAAAGCCTTTATGCATCTTTGAGTTCATTGGCAAGGACTTGCTGGCGGGATAGATGGCAGGCATGGCTATATTAAGGATTCCGGTTCATTAAAAAACGTCGTAGAAAAAATCTGTCCCCATGGCAGTAAAAGTTACAGCGAATGAGGACGGTATTCCTGCTGCCAATTCACGTGTGATGCTATGAACGGGTGCATATTCAGATTAGCTGATAGATAGACCGTTATCAAGTCTAAAGTTTATTTTTGTCCTGTCGATATGACGTTTGTAACAGGGTCAGATGGTTAATCTTATAGGATTGGGAGGAATGATGAATATCGCATTTTCTAGCAAATTTCGATTGCTGGCCATCGGGCTGGCGGCTTTAGGGTTGGTGGGGTGTGGTGGCGGGGGTGCGGCAGCGGAAAGCGGCACGGTGACAGGCGTTACGATACCCGCCAAGGTATCCGTGGTTAATGCTAATTAGGCTAACTATTCAGTAAGGAATATATATCATGAACAAAAATTTCTTCAAACGTAAGCTGTTCCTGCTTGCGATTTTAAACGTGTATGCGTCCGCCGCGTTTGCTGTTCCTCCCGCAACATCACCGTATATTACCGATGCCATAAATAGCCATGTGCAGGATCAAACTTCACAGGTTTTGGGGCAGGTCAATATGATTTTGTGCATCGTGGGGGCGATGGGTCCTGGCGAGATGGTCAATGAGGGTAATTACATCGCGCTGGTGGATCAAAATACCTGTGGTGATGGGGGTGGCTCTGGTGGTCAGAGCAATAATACGGGCCCAGCATACTTGCCGATCACGGTGAATTCAGCACGTGCAAGCAATGCCGACCCGATGTCGGTTAAAGCATGGTTGGATGTGGGTAACAGCATTACTGTGTTTGCCACCGCCAGCCAAGCACCCAGTGCCGCGTTGCCATATGGTATTTTCCGTATGGATTATTGTGGTAACCAAGGCTCTGCAACAGATTGTTTATCAGACAGGGGTTATATCAACGCGACCTCATCGGGGCTAGCCTATTATTCCGATGGTGCTGAGGGGGGCAGTACCTATTCCACCGCGCTGAAATTAGATGCCATTAGTTCTACGGCAGGCAGCGGGGTTATTCGTGAAACGAATACTTGGTCTGGTTCACCTGTTACGACCACCTTTGCTTTTGCCTATGATGCCAATTACTTCATCCGAGATGATGGCATCACCTCACAGTGTTTTGATCGGTCTGCCGCCAACGCGGATGAATCTGTCTGGCGTTATGGTCTCTATAACGAAACCACGGGTGAGAGAATTACCCGCAATTCAGGTTTCCCCATTGAATACGCGACAGGTGGCACGACTTACAACGGCTACGTCGGCTATTACGGCTTATGGATGCAGGGGGTTACGGTGCCGTCTGGCGCAACCGTGAACAAAGTAACGTATACCCAGTCTGGCGCGACTAAAACACCGTACACCTTACTCAAAACAGGTGGCAAGTTGATGAAATACACCACGGTTGCCAAAACGCTGGCGGATTTGAACAAGGTGAAATTTTGGTATTACGCACAGCAAAATGTAGGTTCAGTAATGACAGCAGGCTCGCAGTATGAAATATATTGGGATAACACGGCTACACAATTCAAGGTGTCGGGCAAGCAGAACAGCAGCACAAATAATATGGAACCCATTGCCCTAACGCCCATTGAAAACGCAGATATGATCGCGGCCACACCATGGGGCTTAAATGGTTGGTCACAAATGTTGGGCGGGCAGTTTGGTATCAAGGGCAGTGACTTTGCTTCGCTGAGTAGCAGCACGCCTGTGCTTACTCAAATACAAGACATTGTTTACCCTTCTCAATATGCAATCATCGGCAACTTGAGTTGCATCAATGACTGCCCAACAGCAGATTTGATCAACGGCACAGGCAGTGCCTACGCCAATCAGGGCTGGTCACCCGTAGCATCGGCTAATTTTGTGAGCTATACGCTAAATGGTACAACAGGTAACCTTACTGATCCCGCTACTGCTGCTGTATTGAGTACCGCCACTACAGGTGTAAATGCCAATGGTGTGCGCACGGGCAGAATGGTTACGGATGCAGACAAAACCACGCTCATCAGCAGAAAAAATATAGCTTGTAGTAATTGCGATTCCTTTAACCAAGGGGATGTCGATTTGCTGGATGTGGGCTCCAGCTACTACGTTTGGGAAACAGGCAGCCAAGCATGGAATCAATTGGCCATTTTGATGGATGGTGCTACGCCCGTGGCGTTTGAGGCTCCATTGCAATTGAGTTTTGTTGTGCCGACCGGAGCAAAATACGGCAGCTATCAAGGCGCGACCATTTCTGTGCAATATGGTGGATTTGGCGACTTGTGGGGCATCCCCAACGAGTGTATCGACATTGCCACGAATGCAGTTTGCAGCTTTACAGGTGCGGTCACACCACAAAACCAACAACGCTGGACTTCCTTATTCGCTATCCCATTTGATGCTATTACCGGGTATGTGACAGCGAGCGTCGCTCAGAGTGGGGTGGCAGAAGGCACGCGTTATCTGGTGAAGCCGCTGGATATGGAAATACGGTTGGCTAATATCACGAATGATCCAAATAATAATGCCTGCACCAATGCCAGCCTTAGCGCACCTGCGGTAAACGTTGGGGCATTACCTGCCGCGAATGGCTTTCAAGATCCTCAGCCACGGTCTGGTGTACGTCCCGTGTTTGCTACTCCCCCTGCGCCGCATGTCATACAGGGAATCCGGCAGTATTAAACGGGAACAGATTGCGTGTTAAAGAAAGCAAGGGGCGGCGTAATCTGCCCCTTGCTTATTTGTGAAGAATGAAACAGGTTAAATGCTGAGGTAACACATGAATCCTTGGTGCAACAAAACACTACGCCATAGTCTGATTATTTCGCTATGTCTGCATGCTTTGTTTTTGAGCTTGGCTAGTCATTTCCTTAGTCGCAATTTAGTCAGCAAGGTCGGGCTTGGGGATTCATCTGCGTATGTGATGGGTTCACGTCCTGCCATCATCAATGTTAGTTTTGCTGCGCCAGCGGTACGCTCGCAAAAGACATTGCCCAGTGTGATGAGCGCACGCTCTGTATCCAAACAAGCTATTCAATTGCGCACGCAACCAGAACAATTATCCAGAAATTTGAAGCTGGTTAAGGATCCACCTATTCAACACCCAGCAGTTGAGTCAGCGACTCAGATTGCATCCATCCCATCTACGGCCATTTTGACGGACGGCAACGTGTTGCCACAACCGCAACGTACACATTTTTTGCGCGCATCGGCTGCTGGGCAGCGCGCATTTTCACTCGATCAGCAAATGTATTACCAGCAAATGATGGCGATGCGATCCAAGCAA
>Ga0209824_10000691_pt1 | contig 20444 bp, 18 predicted proteins | sample VDWuncwatermetaG_FD_184124 | JGI IMG/M metagenome (GOLD analysis project Ga0209824, IMG submission 184124) | Wastewater microbial communities from Netherlands to study Microbial Dark Matter (Phase II) - VDW unchlorinated drinking water (SPAdes)... ... | reverse complement strand
AAGATTTATTTATCGAAATTCTGAAACAGGACCACTGAGCGATGCATCAGATCGAGCTGCGCAACATCACGCTTGAATACGCATCTGCCGAGAACCCCGTGACGGCGCTTCAAGATGTCAGCTTTAACGTCGATGCCTCGGAATTCTTGTGCGTGGTCGGCCAGAGCGGCTGCGGCAAGACTACGATGCTCAACATCGTCGCCGGCTTCCTGAAGCCGACCAACGGAGAAATTCTGATCGCCGGCAAGACGGTGAGCGGCAAGGGGCTGGACCGTGGGATCGTCTTTCAGGACTTCGCCCAGCTCTTTCCCTGGAGAACGGCTCAGCGAAACGTGGAGTTCGGCCTGGAGATGAAGGGGATCTCGAAGGAGGAGAGGGCGGAGATTGCGCTTCGTTTCCTCCGGCTGGTGAATCTCGAGAAGTTCGCCCGATCCTATCCGCACGAGCTCTCCGGCGGGATGCAGCAGCGCGTTGCCATCGCCCGCGCCCTTGCATATAATCCGGCGGTCCTTCTGATGGACGAACCCTTTGCGGCGCTGGACGCCCTCACCCGTGAGGAGATGCAGCGCTTCCTGGTGGACGTCTGGAGAGAAACCAAGAAGACCGTGATCTACGTGACTCACAACGTGGCCGAGGCCGTATACCTGGCGGATCGCGTCATCGTCTTTTCGCCGCACCCCGGGACAGTAAAGGCGCAGGTCAAGATCGCGCTGCCGAGGCCTCGGGACACCTTGAGCGTCGAGTTCCTGGGGTATCAGAAAGAAATCGTTCACCACATCGTTGAACGCAAGTGATTTTCGATTTTGGATTGCCGATTTTAGATTGGAGAAAACCAGATGGCTAATACATTTAGGAATCGATTTTTTGTGTCTCACTCCGATAATCGAAAATCTAAAATCCAAAATCTAAAATGGGCGGGGTTTCTTGCAGCCTTCATCTCGCTCGTGGGGTGTGCGGGAATGGCCGAAGCGCAGCAGGCGAAGAAAGTCCCACGGGTAGGTATTTTAGCCGCTCAATCGCCTTCGGCTTTTTCTACCCAGAACGAGGCACTCCGGAAAAGTCTGGCCGGACTCGGCTACACTGAAGGGAAAAACATCGCGCTTGAGTACCGCTACGCTGAGGGGCAGCTCGAACGGCTACCCGATCTTGCGGCGGAGCTAGTCCGTCTCAAGGTTGATGTTATCGTAGCAGGGGGTCTACCTGCAGCCCGTGCCGCCAAGCAGGCAACCACGACGATCCCCATTGTCATGCAGGGCGGCGATCCTGTCGCAACTGGGCTTGTTGCCAGCCTGGCCCGCCCGGGCGGGAATGTCACGGGGCTATCGGACGCTACCGTGGGTGTAAGCACGAAACGACTGGAGTTGCTCAAGGAGGTCGTTCCCAAAGTCTCCCGCGTCGCTATGCTATGGAATCCGGCCAATCCTACAAACCCAATCCAAGTGAAGGATACCCAGGATGTTGCCCCAGCACTGGGCATGACAGTGTATTCGGTTGAAGTGAAAGGGGTTGACGACTTCGATCGCGCCTTTGCCGCTATAAAAAGCGATCGTGCCGGTGCGCTGCTCGTGCCAGGGGATCCGATGTTCGCTACTCATCGACAGCGGATCCTGGACTTTGCGGTGAAGAGCCGGCTGCCATCGATGGGCGCCACGCCAGCTCATGCAGAGGATGGGGGCCTCATGGCTTATGGGACCAACTTCGCCGACCTATACCGGCGTATCGCAATCTACGTAGATAAAATCTTGAAAGGTGCTAAGGCGGCAGACCTACCGATAGAGCAACCGATGAAGCTCGAGCTGATAATTAACCTCAAGGCCGCTAAGCAGATCGGGCTCACGATTCCGCCCAACGTGCTGGCGCGGGCGGACAAGGTCATTAAATGATTTTCGATTGCCGATTTTCGATTTTAGATTAAGGAGACAAAAACGTGGATAAAAGACTTCGGACGGAGTTTCGCTCCGCCTTCAATCGGAAATCTAAAATCCAAAATCTAAAATGGGCGGGGGTTTTTGCAGCTCTCGTCTTGCTCGTGGGGTGTGTGGGAATGGCCGAGGCGCAGCAGCCGGCGAAAGTCCCTCGGATAGGACTTCTATCGTCATTTTCTCCTTCCGATGCCGCGCTCTGGCACCAGGCATTCCTCCAGGGTCTACGCGATCTCGGATGGATTGAGGGAAAGAACATCAGCATCGAGTACCGCTATGCGGAGGGTAGAGGCGATCGGCTCCCTGACTTGGCAGCCGATCTCGTCCGTCTCAAGGTTGACGTCATCGTCGCTGCCACTACTACCGCTACTCTGCCTGCCAAAAACGCTACCAGGGCAATCCCTATCGTTATGGCGTCTTCAGGTGACCCTGTTGCAAGCGGGCTTGTCGAAAGCCTGGCGCGGCCCGGCGGCAACATCACGGGGTTGTCCCAAATGGCTCCGGACCTGGCTGGAAAACGACTGGAGCTGCTCAAGGAAATCGTTCCCAAGCTCTCCCGCGTGGCTGTGCTCTGGTATCCACAGGGCTCGACCTCGACACTCAGTTGGAAAGAACTACAACTCCCGGCACGGGAGCTGGGAGTCCAGCTTCATTCGCTGGAGGTACGGAGTTCCAAGGATTTCGCCAAAGCGTTCGAAGAGGCGACCAAGGCGCACGCTGGCGCCCTTGCCATCATGCCAGACCCGTTGTTCGCTGGGAATCTAAAACGGATCGCGGACCTTGCGGCAAAGAGCCGCCTGCCCTCGATATTTCACCTAAGGGAATTCGTGGACTCTGGCGGTCTTATGACATATGGGCCAGACCGGTCCGACATGTATCGGCGCGCCGCCACTTACGTTGACAAAATCCTTAAAGGCGCCAAGCCCGCAGACCTTCCCGTGGAGCAGCCGATAAAATTCGAGTTGATCATCAACTTAAAGACCGCCAAGCAGATCGGACTCACGATTCCGCCGAACGTGCTGGCAAGAGCGGACAAAGTAATCAGATAGTCGTGAGGCGTGAGCAGGAGAAAACTATGAACAAAAGATTGCTGATTCCATTTTCGAATTCTTGCTCCGACAATCGGAAATCCAAAATCCAAAATCGAAAATTGTACGGCCTTGCTCTATCCGCTCTGCTCTTGGCGCTTAGCTTTCCAGTTGAGGCGCAGCAGCCAACGAAAGTCCCGCGGATAGGATACCTAACTACTGTCTCCCCTTCCACTATCGCGGGCCGCATCGAGGCATTCCGCCAAGGGCTGCGCGAGCTTGGGTACGTGGAGGGAAAAACTATTGGCATTGAGTGGCGATTTGCGGGGGGTAAGGCTGACCGGCTACCTGGCCTTGCAGCCGAACTGGTCCGTCTCAAGGTAGACGTCATCGTCACGACTGGTCCGGCACCAACCCGTGCCGCCAAGGAAGCAACTGTCACGATTCCCATTGTGATGGAGCAGGATAGCGATCCTGTTGGCAACGGGTTCGTCGCCAGTCTGGCGCGACCTGGCGGGAACATCACTGGATTGGCAACCCTTGCCCCGGAGCTAAGCGGCAAACGACTGGAGCTTCTAAAGGAGATCGTTCCCAAGCTTTCCCGCGTGGCCGTCTTCGGGACTTCAACCAACCCGGGCAGCGCGCAATCGTTAAGAGAGACGGAACTCGCCGCACGAGCGTTGGGGGTGCAGCTTCAATACCTAGACGTTCTAAGTCCCAAGGATATTGAGACCGCATTCCGAGCCGCGAGCAAGGGGCGGGCTGACGCAGTCCTCGTGCTGCAAAGCCCCGTCTTCGTTAATGAGCGAACACAACTTGCAGACCTCGCGGTAAAGGGCCGGCTGCCGGCGATATACGACAGGCGAGAATTTGTGGATGATGGTGGCCTTATGTGCTACGGGACAAATTTCGCCGACTTGTCCCGCCGCGCCGCGACTTACGTGGACAAGATTTTGAAAGGCGCCAAGCCAGCCGACTTACCGGTGGAGCAGCCGATAAAGTTTGAGCTGGTCATCAATCTAAAGACGGCCAAGCAGATCGGCCTCACGATTCCACAGTCCGTGCTGTACCGGGCGGACAAAGTGATCAAATAATTTTGGATTGCCGATTTTGGATTTTGGATTGAGGAGAAAACACATGTATAAAACATTCTGGACTCGATCTTTGGGGTCTCACTCCGACAATCGAAAATCTAAAATCCAAAATCTAAAATAGGTGCGGCCTGCATCACCAGCGGAGGAACAAGTGAAGATACACAACCTAAAGCACATCGGACATCTCGATCTCCCGGGAGGCGGTCAGGTCTCGGTCAAAGAGGGGATCGCCTACGTGGGCCACATGGCGCCGCCCATCGGGACATCCATCGTAGATGTCTCCAATCCAAAGGCGCCCAGGATCCTGGCCCAACTCGAGGTGCCGTCTAACACTCACTCACACAAGGCTCGGGTGACGGATCATCTTCTGGTCGTGAACTACGAGCGCTACAAGACTACCCCGGAGCCGATGCGGCCGGGAATTAGGATCCTGGACGTCTCGTCGCCGTCCAAACCGAAGGAGGTCGCCTTCGTCGAGACCGGCGGGATCGGGGTGCATCGGTTCGACCTGGATTCACACTACGCCTACATCTCGACCGAACTGGAAGGTTATATCGGCGCCATCACCGTCGTTTACGACCTGGCCGATCCGACCCGGGTGAAGGAGGTCGGGCGATGGTGGCAGCCAGGTCAGTGGACGGCAGGGGGCGAGAAGCCGGACTGGAAGGGAGACCGCCACCGGACGCACCATCCACTGCGATGGGAGAATCGTCTCTACATTAGCTGCTGGTTCGGCGGCTTCGCCATCGTGGACGCGACGGACTTGGCGCGGCTCCAGACCATCTCCACCTTCGATTGGAGCCCGCCGTATCTGGCCCCGACACATACGGCTCTGCGCATCCCGTTCAAGATCCGGGGCCGGGACTTCCTGGTGGTCACCGACGAGCACACCACCGACGATCGCTACACTGACCCGTCGCCGTTCCTGTGGCTCGTGGACATCACCGACGAGCGGAACCCGATTCCCGTATCCAATTATATTGTGTCTGAGACCGCAGTCGAAAATCGGGCGGGTCGATTCGGCTGCCACCAGCCGCAGGAGCAGGTGCACGACACCATTCTTGCAGTCACTTGGTTCAGCGGCGGCTTGCGGCTCGTGGACATTGCGGATCCTTATCGCCCTCAGGAGGTCGGATACTTTATCCCGGATCCGGCCGCGGGCTTTCGCTCCGCCCAGAGCAACGACGTCTTCTACGACGGCAATGGCCTGCTCTACGTCGTCGATCGCCACAACGGCCTGGATATCCTGGAGCGTAAGAAGTGAGCAAATAATTTAGATTTTCGATTGCCGATTTTAGATTAGGGTCAAACAGATAGAGATAGTGACAGAGAAACCTTTGGATTGGGAAAAAACCCGTAAGTGAAGCACTTCGGACTGGGAAAAATGAGGAGTTGTTCTCCAATCGGAAATCTAAAATCCAAAATCTAAAATAGGTGCACAGAGGAGGGTAAGTAAATGGAACAAAGAGCATTGACACGGCGTGAGTTCTTGATTCTTTCCGGCAGCGGCCTGGTGGCAGCGGGCGTGCTGGGGCCCCAAACAGTCCTGGCCCAGGCAACAACCATCCGCCAAGGGTACCAGACCAATATCTGGGGGATGCCGACCTACTATCTTCTCCGCTCTGGGCATCTGGAGAAGCGCGGGCTCAAGTTCGATGAGTTCGCCGTCCCCTCGGGGAATCTAACCATGCAGCAGATGGTGGCACGCCAGGTGGACCTCGGGACCTACGCCGGCCAGTCCTTCGTGACTGGCCACGATAAGGGTGGTCTCGTGGCGATCGCCCAGATCGAAAAGGTGGGGAAGACTTCTCGCGTGATGGCGCGGAAGGAGCTGAAGATCACAAAGGTCGAACAGCTCAAAGGGTTGAAGATCGGCAACCAGGTAGGCTCGTCGATAGGCAACACGTTCGTAGACATCATCGCGCCGCGGGCTGGGCTCAAGAAGAAAGACTACCGGGAGGTCAAGATGGACGTGAACGAGATGGTGGCCGCCGCGGCGGCAAAGGCCATCGACGCGTTCGTCAGCGTAGATCCCTACTGCACCATCGCCGAGGCGGAAGGAATCGCCACCACGGTCGTGAGCCTGTACGATTACGATCCGATGCCGGTCTTCATGGCCGCCACTCCGGAGTTCGTCGAGAAAAATCCGCAGGTGGTAGTCGACTACTTGAAGGCGTGGCTCGATGTCGGAAAGGACTTCAAGCAGAATCCCGCGAAAACGGCAGACGTCATCTATACCTTCTTCACATCCAAGGGCTACAGCATGACTCGCGAGACGTTCAGCAAGGCGATGGCGAATGTCGAGATGGACGTCGGCTTTCCCGGCGACGTGCGCCCCTACCTGCAACAGATCGCGGAAGGGCTACTCAAGGAGAAGAAGATCAGCGCCATCCCGGATTGGAACAAGGCGCTCCGGCCTGAGTTCATGGCGAAGGCCCGCGTTTAACCCCGATCCGATAATTTCAGCACCAGCAAATGATGCTCGGAGCACTCCAAAATGACGTCCTCGCCCTCCTCCGGAGGGAGAGGATTGAAGGTGAGGGTGCTGCGCATGAATTTTACCCTCACCCTACCCTCTCCCGCGAACGGGAGAGGGAAATTAATGATGGACAGTCGAAAATTATTTCGGCGCGCGGCTAATATGAAGCGGGAAGGCCCTCGACTCCCAAGTCAGTTGCTAGACGTTGCAGATCCTTAAAGAGGGTGTCGTTGATCGGGACGCCGGCGGCGCTGCGCTCCAGCCACGTGGCGTGGCTCTGCTCGCCCGGGAGTCGGATCCGCTCGACCCCGGGCATCTTCTTCGAGTTTTTGAAATCGCGGATGACTTCATCCACGCTTCGCCTAAACGCTTCAACAGGTGAGAAGCGTTCCACGTTAAGCGCCACAATCACTTGCCCCGTGTTTGTCGGAGTCTTGTCGTTTTTGTTGAAGTCGATCACGTCTCGTCCGAACGCGGCGCCGTTCAGCGTGCCAGCGAGCAAGCCAAAGACAAGAGCAAGGCCATAACCCTTGTAGTCCCCGATTGGGAGGAGGAAACCTTCCTCAGCCCGCTTCGGGTCGGTCAAAGGCCTGCCGAGCGCGTCGATCATCCAGCCTTCAGGCATCGGCTCGCCTCGTTGGGCCTTTGTTTTTACCTTGCCATAGGCAGCTACGGTGGTTGCCATGTCCAGAACAATCGGTGGTTCTTCAAGGGCTGGGATCGCGAAGGCGATCGGGTTCGTGCTGAGCAGGAGGTCGATCCCGCCCCACGGTGGGAGGTGGTTGGCGCTGCCGACCGCCGTGTAGATCCCGATCATGTCTTGCTTGAGCGGCATCATGGCGTAGAGCGCTGCGGGCCCCGCATGGTTGCTCTGTCGCACACCGACCCAGCCAATCCCCGCACGTTTAGCCTTGTCCATCGCGACCTGGGCGGCGAACCGCATCACCAAGTGCCCCATGCCGTTGTCGCCATCGACCAGGGCCATCGCCTCTGTCTCCTGGACCACCCGGATGTTCGGTCTCACGTTCATCCCGCCGGCTCTGATGCGGCGAATGTATTGAGGCAAGCGGAAGATGCCGTGGCCGTCAGCGCCGCGCAGGTCAGCGAGGATCATCAGCTGTGCGACCTGTTCGGCATCCGACGCGGGTAACCCCACGGCCGTGAGCGCGCGCGCGACGAACGCCTCGAGATCGCTTGAGGCCAGTCGACGGTTCGTTGAGAGACTCTGGGCCATCGTTACTGGTTATTAGTTATTCGTTATTCGTTTGGGGATGATGCGGGTGGGCGAATAACGATTACACGAGTCAACGAATAACGTCCCTACTTCCCCTTGGGAGGCACGGGACTCACAAGATCACGGTCGGAAAGATGAGCAACTGTTTCGCCGGTCTCCGTGAAGGTTCGGGTCACCTCGGTGGTCCCGTAGATCCACAGGATCAACAGCGGTGTCGTCCCGACGTTCACGAACCGATGAGGCTTATCGGCCGGAACGAGCGTGGTGTCGTAGGCGTGCAGGCGATGGCGATGGCCGTCGATCTCGGCCTCGGCCTCGCCCTCGAGGATAGTCACCTGCTCATCGCAGTTGTGCGAGTGGAGCGGAACCTTCGCGCCGGCTGGAAAGCGGGTCAACCCTGTCGTCATGTGCTTCGAGCCGATCTCTTTAGTAACGAGGGGGATCGTTTGGATGCCGTTGCCGCGGTCGAACACCGGCAACGAATCGATTCTCAGAATGTGCGCCTCTGCCATGGTAAATATCTCCTCTCAGAAGAGCTCGGACTGTGTGGTGGAGTCTAACAGTGGGTCTAAGGGCCCGTCAAGCATCGCCCTTGGAAGCACTCAAGCAGTCGCACTCGAAAGAGGGAGACGATTTGTGATACGCTGCTGCTGTGATCTATGAGTGGGATGCGGCGAAGGCGAGATGGAACCTTCGTAAGCACAAGGTTCCATTCGAAGAGGCAGCGTCCGTCTTTCTTGACCCGTTAGCACTTACCTTCCCGGATCCGGACCACTCGGATGAGGGGGACCGTGAGATCACTATTGGCTTCTCTTCGAAGAAGCGGGTACTATTCGTCTCGCACTGTGAGCGAGGTGATCGGATCCGCATAATCAGCGCCAGGAAGGCGACTAAGAAGGAGCGATTGCAGTATGAGAAAAGGATCAGCGAAGAAAATCAATGACGAGCTTCGGCCCGAGTACGACCTATCCCAACTGAGGGGGGGAGTGCGCGGCAAGTACTACAAGCGGGCTATCGCAGGAACGAATCTGGTCTTGATCGAGCCCGATCTCGCAAAGGCTTTTCCTGATACTGACTCAGTGAATCGGGCATTGCGTCTCTTAGTTGATGCCGCCGGTTCCGCCACAACGCCATCGCGCCGACACCGACCAACGGCTAACAAGCGTCTTAGACGGACCGGCTAAAAGCAGGGCCGCTTAAGCGAAGAAAAAAGGTCGGGAGTCTTTTCTCAATCAACTCGCGCACTCCTCGAACCGATTGCGGGGAAAAATTGTCGGCATTCACAGGCTTAAATTTTCCTTGCCAAGGTATCGGGATCATATTAAAATCTTTTGGGTTCAAAGAGCTCGCGGCCGTAGTAGACAGACTTCATGTTCAGGCTAACATACGGAGTAATCAACATACTTATTGGTAGCCAGCCAGTAAGGCATTTGTGATATAATGGTTTCGGTGCTGGAATGTCGGAGCTTGATGTACTGAAAGAGAAAATTGCCTATCTCAAGCTATGGCTCAGCATCATGGTCGTAACCGACATTAGCCTGGTCGGCTGGCTGTTAGCCAACTACGCTGTGGCCAACTGGGCCCTGATTGTCGGAGATATGGTTGCAATCTTTGTTATGTCGTTTGGAATTTACGTCTTGCACAAACGCATCGAGAAAGAAATCGAACGCCTGAAGGAGCTTTAGCGATGCATATCGTTGTTGCACTTATTATGGTTGCAGTCGCAGTGCTGTTCGTGTACGCGGCCCTTGACGCAACGAAACACCCAAAGTAATCACGCGGCCGCTTAACCGCGGGAATTCCTTTCCCTTATAGCCACGCCCGCGAGGGCGTTATACCGACAAAACCTGCCCTCTTTGTGGCATTCACAGGCTTAAATTTTCCTTGCCAAGATAGCGGAATCAAAATAAAATCTGCTTTGGAGTCAAAGAGTAGCAGCCGTGCTATACTGACATACGGCTGAGACATACTAACCGGTATACTCAGTAGTTAGCCGAAATAACAGGTAAGAAATGCGTGCACAACTGACATTGTTTGAAGAACCCGCGGTGGCACAACCGGAGCTCACGGCTCCCCGATCGGGCACCTTCGTCGACAACATGGCCTTACCCATTCATCGTTGGTTTCGCTATTCCGCCGGCTTTGCCGCACAATGGGTCGAACAGGTTTTGAAGGAATGGGGAATCGGACATAGTCATATTGTCCTTGATCCTTTTGCCGGATCCGGAACCGTTCCGATTGTATGCGATACGCTCGGAATCGAGAGCATCGGGGTCGAAGCCCATCCCGTTGTCGCCCGCATCTGTAAAACTAAGCTCATGTGGACAACTCCGCCTGAGCGTGTCGCTGAGTTCGCGGCTCAAGTCCTGAAGAATGCGCGAAGCCAGAAACCGAAGACATCAGATTACCCGTCCTTGATTCAAAGAAGTTTCGACGAAAATGTACTTGCCGTCTTAAATGGGCTAAAAGCGTCGTGGTCAGCCTTGCAGGATAAGTCACCGGAATCGGAACTGGTTTGGCTCGCTTTGACAGCTATACTTCGGCCTACGTCAAGAGCGGGGACCGCTCAATGGCAATACATCCTGCCCAACAAGACGAAGAAGAAGATTGTCCAACCACTATTGGCGTTTCAACGGCAGATTGAAGTCCTAAAGTCTGACATCAGGTGGATGCAGTCCCGCGCGCAGCAAACGCGCGCACACATCATCGCAGGAGACGCCAGGACTTTGGCGAACTTTACAACCGAAAAGGTGGATGCCGTTATTACCTCGCCGCCGTATGCGAACAATTACGATTATGCCGACGCACTGCGGTTTGAAATGACATTTTGGGGCGATGTTAGGGGATGGGGTGATATCCATGACGCGGTGAGAAAATACTTGATTGTCTCTTCGTCTCAACACTCATCCCGTGAGCGACTGAAGACTGAGGAGCTTTTGGAAACTGAGGCAGTGAAGCCCATCAGAGACGAATTGAAGCAAGTCGTCCAGAAACTAGCCTTAGTCAGAGAAAGACACGGTGGAAAGAAGCATTATCATACGATGATCGCGGCCTACTGCCGCGACATCGGACTGGTGCTTTACCAACTGCGGCGCGTCTGCAGGTCGGGCGCGCGTATGTGTTGGGTCATAGGCGATTCCGCCCCCTACGGCGTTTATTGTCCCATCGAAAAGTGGATTGCCAAGTTGGCAGTTGCAGCAGGGTTTGAGCGGACTCACTTCGATAAACTCCGGGATCGAAACATAAAGTGGAAGAATCGGAAGCACCGAGTCCCCCTTAAAGAAGGACTCCTGTGGATTGAAGGCTAAACATGGCTGAGTCACTTGCGCACACCTTTGGGCAGATCATTGGCAACGTCCTCGAAGGCGCCGTTGAACCGGCGCTTCGGAAATTCGCTGCTGACCACAGGCTGTACTTGGACAAGAAAGGACCACGGGAGGCTAGAGAAGGGAAAAAAGTCAAATGGACCGATTTGTATGGAAATGCACACGATTTGGACTTTGTTCTTGAACGCGGCGGAACGGACAAAGCCATGGGGTCGCCTGTTGCGTTCATAGAGACGGCTTGGCGCCGCTACACAAAGCACTCACGAAACAAGGCCCAAGAAATCCAGGGGGCAATTCAAGTACTTGCTTTGACACACAAATACAGTTGCTCATTTACCGGCGCCATTCTCGCAGGGGTCTTCACCGACGGAGCCTTGATTCAGCTCAGGTCCCTTGGCTTCCATCTTCTTTTTTTTCCATACCAGTCAATAGTCCAAGCGTTTAAGTCCGTTGGTGTCGACGCAGAGTTCGATGAGGATACGCCGGAAAAAGACTTTCGTAAGAAGATCAGCCGTTGGAATGCGTTGAGCAAGAAGGCGCAACGGAGCATCGCGGATCGTCTCGTAAAGACACACGAGCGAGATATCAAAGCTTTCTTTGATGCGCTTAATAAGTCGGTGACGCGAAGGGTCGAGAAGATTATTGTGATTCCGTTGCACGGGCAGGAATCGGAGTATTCTTCGGTTGGGGACGCCATCGCTTTTCTCTCCGCCTACGAATCAACAGCAGTGCAAGGCAGAGTGTACAAGTACGAAATCCATATCCGCTATAACAATGGCGACAAGATCATGGCTGAGTTTACCGCGAAGGCTGCGGCTGTTGAGTTCCTGATGAAATACAAGTAAGCGAGTTAAATATTCTAATTGCGTTAAGGGATCGGGGATAGACTTTCAAAGTTTCCAGATGACGAACCTCGAATATCAGGCCCGCCACGGTTTAACCGAGTACGCGAGAGCTCGTATTTGTTCGTTGGGCGGTGTCGGTACTGGAAATGTGCTCCGCCTTCATGGTCACGCCTTCATTGTAACCGCCAAACACGTTGCAGACGACTTTTACGAATTGAAGCGCCCTCGGGTTATTTTCCACCGCAATTACAAAATCTCCTCCGAACGATTGGATTATGTATCATGTACCGATGACGATCTGGACATTGCCCTCATCGCTGTGGATGATTTGAAGGCCGAAGTTCTTTCCTACGAGTACAACGATTTAGAGTTCATCCATGATTTCCGGACATACAATTTTGACCGAGTCAATCTCCAAGTTTGCGGATTTCCCAAACAGCTACAGCACAAAACCGAGACTGACCTGTTCTATAGCTGGATGAGCTACACGACGACCCTCTGTTCCCACCCATCTGCAACCGAGGATTTTTTATTTTCTCATTACCCAATGAACAGCCCTGTTCGGGAGTCCAGTATTGGAGCCGACGTCACTCTCCCTGCTGCTCGTGGTCTTAGCGGTGCGTTCGTTCTGAAGGTGCCAACTTACGCCGATCAATCTCCACCTATATGGAGCCCTGTTGCAGCGAAAGTCATCGCTATCCAAATCGAGTGGAACAAGAGGACCTACATCAAATGCTCCAACATCATTCATCTAAGACCCCTGCTGGGTGCCGCGACGGCCAACCATTCGAAGGTGGCCAAGATTGTTGAGTTGTAAATTCTGACCGTCCGAACACGTAAAGTGCCAATTAGAGAACCATCACTACCAACGGTTAAGCGGCTGTTTGCGTTATCCCGGAATTGTTGTTCCTTCCCAGATTGTGGTATGCCGATCATCGAGGATTCTGGGACTGTTACGGGCCTCATCTGCCATATCAAGGCTCGCAACAAGGGCGGTCCTCGTTATGATCCGAAGCGAACAGCAGAGCAGCGTCATGCCTTCGAGAACTTAATTCTGCTGTGTAGCCGCCACAGTAAGATCATTGACTCAGACCCAAGTACCTTTTCAGTCGAACTCTTGCAGAAACTGAAGCACAGGCACGAGAGTGATGGTCTTGCGGAGCTATCTCCGTCAGACGCGCAAAGAGTCGCACGACTCTTAGCTGACTACCGCGAGATCTACATTCATGCTGGCGGCCATGTGATGTTAAATAGTCCTGGTGCCATCCAAGCTACAAATGTTGTGATAAAGAACCAGAAAAGTACCGTCAAGGTTCTTCCTACTGAGGAAGCAATCGGCTCTGACCTATCGAAGCGCAATTACGTCAGCCATCTTATCAAGCGTTATCAAGAATTTGCGCGCCAACAGCCCGGCAGGAAGTTTAGCTTTGCGGCTATCCATACAGCCATTGGAAAACATTTCGGCGCAAAGTGGGAACTCGTTTCACTCCATCGCTTTGAACATCTTGCATCCTTTCTTCAGCAGAAGATCGACGGAACGATGCGTGGGCGCATGAACCGAGGAAAGGGCATTTCGAATTATTCGTCTTACGAGCAGTTCCTCGCTAAGTATCACCATCCACATAACCTCTGACCCCCCTAGCCTTGACAACAAGCCGTCCCTCTCATATTTCTGCTTGGAGACATTCGCGAGAAAGGACAACCAATGGCGGCACAGCAGCAGTTCATCGTCGGTGTGGACACCGGAGGGACCTTTACCGACGTGGTGGTCATGAGCGGGGCGGGCGAGATCTGGACGGCGAAGGCGCCGACCACGCCGGACGATTTCTCAAGGGGCGTCATGGACGCCTTGGAAGAGGCCGCAAAGGTCGTGGGCATCGAGCGCGGGCTGCTGCTCGGCCGCACCGCGCTCTTCAAACACGGCAGCACGGTGGCCACCAATGCGCTGATCACGCGGAGCGGGGTCAAGGTCGGCTTCATCACCACCAAAGGGTTCGAGGACACGACGGAAATCATGCGCGCCATCGGGCGGGTGGACGGACTCTCGGAAGAGGAGATCCGCCACGTAACCTGGGTAACCAAGCCCGATCCCATCGTGCCCAGGGAGCGGATCCTGGGGGTGAGGGAACGGATGGACTACCTCGGCCAGGAAATCGTGCCGCTCAACCGCGGCGATGTCATGGCCGCGATCCGTTATCTGATCGACGAGGAGAAAGTCGCGGCGATCGCCGTAAGCCTGCTCCACGCCTGGGCCAACCCGAAACACGAGGAGGAGATCCGCAGCCTCGCCCTCGAAGCGGATTCCTCCAGGCAGGTCTACTGGTCCTTCGGCAGCGCGCTGTCCCAGGTGGCGGGAGAGTACGCGCGCGCCAACACGGCGATCATCAACAGCTATCTCGGCCCGACGGTGGAGCGCTACCTCAAAGACCTGGAGAACAAACTTCGGGCCGACGGCCTGAAGGGACTCTTTCTGATCATGCAGGGCAACGGCGGCGGGGCGCATCGGGAACATGTCTCCGCCATCGCCAATCTCCAATCCGGTCCTGCCGGCGGCATGATCGCCTCGGCCCATGTCGCGGGACTGCTCGGCCACAAGAACGTCATCACCACGGACATGGGCGGGACGAGCTTCGACGTCGGGCTCATTACCGAAGGCTACTGGAGATATGCCCAGGAGCCGATCGTGGAGCGCTTCCGCGTCCTCCAGCCCATCATCGACATCGAGTCAATCGGCGCCGGCGGCGGAACCATCGCCAGGGTCGACGCGGAGACGGGCAGGCTCATGGTCGGTCCGAAAAGCGCGGGCGCCAGTCCCGGTCCGGTCTGCTACGACGCCGGCGGAGAAGAGGTCACGGTGACCGATGCGGACCTGGCCCTGGGGATCATCGACCCGAACTACTTCCTCGGCGGAAAAAAACTCCTCAATAAGAAGAAGGCGCAAAAGGCGATCGAAGAAAAAATCGCACGCCCCTTGAGATTGAAGGTTACCGAGGCGGCCGCCGGGATCTTCGACATCGTCAACGCCAAGATGTCGGACCTGATCCGCCGCCAGGTGGTGCGGACGGGCTATCTGCCCGAGGAGTTCGCGATCTACGCCTTCGGCGGGGCCGGGCCGGTCCATGCCGCCGGATTCGCCGCTGAACTGGGGGTAAAAAAGATCTACATCTTCTCCACCTCTCCGGTCTTCTCCGCCTTCGGCGCGGCGGCGGCCGACGTCATTCATACTCGGGTGGTGAGCTGCCAATACCTCCTGCCGGCAGACCCGGCGGCGCTGAACAAGCGGCTCGACGCGATCGAGGGCGATCTCAACGAGATCATGACGGGGGAAGGATTCCGGCGCGGCCAACTGGAGTTCCGGCGCTTCTTCACCATACGTTACCGCCGCCAGACCGCGGGCGTCGAGCTGCCGCTGCCTTGGGAGCGCTTCTCGGCGAAGAGAGTGGCGGAGCTGCAGCAGGGCTTCGAGAAAAAATACGAGGAGCTTTACGGCGTCGGCGCCGGCTATACCAAGGCCGGCATCGAGATCAGCGCCATCCGGGTCGACGCCGTTGGGCTGGTCGCCAAGCCCCGGCTGAAAGCCAGCAGGGCGAGGAAGAGTTCGATCGCTTCCGCCAGAAAAAGGAAGCGGGAGATTTTTTTCACCCGCCCCGAGAGAAAGCTCATCGACACGCAGGTCTATGACTACACGCTTCTCGGCGCCGGCGCCCGGGTGAAAGGGCCGGCGGTGATCGAGCTTCCCTTCACCACGACGCTAGTGCCGCCGGGATTTCGGGTGACCGTGGACAACTATCTCAATCTGGTCATGGAGATCGGCTAATCGAGTTGAGAATCCGTCGGGCAAGACAAGGAGGATGATGCGATGAGAAAAAATAATTCAGTCCTGACAATTTTGCTGGCCATGACGATTGCCCTGGGGCTAGTGGCCATGCTTCCGCTGGTCCGGGGAACGGAGAAAGCCTTCTCGCAGACAGCCAGAGGCGCAAAAATAAAAATCGGTCAGGCGGCGATAGCAACTGCCTTTGCCCCGTATTGGGTGGCCGTAGAGCGCGGGACATTCAAAAGCAATGGAGTCGATGTGGATCTGTCGCTTCTCGGTCCGGCCGCTTCCAGCCAAGCTTTGGCGTCGGACGATATTGATATCTTGTCGGCCTCCGGGGAAGGAATCAACTTAAAAGCCGAAGGGGCGGATATCAAATATTTTGGCACGGTGAATCACTATCTGGATTTCGGTCTATACGCCAAGAAAGGAGGTCCGCGTTCCATCTCTTCTGCCGAGATGGAAGGGAGATCCCTGGCCGTTAGTTCTCCGGGGTCGGCAACCGACATCTTTGCGCGCCATCTTCTCGAGCAATACAAGATCGACCCGTCAAAGGTTAAATTTATCTATACTCAGGGTCTTCCGGCTATTTATACCGGACTCAGTTCGGGACAATTCGACTTAGGAAGCCTCAGCGTGCCCACTGCCGTCTATGCCGAAAGCGACAAATCGATTCAGACGTTGCTTCCGTCCGGTGAAGCCAAGGTCCCGGGGACGACGGCATCGCTTATAGCGAAGACCGGTTGGATTCGGAACCATGAAAAGGAGGCCAGGGCCATCCTGCGCTCGCTCGCCGACACCATCGTTTGGATGCGCGAGCGGCCGGAAGAAACACAAGAGATCATGGGCCAGTATCTCAAATTAAAGGAGAAAAGCACGCTCCAGAAGATCTACCAGGTCTATGTCAAGATTTGGGGAATTCCCAATCTCGAGGTCGATCGCGAGGGATTGAAAGTCGCTCTCATCTACTCCCCGAACCCGAAGGCGAAGGCTCTCACGGTCGACGATCTCATTTACGAAAATAATCGGCTGGCAAAATCCGTTGAGTAGTTTTGTAGGCCCAATATCAGAGGGGATGACGCCATGAGGAAATCGGTACAGATCGATCCGGTCCGCTACGAGATGTTTTTCCACCGCCTGTGGGCGATCGGCGAGGAGGGACGCATGACGCTGCAGCAAGTCACGGCCTCTCCCATCGTCTCGCAGGGAGGCGAGTGCATGAGCTCCTTCTACGACGAGAAAGGAATCATGGTGCTCGCCTGCTCGGGACATCTCCGCTTCGCCGCCGCCACCTCCGACGCGATCAGAAGCATGATCGAGTGGTTCAGCGGATCGCCCGGCTTTTACGACGGCGACCAGTTCTTCTTCAACGATCCCTACGTGGCCGGCTCCCATACCTACGACATGATGATCATCAAGCCGATTTTTTATCGCGAAAATCAATTGATCGCCTGGACGGCGACGAGCACGCATACCGCCGACACCGGCGGGCTGCTGCGCGGCGGCGCCTACGAAATCCACCACGAGGGGATCCGCATCATGGGGCTGAAAGTGGTCGAGCGCGGCGAGTTTCGGGAAGATGTCTTCAAGACGCTTACCGAGCAGTGCCGCGACCCGCAGTACGTCGCCCTGGATCTCAAGGCGATGATCGCGGGCAACAACGTCTGCGCCAAACGTTATCTCGGCCTGGTGGATAAATTCGGCCTTGGCTTTGTGCATGCCGCCGGGGAGAAGATGATCGAGGATTCGGAGAATGAGGCGCGCGCGAAGCTCCGCTCCATGCCCGACGGCACGTGGATCACCCGGCAGTATGTCACCACTCTCGACCGCAAAACTCGAAAGTCTATAGGACAACAGCTCTTCTGCACCATGACCAAAGAGAGGGATGAGCTCCGCTTCGACTTCACGGGCACGAGCCCGCAGACAGACACGGACCACAACTCTACTCTGCCCAGCACGATCGCGCACATCGCACTGGCGCTCACCAACACGCTCTTCTGGGACGTCCCCTGGAGCGATGGCAAAATGCGCCCGGTGAAAATCTCTGTGCCCGAGGGAACGATCCTGAACTGTCGCTTTCCGGCTGCCTGCGGCGCCGCGCCGCGCATCGGCAACGTGCTGGTCTCGACCGTATGCGAGTGCGTGGCAAAGATGCTCTACGCCTCGGGCCGCTTTGACGACGTCAATGGCTCCACTACCGGCAACCTGGAGTACGTCGGCGGGCCTGGATACTTCTACGGCGGCCACACGCGCGAAGGAGTCCGGGTGGCTCAGGGACTTTATGACATCCATGGCGCCGGCATGGGGGCCTCTCCCTATCGCGACGGAGTCAATAGCGGCGGGCACATGAACATTCCTTCCGCCGGGATCAGCGACATCGAACGCATCGAGATGCAGTATCCTTTTCTCTATTTTACCCGCGGCCATAATCGCGACGGCAGCGGCTTCGGCCAATACCGCGGCGGATTGGGAAGCTACAGGATCTATCTCATCTACGGTTCTAAGGATTGTACGGTGGACTACAAACCATACGGCGGCATAGCCCAGGGAGGATTCGGCCTGTTCGGCGGCTATCCTACCGGGATGAGCGCCACTCGGCTTATGGCGCAGGCGAGCCTGCAGATGCTGGAAAGGGTAAAACAAGGTGAATATCCCGATGCCCAATCGATTCGAAATGGGAAGTGGGGAAAAATCTATCACCCTGACGGAGTTCCTGAACGCATAGCGCTTCCCGAGGGGAGTTTGCTCGTCGACTACGTGGCGGGCGGGGGCGGCTTCGGCGATCCGCTCGACCGGGAGCCGGGGGCGGTGCTGCGCGACTACAGGAGAGGCTGGGTCAGCCGCGAGAGCGCCGAGCGTTTCTACGGCGTGGCGCTTGGCCCAGAGGGGAAAAAAGTCGATGTCGCTGCCACCGAGGAGCGACGAAAACAGATCCGGGAAAACCGGCGCCATGAAGGCAAGCCTCCGTCAGGAAAGAGCAGCTCGCTGGAGGGCGGTTCGGAAAAAGGCCGGCGCACGGTGTTGCGTTTTCACGCGGTACTGGAGATCGCCGTTGACGGCAACCGGCCCGTGATCCGATGCTCCCGCTGCGGCCATCTCTTCTGCGCGGCGGAAGAAAATTACAAACTCTATGCCCTGCATCGCGTGGTGGACCTGAACGATTTCATGCCCTATCCCCTGCCCTCGGGCGAACGGTACTATGGCGAGTACCACGAATATTTCTGTCCTGGATGCGCCACTCAGCTCCAGATAGATCTCTTTTGCCCGACGCTGGGCGGTGAGGCAATTCTGTGGGACACGCGCATCCACATCGGCTAAGAGGAACCCGATCATGAGCCTTAGAGGCAAAGCAGCTATTGTCGGCATCGGCGAAACGCCGGTCGATCGGCTCGGCGGAAAACCGGGTGAGCCTCGCAAGATAACCGCCGAATATCTGGCCTGGGCGGTCCGTATCGCCCTCGAAGATGCGGGTCTGACGAAGAAGGATTTCGACGGGCAAGGGCTCGCCGCCATCTACACGACCAATCACTCGCAGCCGTTTTGGCCGGAGGAAGCGGCGGGCATCTTGGGGATCACGCCGGCCGTGCTCCTGGCAGGAGGGAACGGAGGAGCGAGCGCGGTCTCTTTGTTGGGACAGGCCGCCGCCATGGTGCACTCTGGCCTCGTCGATCTTGTTCTCTGCGTGGCCGCGGCGGCTCCCTTTAGCGAACATGGTCGCAGCAGGACGGAGCCAGCGGATACCCGCGATTTCGAGATGCCGTTCGGCGTGATGGGACCCAACTGCAAAATTTCTTTTGTCATGAGCCGCTACATGCACGAGTCCGGGATGACGGCGGACCACTTCGGCAAGATCGCCGTCACCGCGCGCTACCATGCGACACTGAACCCCGATGCATACTTGAGAAAACCATTAACACTCGAAGAATATAAGAGAGCGCGCCTCATCTCGGATCCGATCCGCCTGTATGACTGCGTCATGCCGGCGAACGGCGGCAAGGCCTATATCATCGCCTCACCGGAGCGCGCCAAAACTCTCCGCAAGCCGCCGGTCTATTTGCTCGGATGGGGCGAGCGCCACAACCCGAGCGCCGGCCCTCGATTCCGCGCTAATCCATTGATCACCGGCATCCGCGAATCCGGCAGGGCCGCCTTCGAGATGGCCGGCTTTTCTCACAGCGACATCAATTTTCTCGGTCTCTACGATGACTACGTCCCGATCATCATGCTGCAGATTGAAGATCTAGGCTTCTGCGGGAAAAACGACCGGGAATTTTTCGAAGGGACCGATTTCACTTTCAAAGGGGATCTGCCCATCCAGACCGGAGGCGGCATGATCAATTGCGGCCAGCCCTCCACCACGGGCGGCATGCTCCACGTCATAGAAGCGGTGCGGCAGCTGAGAGGTGAAGGCGGCGCACGCCAGGTAGCCGATGCGAGGGTCGGTCTTGTGACCGGTCTGGGGGCGGTAAATTATGGAAAGAACTTCGGCTGCACCGCCGCCGCAATCTTGGGGAATAGCCCGTAATCGTGAATCGTTACTCGTGATTCGTTAATAGCGAATCTTGTTTGCGATTGAAGAATAACCGAATAACCAATAACGAGTAACGAATAACTACTAACCGACTATGGCGGAAGAGAAAAAAGAGATTCGAAAGCCACTTCCCGAAATTACCCCGGTAACCCTGCCCTTCTGGGAGGC
>Ga0209824_10000689_pt1 | contig 20525 bp, 16 predicted proteins | sample VDWuncwatermetaG_FD_184124 | JGI IMG/M metagenome (GOLD analysis project Ga0209824, IMG submission 184124) | Wastewater microbial communities from Netherlands to study Microbial Dark Matter (Phase II) - VDW unchlorinated drinking water (SPAdes)... ... | reverse complement strand
AAATGTGGCATACTTTATCCAAAAAAGAAAGGGGTAAGGTATGGCCAAACACATCCACAAAAGATTCACTGACGAACAGGTCAAAGATCTTATGAAACGCTACGAAGCTGGAGAATTAACCAGGAAACATATTCAACAGATGCTTGGTATAGGGCAAACCCGGTTTTTCGCCTTAGTTAAGTCTTATCGTAACAATCCAGAGGCGTTCAGCCTCAAATATTACCGCCGTTTACCAACCAGGCGAATCAATCCAATGGTTGAGAAACGCATTATCCAAGAACTACGAGCTTCACAAGAACTTATCAATGACCAAAATACCCCTATCTGGCGGCATAACTACAGCTTCGTCCGCCAGACTCTTAAGGAAAAGGATCATCGGAAGGTTGCCTTATCAACAATTATCAAAAGAGCCAAAGAACATGGATTTTATATTGCCCGTAAGAAAACTGCCAAGGTTCATGATCGTGAAGTCCTTACCAACAATGTCGGAGAGCTTATCCAACATGATTCCTCTTGGCATCTCTTTGCCCCAAAGGCCGGGCGTAAATGGTGGCTGATTACCTCTATTGACGACCATAGCCGGTTCATGTTCTATGCTAAGCTGGTTGAACGTGACGCTACATGGCCGCATATCGTCGCTGTCCGCTACATTTTCCTGAAATTCGGGCTGCCCTTAAGATTTTACATTGATTCTGATTCCATCTTCCGCTTCGTCCGGGGACGCGATGAGCTTCATTACCGGCATCACGCATTCACAGATGAAGCCAGGCCGCAGTGGACTCAAATCCTTGATGAGTGCCAGGTAAAACCAGTCTTTGCGCTCTCCCCTCAAGCCAAAGGCAAAGTCGAACGGCCCTACGGCTGGCTTCAGGACCATCTTGTGCGCCTTTGCTACAGGGAAAATATCACTACCCTTGCCCAAGGTAACCATATCCTCGGCCAAGAGGTCAATGCCTATAACTTTAAGCGCATCCATTCTACTACCGAGGAAATCCCTTACCAACGTTATCAAAGAGCCGTGCTGGATAAACGGACGCTTTTTCGTCTATTCCGAATCCCAGCTCCGTTTATCTCAACCAAGGATATCTTCTGTATACGTATGGACCGGACTGTTGATGCCTACCGTTCCGTATCAATCAACAAAACAAAGATCAAGTTCGCCAATGCCCCTATATACGAGAAGGTCCAACTGCGCATTCACCCGGACATTGCTAGCGGATTATCTGAAATCCGCTTCTGGTATAAAGACAAACTTTTGGACAAACAAATCATCAAAACAGAGCTTATTGACGCTGTTCACTTTTAAAAAGTTAAGTGTTCACTTTTAAAAAATCGGTAACAAAAGAATTCCGGGAATTCCGGGAAAATTTGCCTCCAACACTTCTTATTAGTTACTGTTCCCTTCTTCTGACAGATACATTTCCTTTTTATCCTGCGTTTCAGCAGTATCGCTGAAATACGAAGTAGTTCCATCATCATTTATAATGGTATTGAGTTTGTCTTTCTCGGACTCTGATAATTTGCCTGCCAAGAATTAAGAAAATTCTACCATCTATAACTACCAATTGAAGGAAGTAATATGGTAAGGATATTTCTGCGGGATTGGTAGGGTTATTAGGTTTAAATACTTTACGTTTTCAGTAATGCAGATTTAGTGAAAGGAGTTATGGGGTGCTCATGATTCATATTTGATCCATATGCAAAATAAAGCATATTCAAAGATGCTCCCTATAACTTTTTCCAAAATGGGATTATATTTGCTTGGATATAAGGCTCGAAATGGTTACTACGGATAAGCGCTATATGAGGAGGCTGATGTAAAATGATGTGTCGCGTTTGATCGCGTTCATCTTTACTCAGTAACCCTAAATTATCCGACATTACCCTAGCATCTTCTCCTTCAAGCTGCAGGGCAATCTTCGTGCCAACCATGTCAAATACTATCCTATCGAAATCTCTGACGCTTTGAGAAGCCAAAAGAATGCCAACTCCATATTTCCTCGCTTCTCGAATGAGCTCTGTCAATGTTTCATCATAAGAAAGCTTGTGCGCTTCGTCAACAACAGCAAAAAGGCGAAGTTTATTTGTAGGGCCTTGGGCCAACATCATAGAATATATTTTCTGTAAAACAAACCTAGAAACAGCAACCATAAGTTCTGGGGTTGCCAGATTGGAAAGCCGAATAATCGTAGATTGTTTAAGTATTTGATCAAAACCATAGCTGCCGTTCTCAATAAACACGCCAGTCTCGAAAAGTGGTTGAATTCTTAAGTTTAGATTTCGAACGTTCCCACCTTGTGTCGTTTCCATATGTTTTAGCATTTCCCAAATCTGACTCAAAGTAGGGGCTGGTTTATCCCATGTATCGCGATCTCCTGCCACAAAACCATTAATTGCATATGCCTGTGCAATCGCATCTCGCAATATCGCACATTGAATATCCCCTAATCCAAATATTTTCGCAAGACTTGTTGATACCTGATAAACAACTTTCATGTAATTTTGCTTGCTATTGGAGTGAGGATCGATCGGAATCTCAAGCGGATTCACATCAATACCATCAGCAGCATCTAATACCTTTGCATTTGTACATTCTAAAAAAGTTTTGCCGTTTGAATTCACTAAGCCCTGCGACATATATTCTCCTTGAAAATCAAATACCACAAACGGAATACTGTTTTTTGATGATTCAAACATAAAGGAACAAGCACCCTGAGTTTTACCAGCACCACTTTTTCCAACAATCAATATATGCTGGTTGGCAATTTTTTTTGGGTTGCCGGTAAATGGATCCCAGTAAACATCTTTTTTTGTATCACAATTTTGTCCTAAAAGAATCCGTAGTTGACTAGCTTTCATTTCTATAGTTTCAGCTGGTTTACCTTTTTCCACTTTAGTTAGTTTAGTCTCTTTCTTTTCTTTGGGCTCAGCTTTTAAGACCGGCTTTTCCTTTGGCGTCTTTTGCTTCTCTTTTGCCTCTACTACATCAACCTTTGTTTCCACTAGCTCCACTTGTTGTGACGCTGGCACCTCTGCATCTTCTGGAATTTCTAATAATTCGCGAATAGTCTCGCCACCAATCACATAAACGGTGTTCTTTTTGTATATCTCAGGAGGCTTACTTGTACCATTTAAATTAAAGATATACCCCGACTTTTCAAAAACAATATCAACAATACCATCACCAATATTATCGATAGATTTTCTTAAAGATTCTGCAACCCCCTCATCCTTTATTAACCCATGCCTTCTGCATCTTTGAGAGTAAAAATATAGCAAATTTGCTAATTGTTTATTTTGTATTTCACGGTCAAGTCGCACATCTTCCTCTTGAGGTATAAATCTTACCTCTAGAACCTTCTGGGTATCTTCGTTTTTGACCACAATTGCCTCTTTTAACCCGAATTCCTCAGCAGGACTTCCAGAACCACTGCGGAATTTAACCTCAATTAGCCTAAATATCATTTTTCCTTTATTTAAATACACAAAGATAAGGTCGGTTCGATGTATCCTTATATCCGTATCCTGAAGTTGACGTTTGTGTTCTATGAAAAGATCTATATGAGAATCAACGGGAATCAAAACGCCATTTTGCAAAATGTTTTCCTTTTCGAGATGCAGGCGGGTTAAGGCCAAGCCTATAATTTGTCTCGCATCATTCGGATTATTTATCAGTTTCAACGCCAATTTACCAGATATTGACTTAAGCACATCCAAGATTTGGGCTGCATGAAAACCTGTACTAGGTATCCCCATCTTGTATAAGCCATCTTTAATAAGACCTTCGATTTCGCTTAGCCAGAATGTTGATACAATAAGCCTGTGTCCAACGCCTTCCAAAAACTCTGGGCTATAATCTATCAGATAACTCCTTACGCTGACACCCGGGGCGCTTCGGGGATTATCAAAATATTCTATTCCAAAATTCCGATCAATAGTCAAAACCCAGTCGGAATATTCATGGATCTTGCTAATAATTTGTTTATCAACATCTGATAGTTCGAGCTGAATAGCAGGAACCTTGTCCAGTGAATTACCCCAATCATAGAAGCAAGAGTTAATTCTCAACAAAGAATCACTAGCTTTATAAATATATTCTGCGCAATGATCATCATCCGACAATTCCTTATTCTTATTGGCGATTACTTTGCGGGACCATGTAGCGGATTCGCCTTTAATATCAAAATCAGAACGATACTCTGCTACGAGATTATGGAGGCAAAAACTACCTATCGCCAACCCAACAGGACGTGTCAAGACTTTGGTTGAGAAACGATCTATAAGAACAGTTATATGGGCTTCACGTACTTTTTTCTCTTGCCAATCAGTTTCTTTAACTCTTGTCTTAGAAAAGGTTAGCTTTGGGAAAAGCGGATTTTTATTTGGCCTCAGAAGTACTTCGTCAACTTCGGATTGACTACCCTCAATAAATGAAGATTCTTCAGTCATTTCGTCAAAAGCGCTTCCCATAACCTCATACCGAAGGTCGCCATACAACGCTACATCATAATTCAGGTTATCAAATCCACCTGACGCCTGAAGTTCGCGGATAGTATTCAGAATTAATAAGCCGTCACCTGGGTTAATAACATTAATTTTAAGTGTGGTTACATAGGGGTGATGTTTTAAATATCGCCAAACCTTATCTGCCAGCTGGTAGGGCGTTATAGCCGTTATTTCTCCACCGCCTTTTTGCCCTAGTAGCCTAAAGAGTATGCTCACAACTTTTCGTATATCCGCAGTATCGCCTTTAGGAAATACACTCCAATAGAGATTGATATTATCGCTATTTACATAAATATGACCCCTTCCAAACGTTAATGAGGAAGGAATATTCAAAGAGCTGATTTTTTCAACGCTTTCGCGGTTAATTAGGCGATTGACATCTTTATCGGGAACGCCGTCTAACTTAGCAGCCCAAAACATTAGCAATTGCTGATACTGCAATATCCAGAGAATGCGCAATGGATGCGTAGGTGCCAATAAAAGAACTTCATTCTCATCATCAGTCATACCAATTCGTAAATGTAACGTATCAATACGATTAAGCCGATGAGCATCATTAAGTATATTATTTACCTGGCCATCGCTCTTAGCTAACTTAAGCTTATCTTGAACTTCATCAAACATTTTTTGCCAAGAAGCAACATAATCCAATATATCTTCTTTAAACTCGCGCAAATCAAAAGTCTCAACAACGCCAGTTGAATCTTTCTCTTGAAAACGATGAAAGAGATGTTTACGCGCCTTGATAAATCCCGCAAATGACTTTATGCCTTCGCTGGTGACTTCAACTGGTTTTAGATCATTAGATTCAAGAACTGAGTGATTCTGCATATCTACGTCCCACGCACCACAATTAACTGCGTCTGCGATATTTTTTATCTCAATCTCATACAATATTCGACTAATCTCGATACGATAAATTTCTCGGTTTGCAAGCTTAATCCGGTAATAACGCCTGATTCCTTCTTCCCATCCCTCACTATCCACATCAACCAACCTATGAGTCTTCAGGGCAGTATATAAAAATGCCTCTGCGCGGTTTCTAATATTGCTTCCTTTCTTGCTAGGTTCTTCTATAACGGTATTTCCTTCTATCCAAAACGGCTCGCTTTCATCAAAAGCAAGCATCACCCCAGCCTTATCTTTGGCATGGATAATGATCTTGGCAGCGCACGTTTCGCCTTCTTCCAGATCAATATCTTTTAAACTTAACCTCAAACTTTGCCTTCCTGCCTTTACAGTACGACGAACTAATTCATCCCCGGCAGTAGCATCTTCCGTATCGCGTACAACCAGAAGCACAAAATAAGCCAAATTCTCAGGATGCTTGGGAAATGTTTCCCATTTTAAATGTATGGGATTTCTGGGATCGGTAGAGGCAACAAGATTGCTTCCTTCTTCTTTAATGCCCTTTACTAGTTTACTAGTTTGAGGATCTTTTAATGGCTCAAGATGAACTTCTACCTGTCCCGGCTTTGTTAGGTCTTTAAACTTCCATTTATCAAAGGTTAATTTTGCGCGTAGAGTATCGTCATAAAATATTTCTGATAACCATATATCAGAATCAGCTACATTACGTTCTCTTAAAAACTCAACAAGGTGCCCTCTGATGTTATTTACATCTGAGTCCAAACCATAATCGTTAACCAACGCTTCAATACTGATAAGAATGCTCTCTTCTGAATTAGAGAGCCTTTCTACGCAACGTGCATTTCTGTCAATTCGTGTTTCAATCCCTTTTTTCGTGAGCTCCAAATCTGGAATGAGATTTAAAAGAAATAAATAAGCTCCAGCCTCTTCCCAGCCTGCTCCATCATGTTTTAAAGCAATGAAATATCTTAGGTGCCGCTCAATAGGCAACCTTCTTAATACCGGCTGTTGCAAAACCGCTTGAATTACTTCCTGCTGCTCTACAGGAAAAGCGTTAATCATATCTTGGAGATGATCCTTTAAGACACCGCCCAAATCATAGGTCTTAAAGGTTTGTATATCATATGAATCTTCAGCTGGTAAACGGAGCCCTTGAGGAATAAAAGCTACAAGAATACCAAATTTTTCACGATTTCGCTTTTCTATTAAGGCCCCACTTTCAATTTCGTATTCTGCGGAGGCTTTTTCCGAAAGAACATATGCCTCGATGTTACTCTTCTGCAGCTCTTTATCTTCTCTAACTTTCTGACAAATCAACCGCATTACTTCTGAAGGCAAATATTCTAAACGTTGACAGTGATTTTTTTCCTTTGTCAAAAGAAATTCTTTTAGGTGTTTGAAGACCGCCTCTGCCATTTCATTGTGGTAGAGCTCTCTTGTAACTTTAAACATATCTTTCACCCTTATTCATTATTTACCTTTCAACGCCTTCATAAGAATTTGCTGTGCTTCGTCTTCCAAGCGAATAGCTTCTGCACGTTTTTCAAAGGCAGCCCTAACTTTATCACCGATACTCTTTTGTTCATTTTTAGTAGGAATAGGCACTAATACTCGCCCTAATTGACTATCTGTAATTTCATCTATAACTGAACCATGTCGATAACGAAGTATTTGTTCATAGCCATACTCTGTGGCCAAGAAAGCGTAGAGATAACCCGGATCTATCTCGTTTTTCTTAGGAACAACCCGAATAATATGCTCTGAGGCAGCGTAGTTTTCATAATTTTTCCAAACAAAGCATATCCTTCCAATAGTCCCTGATCGCGTTACTAGAATCCAATCTCTTTCAAGTAGGAGCTCTTGAATATTCTCTGTTTGTGAACGTGATGTATACTTTACTTCAGGTCTAATCTGGATAATATTTTTCCCAGAGAGAAAAGGAATCCCTTGCTCTAATTCAACATAATTGCGCTTCGATCTGTTTCCAAAGAATATACGCTCAGTCAGGTTAAATAATGATTTGGCAGCTACCCCACAACTTTTAATATTCTTCATCGCAAGCCGAGCAAGTGGATTATAAAAATGAGCATCTAAACGAATTTCGGAGCCAATCCCATTAGCTTGCCTTATAGTCATAAAATTAGTAAAAAAAATATCAATACTATTATCCACATCAAGGATCTCAACTTCATTTTCATTTAATTCCTGTAAATGATTTACAGAATGAATTAAAGAATTAGCTTTTTCCAATAATTCAAGCGCTTCTTTTCTCATCTGAATTACAACGTCAATTTTATTATCAAGCAAATGAATAATCTTAGAATTTAATGTTGGAACTTGAATTCGTTCAATATCTTCTTCATAAACCTCATCAATAACTGATCCGCTTTTCATTCCAATTATTTGTTCCTTAACAAACGGCAAATTCAAATAAGCATATATAAACCCCCTTAAGCCATTTGATGGTATGATTCTTATGGCATGCTGGCTGATACCCCACTCATTCCACTTCTGTGGAACTATTGCAACATTACCGATAGTCCCCGAACACGAAACAACTATCCATCCTTCTTTGACCTGATACTGCGACCATTTTGGACTATCTACTTTTGCCATAATATTGGGTGATGGATCTAATTCCATTATTTCAGAACTTGAAAGCAATGGTAATCCAAGTGATGGGTCTTGTATATATGTTCTTTTAAATGGTCCAAGCCCGACAATCTTAGCACAACTGCTCAACGACATTGATTTTTGTCCATTCTTATTCAAAAACTTTTGAAAAGAAAGCGCTCTTTCAGAGTAAGAAGATGCATCCAGACGAAAAGCGTTATGCCTTACCTTCTGCGAGGTTACTTTTGAAACTTGCAGCCTAAATAACTTCCTAAACTCTTGTACTATTTCTTGGTTTGTGGCCATTTTTGACTTAATTTAGAATTTAAATAAGCAACCGCTATCTGCGGCAAATCATCATCAACAATCCGTCCATTGGTTTCCACTATAGGAGCAAAATCCAAAACTGTAGCTTTGGTACTCGGTTCATATAAATCACGGCGGACAACCTCTTTGCCTCCCGCATCACGTTTATAAATCGTACTCCCCCTTCTATCCTTACCCACACTTTTAGCTATAGCCATAAAAATCGGATAATCAGTAGTTTCTCCGGAAAGACTTTCGCCAAGTTTTTCCTGCTCGGATTTCCTCCGTAGAATAAGCACGCTTGTCTGGGTACCTGTTCGTGGCAAAAACGTCTCAACAGGCAAGTCGATACTGGCCAATACTTGACAATTACTAAGTATCCAATAGCGTATATATTCATTATCTGGATTACCTAATACTCCATCTGGCAACACAATACCCATTTTTCCTTTTCCAGGCTTAAGAAACTGCACACATCGTTCTATAAATAAGATCTCCGGAGGTATGCCAGTCCTTATGTTTCCTTCCATTGCCCACTTATCATTCTTTTTGGTCCACGCATGAGCAAGATCGTATTGTTGAAGGATTTCCTGGCCTTCGACCTTAATCTTCGTCCCAAAAGGGGGATTTGTCATTACGATATCCATACTACCAAGCTCAATATCGTGCTGCACATCTTTAGGCCATGAAGAAGGTTTCCATAGAGAATTTACAGAATAAAGACCACCCCTTCCATCATTATTCATAATCATATTCATCTGAGCTGTCCTTACAAGGTTGGCGTTGAAGTCAAGTCCAAAAACCTTCTTTCCAACTTCGTGAATCTTATCGTAGAGCCGTTTTTCTTCAGCAGGGGTGGGCTTTTCTAAATTCTTCCAGTTTTTTCTTTCTTCCTGTCTAATCTTTTCAGCTATATAATTAAAAGCAACTACAATAAAACCACCTGTTCCACATGCAGGATCCAGCACGCGGTCTCCTGGTTGAGGATCAAGCATCTTGACTGTCATTTTAACTACATTTCTTGTAGTAAAGAATTCTCCCTTAACGCCCTCAAGTGTTGGTCCAACAATTGTTTCATAAGCCATACCTTTTACGTCAACCGAAGAATGTAATAAATCGTATTTTTCAAGCTGGGCTACTATATATGCCACAACATCATGGTTAAAGCGGATCCCTTCTGCCGTATCATCGAAAAGTCCTTTATAATTTTGTTTATTCTTTACATTCTTAAACAAAGACTCCAATCTATCCTTAACTTCTTGTTGCCCAGGCTTTGTATTGCGTTCATCAGCATTACGTATAGCGAAACGCGGTGAACCATTTTCCTGTTGTTCATCCTCTATTTTTGCAAAAAGTAATTTCAAGAATTCCCAAAAAATTTGTTCCTTTGACCCTCCTTGATTAGCGTGTATATAATCATGGCAACGCTTGAAAGCGGCAAGTAAGTTATTGCCAGTTGCAACACGCAACCGAGACCTATCTACCGTAAAAATAGAACTTGCGTCTTCGCCTTTTCTGGGGAAATCATTAACAGGAAAAACCTGAGCATCAAATTTTGATTTCTTTTTTTGCACACATACCGACTCGATGCCATTTGTCCAGCATCCAAATTCAGCGTGATTGCATTCATGCATTGACCTTTCAAGGTCCTTTATTCCACCTTCGCCATCTCCAGGCTGTGCTTTTGGCTTGGCGATATGAATTAATATATAAATTGAATCCTGGCTTTGATCTTCCTGAGAAGAATGGTAAACTACCAATGATACTTTCTTATTTACCAATCGGCTTCCATCGTGAACCTTAATACGAATATCAACACCTATGTCTTTCCGATCATAACAATATTCTTCTAAAAGCGTCCTCTCAAAATCTTGCCTAATACGCTCGATTTCGTTATCCACACGAGGCGTTCCATCAATAAAATCAACTATTTTACCTTCGAGTATAGATTGATTGTCCTTATTACCTTTTTTAGGCATCTAGCTAACCTTTAAACCGCACTTGGGTCAATACTGAATCTTGGTTTAATAACCTGGGATATTGAGGCATCCGATAGGTCCGTAAAAAATCCCAGCTGGCGTAATCTACTTTTAAGAGCAACATAATTAGACTCAAGCGCCCTTGCTACTTCGGGGCTATCAACAACTTCGCCTGTAGTGTCAATAAGAATCCCATATCTTTGTTTTAACCAAACAACAAATTCTGAAATCACAATCGGACGAGTACAGAACTTACCACGCCTATGATCCACAACCGCTAATTGTACGAGTAATTCAAGAAGTTGATTGCCAAGCACATACTTACGTTTTTTCCCTCTACCACCATGCAGAAATCCATCCTCCCTGTTAAGACCACAGAGGTCTGCCATCAGTTTTTTATGATTCTTTGAACGCGTCTTGAACGTTTTTTGATTAATTATTTCTATATATGTGTCAAATGGAGGCATGCCCAGGTCAAGTATAGCTTTGATTTCTGGATCCTGTTCTTCACCTTCGCCAGTTGCAACCACTTCACGCAAAAGTACGCCAAAGTGACCATTTAAGTCCTTATGATGCAAGAACTTTAGTAATTCTTCTACAGAATAATTATAGGGAGGATAGATGCTTGAAAATTCATCTAATTTTTTTAGTTTATAATGGGACCGCAAATACTGATGCATTGCTGCGTAATGCTTCGCTACTTTGGCTTTTGCGATAGAATCACAGGTCTCATCCTGGCCATTCGTCAAATCAACAAAAATATCCGGATGATAATCACATTCACATAAATCCTCAAGAGAATCCATCTTGATGCTTTTACAACGTCCGCATCCAACCTTCTCGTTTTCAAAAATCCCATTTATTATAAAAAACGACTTAATGCAATATAAAGCGGAATGAAATGCCAATAAAACCATGAGGTAATTTATCAATTCTCTGCGTGGAATACTATCTTTATAAACCAACAGGCGAGCTGTATCATTAATAATTAACTGCTTCTGGGCTTGACAAAGAAAATCATGGGTAGGAACTCTTTTTCTCCTATCAGCCAAATCCATGCGAAAATGTTCGAGCATTCGAAGTAGAAAAAAGGTTTCGATATCAAGTGTATCAGCGAGCGATTCGTTGAGCTTTAGATCGTACTCTCCGAAATCATTCGTACCCTGAGTTAAAAATGGCAAAAACGATTCTTGCTCACCAATAATTAGGCCTGAGTCTCTGAATACATTGTAGAGAAAACCGCTGACATCGCGGTCTTGGCTACGGACACGAGGGTCAAGCAGTTTAATTGTGCTCATATGAATTGGCTTTAAGTTAGCTAGACGCCCCTCTCCTGTACGCCCCCTGCCTTCTTTAACGCATGTGGCAAAGTCATTCTCTATCCAATGTTTAATAAGCCGTTTTCTTAATGGATCATCTTTAACCCCCTGAAAATGCTTTGTGTCTTCAATGATAATTTGGGCAAGATCTCCAGGATACAGAGTCTCTTTAGATGTTGATGTGATAGGCAATCCTTTAGTGCGAACCAAAACAAGGAATCTTGCAAAAGCCTGTTCAATATTAACGTTATTTGCATCAACAGGCATTGCTTTAGTTAAACGAAATGCTTTATGTGTTTTATTAAGCGGCACTGAATTAACCTCCCAGCTTAGTCATAACCAAGCGCTTGGCTGTGTCACATTTAATTTCAAATAAATTAGTATCGTCCTCGGTTAAAAAAATGCGGTCTGAACGCTTAGCTGTTATGCGGCGTTTAAACATCTCTAAATTCAGGAAGAAACTTCGTATCTCGGATGCAGTAGGCATATATCCTTCATGGATGCGGCATAAAACTTCAAAAAGATCTAATGAAATCTCTAGTTCCGCTGTTTTATCAACATGGCGATAATAAATGCAATTAGGCAAATACTCCAGATAATCATCCTGCGAGCCTATATCTTTGACAATGACCTCGAAATCTGAAGCTGGGAAACCATAGAAAGATTTAGTGACTGTTCGCTTAGCAGCCGCAGAGTGAAGACAAAGATTTTCTTTACCTACGAGATCATTATAGATCCTTTCAGATTTACTTATGGCTAAGGTTATTTCATCTCGCAAGCTATTTTTGATATCACCTCTCCGATCTATAACTACGAGAAAACGTTCGAATTGCCGGTAAGGAAGGAGCTCTTTCCATGTAGGTAAACCGGCTGCACGTAATTTTTTATCATCGCCCTCAAAATATAACTTCCTTTTCATAGACGCATGATAAAGCTGGGCGTTCTTATGACGCTCCGGATTATCGTCTTGTGTTCCCTCGGGTCTATTCTTATAGAGTGCTAAAAGATAGGGAATATCTGCTTTGCCGCCAAGATCACTTTTTAAAAATAAATCTTGTATTTCCGGACTATCTGGGCTATGAAAATTGATAAAATTGTCTAACTTAGGGTTACAGACAGACGCTATATCTAAATCTGACAAAAGTCTTGCTATACGATCAGTTTCTTGACCATTAAATGAAGCATTATAATAAAACCTATCGATAATCAGCGGTGTTTGGCCAAGCATAGACTGAAGCATATCACAAGTTGATTTATTAAAGAGTATAAACGATAAAATTGACCTTAAATCACGCATGGTAATATGACGAAGCTTACGAAAGTGTACAGCGAGTAAAAGATGCTTTAAGCGCTTTTTGATTTCATTCCCTCTTTTAGGATCGCGTAATGAGTTTATATTATACTTAATATAACACTGGTCAGAAAAAGCGCAGTTTGCAATAGAACAATCTTCCCAAAATTTATCATTGTTTTCTGTATCGAGGAATTTATCAAGCAACAAATCAAAGATGCTTTGTTCATCAATACTAACCACTGAACGCGCATTTAGATTAACAAAAATTAGCGATTCATGTGGTTTAAAATCGTCGTAATTAAGATAGTGGTACACCTGCCTACCAAGCCATTTGTATTGTGGTTTATTTAGTATAAAATCTCTAAGTTTTCCTTCATTTATGGCGATTACTTTTGTAAAGGTACCCGTGGGTTGCTTTTCGCCTTCTAAATCATGAAAAAACGCGGCTAAAACCGCGTCATTTGCAGTGCCTTCAAAATCCTGACTGCCATCATATAAGGTTTGATATGTTATACCATTCATCAAAAAAGTACTGCCGCTATCTGTTCTCTTTGATAAAGTTGCGCCATCGGTAGCAGCCTTTTCTTCAACGCACTGAATAAATGCCGTCTTACCATCACCAGCATTACCCGTAAGAATTACTAATTTCGTATTGGGGTTAAAAATAGCCGGGATCAGATTCTCATCAAGCTTTGTCTCAACATATGTGCGTTTATCGTATCCGCGCGTGCCCGCTGTACTACGATCGCTCTGGCTATAGATAGTAAGAAATTGTGGGATATTAGAATTTGAATTCACGCTTCATTGACCTCCTGAGCTCTTTTTATTCCTTGACCAAATATCTATCTCGTCTTTACGAAATCTCCACTGCCCACCAAATTTAAAAGCCGGGATCTTTTTCTCCCGACTTAATCGTCTGATCGTATATGGATGTAACTTCAATGCTTGGGCAACTTCTTCAACGGTGTAGGTTTCAATGAATTTCTTCATAATTTTCCTCTATAACGACTTGTTGCATATTGTAACACATACTAAATTTCCTATCAAGCCAATTTCTCTCTAGGGGTGGGCACACAAAGGGCGCTGCGTAAACCCCTCAGAAATGAAATGTTAGTTCAGTGGAGCATTGCACTATCTATATGCATAGCTTTTCTAACTCTTCCAATATCTCTATCATCCCTTTTGTATCCAAATCACAATACTTCTCAAGAGCGCCTCGGATACGCTCACGCTCCTTTTCGGCAACGTCTTTTCCAAAGGTTACCCGACAATACTCAATACTCGCCATCACGCCATCAACTATTTCCATATTATCATAGCTCGATTTTGTCATTACAGGGAGAACGCTCTTAAGCGAAGCACTCCCTCCTTGGTCTGGATGGTAATAAAGAAAACTTCGGAAAGGTGTAAGCAAATCAATAACGCGCTCCTCCACCGATGCTACCCAACCCTGATATTCAAGATATGCCTCGCTTGCATGCCGGAGCGTTGTCTTCTCAAATGTAGCGTTGTAGGCAATAACGGATCCTGAATTTCCTAACAACGCTTTTAATTGCTTCAGAATCTCAGGCCTTGGGTCTTTATCCCCGGGCGCAAGATATGAGTGGTGCTCGGGTTCCATACCTTTATCTTTGATTATGTATAACGAATATTGAAAAGGAATCGCTTCAAACGGCCTCGAATTATCATAAGCAGGTATTGCCGGATTCATCGTTTCGAAATCAAGAAAATAAAGCGGGTACTCTAACGTGTTTAGAAAGTCCTTTATCCCTTTCTTATCAACGTAAGGAAGATTTGTTTTATGACATTTAACCTGAATACTCTGCTTATCGCTCAGCTTTACATCTTCTTTGATATCGGCAATACTCAATACTCCGCGCTCTAATAACTCATAGGCCTTCTTTTTACCCGAATACAAACAAAAGATATCACCTTTTTCAGGCAGAAAGCCCCAACATATATCCTCAATAGGACAAGGATAAGGATTACTGCAATGCTGGCCAACTTTTACATTCGGGGCATCTTTTTTTCGTATTACCTCAAACATATCAGCTATGTTTGCTTCGATTTCCGAAATAAGCTCATCTGCTTGTTTTGTAACATCTTCCGTAGAGAATAACTTTTCAGGTTCTATGTCACCTTTACGCACGTATTGGTTATTGATATACATGAGATAACATTTGCGGATTTTCAGTCCTGCGCCCTCATACGTATACTTCTGGAATGCTACATCGTAGTAATGTTCATCTTTTACCCCGCTTGAGCTTTTGACTTCAATAAGATCCCAGTCATCCTTAGCGACTGGATTAAGGATATCAGCCAGAGCATAGGCCTGGTTAAAAACAAAACCTGCCTCAAATAGCGACTTGCGAAGCTTGGCGGCTTCCAGGGACTTTGCAGCCTGCTTATCCGGCATATAGTCTCTTTGAAGTACAATGCCTCCAGGGAAGAGTGTATGCGCTAGCTCACCGACAACTTTTCCTTGATCCATTATAGCCTGTGTAGCGGCATCAAGCTCCGGCAAGTCTTCCTTGCGGTTATACTCATACCATAGAAGCTTATGACACTTAAGCCCATCGAGGTATTTGGTTTTAGATAAAAATGGATTGCGATTATTTTTCATTTGAGTTATACAAGTTTCCGCGAATATCTCGAGCTAGGGTATGAATCCAATAATCGATTTTTTCTACACTCCATGGATAATAATCATTCCGACTCCTAAGTTTGCCTAAAGGAGTATCGTCTCCCTAAATCATACTTAAGGAATAGCTGTAGTTAGACGAGTGCCCAAGTTTTCTGGATTAGCTTCATGGAAGGATATTTTCTCATTCCCTTACCTCTTCTATGTAATCTTCTTACTAAGATTGATGGCCGTCTTGCCACATTCGCAGCGGACCGATTCAGGAGTTTCTCTATCTGGTAACACGCGGAGATACTCGTTGCAATCCTCCTGACACATGAATCCACCGAGAAGATCTTTAAACGCTTTTACCACTGGTTCAAAGTCCGGTTTGCCCAGATTATCCCAAGAGTTGTAGTGCACGGCGACATTCACTTGCCACTGCTCAGCATTTGAGGTGTCGACCAGAACCGTAAACTTCGCTTCGCGATCCGCTATTTGTTTGACGATATCCTGCTGATTCCAAGAATCCGCGGCTACCTTCGCACGCTTATAGAGATCTCGCATGCGCTTGATCGCCGCAGGTAGCAGCTCACCGAGTTGATACTGCGCATCCCCACGAAACTCGACGAACGCGCGCAATCTATGACATAACTCGCCAGATGTGTACTCAAGGTAATGCCGGAGAAGTCCGGCGGCCGCCCGCACGTCATTTCCTTTAAGATAATCGTCGATTTCTGTCCACACATCTCGGTCGTCCCATCGGATCGGTCCCTGATTGACGTTCCAGTTCCTAAACTGCACGGCGGCCCGCCCGTCGATAAGCTTTTCTGTCTTCATGTGACGCAGCCAAATCGGATCATGTGTGGTCATGACGAACTGCGTATTTGGGAACTCCTTCTTCAGCAGAGCGCACACTTCCCTACGATGACTCGCATCCACAGACATGAGGACGTCATCCAGCACCGCGAAAGTGAATGCACCGCCTTGGAGATACCTCATCAATGCAAGATACAAACACAAACCCATACTATCCTGATGACCCTCACTGTGATACGCACCAGGGGGAAAGAAACCGTAACCGTAAAAGTCCACGTCGAAACCAAGTTTCCCCATGGATGGGATAAGCTTAGCCTTGAATTTGTCTTCGTCACTATGATTGACAAAACGATACAGAAACTCGAAATCTTTCTCAACGGCGGTATAAATCCCCGTGAGCACCGTGTCACTCGTCGTGGCATAGATGTTGGAGACTTGACGCGCTTTTTCAGCCTGCTCCTTAGCGACTTTCTGTTTCCGCATTGCTTCGCGTAAAACCTCAAGTCGTTCCTGCGCAACCGTCAGCCACTCTCGGGCAGCATCTTGTTTTGTGGGTTCGGGTAGGACGACGACCGCCTTCTCAAGATCGTCGATTGCGTCGAGTACAGCCTGTGGCATGATCGGCACGTTAGCAAGAACTGCAATCGTTTCGGCAAGTGGCAGAATAACTGTCAGTCTCTCAACTGAAACTCTACAGCTGATACCAAAGTCTCGGAAAGTCCCAATTGCTACAGGCGGTGTCGCAAGCGGAGCGTAACCAGCCAGGATGTTAGTTGCTGCCTGCGCCTTTCGTATAGTCGCGATCAACGGAGCGATCTTAGATTCTACTGCTTTACGCTTTCGTGATACTTCTTTCAAATGGTCAATCTTGGCCTGAACGTGTTTCTTAAGTTCCTCCAGATTCCAAGGCGTATCACAAAAAGGACACGCTTCGACCTCCATAAGCTCTATCCCAGTTGCATATAAAGTCTCTCGTTGCACACTTGTCACAACTGCCGGATCCTCGCCAAGTGCAGTAAGATCAGCCGTCACTTCGGCTACCCGCATCGTGGTGGAGCCACCAGTGATCTCCGCGATCGCTTCGCGAGCTGCTTTGATGTCCGTGATGGCCTGGGCCCTTGGAATACGCTGGGGTTGCGCTGGACTTGAAGCAGCCATTCCATCTTTAATAGATATTGATTCGGTCAGGTCAGTAAGTGTCTGGAGACCAATAATTGTGCGTTGAGCGTTTACCGTGGTGAGTACCTTTTCCTTTGTTAGTTCGGGAATCCTTAGTGCACGCATCAAGTTTTCGCGAGCCTGAGTGGTCGCTGTCTCAAGCATAATCAATTGCTTGTCGCAACTGTTAGCAATCTTTTGTAGACCGCCCCGGACCTTTTCTACCTGATCAAGGTGGAGCAAGGCTTGTACCTCCTCAGCACGCTTGCCAGGCGTAGCGAGGACATACCGGATCAATTCCCTACGCGAGAGCACGATCTCAGGATGCGCCGATACTTGCTGGAGTACTACAAGTACTGCTGGATCGTTCGGCGTCACGTTAACTTCCGCCGGGGTTTTCAGGTTCCGCTCGATGGTAACGGTTTTACTCAAGCTGTGAATCAAAACCTTAACCGTCACACGTGCCTTGTCCGGGTCATTCCGCCTGGCCACGTGGGGTCCGTGCTGTTTCAGAGAAACATCTCCCCTTCCTTCTCCCGAAAGGCGAGACACGTTTCCGGTCAAGGCGAACTCCAAAGCATCAACTACGCCACTCTTTCCAGTTCCGTTTGGGCCGCAAATAGCAAAATTTTTTCCCTTGAAATCCAAGGTCAAGTCGCGGATGCCACGAAACTCTCTAATTACAATGGATTCGACCGAAATCATGGAACTGACTCCTCACCGAGAACAGCCTCTTTCAACGCTATCTCAGTAAATGTCCTGTCCTCTAAAAGGGTCTTGTTAAACCGAGCAACCAACTCAACCGATGCGCCAGCACCCACAAGAGCCTCAAGGAACTTCTTAAAAACCTGCGCGGGAACATCCGGTTCTCCCTCTTTAATAGAAGATGTAGTCATTATACCTGCCTTCGGTTCATATGATTTTCCTGCGCTGAGAATTGTTTTTATTTATTTTATAAATCGATTTAGTATCATGTCATCTTCTCTCAACCATAATTACATCCATTAGACAGTTTTGCTCTTCAACCTTGTTTTTTCTGTTATCTACAAATAATTATTACTGTCATTAAAGTATTATATAACACTTACGCTATAGGTACACCATTTTATTTAACCCATGAGTATAATCAAAGTTATGCATCCCTGCCCGTTCATTACGTTATACAGGGAGTCGAACCCTGGGTCCCTATTATTTTGTACCATCTTTTTCATTACCATTTTAATGTTCACTTGGCAGGATCAGGACGCCGTTTTCAAACCACAGATCAATCTTATTTAGCGGAAAATCCGTCCATTCAATTTTCTCCCGGTAAAGCTCGTGATAGTTACCATCTTCGCATATCAGGATTGCCGATTTATCTTCATTAACCTCAAGTTTCCAAACGTCAAATTCTTGTAAATTATTTTTCGCTCTGGTCGTGAACAATATTTTATCAACCAGCCAATATGCACCTCCGTTTTGAGCCACATATTGAACTCCATCAGTGTAAAGATATCCGCTTAAATGCCTGTACCAATGCTCTGTTCCGCTAAATTGCCTTAATTCATTTATCGTTAACATTTCAAACCCTCCTTGGTAATGCAGGAAAAATAGCAGTTCCTGCAATCATTGTTGTTTTCGCTGGTGCATTTATCACACACAGGCTCTTTGTCTACAGATGCTATCGAACGCATAAGCAGCTTCTCAACCACCACAGTCATCGGCCTATCCTGGCTACATTTCAACCTATACAGCGTCTTAACCATTGTTTCACTTAACATTGGACTATACATACGTCTATCACCTCCTCCCTAATTTCAACCCACAACACGCCGTCAATTACCACCCAATCCAAAACTTCATTCCAGTTTATCTCTTTGCTTAATTTGTCTTTTTGTATCCACATTTTTCTATTCCTCCTATTCTTCGTTAGGAAACATCATCGTAGTAATGCCTCCCTCATTTACCACCCAAACCTCAACGCCTGCAAACCAGAAAACCTGCAAACTAAGCAAATTTGGATCATTCTCTTTTTTTGCGTCAACCTGTTGCCAGATTCTCTCAATCTGACCCATAGTTAACTTCTCAGATACTTGATCTGTAATCTTTTTAATTTCCTGCATTAGAAATCACCTCCTTCATCAAGCAAATCCTTATGCTTCTCAACAAAGTCTTCTAGACTTTCAGAACCGTTTGGCTTAAATCCTTTAGCAATAAGCTTATAAACGTTCTTCATTAGATTTCTTTCTTCCCAGAGAGCGGGTAAGCCAAATGCTTGCTCCGGCAGATCCTCTTGATGCGTTCTGTATTGAGAATCTCGGCTGCTTTGATACCTTTCCATGCAGGCATCTGCACGCAGCACCCCATCCTCAAATTTTTCGTTTTTCTTTAATGTTTCTTTTTTTACTTGGCTCATGTGAGCCTCCTTTCTTTTGACGCCGAAAATATAAGCCCAATGATTTGAAGGCATTTTCAGGCAAACCAGGAAATGCCGTCTTTTGTCAAGAAAACAGGTATGCCCGAAAGGAACGAGCGCAAGCGAGTGAGTTTCTTGGAGTCCTTGAGAAAAATTGAGACTCCCCGAAGGGGCAGAATACTTCTGATACCTTGCCTTCTGAGGCAAACCGCAGAGGCAAGGTAGAGACGAATTATTCTCAAGGATTTTCTTGCACAAAAGTCAATCTTGGGCTATTGTAGGCGGATAAAAAGAAAGAGGATTACGTGAAAGACAAGAGAAAAAAAGAAAATAAAATTTGAGGATGGAGAGAAAAGCGCAATAATTATGGAAAGACGGACATTTTGCTCATCCGCTCTCAGAAATTTAGAACCGCAATTTTAACTCTGTTGTGATTGCTTTGGGCTTGGATTTCTCTCAAAGCCTTTTACCCTGTATTCAATTTTGTGATAATGAATTAAGCCTTGAGTATCAATAAGCCCGAGCGTTATATCAGCCATTTTAATTTCGCAGTCTAAGGTTCCCGCGTCAAAACTTTTTAACTGATTTCGTAGCTCCTCAACCCAATCATTAACTTTCATATTCATACCCCCAAGCACTTAAAGTT
>Ga0209824_10000685_pt1 | contig 20577 bp, 16 predicted proteins | sample VDWuncwatermetaG_FD_184124 | JGI IMG/M metagenome (GOLD analysis project Ga0209824, IMG submission 184124) | Wastewater microbial communities from Netherlands to study Microbial Dark Matter (Phase II) - VDW unchlorinated drinking water (SPAdes)... ... | reverse complement strand
GCGGTCAGTTGAATCAGCAATTGGTCGCCGGCAAAGTGCCCGCAGGTATCGTTGACGACTTTGAATTGGTCCATGTCGCAATACAACAAGGCATGCTGATTATTTAGATTCCGCGCGTTAGACAACACCTGCGTCAATCGATGTTCAAACTCAGAGCGGTTGATCAGTCCGGTCAGCGAATCATGGCTGGCTTGCCAAGATAATTGCTGCGAGATATGGCGTTGCTCGCTCACATCATGAAACACCAGCACCACGCCGATGATATTGCCAGACTCTTCGCGTATGGGCGCAGCAGAATCTTCAATGGCGAACTCTTGCCCATCGCGCCTAACCAAAACCGTGTGATTGGCCAAGCCAATAATCAAGCCTTTTTCTAGCACCATGTTGACTGGGTTGTCGATGACCTCACGCGTTATTTCGTTAATAATGGTGAACACTTTTTTGAGCGGCATGCCTTGTGCCGCGTCGTTGCTCCACCCCGTTAGCACCTCCGCAATGGGGTTGAGATATTCCACATAGCCCGCCGTATCGGTGGTAATCACCGCGTCGCCGATGGAACGCAGGGTGACGTGCAAACGTTCTTTTTCGTCGCGCAGCTCGGTTTCCATGCTGCGGCGCATGGCAATTTCATGATGCAACTCGGTAACACTACGCTGTAAATTGGTCTCGCTCAGCTCCAATTTTTGTTTGGAAACAACGATGGATTGCAGCGTGGTCGCCATGACATTAAAATCTTCGGCTAGATCGGTAAATTCGTTATTGCCCGATAATTTCAAACGGTAATCAAGCTGGCCGCTGCCGATGGCGGCTGCGCCTGCAGCGATTTGCCGCAACGGGTTTCTAATACGTCGGGTGAGCACCATCGCGGCCACAATAACCGACAACAAAAACAAGGGGCTCAAAATACGGATAATCTCGATTACCAGCCTGACCGTTTGCTCGGTATCGGCTTTGGCAACGTCCAAATTCTGCCGGATCACGCGCTGCAAATGTTCGTCCAGCAGCTTGTCTATTTCTACACGCAAATGGATAAACCGCTTGATATTTTGCGTTTGCTGCTCATCCAGTTTGATTACCTGCATCACCAGCGCGGTGGTGTGATCGAATTGTTGCCCCAGTCGCGCCGCATATTGTTTTTCCAACGCGCTGGCGGTGGCTCGCTTAAAGGTACTCAGATTCCGGTTAAAATCACCTATGTCGTCGGCAATTTTTTGCCAATATTCGGCCTGATGGGTTTTAAGATAATGCCCCAGCCAACCAGAAACTTCTGCAGCATTACTTTCTAATTTCAACGCAGCGGTAATTTTTTCTGCTGACGCGCCGCGCACCATAATCTCCGGCACAAGTTGTTTATTGATAAGCTGGTCTAGATCGGTGAAGCGTTTGGCAATCTGGGCAAACAAGGCTGTCTGCTCATCTCGGCTCTGCATCATGCTTTTGCCGAGCTGATTAAACTCTTTATACACTCCCCCCACCGTGTTGCCCAAATCACGTAATTGCCGGGTTTGCGCCAGCTTTTGATATTTCGCCAAATAAAGATTGAAATCAATTTCATCGTTTATGACACGTTCGCGCCCTACAGCATCGCCTGTATCCAAGTATTTCATCACCCCCAGTGCCGTGCCAATTACGTTAATTTCCAACTCATACGCCGCGGCACTAAGCGGTTCATCGACCTCGGCGACTTCTTTGAAATTTTTTTCAATTTGCGCCAAACCGAAGCCAACAATCAGCACCCCCATCAATGCGATGAGCATAATGACACCGAAAGCGAAGGTGATTTTTGCAGATACCGTGAGCCGCATGACCTTGTGTTGAGCCATTTCTATATCAATTTTAAGCGCGAGTGTTAGAGAAGAATCTTACTTATGGTGAATAATGAGCAATATAAACGCATCATTCAAGTTGGGAACGATGTTAGCAGATAATCAAAAAAACAGGGAGACTTAAGCAGGGAGGCAGTCATACGGTCATTGAAGTTAGTACAGTCATGAAGAATAATTTTGGGTGACACAAATTCATAGGGAGGGTAGCATGTTGGTTAAAGATGCACTAATTTAATCCAGCCAGCAATTTATTAACACAGGAGTAACGCATGACCCCACTCGCAAAACTTGCTCAAACAATCACCCCAACCAGAACATTAAAAGTATTAGGAGCCTTGCTTATTGCCGCATTACTTGGCGCGTGCGCCTCGGCTCCGGGCGAAAAATTCTCTGGCATTTATCCGCCAGACAGCGAGCATGGCGACATTTATCTTTATCGCACCAAGGATTCTGCAGGGGCTTCGGGCGCGTTTGATGTGATGCTGAACGATAAAAAAGTGGGGGCCATTTACAACGCTTCGTTCTTGCATTTAAGAGTCCCGCCCGGACGTTATAATATTCGCGTGTTCCCGCCCCACCATGCGCGCCACAGCGATTTACAAATTGATGTAGAAGCTGGGAAAATTAGTTATTACCGCTACCATTTTTTTCCGGGCAACCAAAATGTCAGCCGTTACTATTCTTTTATTCAGCTTAAAGACCCCAATTTAGCGTTGAAAGATTTAACAGAATTAAAGTCGGCGAAGTAATTCCATTTTTAAATTTAAGCATTGCATATTGCTCCCTCACCCTCGCTACGCTCTCCCTCTCCCGGAGGGAGAGGGAAATAAACTCCTTCTCCCTCTGGGAGAAGGGTTGGGATGAGGGAGAAAAATTGAGGACTCCATAAATTATAGTGACATCACTCATAATTTGTTTGCAACACAGTATGGCGACGGTGCGTGGTTGTTGCCGATTCATCGGCTTTACAACCACGGCCTACCCCTTGCGGGTGTAAGTTGGATTTTGAGAGATGCCCTTAAGCAGATAACTTCAAAGCGGTATATGCCAGCCGCCTCCCCAACGCCACACACAATTTTTTTTCTGCTTCGCTAATCGCCAGATCGTTCGCCAATCCCGCCAGATGGCTTGCCCCATAAGGTGTTCCGCCTTGCTGGGTACTAGAAAGTTCTGGCTCTGAATAAGGCACGCCGACAATCATCATGCCGTGATGCAGCAGCGGTAGCATCATTGACAGTAGCGTACTTTCTTGCCCGCCGTGCATCGTGCCGGTAGAAGTGAACAGCGCGGCAGGTTTGCCCACAAGGGCATGCTGCATCCATAGTGAACCTGTGCCATCCCAAAAATATTTCATGGGCGCGGCCATGTTGCCAAAGCGCGTCGGGCTGCCCAGCGCGATCCCGATACATTCGCGCAAATCGTCCAATGTCGCGTAAGGCGCACCTTCTTCTGGAATGCTGGGCGCAACTGCTTCGCATACGCTAGAAACCTTGGGCACAGTGCGCAGCCGCGCTTGCACGCTCGGCACAGATTCTACGCCGCGTGCGATGAACTGTGCCATTTGCCGTACTGCGCCATGCTGACTGTAGTACAGCACTAAAATTTCTTTGCCAGAAATATCTTTACTGGAAATATTTTTGCTAGCCATTTCTGTCATCAATCATTTTCTTTGTTGAGGGTTTATATGCGGGGGGGTCATACTAAACACCATGCCTAAAATACATCGGTACGAGTATCATGCGCGCATTGTATTTCAGTTGCCCCTGCCCGCAAAATGTTAGCTGTGAAAAATATCCGAATTGATTATTTGCGCTTTGTACGTTTTGTACGATTTTTGGCTGCGCGTTTTATGCAAGATCGCTGTGTCGAAATTGCTGCCAGCTTAACCTTCACCACCCTGCTCTCGCTTGTCCCACTAGTGACCATCGCGCTCACTTTATTTTCGGCATTCCCATTTTTTTCAGAATTTTCAGGTCATATTAAAAACTTCATTCTGAGCAACATGATGCCGGAAACAGGCGGCAGAATTATCTCGGGCTATATGGCGCAATTTGCCGAGAGCGCGGCCAAATTAACCGCTGTTGGCGTTGGTTTTTTGGTGCTCACCGCCATGCTCATGATGCTCACCATCGACGATGCGTTCAATACGATATGGCGCGTTTCTCGCTCACGCACCGTGGTGCAGCGCGTGTTAACTTATTGGGCGGTGTTGACCTTAGGGCCGCTGTTAATTGGCGGAAGCTTGTCAATCACCTCGTGGCTCACCGCACTGTCGATTGGCTCCAGCAAACAAGTGCCGATCATCAGCTTGCTGATGTTAGAGGCTGCACCATTCGTCTTAACCACGCTGGCTTTTAGCCTGCTGTACCGCGTATTGCCCAACCGCTATGTGCCGTTTCGTCATGCATTTACGGGCGGGGTGGTTGGCGCATTTTCATTTGAATTGATGAACCGCGCATTCGCTTTCTACATCACCAACTTCCCTACTTACAAGCTGGTTTATGGCGCGTTCGCCAGCATTCCCGTTTTTTTGATGTGGATCTACTTATCTTGGCTAACGGTATTATTAGGTGCAGTGATTGCCGCCTCACTCTCGCACTGGCGCAGTGGGCTCAATAAAAAAGTTCAGCCCGCCGAACAGCTTTATTACGCGTTGTGCATCCTCAAATTAATCAATGAAGGGATGCACAATGGCCAAGTGCAATCCTTGCCCCTATTTTCCAAAAAATTGCATATTGGATTTGATTCAATCGAAGAAATTTTGGATAAATTAGCGCACGCAAAAATCGTGGGTAAACTTACCGGAAGCGGCTGGGCAATGATCCGAGATATCGAACACATACAAGCAAGTGAACTGTATGAATTATTTATTTATAATTCTGGCACACTCACCGATAGACATGGTGATGAACAAATACGGGCTTGGTTAATTCGTATTGACGCGCATTACGCCAAGACCGAAAACACTTCGCTACATGAACTTTTTAACGCGCGTGAACAGCAAGAAAAAAAAGTGGCGGCTGCGGTTGTTACAGAAGAAGAGACTATTAACGTGAATTCTGCCAAGCCGCATTCACCAAATTAGGATAACCCGGCTGCCCCAAGCTACCGTTGTAGCGGCCTAAAGCACGGTACAGGTCACCCTTTTCCATATCTAAATAATGGCGCAAGATGGTGCAACCGTAGCGCAGGTTGACGTTTAAATGAAACAAATTATCCTGCGGCGCGCCGATCAACCCCACCCAAAATGGCATAACCTGCATAAAGCCTCGTGCACCCGCGCGCGATACCGCATATTTCTTAAAGCGACTTTCCACCTGTATCAGCCCTAATACCATGTGCGGATCAAGCCCGGCGCGGGTCGCTTCGTAATGTACTGTTTTAAGAAAGTCCCTGCGTGTCGCTTCATCCGGCATACGTTTATCGAGGCGAAAACGCTGCGACATTTCTTGCACCCAAACCGTCTCTTCTTGCCCTGAAGTAAACGCGGATTTAGATGAGCCTTGATCGGCAATCGATTGGTGCAGCGCGGTACGCACACTGGCCGACAACGGCTGATACATTTGCGTGCCCGCAAGGGCAATATTCATACCCAGCCCACCCACCGCCAAGCAGAGTAGGAGTGTGTGATGCAAATAATGAGCGCGGTTAAGTTGCATGGTTTATATGATTAAACAGCCAATTTGGATTGTACAAACTTTAATAAATCTTGCAATGGCACAAGCTGCGCTGTGGCATCTTTTCGCCCCTGATACTCGACTTGATTCTCCTTCAAGCTGCGTTCTCCAATAACGATTCGATGCGGAATGCCGATGAGTTCTAAATCAGCAAACATAATACCAGGACGCTCGTCTCTATCATCCAGCAAAACCTCGATACCCGCCGCACAAAATTCCTGATAAAGCTGCTCGGTTGCAACGCGCACCTGCTCACTTTTTTTGCCGCCGATCGGCGCTAACGCGATTTGAAAAGGAGCCATCGCCTGCGGCAATGTGATGCCGCGTTCATCATAATTTTGCTCGATTGCCGCCGCTACAATGCGTGAAACACCAATGCCATAACAGCCCATTTCCATCGCTTGCGGCTTGCCATTTTCATCCTGAAAAGTCGCATTCAGCGCGGAGGCGTATTTGGTGCGTAACTGAAATATGTGTCCGACTTCGATGCCGCGACAGAGTTCCAGCGCGCCTTTGCCGTCGGGTGAGGGATCGCCTGTAATTACATTGCGGATGTCGTAAAAATCTTTTTCGCTTAGATTAAAATCACGGCCAATATTGACACCTGTAAAGTGGTAGCCGTTTTCATTTGCGCCGCAAACGAAATCACTCATATTTGCTACGCTATGATCTGCGTAATAAGTGTAGAGTCGTTGATCAACCGGGCCGATGTAGCCAGAGCGGCATCTAAATATATTTTCTATTTCCCCATCGGTAGCGAACCGAAACTTTCCAATTATTTTTTCTACTTTCACTTCGTTAATCTGATGATCTCCACGTAATAGAAAGATGTGGTGAGTGACACCAGCTTCCCGTTTTTTTATAAATAAGTTTAATTTTTCAAACTCCGTAGTGAGAACAATTGTCTTAAGAATTTTTTGCAGCGGAATATTTAGAAAGTCCGCAACATCTTCACACTTGGTTTTTCCTGGGGTTCCGACTTTTTGTCTAGTCTCTGTAGCCGCAGCACGCGGCGTACTCGGCGCAGCCGCCTCTGCCAACTCCACATTTGCGGCGTAATCTGAAGTGGGGCAATAGGCCAACGCATCTTCGCCCGAATCTGCCAGCACGTGAAACTCATGCGAGCCACTGCCGCCAATTGCGCCCGTGTCCGCCGCAACCGCTCTAAATTTTAACCCTAGCTTAGTAAAAATACGGCTGTAAGTTTCATGCATCACGCGATAGGTTTGCTCCAAACTTTCAAAATTTGCGTGAAAGGAATACGCATCTTTCATTAAAAATTCTCGCGCCCGCATCACCCCAAAACGGGGACGCACTTCATCGCGAAATTTGGTTTGTATCTGATAAAAATTGACCGGCAACTGGCGATAACTTTTTATTTCTCGGCGCGCAATATCGGTAATCACTTCTTCATGCGTGGGGCCAAAACAAAAATCATTTTCGTGGCGATCTTTTATTTTTAACATCTGCGGTCCGAACACATCCCAGCGCCCCGTTTCTTGCCACAGCTCGGCAGGTTGCACTGCTGGCATCAATAATTCCACGCCACCGCTTTTATTCATTTCATCGCGCACAATGGCTTCCACCTTGCGTAAAACCCGCAAACCCAGCGGCATCCAAGTGTATAAACCACTGGCTAATTTCTTGATATAGCCGGCTCGCAGCATGAGGCGATGGCTAATTAATTCTGCCTCGGCGGGTGCTTCTTTTTGGGTGGAAATATAAAATTGTGAAACGCGCATGATGTGTTTTTTAATAAAAATAAAAGCGCGATTTTACAGCGAACGCAATGAACCTGCTGCCTTGATTATTGCAGGGCGCGCTTTCAATATGCCGTGAAATGTGAAAAAATGCGACCTAATATAACTTTACCGAACGGGTGGCGAAGATGGTTGACCGAGATGGTTACCGCCCCAATGTCGGCATCATTCTGACGAATACCAAGAACCAAGTATTTTGGGGTAAGCGAGTTCGACAAGACTCATGGCAATTTCCGCAAGGCGGCATTCAGCAAGGTGAAACGCCAGAGCAAGCGATGTATCGCGAATTGCAGGAAGAGGTCGGCTTGCAATCTTGTCATGTGCAGATACTGGGACGGACGCGTGAATGGATGCGCTACGAGGTGCCGCAACATTGGGTGAAACGCGAATGGCGCGGCAGTTACAAAGGGCAAAAGCAAATTTGGTTTTTACTACGCTTGGTGGGTCGCGATTGCGATGTGAGTCTGCGCGCATCCACTCACCCTGAGTTTGACGCTTGGCGTTGGAACAATTATTGGGTGGATATGGATGGGGTAATCGAGTTCAAGCGCGAAGTGTATCGTCTTGCGCTGAATGAATTGGTGCGCTATTTGCCGCAAGCCAAGGAACCCGTGTCACAGGTCAATGCCAAAAAAGTTGCTCGCCGTTAAGGGCATCTCTAAAAATCCAACTTTCGTCGTCATACTGTGTTGCTCGCAAAAAATTAGTTGTTTAATTTTCCCTTCACTTAAAGTTATCCCAACTATAGTCAAATTCACAGCCAGGCCAAATAATTTTTTGGTCTATGCTTGTAGATTTTAGACAACTCATTTTTTCATCCATCAATTTAAAGGAATATATGCGTTATTTTGGCGTTTCGTTTTTAGTCACCTTGGTAGGAATGGCGTGTGCCGCTTGGTGGGGTTACAGCCGTGGCGGTATGCCCTTGGCCATTCAGGCATTAAGCATCGTCGCCATTTTGGCGGTGTTAGAAGTCTCTCTCTCATTTGATAACGCGGTGGTCAACGCTTCCGTACTCAAAACATGGAACAAATTTTGGCAGGATCTATTTTTAACGCTAGGCATGTTGATTGCCGTGTTCGGAATGCGCTTACTTTTTCCGTTGTTGATCGTGGCCTTTGCGGCAGACATCAGCCTGTTACAAGTGTGGGATTTAGGCATCAATAATCCAGACGAATATTCGCGGCATTTAGTCAATCATCATGCCGAAGTGGCCGCATTTGGCGGAATATTTTTGCTGCTAGTATTCTTAAATTTTCTACTGGATGAAAGTAAAGAATTACACTGGCTCGGCCATGTAGAAAAAAAGATTGCGTCATTTGGCAAGCTCAGCTCAATCTCGGTGATGGTCGCTATTATCGCGCTGATGGCCAGCTTGACGATGGTCGAGGAAAGCAAAAAGCTAGATGTTTTAATCGCTGGGCTATGGGGAATATTGATTTATGTGGGTGTAGATTTAATTAGCGACCTGCTCGAGAAAGAAGAAGATGATCCAAAAATTGGCGACGTAATCAAGCGTGGCGGCATAGGTGGCTTTCTCTATTTAGAAGTGCTCGATGCCTCGTTTTCTTTTGATGGGGTGATCGGCGCATTTGCCATTACCAAAGACATTGTCATTATCATGATAGGCCTAGCAATCGGTGCGATGTTTGTGCGCTCACTCACCGTTTATCTGGTTCGCAAAGGCACGCTGGATGCCTATGTTTACTTAGAACACGGCGCACATTACGCGATAGGTGTACTGGCCATTATCATGCTAATCAGCATGAGCTATCACGTCCCAGAAATTTTCACCGGTCTGATAGGTGTGGTATTTATCTTGGCTTCGTTGTGGTCTTCGGTGCAACGCAAACGCAAAGAAACGAGCGCTTAGCAGCCTTAAAATCTGCAACCATCAAAACCCGCAACCATCAAAACTCGCTTTGGGTTAGCGGGTTTTTTATTGCGCGAGTCGATGTTGCGCGACGACCCAGCGCGCAATGCTATCAAGTATTTCAGGCTCTTCACCAAGGGCAGGTGCAATGTGAAATTTTACAGTGGGATGATGTTGCTCAATCGAGGTAATAAGGCGTGGTAAATCTTGTTTTAAATGTCCGCCGCGCGCCAAAAAAAGTGGAATAAGGGTGATGTGTTCGACATCGTTGTGCGTGAACTTGGCCACTGCCTCTACCAGCGTAGGCTGCATTAATTCTAAAAATGCCAGCGTCACTTGGGTCGATGGAAATTGCTGCGCCACCCGCTCGCGAATCTGAATAAACGGTTGCGCCCATTCTGGATCGCGTGCACCGTGGGCAAATAAAATGATGGCGGACTTCATGAAAAAATTTAAAGTCTCTCTAAAAATTAAAAGTGCTAAGCCAGACTAGGCGCGAGCAAAAAATAGTTACGCCGCATATGTTTGATATGTAAGGAAGCATTTTTTGTGAGTAACAACGTATGGCAACGCAATTTTGATTTTTAGTTTAGTGCTTGCCCGTACTACCAAACCCTCCACCACCCCGCTGGCTCGGAGGAAACTCGCTCACCACATTAAATTGCATTTGCATTACAGGGACAATGATCAATTGCGCCATGCGCTCCATCGGCATTAGCGTAAAGGGGTGTTGCCCGCGATTCCAAATCGAAACAAATATTTGCCCCTGATAATCTGAATCGATCAAGCCGACCAAATTTCCCAGCACGATGCCGTGTTTATGACCCAACCCTGAGCGCGGCAAAATCATAGCGGCATAGCCTGGATCATCCAAATGAATGGCGATGCCGCTGGGCACAAGCTCACATTGTCCGGGATGAATAATGTTGCTGTGCTCGATGCAAGCGCGCAAGTCTATGCCCGCCGAGCCAGGTGTAGCATAGGCCAGCGCGTGTTCATGCAAACGTGGATCCAGAATTTTCACATCGATGGATTTTTTAATCTCAGCGGATTTTTTCATTGCGGTGTTCTCTCGAGGGAATTTTTTAAGGCAATCACATGCTTGAATAAACCGCGTGCAACAGTTAATTTATCTGCGCGCGGCAAAATATGCTCACCCATATGGTCAATTAAAATCAGTTCATTGTCATCTGCGCCGATAGCTTGCTGCGCTACGTTTGCGGCGATGAGTGGGATATTTTTAGCACGACGCTTTTCCTGCGCCTGTTTGAGCAAGTCATGGCTTTCTGCGGCAAATCCCACGCAAAAAGGTGGCTTAGGCAAGCCCGCAACAAAAGCCAAAATATCGGGGTTGGGCAGTAATTCCAAGCTCATTTTATCCGCGTTTTTTTTAATTTTTTGCGGGCTAATTTGCGCGACACGATAATCGGCGACGGCAGCCACGCCTATAAAAATATCTGCCTGGGCTACTTGTTGTTGCACCGCATGCATCATCTCAGCGGCACTCGTCACGTTAATCACATGCGCGCCTTGCGGCGGCATGAGTGCGGTCGGTCCAGAAATAAGTGTGACCTGCGCACCCAGCTCCAGTGCGGCTTGTGCGACCGCATAACCCATTTTGCCGGAACTGCGGTTGGTAATCCCGCGCACCGCATCTATCGCTTCATAAGTGGGACCCGCTGTTAATAAAACATGCGTGCCCGCTAATAGCTGTGGCAATAATTGGGGCTGAACAAATGCCAAAATATCACTCGCCAAATGCGCTGCTTCCAGCATCCGTCCCATGCCATTTTCACCGCACGCTTGCACGCCACTATCGGGACCCAACACAATCACGCCATCGGCGATCAGTTGTTTGATATTGCGCTGGGTGGCCGTGTTCTCCCACATTTGCTGGTTCATCGCAGGTGCTACCAATAGCGGGCAATTGCGTGCTAGGCACAAAGTAGAAAGCACATCATCCGCCAAGCCGTGTGCTAGCTTAGCAATAAAATCTGCGCTGGCCGGCGCGATCACAATGGCATCGGCAGCACGACTGGCATTAATATGCGGCATCCCATTATCGGCACTTTCCCACTGGCTGGTTAAAACAGGATGACCCGTCAGTGCCTGCATCGTAGTGGGGGTAATGAAATGGCGGGCGGCTTCGGTCATAGCAACTTGCACATGCACGCCTTGTTTGGTCAACAGCCGCGTGAGCTCTGCCGCCTTGTAAGCTGCAATACCGCCCGTGATGCCCAGTATAATGCGCGGAGTCATCGCGACAGCTAGGTCATTATGTGAGGTTTTTTTCATAGCAGTATCTTAACAAAATTTTGTTAAGCAAACGCTAATTAAGTCGGCGAGCGGGATGAAGTGCAAGGCGTGCGGCGCACAGGAACCGGAGTGTATATGGATATACATGAGGATTCCGAGCACCGCACAACGCAGCAATTCGCCCGCGTAGGCACTTAATATTCGAGGAGGCAAAATGGGAATCAACAACTGGCCAGAAGGTGAACGCCCCCGCGAACGGCTGATACAGCGTGGCGCGGCAGCACTGTCAGATGCGGAATTGCTGGCCATATTTTTTCGCACCGGGGTTACAGGCAAAAGCGCGGTTGATTTAGCGCGCGATGTGCTCACGCAATTTGGCACGCTCACCAACATGTTTGCCGCCAGCCAAACAGCTTTTTGCGAGATACACGGCATGGGGCCGGCCAAATACGTGCAACTCCAAGCCGTGCTAGAAATGTCGCGACGTGCCTTGAGTGAAGAAATGCAAACGGGCGACGCGCTAAATTCGCCACAAGCCGTGCGCAATTTCTTAAAATTAAAATTGCAAAGTCGCCCGCAAGAAGTGTTCATGGTGATCTTTTTAGATGCCCAACATCGCGTCACGGCAACCGAAGAAATGTTTCATGGCACACTCACCCAAACCAGCGTCTATCCGCGTGAAGTGGTCAAGCGCGCGCTGTTCCACAATGCGGCGGCTGTCATCTTCGCACACAACCATCCCTCTGGCGTGGCCGAGGCCAGCCACTCCGACCGCTTGCTGACCGATGCTCTCAAACAGGCGCTGGCACTGGTGGATGTACGTACGCTGGATCATTTGATTATAGCGGGGTCGCAGTGTTTGTCGTTCGCTGAAAAAGGGCTCCTATAATTCCAGTGTGCAATTGAACCGAGTTCTGGGCTCAATTGCTTTCTGGAATAAAAATTACCATCTTCTCCAATGAAAATTGAAACAAATTTTAGCTGCGATATTTTTTGCGCCGTCGTTGATAATTTTGGCGACATCGGCGTGTGTTGGCGTTTGGCCAAACAGTTGGCGCATGAGCATGGCCTAGCCGTGCGGCTGTGGATAGATGATTTGGCTAGCTTCAAAAAATTGTGTGCTGAGATAAAAATTGATCGCCCAGCGCAGCAACAGCAAGGCATTGATGTTCGGCTATGGCTTCACACAGCAAACGCTTTCACGCACATTCAACCCGCACAAATAGTGATAGAAACTTTTGCCTGCCAGCTACCAGAAAAATATATCGCCGCGATGGCCGCCATGCCACACCCGCCCGTGTGGATCAATCTAGAGCATCTTAGCGCGGAGGATTGGGTGGAGGAATATCACGGCCTGCCTTCACCGCACCCCACCTTGCCACTGGTTAAATATTTTTTCTTCCCCGGTTTTACAGCGGCGACAGGCGGACTTTTATTAGAAAATAAATTGCTCGTCCAGCGTGATGTTTTTCAGCGTGATGCTTTTCAAAATAATCCACTCGCACAAGCCGCCATGTGGGGCACATTAGGCGTGCCACCCCCACAGCCAAATGAAATTCGCGTGTCATTATTTTGTTATGAAAACGCAGCACTGCCCTCTTTATTCTCACACTGGGCAACAGGCGAGAAAGCCATATTTTGCGTCATCCCAGAAGGTCGCATCGTGCCGCAAGTGGCAACATTTTTTAAGCACGACGCGCTGAAAATCGGCGACACATTGCAGCAAGGAAATTTGCGCGTACAAATTATTCCTTTCATAGAGCAAGATCGCTATGACGAATTGCTCTGGGCCTGCGATGTAAATTTTGTGCGCGGTGAAGATTCATTCGTGCGTGCACTGTGGGCTGGCAGACCTTGCGTATGGCACATTTACCCGCAACACGACCAAGTGCATCTACAAAAATTGCAGGCGTTTTTAAATCTATATTGCGCAACCTTGCCAGCTGAAATGGCTGCATCTACACAAGCACTATGGAACGCTTGGAATAATGAGCAAAATGTGTCGGCAGCTTGGGATAATTACTGGACACATCACCTGCTGCTGCAACAACATGCCCGCACTTGGAGCGCAAATTTAGCCGGCAATCGCCTCACAGTGAACCTGCTGAATTTTATCCATAACCCTGCTAGAATGCGCGCCTCACGAAGTTATTCCAGTTCGCAATAGCAACGATAGCTGCGTTGGCTGCGCATATTTTATGCTCGCTGTACCGCTTGTACTATCTGCGCGATTGCAGCTTGCCGCCTTGCTCTCCTTGCTAATGCCTGCTGGAATAAATTATTTTTGTTTCGAATGTTTAGATGAAATTAACCCCAGTTAAGGCAGAACAAATATGAAAATAGCACAAGAGCTACGCGCAGGAAATGTGGTCATGGTAGGCAGCGATCCCATGGTCATCCTCAAGGCAGAATACACGCGCTCAGGCCGCAATGGCTCGGTCGTAAAAATGAAATTTAAAAACTTGTTGACTGACTCACCGAGCGAATCCATCTATCGCGCCGACGACAAATTTGACATGGTTTTGCTGGAGCGCAAAGAGGTGACTTACTCCTACTTTGCCGACCCCATGTACGTGTTTATGGATGGCGAATACAACCAGTACGAAGTTGAAAAAGAAAACCTCGGCGACTCATTAAATTATCTGGAAGATGGCATGGCCTGTGAAGTCGTTTTCTACAACGACAAAGCCATTTCGGTTGACCTGCCCAACACTGTCGTGCGCGAAATTATTTATACTGAGCCAGCCATACGCGGTGACACCTCCGGCAAAGTGATGAAGCCTGCCAAAATTGGCTCAGGGTTAGAGCTACCCGTTGCAGCCTTTTGTGAAATTGGCGACAAAATTGAAATTGATACCCGCACCGGTGAGTTTAGAAAGCGTGTGGCGGGTTAAACAACTCCATTGGAAGTTGAAATTATTACTCTAATTCTAATTTGCTAAGCCCTCCATTTTGCTCCCTCATCCCAACCCTTCTCCCGGAGGGAGAAGGACTTTTCCTCCCTCTCCCTCCGGGAGAGGGATCGAGGGTGAGGGAACAATTTGACATTGTTAAATTAGAATACGATAGCGATGTTTACCCAGCATCGCTATTTTTTTGCCCGGGGGAAATGTAAATGAACGAACAAGAACGCCAACAAAAAATTCAGCAAACTTTTAACATCGTTGCGACCGGTTACGACAACCCCGGCTTGCGATTTTTTGCAGCCAGCGCCCAACAGATGGCAAGCTGCCTGAATCTGCGCGGCGATGAAAAACTGCTGGATGTGGCGACGGGAACGGGCAGCAACGCGCTGGTGCTGGCACAGCACCTCCCCAAAGGCCAAGTGATAGGCATTGATTTTTCTGCAGGAATGCTGGAGCAGGCGCGTAAAAAAGCACTACAGATGAACATCAACAACACCGAGTTTGTTGAGATGAATATGCAATCACTCGTTTTTCCAGATCGCCATTTCGACACGGCAGTTTGCGCCTTCGGCATCTTTTTTGTAGAAGACATGCCCAGACAGATTCAGCATATTGCCAGCAAAGTAAAGCCCGCTGGCAGTGTCGCGATTACCTGTTTTTACGACACCGCATTTCTGCCCTTGGCGGAATTATTTTTTAATCGCTTGGCGCAATTTGGCATCGAAAAACCGCCCGTCAGTTGGAAGAAAATCAGTACTGAAGAAAAATTACGGACGCTGTGCGCCAGCGCAAATCTGCACGATATTCACGTGTTGCGTAAAAACATGGGCTACTATTTGCGCAACGCCGACGATTGGTGGGATGTAATATGGTTTGCAGGTTTCAGAGGCTTGGTCAATCAACTGTCGCCAGATAATCTGGAAAGTTTCAAACAAATTCATTTACAAGAAATTCAAAATCTCGCCACAGAAAAGGGAATCTGGCTGGACGTGGAAGTACTGTTTGCGGTTGGGCAGGTCGCCTAAAAAAGTGAGCTAGGTCATACTCGCCCTCACCCCTCCGCTATAATATCGTGCAAACAAGTTCGCTCGAGCATTGCCGCCCAGTTTCCGAGTCCAATTTTCGCCACACGCCATGTCCGCTATCCAACTATTACCTGACTTGCTGATTAACCAAATCGCTGCTGGCGAGGTGATTGAACGTCCCGCCTCGGCGTTAAAAGAGTTATTGGAAAACAGTTTGGATGCGGGTGCTTCCGAGATTGATGTGCAGCTTGATGGTGGCGGCATTCGCCTATTGCGCGTGCGCGACAATGGCCGTGGTATTGCGCCGGGTGAACTGGCACTGGCTTTGCGCCGACATGCCACCAGCAAAATTAATTCGCTGGATGATTTGCAGCGCGTGGCGAGCATGGGTTTTCGCGGTGAGGCACTGGCCAGCATGGCGGCGGTGGCACAAGTATCGCTCATTAGCCGCCACACGTCTGCCGCTCACGCGTGGAAAATTGAAGCAGCCGACGGCACACAAAGTGAAGCCACCCCCGCCACGCACCCGCAAGGCACCAGCGTGGAAATGCGCGAGTTGTATTTCAACACCCCTGCACGGCGCAAATTTTTAAAAACAGAAAATACCGAATTCGCCTATTGCGAAGAGACCTTTAAGCGCATTGCGCTATCGCGTCCCGACGTAGCATTTAGCCTGCATCACCGCGATAAAACGGTGTGGAAACTCGCTGCGGCAAACGGCGCAGACGCTTTGCAAAAACGCATTACTGCGATACTGGGTAATGATTTTTCACAAGGCGCAGTAACGATAGAACGCAAACTGGCCAGTGAACCTAGCTACACCAGTTTGCATCTGCACGGCATGGCAACGTTGCCCGCTTATTCTCGCGCCACGCGCGACAGTCAATTTTTATTTTTGAATGGCCGATTTATTCGCGACAAGGTCATCGCCCACGCCACGCGTCAAGCCTACCAAGATATTTTGCATCATCAACGGCATCCGGCCTTTGTGTTATTTTTGAACATGCCACCGGAGCAAGTGGACGTGAACGTACATCCTGCCAAAAGCGAAGTGCGCTTCCGCGAAAGCCAGGCCGTGCATCAATTTATTTTTCACACCTTGCAACAGGCCTTAGCCACACCTGCTAACCATGCTGCCACCCCCACTGCCACCGCTTTTATGTCGGGTGAAACAGCCACGCATCATCCCTATATACAACAGCCGATGCGGCTACACACTGCCGCGCAACCGCTGGCTTTTTACGACGCCATGTTTGGTGCAACCCGTGAAAATTTTACTCAGAATATCTCTGATAATTTCTCTGGCAATTTCAATAAAAATAATTTAACGCCAACGAATTCAAACCAGAATAACCCAGCCCTCACCGACCCCATCTTTGCCAATTTTTCATCCGAAGGCTCAGGTCATTCATTTGAGGGCGTGCCACCGCTCGGCATTGCACTGGCACAGCTCGGCGGAATTTATATTTTGGCGCAAAACCAGCATGGTTTGATTGTGGTGGACATCCACGCCGCGCACGAACGCATCGTGTATGAAAAATTAAAAATCGCGCTCGACCACCAACAAATTCCCAGCCAGCCGCTGCTCATCCCTGTCACCTTTCATGCGGACACCTTAGACATTGCCAGCGCAGAAGAAGAGCACGCTACGCTCGCCACACTTGGCTTTGATCTTGCCCCGCTCTCCCCCACCACCCTTGCGGTGCGCGCTATGCCGGCCATGCTCAAACAATCTCAAGCCGAGGCGGCAGCGCGGGATGTGCTGCACGAGCTACGCGAATTTGGCGCGACTCGCGCCCTCACCGAGCGGCGCAACGAGCTACTCTCTACCCTCGCCTGCCACGCTGCCGTGCGTGCTAATCAAAGCTTATCGCTAACGGAGATGAACCACATCCTGCGCGAAATGGAACGCACCGAGCGTTCGGGGCAATGTAACCACGGACGGCCCACCTGGTTTCAAGTGACCATCGCACAGCTAGATGCCATGTTCATGCGCGGGAAGTAATCAGTCCCTTTTCAACTTTCGACGAACCTTCTTTCACACGCAACTTCTGCTGCTCTAATGGCACGCCGATATGTTCTTCTCCACGCTGTTTTGCCAAGGCTACTTGCTTCTGTCTTTCTGCTACGCGCGCGCGCGTTTTCTCGGGTAGCGCATCAAAACAATAGCGGCACGACAAACCATCCTGATAACTCGGCAAGGCTTTATCCTCCTGCGACACCGGGTGGCGGCAGGCATAGCATTGTTCGTGCGTGCCCGGTGCCAGCCCCTGCCCCACAGCCACGCGCTGATCAAACACAAAACACTCGCCCTGCCACTTGCTCTCTTCGACGGGCACGGTTTCCAGATATTTCAAAATGCCGCCCTGCAAGTGATACACCTCCTCAAAGCCTTGCTCCAACATAAACGAACTGGCTTTTTCACAACGTATGCCGCCAGTGCAAAACATCGCCACTTTCTTATGTTTTTTGGGATCAAGATTATTTTTAACGTAAGTCGGAAACTGGCGAAAGGTCGTGGTGCGCGGATCAATCGCGCCCTGAAAAGTGCCAATGTCATATTCATAGCCATTGCGGGTATCAATCAACACCACCTCCGGGTCGGCGATCAAAGCATTCCAATTTTCTGGCGCAACATACGTGCCCACTTTTTTATTGGGATCAACACCTGCCACGCCCAGCGTCACAATTTCTTTTTTCAGACGCACCTTCATGCGATCAAATGGCGGCGACTCGGCGTAGGATTCCTTATGCTCAATATCCGTCAGCCGCGCATCGGCACGCAAATATTGTAGCAGCGCATCAATCGCCGCACGCGAGCCAGCCACAGTGCCGTTGATGCCTTCAGCGGCCAGCAAAATCGTCCCGTTGATTTTTTGCGCGATGCAAAAATCCTGCAAGCGCGGCTGAATCTCGCGGTAATCCGCAAGCGCGGCAAATTTATATAAAGCGGCAACGACAATGTTAGACATGATGCGGAATCCTAATTTTAACGGGGTGGATTTTACACTGGGACCGATCGGGTTGGAATGTTATGGCGCGGGAATGGCGGGGCTAAGAAATTATTGAGGTGAGATGCATAAAGGCGAGGCATCTAAGTGCTTCGCCTTCAAGTGATTATTTAGAAGAAAATGTTTTTAGGGAGTGCAGTGTTGATGTTTATTGCTATTAGCAGCCAAAGCGATGTCATCGATATGTGCCTGAACATCTGCGACAAAAATGACCGTGCCGGGAACAATAGAGGCTGAGTATGCTGCCTTAAAAGCATTCATTGCATTTAATTCCTGCGTGCAATCTTGTTCATCATCAAAGCTAATCGCCGACCAATAAGCTGCATCGTCCTTGCGGTTACTGAGTGGATAAATATTACCTGCTTTTGTCAATTCGGCGTATTGAATGCGCGCCATTGCATAGGTGTAGCCCTGCGTCGGAATATCTGCCAACTCATGCATGGCACGCGCTTTGTAAAATTGCGCGTCGTCACCGACCGAGGGTGCTGTGTAGTTGAGGGGATTTAATACCGCCTCGAATTCCGCCAGTGCAGAAGTGAAGTTACCTTCATCAAAATACGTTCTGCCGATTTGATATTGCGCGTCGTCTGTTCGCCCGCTCAGCGGATAGTTGGTCTTTACCAAACCATATTCAGTGCGGGCAGATGCAAGTCCAGCAGCAGGTGTAGCAGGAGCGACTGCAAGCAACGCCTTTCCATGTATCGACCTTGCTTTGAAATACTGAGCATCATCGCAGGCCGAGCCTATGATTGACGCGCAGTAATTGGTCAACACCTTTTCAAATTCAACAATCGCTGCATCGTAATTAAGTGTAGTAGGAATCAGCACATCATAAAAAGTCTTGCCGATCTGATAACGAGCATCATCCCGCCGAGGGCTGGCAGCGTAGGCCGCCAAGAAGAGTTTTTCGTATTCAGTTTTTGCATTGGCAAGAGTATAGGTTGCGGCTGGCGGTGTAACCATCAATGCGCCCTCATGAATGGTACGCCCAATGTAATATTGAGCGTCATCCGCTGCAGAAGCCGTTATTCCATAGGTGCTGATGACTGCTTGGAAGTGTCCCAGTGCAGTCGAGTAATCATTCGCGGTAGGGATGGCAACATCGTAATAGGTTCTACCGATTTGATAGCGGGCATCGTCCAGCCGTGTGCTGCCAGCATAATTTGTTGCATTTACCAGCAGATATTCATCTCGTGCTTGTGCAAGCGTATAGGCAGGGGTAGCAACAGGAAGTAACGCCATCTCGTGCTTAGTACGCCCAATATAATATTGTGCATCATCAGCAGCAGAGGCAGTGATTCCATAGGTGCTGATTACTGCTTGGAAGTGCCCCAGTGCGGTTGAATAATCCGTAGCCGTAGGCACGGCAACATCGTAATAGGTTCTGCCGATTTGGTAACGAGCATCATCGCAACGACTACTAAGCGGGCAATATGTCGTCAATACTAAGTTGTATTCAGTGCGTGCATTGTCAAAGAGTGTTGCACCTGAACCAGGTATTGTAAGTTCTGCAAGCAACGCCATCTCGTGTTTGGATCGTCCCAGATAATAGCGCGCGTCATCGGCTGCGCTCGCAGTCACCCCATACTGACTGATCACCTGATTAAACGCGGTAATCGCATTGGCATAATTCACGCCGTCATCAAACCATGTGCGGCCAATTTGATATTGCGCGTTGTCGGCCAGCGCGTGGCCTGCAAAGTTGGCCAGCAACGCATCGTACTCAGCGCGTGCTTGCAGCAACGTAAATGGCGTGCCGGGCGAAGCAGGCAGGCCAAGCAATGCCATCTCGTGTTTGGAGCGCCCCAGATAATATCTCGCCTCGGCAGTGGGATGGGCATTCAGCGCGCTTTGCAGCGGCGCGACGGCTTCCGCATATTTCTCTTCATCAAAAAATGTCATACCGATTTGCAAACGGCTGTCGGGCACAAAAGGTGAAGCGGTGGGACTGTCGATTAGCGACTGGTAATGGGTTCTGGCCGTAGTGAAATCTGCAGTTGCCGCACCAGCTACATTCCCCGCCGCAAACAGAATTTTGCCGCGCTCGTGGTGACTTCTGCCCAAATAATAATAGGCATCATCAATGTACGCGCTACCGGTCGTGCCAATAACCGCATTAAATTGGGTGATCGCTTCCGCGTAATTCGCAGAAAAGTAAGCGGCAATCCCCAGATCATACGCGGCTTTACCGGGATCGACGGGCACAGGTGTTGGTTCTGGCGGCGGCTCAGTTCCAGATGGCG
>Ga0209824_10000683_pt1 | contig 20597 bp, 19 predicted proteins | sample VDWuncwatermetaG_FD_184124 | JGI IMG/M metagenome (GOLD analysis project Ga0209824, IMG submission 184124) | Wastewater microbial communities from Netherlands to study Microbial Dark Matter (Phase II) - VDW unchlorinated drinking water (SPAdes)... ... | reverse complement strand
CCTCCCACGACATCCAGGTAATGCCGGCCGAGCGAATCCTCCGGACGGTCGGCTGCCTGAATGCCGCCCTGGGCCATCACAGTATTGGCGTCGCCCCAGCGCAGCTTGGTAACCATCAGCACCTTCGCGCCCTGACTGTGAGCCGTTAGAGCGGCTGAGGTTCCCGCGCCTCCAGCCCCGATCACCAGGACATCCACATCGTGATCCACGGCGCCGTTAAGCTCAAAGGCATCGGGGTCGATGCGGCTTCTGGCCTCCAGCAAATCTGCCAGCTCGTGGGGCACCTTCTGTCCGCGGTTGGGTCCCACACGGAGGACGCGGAAACCTTCAGGCTTGTAGTCAGGGTGAAAACGCTGAAGGAGGCTACCCTTCTCCTCTAAAGTGAGGCGAGCAAACTGCCTCCGCTTTAGCCTCTCAGGCCGGGTGCGCTCCACCTGAGCTACAGAAGCTCTCATGCTATCCGGGTAACTCATTTTTTTCCTCACTTCCGCCGGGGCCTAACCTTCCGGCTCTATAACCCGCTGAGCGTAAAGTCGCTCCAGGGCCTGCCTGTCTGCCCTGCATAGGGCCTCCAGCTCCTCCTCAAATTGCCCCTTCTCGATCTCCGCCAGACGCTTTTGTAAGTGGGTCGCCTTCGGGGTCATATGCGCGCCAAAAAGCCGCCGCGCAAGAAGCCCCATATGGTAGTGGGTGATCTCTGCCGGGCAGCGGGAAACGCATAGGCCGCATGAGATGCAGTCAAATGATAGCTCTGCCACTCTCTTGAGATCTCCCTGCTGAGCGGCGGCGATGTAGTTCATCACCTCCAATCCCTGCGGGCAGACCTTGGTGCAGGTGTTGCACTGGAGGCAGCGCACGATCTCGGGAAAGAAGCGCAGAAGGGCTCCCACGTCAGGCGAAAGCCTTTGAATGTCATAGATCGGCTTCGGCGCTGGATAAAACGGAATCTGGGCCAGATACATCCCATCTTCTATGCCAGTCTGACAGGCGAGCCCGACGTAGAGGCGAAAATCTCCGGCCTTCCGATAAACCGTGGCACAGGCCCCGCAGAAACCCCCTCGACATCCCACACCACGAACTAACCGGTAGCCTGCATATTCCATTGCTTTGAGGATTGTTAGCCCCTGAGGAACATCGTGGCTTTTGCCCATAATATAAATTCGCGCCGTCTCTCCGAGCGGGGCTTCAGCTTCTTTTGAGGCCGTAATCTTCTCCTTCTGAAACATGCAGACCTCCTTAGCTACTTTCCCTCAGCGCCGCGGCTCCTCTCTCGTCAAAGCCCAGCGTCTCCGCTGGCTCGCCTAATGCCAAAGCCAGAAGCTGGGCAAAATAGAGCACTGGCACGCCCGTATTCCCATGACCGGCCTGGCTCCAATCCAGGTTGAACTGGCAGACCGGACACGACGCGACCAGAAAATCGGCTTTAGCGTCTACAGCAGAGTGAAGAATGACTTGAGCGCACTGGGCCGCCACGCCCTGATTGGTGACTATGTGGTAGGAGCCACAGCAATCCGTCCGCGAGCGAAAATCGACCACATCACAGCCCAGAGCTTTAAGCAGCCCTTCCATGAGCGTCGGCTCCTCCGGGTCATCCAGGCCGATCTCTTGAGCTGGCCGAAGCAGCAGGCAGCCGTAATATGGCGCGACGCGAAGACCTTGCAGCGGTCGGCGCACAGCCTCGCGGATTCGGTCAAAACCGACGCTGTCCCGCAGCACCTCCAGAAGATGGAGCACACGCACCTGCGGCAGCATCTCCACCTCAAGGAAGGTCGCCAGCTTGCGACGGGCCTCTGGATGGCGCTCAAGGAAAAATGAGGCCCGGCGCAGGGTATTGAAGCAGAAGGCGCAGAGGGTGGCCAGTTCATTGAACCCTTGGGCGTGAGCCTGAAGCAAGACACGCGCCGGGGCCAAAAGGGCCATGTAGTTGTCCTTTACCTGCGCGACCAAGCTACCGCAGCAGGTCCAATCCTTCAGCTCCTTAAGAGTGATGCCCAGCGTCTCACACGCCTTCCGAGCGGATATATCCAGCGCTTGCGCACGGGTGCGAAGCTCGCAGCCTGGATAATAACCGAACGTCTTCTTGCCTTGATCTACCACGTTACCTTCCTCATCGCCGCGACCACTGCGGACTGCGGCAGGTTTGATAACCACTCTCCATCCTCTTGAGTATAGCGAAAAGGAGCGTCCAGCCGACGGAGACGGACCGTCCGGAGCGCCTCCATAATCCGCGCCAGATCCACTCCCTTGGGGCAAAAGCTCGCGCAGGTCAAACAGCCGACACAGGCCCAAGGCGTGCTGCTCTTCAACGCCTTATCCGCATCCCCAAGTTGAAGAAAGCGAACAATCTGATGGGGCGGGTCGTCCATGATAGAGGCTACGGGGCAGCCTGCAGTGCACTTGCCGCACTGGTAGCAGGCGTAGAGGTTCTGCTCGCTCAGCGCAGCCACCTCTTTTGCCAGCCCATCTTTCCGACCAAGAGAAAGCAGCAGGCTCATGGATTATCCCCTTTTGCCTCTGAAAAGATTTTGCGCGCGTGCTCATGGCCAGCGTCAAAGGCCTTGAGATTCAACTCCTCCGTCCCCTTGGGAACAGAGGTCATCACAGCCTCACGCGTGGCTGCGACACTCACCACATTGGTTGACCCACAGAGAAATCCAAGCATCGCAATGTTAGCCACCATACGGCGCCCCAACCCCTCAGCCAGCCGGGTCGCCGGCGCCTTGAGCACTGCCCTTCCCTTCTCCAACTCCTCATCGAGCTTGACCAAGTCCTCGTCCACAATGAGAAGAGAGTGCTGAGGACGGCTCCTCGCATAAGTTCCGTAGGCCTCCTGAGACATCATGACGATCACATCCGGCGCCATGGGCCGAGGATAGGCGATCTCCCCATCGGCGATAATGATGTCAGTCATACAGGCGCCGCCGCGGGATTCTGGTCCGAAGCTTTGGCTCATCACGGCGTTTCGTCTGGCGTAAACTGTGGCGGCGCGGCCTAAAATCATGCCAGCCAGGATAATGCCCTGACCGCCGAAGCCGCCGAGCTTCACCTCCGTCCTCTCTCTCTGGCCAAGCTCCAGGGGGACTCTCTGCGCCATCTCGGCATCCTCCTCTTCGCGCTCAACCTGACGCCCTGCTGCCGCCGCCTGAGCTTTCGGGTAGAGTTTTTCTCTCACAAGGTTGACGAAGGTAGGGCGCTCCTTCTCCACGAACTTCCCGACCACAATTTTCCCGCTCAGAACAAGATCAAGCTCTTCAACCGGGGCGAAGTTCTGCACCACCGTGTTTTCTTTGTAGTACCGGAGCTCGTCGACCGCCTCGCCAAGCCGATTGCGACGGCCGTAGTAGACCGGGCACGGGCTGACGATCTCGACAAACGCGAACCCCTTATGGTGCAAGGCTTCCACCATCGAGCGGCGCAGCCTGCCAAGATCCAGCACCGTCCAGCGGGCCACATAAGTCGCGCCGGCAGCCGCCATCAAAAAGGGAAGGTTAAAGGGTTTCTCTATGCAACCATAAGGTGTCGTCGTGGTGCGAGCGTCAACCTGGGTCGTCGGCCCGCCCTGCCCGCCGGTCATCCCATAGGTGAAGTTGTTGACGCAAAAAACAGTGACATCCACATTGCGGCGCGCCGCGTGGATCAGGTGATTGCCGCCGATAGCCGTCAGGTCTCCGTCGCCGCTGAAGACGACGACATCCAGCTCGGGATTGGCAACGTGAAGTCCGAGGGCAAACGGGATCGCGCGGCCATGCGTGGTATGGAAGCAGTCGCAGTTTATGTAGCCGGCGACGCGGCCGGTGCAGCCTATGCCGGAGACCACTGACAGCCGGTTGAGGTCGATGTTCGCCTCTTTCAGCGCTTCCACGAAGCAACCCATGGCGGTGCCTATGCCGCAGCCCGGGCACCAGATGTGAGGGAGGCGCTCCACGCGCAGCCCCCACTCCACCGGGTGCGCTAGCGCCTGCTCCACCGTCTCGGAGCTCCAATGCTCTCTCTCATCAAGGGGTTCTTCGTAATCTCTTTCCATTCTCATCTTTGAGCCTCTCTTCCTAGTAGTCCTTGGGCAATGCCTTTAGCTGGGCTCCGGTAAGGACAGGTCCATCCCGGCAGACAAAGAAGCGCCCCACATTGCAGCGACCACACTGGCCGATGCCGCACTTCATCTTGTTCTCGAGCGTGGTGACCACCTGCCCCGGTGAGAAGCCGAGCCTATCGAGCGCGGCCAGCATAAAGCCGAGCATGATGGGCGGGCCGCATACGATCACGACGCGATTGTCAGGCTCTGGGTGGAGTTTCTCAAAGACATTGGGAATAAGCCCGACCTCTCCGTCCCAATCAGGCGTCTCCCCACCGGGGTCAACGGCCCGCACCACCTTGATCCTTTCCCCCTTCTCCCAATCCTTCATCTCCTCCTTGTAGACCATATCCGCTACGGTCCGCGCTCCATTCAGGACAAGGATATCGCCGAATTCGGCGCGATGGTCGAGGGCCAACAGCAACGGCGCATGAAGAGCAGCCATGCCGATGCCTCCGCCAACGAACAAGAGATCTCTGCCCCGCCACTCCTCCATTGCGAAAGAGTTGCCATAGGGACCGCGGAAGCCCACGATCTGGCCGACGGAAAGATTCCTGAGCGCGCCGGTCACCTTCCCCATCTGGCGGAAGGTGCATTGGATATAGCCGTCGCGCGTCGGAGGGTTGGCGATGGTGAAGACAGATTCCCCGGCGCCAAAGACGGAAAAGTGAGCGAATTGTCCGGTGCGCCACTTCAGGCCTGGCGTGCCCCCCCCATTCGCAAACTCCAGCCGCAGCGTTCGCACATCGGGCGTCTCCTCATGAGCCTCAACGACGCGCATCAAGCGAGGTTTAAATCTGTTTTCCGTGATCAACCTTGTTCCCCCCTCTTCGAGGTCGTTTAAATCGTTCAAGCCGTTCAAATCACCATAACGCCTTGAACCGCTTAAACGTTTTGAACTTTCATAGAGACAATTCTTTCCACAGCTCCATAGATATCCATGCCTACAGGACAGAGTTTTACGCACCGCCCACAGCCGACGCACATGGAACGCTCTTGATGCTGGAGAGGGAAGTAGGCGAACTTGTGCAGCACTCTCTGGCGGTAGCGCGAGGCTTGAGTGGGCCGGGGGTTGTGCCCGGAGGCATGCCGCGTGAACTGGGCGAAGGTGCAGCTATCCCACGAGCGGCATCGCACTCCGCACCAAGCATTCCCTTCGTCATTCATGTCGAAGCACGAGCAACTGGGACAGACATAAGCGCAGATGCCGCAGCTAAGGCACCGCTGGCCAACGCTTTCCCAGGCCGGATGATTGAAAGAGCGCTCCAGGAGCTGAGCCGATTCTACAAGCAGGGGATTTCTCCGCATTCCCTGTTCCACAGCCAGCCTCTGCGCTTGAGCTTCTTTCCGGTCTTTGTCCGAAGCCGGAGACCACTTGGCCGCCGCGCCCCTAACCAACGCTTCCCCTTTTTGCGTCAGAGCCCGAAGCAGCCATGCTTCTCCAAGACGGACGAGCTGAAGATCGCTCCCCTCCACCCCGGCTGGCGAGCCACCGACGGCCGTGCAGAAGCACTCCGCCTGGGACTTGTCGCAGGCGAGCGAGACAACTGTGGTAAGCCTTCTTCTTTGAGCGTAGAGCGGATCCTCTTCCTCGCCGAGAAAGATATCATCGAGCCGCACAACCCCGACGGCATCGCATGGCCGCAGGCCGAAGAGAACCTGTTCGGTCCCCTCAGACGAAGCCTCCTCCAGGTTCACCTCGTCACCCTGGAATCGGTAGGAGAAGAGTGGCTCTGTGCGCGGAAAGAGAAACTCCTTTGAGGACCACCGACTGTTCCCGTAATCGGCCAGCGAGATCTCGGCCGCCGAGGCTACGGGGCGAAACAGTACGATCCCATCCTCTTTAACCGGCGCAATGATTCGCTTCCCCGCGCGCGCCAATGCCTCCAACCACTCTCTCCATTCCTTCTCGGCCAGGCGCCAGCCTTTCATCTCCATCGCGGCTTCTCCTTACAGGAACTCATCCGGATCATCAGGGCGGAAGGTCGTCAGGGGCGGTGCAGCCTCTGGGTCGACGTCGCTACGGTAATGGAATCTTTTGTCGATCTCCTGCGACAGCCGCCGGTTCAGCAGGTCCAGACGGATGTCCGCAGGGCAGACCCGAGCGCACTCGTCGCAGCCGACGCATCTTCCAGCCAGGTGCATGGCCCTGGTAACGTTCCAGGCGGTGTTCCCCTTGCCGTCAATAGTAGTTGGAATCCATTGCGGGCGATGTCTCTCCCAGATGCAAGTCGCGCAGTAACAGAGTGTGCAAACGGCCTGGCAGGCGTAGCAGCGCAAACAGCGGGAGAACTGACGCTGCCAGTAGTCCCAGCGTTCCTCGGCGGAGAGGGACTCAAGAAAAGCGATCTCATCTTCCCGGGGATCTACTGCCACGGGTCGCTCTTTGCCTGAAGTGACGACGCCCTTCTTGGCCCCATCTGGCGCAATCGTCCAATCGGCTAGAGGCGAGACCTCTTCCAGGCAGGCAAAGCACTTTGGCGCCAGTCGACCGTTTTCCCAAAGGCCGGCGCACGGCACACCCAGAAGGAGAAACTCATCCCGCTTGATCTGGTTCTCTCTCAGAAGCCCGACGACCGCCTTCGCATCGCAGCTCTTCACCACCACACCCACCTTGCCTTTGTCTCTCCTCTTCACAGCCTGAGGGAGATAGACAGTCAGGTTGTTGGCGCAGCGCTCATTCCAGGCAAGGAGTGAAGCCTCCTCGGGATTTGTCACAAAAGCCGGGACCATCTGTCCGGGCAACGAGCCCGCAGAATAACCGATGACGACCGAAACCTCCCCTTCGGAGAGAAGGGAAGCAACGCTCTTCTTAAGATGAGCTGCGATGCTTTCGTTCTCTTCAGGCGACGGGGCCGGCCGTGGGTCCCCTGCCGGATCAGGGAAGAGAAGCGAGCCTGACGAATGAGTGGTCGCGGGCTTGCCCCAGTGGGTGAGTGGACCGGCCTCTCGGACCGCTGCCGTCACCTGGTCCACGATCTTGGACCACTTGATCCCCTCGGAAGCCGAAACCCAGGCGAAATGGAGCCGCCGATTGTCCAGGCCGAGAAAATCCATCAAAGCTCGGAAGAGAGACAGGCGGCGCCGGGAGAGCAGATTGCCCTGGACGTAGTGGCAATCTCCTGGATGACAGCCCGAGACCACCACACCATCGGCCCCATGCTCAAACGTCTTGATGATGAACAAGGGATCAACCCGTCCGGTGCAGAGCAGGCGCACGAGGCGCACATTTGGGGCATAGATCCTCCGGGTCGTGCCGGCCATATCGGCGCCGGCATAGGTGCACCAGTTGCAGACCAGAGCCACGATCCTCGGCTCCCATTCTTTCTCCGCCGCTTTGCCTTGTTCACTAAGCTGCTGCATTAACCAACCTCATCGTTCCCAGCACACCTTCTCAAGCTGTTGCCTCAACTGACCTCGCTTCCTTTAGCGGAATTGAAATCCGTTCTCCAACGTCAACCGGAACCGGGGCGAGAGCAGCCAGCTGGGCAAAGAGCTGCTCGTCGGTGAAGCCAAACACGTCGATACAGCGGCTCCGACAGGCGGCTGTGCATGCGCCGCAGCCCTCGCAAACACCTTCGTTAACACGAGCCACCATCTTCACCAAGCTGCCCTGGCGGTCTCGAATCTCCTTGCGTTCGATGGCCCGATAGGCGCAAACCCGCTCGCAGTCGAAACAGCCGTTGCACGTGGCCTCGTCCACCTTAGCGATCACCGGCTCGCGATGCAGAATAGTTTGGGAGAACATCTCTAAAGCCTTGCAGGCTGCGGCGGAGGCCTGGGAGACGGTATCAGGGATGTCCTTGGGCGCCTGGGCCGACCCCGCCACGAAGATACCCGCGGTGAGCGTCTCCACCGGACGCAGCTTGGGGTGAATTTCCTGGAAGAAGCCATAGCTATCCGTGGGGATGCGGAGCATCCGTGACAACTCTCCATTGCTGGATGGGAGCATAGCCGTCGCCAATACAACCAAGTCTGCCTCCACATGGACGGCTTGCCCAGAGAGGGTATCCGTGCCGTATACAAGGAGCTTCCCATTCTCAGATACCACCCGGCTCACCCGTCCCCGCACGTACGGCACCTGTTCCTCTTCCATCACCCGAGTGACGAACTCCTCATAGCCTTTCCCGGCCGCTCGGACATCCATGTAGAACACGTAAGCGTTGCCGTCAGGAACCTTGCGCTTGAAGAGAAGAGCGTGTTTGGCCGTGTACATGCAGCAGATGCGAGAGCAGTAAGGCACCCCTCTCTGGGGATCGCGCGAGCCAACGCACTGGATGAAGACCACCTCTTGCGGAACTTTTCCATCAGAAGGCCGGCGCACCTCCCCTCCTGTGGGTCCTGAGGCCGAGAGAAGTCTTTCGAACTCAAGCCCGTCCAACACATCGGGGTGCCTGCCATAACCGTACTCCCTTGCCTCCTCTGCCTTCATCAATTGAAAGCCGCTGGCCACTATAATAGAGCCTACCTCCCGCTCGACGATCTCCGGGACCATATCGTAGTCGATAGCCTTGGGCCCGCAGGCCCGGGCGCAACGCTCGCAGGCAAGCACACGATAGCTACCGCTTTTCGACTCCAGCTTTGAGTTGATGCAGTGCTCGGCGTCGAGGGTATAAACGGCGGGGACCGCTTGGGGGAAAGGGATGTGGATCGCCTTTCTCCAGGAGAGGTTCATGTCAAAGTCATTGGGCAGGGAGACCGGGCAGACTGGGACGCAGTCATCACAGGCCGTGCACAGATCTTCTCGCACAAAGCGAGGTTTCTTCTTGATGCGCACTTTGAAGTTGCCCACATAGCCGCTCACCGTCTCGACCTCCGCATAGGTCATAAGCTCGATCTTGGGATGTCGCGAGACCTCCACCATAAGAGGCGTGAGAATGCACTGAGAGCAGTCCAGAGTGGGGAAGGTCTCTGATAGGCGCGCCATATTTCCGCCAATGGTCGGCTGCCGCTCCACCAGGGTTACCGGATAGCCGGCATTGGCGATGTCCAGGGCGGCCCTGATCCCAGCCACCCCCGCGCCGATCACCAGAGCCCTCTTGGTGATGGGCAGATCGATGGCGCGAAGGGGATGATTGCGCTTCACTTTCTCCACCGTAGAAGCGACGATGTCGCACGCCTTTTTCGTCGCCTTAGCGCCGTCAGAGTGAACCCAGGAGCACTGCTCCCTGATATTCGCCATCTCACATAGGAAGGGATTTAGCCCGGAGCGAGACGAAGCGCCGCGGAAAGTGGGCTCATGAAGATGAGGAGAACAGGCGGCCACCACTACGCCTGTAAGGCCTTGCTTGTGAATGGCCTCCTCAAGAATTTTCTGACCGGGCGCCGAGCAGAAGTAGCGGTAATGGTCGGCGAAGACGACGCCGGGAATCCGGCGGCAAAACTGCGCCACCCGCTCCACATCCACTCTCCGGGCGACGTTCTCACCGCAGTGACAAACAAAAACACCGACACGCGCCATTTTTCTAACCCACCGTTGGCCCTAACCCCTGGGCTGCCTGCTCTTTTGATACCAGGTCGGCCCGACGAGGCGCCTTTCCCTCATGGGCGCGAACGATGGCCTCCAGGATCACCTCTGGGTCATGGATGTCTCCGCCCGCGTGCGGGACGCAGAGAACTCCACAGCTATCCACCGCGCACCTTTCCACTTCACGCACCATCTGTCCTAAGTTGATCTCTGGCACGACAAAGCCTCGGATCTGGTTCGAGATCTGGCGCACCCTCTCTTCCGGAAAAGGCCAGGCGGTCCTGAGGCGGAAGAAGCCAGCTTTGATCCCGCGCGCTCGCGCCAGGGAGAGGGCCTGCATCGCCACCCTGGCGGAAATCCCATAAGAAAGAACCACCACCTCCGCTCCTCCCACGTCCCGCTCTTCGTAATCGTAAATATCGAAGCGGTGCCTGCGGATCTTCTCCGACAACCGCCACACGAGCGCTTGCTGGGCTGGGGCTGCGGTATTCGGGTAGCCCCGCTCATCGTGAGTCAGGCTCTCACAGAAAATGCGATACCCCTCTCCTGCGCAAGCCATAGGTGGGATGAGGTCTTCGTCCGGCTTATAGCTCTTGAACCCGTCAGGACCCTTTTGTGGGCGCTTGCGGTTCCAGACCTCGATCTGGTCTGAGGGCGGAATGACCAACCTCTCAGTCAGGTGGCCCACCTCAGCGTCGGGCATCACCAGCACTGGAAGACGATACCGCTCCGACAGGTTGAAGGCCCGGATTGCCAGGTCAAAGCATTCTTGTACCGACCAGGGAACCACGGCGATGATCTCATAGTGCCCATGAGAGCCCCAGCGGGCCTGCATCATATCGCCCTGCGCGACCAGGGTCGGAAGCCCAGTAGAAGGCCCTCCCCTCTGCACATTGCAGATCACTGCCGGGGTCTCCGTCATGATGCCCAGTCCCAAATTCTCCATCATCAGCGAGAAGCCCGGACCGGAGGTCGTTGTCATCGCCTTAAGACCAGCCCATGAAGCGCCCAGGATGGCCGCCATCGAGCCCATCTCGTCCTCCATCTGCAGATAAACGCCATCCACTTGGGGAAGGCGCTGCGCCATTCTTTCGGCTGTCTCCGTAGACGGAGTGATCGGATAGCCAGCAAAAAAACGGCAGCCCGCTGCGATGGCGCCTTCGGCAACAGCGTTGTCGCCTAACATGAAGTGAGTTCCGGTGAGGATCGCAGACTTCTCCATAGCTTTGTTCACCTCTCAAGTAGACAAACCCGCTTCGCCCACTCTGTTGGGCGGCGAAGCAGGTCGAGCGAAAATCGCAAACTCCGGGCAGATGGAATAGCAGGCCTGGCAGTCGATGCAATTGTCGCCAACGACAGTCGGGTAGTGATAACCTTTAACGTTGAATCCGGAGGATAAGGCGAGGACCCTTGTGGGACAGTAGTCAATGCAGAGTTCGCATCCCTTGCAGCGTTCGACTTGAATATGGACAACGCCGCGGACGCACAGAGGCTGAGGCACGATTGGCAACCGCTTTCTCACGCACTCATCTCCTGATAGCTCCGTTTTAAGCCAGCAAAAAACATGCCACGGTGGAGGTGCTTATTTGTGCTTTAGTTTCCGATAGGCGCAATGCCGAGTTTCTCAATTGTACGAGAGAAACCGAGCTTTTTCCCCTGACTGCGAAGGAGACTATTAGTTTTTGTGAAGAGTAATTAAGGATCGCTAGTGGTGGCCGTTGTTCTAGCACCTCGTACAGGCCCCACTAACTTAGGAACAGGCCTTTTATCCAGGCGTATACTGTTCCAGGGACTTCCAAAACTCCTCGATCTCCTTCCACGTCTTCCGTACCTTGCCGTCCACATCCAATGCCCCGGCGTACCTGAAAACATTCCTCATGCAGACGGTGCCGAGAAGCTCCCCTCTGTCACCTGGAATCGGCATGTGTCGGAAGCCTTTCTGATACATCTCGCCCAATACTTCGCCGACGGGAGTCCAATGCGGCATGGTCACTAGAGCGGTGGTCATGACCTTTTTGATGGGAGTTCTTCGGGTATCGATATCTTCCACGGCCACTCGGCGTAAAACATCCCTCTCGGTAAAAATGCCCTTAGGCTCGCCACTGCTTAACACCGCAACGCAACCCGTATTCTTCTCGCTCATAAATTTGATGGTTTCGTGAATCGACTGGGAGGCATCCACCGTGTGGCAGTGCCTGGACATGACGCGTCTAACGGTTAGCGTCCCAGTCAGGTCCTCCCCCAGCTCTACGGCGGCCTTGAGGATGCGGCGCATAGAGACTATGCCTACGATGGCTCTGTTTTCCCCGCGAACGAGCAGGTGGCGAAAGTTCTTTCTGTACATCCTCCCCAAAGCTTCGACGATACGGGTGTCTTCCCCGACCGTAAGGACAGGGCTTGTCATAACCTCTCTGATGCTGGTCTTCTTCGGGTCTAGCTGCTTATCCATGACTCGTCTCACGACATCGTGCTCCGTGAAGATACCTACCGGCGCCCCCTGGTCTGTGACGAGCACACGTCCGACATTTCTCGCCGCCATGACCTTCATGGCGCTAAAAACCGTGCTCGACGCGTCGGCGGTCAAAAGTTCCGTGGTCATGATCTCGCGAACTTTGTTGGAGAGCATGGGACACCTCCCGTGGTGAAGTTACCCATGGAGATCGCACTAAGTCTAACAGATGCTGCGCGAGCGACAAGCTGCCCTTCGCAAGCGTGGCAAAAAGTGAGCCTGCGGTTATTTGCTTACTTCTTCACATGGCAGCGGACACAGTCCTTTGCGTCTTTGGTGGCAAAGGCTTTTTTTCCATCGTGGCATTTCCCGCAGGACTCGCCCTCGTTGAGCTTCGCCATCTTCATCTGGGCAGGATCAGCCATTTTTTTCATCTGAAAAATTTTAGTGTGGCAATCAGGACACGCGAGCTTCTTCTCCGTCACATGAAACTTGTGACTGAAAGGCACCGCTCCCAAGGGATTCTTCTCCCCGTAAATGATATCCGGTGGCACCTGGCTCATGACCGGCTTGGCGCCAAGCCACAAGACAATAGTGGCCAATACCACTATCGCTCCCGTAAGATAGAGTTGTTTGGCCTTCATCGATGTTTTCTCCTTTCTTCTTTTCGCCAGCTATTTATACTCTCACCGGTTTCTCGTTGGTATCATAAAAAACAGCGCTTGCCCCCGTCAAGCCGGAGATGAATCTATTTTCCGAATGCCAGCTTGTTGTCTCCGGCCGCAAAAGCGTGGCGGACCTGGGCATTGTCAAAGACGCAACTCCAAAGATATATAATCACTTCGTTAGACCGTCGACCAGTAGAACCCGCCAATACCCCCTCTCGTCCTAGAAGCTCAATCTCAAGGCCACAAATCCAAGATGGGCTGTGTACCCATCTTTGAACCGGTCGCCCAGATAGGCCGAGCGAAGCTGGCCGGTGTTCGTATCATAATTCCCCATCCAGGTCCTCATAATGTCGACACCGAAGTCTTTGCTGTTATAACGATTGAAGTAGTAACCGAGCTGCAAGCCGACATTCTTGTGTAGCCGATATTCGAGCCGCGCAAGCAACTCGTGCCAGGTATTGGCATTGGGGCCCCAAGCCGGGTTCTCGACCCCAGGGGTCGTAGTTTGTTTGGTGGTGATATCGCTCAAACCCGCCGAAAATGTGTACTGGATACGAAATCCCAGGAGATTCTTGATGAGATCGACATCGCTGCCCAGGCTAAAGGTATTGACCTTATCTTTGCCCCAGCTTACGATGGAGGCGCTATATTTCTGCTTCCAGTCGACCAAGTCGAAATTGTAATCGGCGAAGAATCTAAGCCAGTCTGACGGCGCATAAAGAACACCGACCGAGGGGGAGGTGTTTTGAAGGCTATCGACGCCGAAGTGGTTTTCAGGATACCCATCGCTGGTGTAATCAAATCCAGCGTGAAAACTGAGAGTCTCCCACGGACTAATGTCGGTGAAGAGGCTGACCTTGTCCTGATTACGCTGCGTCAGAAAGAACTGCTCCCGAGTCCCGTTCCCTTTGTAATCAGGATCATCGCGCCAGGAACGTTGGTAGGATGTCCTGAACAACAACCAAGGGAGAGGCTTGATGTCAAACGTCGGCCCGATTTTGACTTCCCTTGTGTTCACGGTCTCATTATTCTCTGTACGTTGCGGTATGGACCTGTGCATTTGATCCCAATTAAAGTTAAACTTTCCCGTAAGCCACCGGGCGAAATTATAGCTGGTTTGTAAGCCGGCGGTATTCTTCGAATAGTTAAAGGGATTAGCCGCACTCCAATCAGAAGTCCCGGTGCTCTGATCGTTTCGAACTGTTCCACTGGTCTGGACTTGGCTGGTATAGCTATCCAAGGAATACAAACGATAGTAGGCCTTGAGGTTCAGATTGTTAACAAAGTTATTGACCAGAGTCAGGTTGACCATTGTTGGTCGGACATCCCCGTCGAGGCTCTGCCGGCTCAACGTAGGATTCGCAATGGCGCTGTTGATCGTGAAAGGCAGAAAGTTATCATCCTGGAGTCTCCACCCGTAAGAGACAGTGCCCAGGAATTGGGTCTTATAGGGCAGCCTGGTAGCTCCTGTCAGCGTGAAGGTGTGGGCCTGGTTGTCTGGATAGAGATCTACCCGCCCACGGCAAGGCCCTGCGCCGGTGGCATAATTAATTGCTGCGGCATCGACGCATGCCGGCCCTGCGGCAGCCGGATTGTCAAGGACGAGCGTACTGGTATCGTTATGGAAGAGGGAGGCGTTGTACTTGAGCCCCAATGACCAGCCATCACCGGCATACTCTCCGCCAAACTCTAAATTGTGGGTCTGGTAGTTGATGGGTTCTGGCACCTCTGCAATGTTGCTGCTGCTACCCGACCCAAATGGAAATGCGATGGCTCTTTTCCCGTCCGTGTCTTGAAGCCAGTACTTGCCCGTAAAGCTCCATCCGGGTAAGGGCGTGTAAAGGACTTTTATCTTCGCATTCTTACCAAGCAGCCTTAGGTCAATAGGTCTTGCGTTGGCCCGGAGCCATGTGTTGAATTGGTTTGCTTCAGTGGTTGTGCCGTCGGCTATGTTAGCTGCTGTCGGTCTGACCAGCAACTGGTAATTGCCGCCATTCCTGTAATAGGGGGAGAGGGCATTGTCCAGGTTGAAATTATGCAGAATGGAGTCCCACTCGAACTCTATATCTAAGAGCCCATACCTGCCGAAGCGGAGCCGATAGTTCTGATCGTCCCGTCCCACCTTGCCACCATCAAAGTCGAGGTAGAAATCTTCTTTCTTGCCTCCGATCATCAATTGGAGCTGTGGCACGATAATCGATTCAGGTATGTCCCTGTATTCCTCGAACTTCGCGACCCCCCCTGTATGCCCGGCCAGCCCTCCCACTTGCCCCCCGCCGCTGATAGTAAAGTCGCCCATGTCGATTTGCGCCCACGCGCCAGAGACCAAGAAGAAAACGAGCGCACAGCCCAAGCTCACATTTAAAAATCTGTTTGTCCGTTTCATCTCAGACCTCCTTATCTATTGAAGAACATGCCTGCCGGATGGTTCGAGCCATGGATCTGGCTATGACAGTTGGCACAGCTCCGGTTAAAGAAACCGCGCAGATTTTGCGCATCATTAGTTCTGTGCCCGGAGTGACACTGGGTGCAAAGCCTCGGCATGCGCATTTTAAGCAAGCGGTCATTGGGGCTGCCGTGCGCTTCATGGCAATTAGAACAATTGTCAGGAACCGCCGGATGCTCATGAAGAAATGGCCCCCGTCTCTCGGCATGGCAGGAATAACAGTTTTCATTGACGCTCGTCTGCTTGAGCATAGAAGGATTGGGCGTGCCGTGCGGGTTGTGGCAATCCGCGCAGGTAATCTTCCCTTCCCGCTGCGGCATGTGGGAAGAGCGCTGGAGCTGCGCCTTTCTCTGCAGATGGCATTGGTTGCAAACCTCCGTCTGGGCTTGCCTGTTGAAAAAAACGGTCTTGTCGCCGACCTTGGCAAGCTGACCCCTGTCACTCGTCTTTTCCATGATCGTGTGGCAGTTGATGCAAGAAAGTCCGCCACTAGCGTGCGGGCTTGCCTCCCAATAGGTCTGGACTCCTCGCTGATGGCACTGGAGACAGCTATCGTTTTGCGCTTTGGCTGACTCGCCGGAGTCTTTCCGGAAGGTAATCAGCCCACCTACGCCCTTTCCTCCCCCGGCATTGACGTGGTTGCTCCCCGGGCCATGGCAGGACTCGCAGGACTGCTTCTCAAGATTAGTGCGGGCATTGTACAACGTGATTTTTCCCATGCGTGTCTTGGAGAATTTTTCAAACTGAGGGGCGTGGCAAGCCTTGCAGACCTCATTCCCGATGTAAGTGGCCTTTTCAGGAGGCTTAGTCTCTGCCGACCAGAGAGGGTGGGCAAAGAAGAGAAGGGGGAACCCGACTAAGGCTGTGGCAACGAACCGCAGAAAAAAAACATGCAGCACGACTCTCTTCTTCATAATACACCGTCTCCTTTCGGCTCTAAATTATTGCCGGTCTCCTTTCCGGAAAGAATCCTTTAGCTCGCCAGAAAGTTAACCGCGCTGGAACCCCCACTTTCCCTCTGTTCTAGCCGTCGTGGAGACCGCATGCCGCTCCACAGTCTGCTGGGGAAAGATCATCCGTCCGGCCAAGAGGAACAAAAAAAGTCCCAGGGAATACGCAGCTGCCATCAAGGTCCATTCCGTCGAAGTGGGGCTATAGCTGCTCACCATGTCCAGCGGCCCACCGCGCATCAGGGAAGGCAACAAGACATAGGTCCTTTCGGCAAAAACCCCAACTATGACCAATAGAGATGCAACCACAATCCACGCAGGAGTCCGAGTCCAGGGAAGACCTAGAAGGACGAAAGGAATAAGAATGCCTACGATGGTATCGAACCAAAAAATCCGAGCAAAACGCCCCCAAAGGATCTCTTCGAGAACTTGAATATGGCTCGGTGAACCAGAATAGCCTACAGTTAGAAACTCGGTAAAAAGCAGATAGGCCAGGACCGGGATGCTGAGAAAAAGAAAGGTCCCGAGCTGGAAAATGATCTTATCTCCAATGGGAAGTTTGAAAAGTTTTCTTGCGGCCCAAACAGCCACAATCACTCCCCCCAAACCAGAGGCCAACGCTGAAGAAATAAAAAGCGGGGCCAGAATCGGGGTGTTCCACCCGGGCTGTCCCTTGACCAGGCCGAGGATCCAGGCAGTGACCGAATGAAGCGCCACGGCGCCGGGTATGGACACAATGGCAAGCGCCTTCAGAACCCTATGGTCCCACTTGAGCGAAGCCTCGGACACGTCAGTGTAGCCTAAGGTTAGAAGGCGAACGGCAAACAGCCGTCCAGGATGACCCAAAGCAGCTTTCACTACCTGGGCTCGGGCGCTAAAGAAGAGCAGGGCGTAGCAGAGGACAAGATAGCTGTTGATAATCACCACGTCCCAGAGGAGTGGCGAAGAAAAATTGGCATTCCATATAACATAGAATAGGCGCGTGGGTTGGCCCAAATCCAGGACGATAAAGAGACCAGCCAGGATAAGAAAGCTTATGGAGAGAATTTCGGCGACAATAGCGACGGGTTTCATCTCCTCTTTATTCAGGATATGGACCATGGCGGAGACCGCGATGCCCCCCGCGCTAAGTCCCACGCAGAAAATAAAATTCGCGATGTAGAGGCCCCAAAATACAGGCTTGTTGAGCCCCGTAACTCCAAGCCCCTTCATGAACTGGAGAGAATAGGTATAAACTCCCAAGCCAATGAGAAGGATCAGCCCCACCTCGACCCAGAGACTCCGTTGCTGCCAATCACTATATCCGGTTGTTCCATTCGCCATCTGAGTTCCCCCTAGTTTCCTATAAACTGCAGGACGCCATAAATCATGACGCCGAGTGAGATGACCGCCATGAGGATGGCAATTCCGACCAGGAGATTCACTGTCACAGAGAAATAGCTTGTCTCGCCGGTCGAGAGTTCCAGCCTTTCCATTTTCATGACCTTCCCTCGGCTACGGCTTGCCGAACGTGAGCTACCTTCTCTTCTCTCGCCTTCAAGTCTCTTGGCCGCTTGAAAAGAACGAGAAGAATAGCGGCTAGGACCAGGGGCGGAAAAAGGACCAAGGCCATATGACCGACGGTTGACAGGTCCATATAGCCGTAAGCGATGTAGCTTAGAAGGATGCTTACACCGAAGATCCAGAGCAGGATCCCTGCTGCCCAAAGAACGTATTTTTGCGCTAGTGTCATAACTCACCTCCCTTTTTTTCCCTTCGGGTCTGAGCCGTTCGGCTGAGCTCACGACTCGAAGCCTCAGGGTCGAAGACCTGTTCTGGCTTCTTGAAGAGAAGACTCCAAATGACCGCCCGGGACGATGTGGTGTTGGAAATACGGTACTTTTTCCCTCTTCCCAGCGTGATGCTGTCCCCGGGGAGCAGAAGAATCGAGGAATCCGAGCTGTGGAGGAGAAGGCCACCCTCGACAACCAAGTGAACAGCCCCGAAGCCCCAGAAATCGTTGCTCCCAATCGAATTGCCCGGCTCCACCTCAGTAGCGAGAAGCTCCGCCCACTCGTTTTCGTACAGAAGCCTAATACGGGTTCCCTCCTTCTGCACCGACCTCAAGGACTCTTCCCGTCTAACAATTCTGATGGCGTTACCGGCCTCCATTTTTCGTCTCCTACCAAATGTAGATGGCAAGAACGATGCCAGATGAGCCGATTCTTGCAATCGCCTAACTGGTTGATTTAAAAGAGTTATCTTAGGCTAGGAAATTCTAAAAAAGGGCATGAATCAGGCAAGAATTGCAAAATGCAATAGCAGACACGCAACCTATTGAAAAACAAGGAGCTTCTAAGTATTGCAATCTGAAAGATGGTTGTAAAATGAAGCCCTGGAAAGAAGCTACTAGTGACGATACTTGGGGCAGGCTTTTTTATGTCTCTTCCTGCAACCTACGCCAAAGGGTAGAAGGAGAAACACCTAGGATCTCGGCGGCCTTAGCTTTATTTCCGCCACACGCGTCCAGCACTTCTTTGATGTAATTCATTTCCATCGTTCTTAGATCCTTAAACTCCCTCGAGGGTGAAGGCCTATTGCGCTCGATTTCGGCGCGAATCTGAGGTGGAAAGTGGCTAGAGCGGATAAGCTCTCCGGGGCCAGCGAAGATCACCGCCCGCTCCACAGCGTTTTTCAGCTCCCTGACGTTTCCCGGCCAGTCATACCCCGCGAGGAAGCTTAGCGCCTCCTCGGAAAAGTCCGCGACCGCCTTCTTCATCTCCGTGGAGAAAACTTTGAGAAAATGGCGCGCCAAGAGAGCGATATCTTCCTTGTGTTCCCGCAACGGAGGGATCGTAACTTGAACGACATTCAGCCGATAAAACAGATCTTCGCGGAAGCGGCCGGCCTTGACCTCTTCCCCTAAGTCCTTATTCGTCGCTGCAATAACCCTCACGTCTATCGCAGCCTCCTCTTCCGAACCCACTTTCTTAATCTTGCGCTCCTCGAGGGCCCTGAGGATCTTGACCTGCATCTCAAGCTTCATATCACCAATCTCATCGAGGAAAAGAGTGCCTCCATTGGCCAGCTCAAAGCTTCCCCGCTTCATGTAGAGGGCCCCGGTGAAGGCGCCCTTCTTATGGCCGAAGAGTTCGCTTTCCAAAAGGTTCTCGGGAATGGCCGAGCAGTTCACGGTAACAAAGGGCCCGCCAGCCCTATGACTGCTAAAGTGGACCAGACGCGCCAGGACCTCCTTGCCGGTGCCGCTCTCTCCCATGATCAGCACGGAAGAGTCCGTCGCCGCAACCCTGACTGCCAGGTCAAAGACCTGTTGCATCCCCTGGCTCTTCCCTATCACCACATCTTTTCCGTAAAGCTGCTTGAGCTCCCCTCGGAGATAGATGTTTTCGTCCGCAAGGCGTTTCCTCTCGAAAGCCCGCTCGACGAGCACGCGAATCTGATCCGGGGTAAAAGGTTTGGGGATGTAATCCTGGGCCCCTTTCTTGATCGACTCGACCGCAGACTCAATGGACGCATAACCTGTTATCATGAGAACCAAAGTGGTCGGGTCATGCTCCTTGATTCGATCGAGGAGCGCCATTCCGTCCATCCCCGGCATCTTGACATCGCAGATAACCATATCAAAGGAGCTTTTCTGAAATTTCTCCCACGCAACAAATGCATCCAGGCTGCTCTCTACGTCGTACCCGATCCGCTCCAGGGCCTTCTCCACTGCCTCGCAGATGCGCTCCTCGTCGTCGACAACGAGGATTCTTCCCTTGATCTTCTTCTCGCTAGTGTCCATAGCCTATAAGCTTCTAACCATCAGCGTTCAGCCCTCATGACTCAATCCTTTTCTGGCCGACCGCTGATACCTGATTGCTGACGGCTTTCAACGGTATATAAAGGCGAATCGTCGTACCGACGGATCCTGACGAGCCTGTTGCAATCTCCTCAGCAGTTCGGCTCTCCACCTCGATCCTCCCCCCGTGTTCTTGCATTATCCTATAAACGATCGAAAGTCCCAAACCCGTCCCTGCTTCTTTTGTAGTGAAAAAGGGATCGAAGATCTTGCCTCGGATATCGCGCGGAATACCCGCTCCGCTATCTTGGACTGCAATCTCAACTAAGTCTTCACGCAGCGCGGTTTCCACGGTCAGGCTCCCCCCGCGAGGCATCGCCTGAATCGCATTGACAAAAACATTCATCAGAACCTGTCTCATCCGATCTGGATCGAACGACATCAGAGGGAGATCTGAAGAAAAATCCTGCCGGAGGGCGATCCCGTGGAGCTCCAGCTGGTGCTTAATCAATCCAAGAGTACTGCCGACCACATCGTTGAGGTTGGACGAGCGGATGTCGAGTTCATGGCGGCGCGAGAAATCTCTGAGATCGTCGATAATTCGCCGGCAGCGCAGCGTGTCATCGCTAATACGCTTGAGTTCCGTGTGAATATTGGCCTGGTCACGTACTTCCTCCATCAGCAGATTGATATTCATGAGGATGCTGGTCAGCGGATTATTCAGTTCGTGGGCAACCCCCGAGGCCAGAAGACCGATCGAGGCC
>Ga0209824_10000682_pt1 | contig 20625 bp, 21 predicted proteins | sample VDWuncwatermetaG_FD_184124 | JGI IMG/M metagenome (GOLD analysis project Ga0209824, IMG submission 184124) | Wastewater microbial communities from Netherlands to study Microbial Dark Matter (Phase II) - VDW unchlorinated drinking water (SPAdes)... ... | reverse complement strand
TTCAATAATTGCGCTACTATTGTTCGCGTCTGCATGGCTTGGTCTCCTTGTCTGCTTGGTGGCTAACAAGGAAAAAGATCAGGTCATTGCAGACATTACTTTGGGGTTTTTGTGTGAAGAATACTCGGCAACTTTATGATTTGCAATTGTTATTCGTGGGGAAACCTCAGGGTCAGGGTCAATAAATTCATGAAAATGAAAGGAGCGGCATCATGAAAAACAATCCTGTTGGTTGGTTTGAAATTTATGTGCAAGACATGAATCGCGCAAAACAATTTTACGAAACGGTTTTTCAATGCAAACTTGAAAATTTGAAAAGTCCAGAAGTAGAAATGTGGGCTTTCCCCATGAAAATGGCGCAGTTTGGTGCAAGTGGCTCGCTGGTTAAAATGGCGGGCATGCCCTCGGGTGGAAATAGCATCTTGGTTTATTTCAGTTGTGAAGATTGCGCGGTTGAAGAAGGCCGTGTTGAAAAAGCGGGCGGACGCATCCAGCGCAAAAAAATGTCGATTGGGCAATATGGTTTTATCTCTTTGGTGTTTGATACGGAGGGAAATATGATTGGCCTGCATTCAATGAAATAAATTTAGCACGCTCCCCGTGCAGTTTATTTCTCCGTATTTCCGGGCAGTGTTTTTAAAACAGCCCTGCCCAAGTAAACACTGCTTGGGTAGACACTGTTTGGGTTGATGCTCATTGGCGGTAACGGATACATGGTAAAATCCGCGCTCTTTTTTGAGCCTGCATTTTTGCCCCGTATTTTTTGAATCAGCCACGATGAAATCTCCTTCTCCTCCCATAAAGCCGCCGCACCCCATCGAGCAACTTTTGCAAGAGCGCATCTTGATTTTGGATGGCGCGATGGGCACGATGATCCAGCAATATAAATTATCCGAAGCGCAGTATCGCGGCGTGGAAGCGCACGGTGACGATAACCAGATTTTTGCAGATAAGAAATTTACACGTCGCAGCTTCGCCGACCATCCGCTCGACCTCAAAGGCAACAACGATTTGTTGACGCTGACCCAGCCGCACATTATTCGCGGCATCCACGCGCAATATTTGGCGGCGGGCGCGGACATTTTAGAGACCAACACCTTTAACGCCAACGCCGTGTCGATGGATGATTATCAGATGGGGCATCTGGTGTATGAGCTGAATGTGGCGGGCGCGAAATTAGCGCGTGAAGTGTGTGATGAGTACACCCAAAAAACGCCGCACAAGCCGCGTTTTGTCGCTGGCGTATTGGGTCCAACGACGCGCACTGCGTCCATTTCACCCGATGTAAATGATCCCGGTTTCCGCAACATTACTTTTGATGCATTGGTAGAAGGCTACACGGAAGCCATACGTGGCCTGCTGGATGGTGGCGCGGACATTCTGATGGTAGAAACCATTTTCGACACCTTGAATGCAAAAGCCGCGCTGTTTGCCATCGAAAAATTCTTTGAGGAATGGGAGCAAGCGCATCAGGAGCAGGAAGAAGCGTCACGAGCAGGTGCGGATGCATTGCAGCCGCCGCACCGCGCAGTCGCTTATCCCCGTTTCCGTCGTGTGCCGATTATGATTTCCGGCACGATTACGGATGCTTCGGGCCGTACTTTATCAGGCCAAACTACCGAGGCTTTTTGGAATTCTTTATCGCACGCCAAGCCGCTTTCTATCGGCCTAAATTGCGCGCTGGGCGGCGATTTAATGCGTCCCTACGTGGAAGAATTATCGCGCGTGGCCAGTGTGTATGTTAGCGCGCACCCCAACGCGGGGCTGCCTAATCCGCTGTCGGAAACGGGCTATGACGAGTCGCCTGCGTACACCGCCAGTGTAGTAAAAGAATTCGCCACCAGCGGCTTTTTGAATATTGCGGGCGGCTGTTGTGGTACCACGCCTGCACACATCAAGGCCATTGCCGATGCGCTGCAAAATATTGCGCCGCGCAAAATTCCTGATCTGCCCAAGATGTGCCGTTTGTCTGGATTAGAGCCATTTAACATCGGCGATGAATCGCTGTTTGTAAACGTGGGCGAGCGCACCAATGTGACGGGCTCAAAAATGTTTGCGCGCTTGATTCTGAGCGGCGATTACACCACCGCAGTCAATGTCGCGCGGCAACAAGTAGAGAGCGGCGCGCAGGTGATCGACATCAATATGGATGAGGCCATGCTCGACTCGCAAGCGGCGATGGTGAAATATCTGAATTTGATTTCATCCGAGCCGGATATTTCGCGCGTGCCGATTATGATTGATTCCTCTAAGTGGAGCGTGATCGAGGCCGGGCTGAAATGCGTACAGGGCAAGGCGATTGTCAATTCCATCAGCATGAAAGAAGGCGAGGCGGAATTTATAAAATACGCCAAGCTGGTGCGGCGCTATGGCGCAGCAGCCGTGGTGATGGCGTTCGATGAAAAAGGGCAGGCCGATACCTTTCAGCGCAAGATCGAAATCTGCCAACGTAGCTACGATATTTTGGTGAACCAAGTCGGCTTCGCACCGGAAGATATTATTTTTGATCCCAACATTTTTGCCATCGCCACCGGCATAGAAGAGCACAATAATTACGCGGTCGATTTTATTGAAGCTACGGCGTGGATTAGAAAAAATCTACCCTACGCCAAGATCAGCGGCGGCGTGTCCAATGTGTCGTTTTCATTCCGTGGCAATGATGCAGTGCGCGAAGCGATCCACACGGTGTTCCTGTATCACGCGATTAAAGCGGGCTTAACTATGGGTATCGTCAACGCTGGGCAACTGGGCGTGTATGACGAAATCGCACCTGAGCTACGCCTAGCGGTAGAAGATGTGGTGCTGAATCGTAGTAAAGATGCGGGCGAGCGGTTAGTGGTATTGGCGGAAAATGTTAAGGGCGGCGGCAAGGTGCAGGTAGAAGATTTGGCCTGGCGGCAAGGCACGGTGCAAGAGCGGCTGACCCACGCACTGGTGCGCGGGGTGAATACTTACGTTGTCGAAGACACCGAAGAGGCGCGGCTGCAAGTTAAGTATCCGGTCGAGGTGATCGAAGGTCCGCTGATGACCGGCATGAATGTGGTCGGCGATTTATTTGGCGCGGGTAAAATGTTTTTGCCGCAGGTGGTGAAATCGGCGCGCGTGATGAAACAAGCCGTCGCACATTTAGTGCCGTATATCGAAGCCGAAAAACTGCGCTCCGGTGACAACACAACCAAGGGCAAAATTGTCATCGCCACTGTTAAAGGTGACGTGCATGACATCGGCAAAAATATCGTGACGGTGGTGTTGCAATGCAATAATTTTGAGGTAATCAACATGGGCGTGATGGTGCCGTGCCAACAAATTTTAGACACGGCGCGCGAGCATCAAGCCGACATCATCGGCCTGTCTGGTTTAATTACGCCATCGTTAGAAGAAATGGCGCATGTCGCCAAAGAGATGGAGCGGCAGGGCTTTAAGATTCCGCTGTTAATTGGCGGCGCGACTACTTCGCGCATCCACACCGCAGTAAAAATTGAGCCAAATTATCCGAGTGGCACGACGGTGTATGTCACCGATGCATCACGTGCGGTGGGCGTGTGCAACAATTTATTAAGCAACACCTTAAGCGAACAATATGTGGCCGACCTCAAGGCGGAGTACGCCAAAGCACGCCAGCAACACGCCGGTAAAAAAGGGCAAGGTGCGCGCTATAGTTTGGCCGATGCACGCGCACATGGCTTGAAAACAGATTGGAAAAATTACACGCCGCCCAAACCAAAACTACTCGGCGTGCGCGAGTTACGAAATTATTCTTTGCAAGAGATTAGTGCGTACATTGATTGGACGCCGTTCTTTCAAACTTGGGAGCTGGCTGGACGGTATCCGAAAATTTTGCAAGATGAAGTGGTGGGGGAAGCGGCGACCAATTTATTCAAAGACGCGCAAGCCATGCTCAAAAAAATTATCGAAGGGCAATGGCTCAAGGCCAATGCGGTGTATGGCTTGTTTCCGGCGAGCAGTATCAATCATGATGACATCGAAATTTATACCGATGAATCGCGCAGCAAAGTCGCCATGACCTGGCACAACATGCGCCAACAAATGGTTAAGCCGGAAGATAAAGTAAATTGGTGTCTGGCGGATTTCATTGCGCCGAAAGAAACGGGGGTGCAAGATTATATCGGCGCGTTTGCGGTCACTGCCGGCATCGGCATCGACGAGCGCGTGGCAGCCTATGAAAAAAATCACGATGACTACAACAGCATCATGCTCAAAGCACTGGCTGATCGTTTGGCCGAGGCCTTTGCTGAGTTGTTGCATGCCCGCGTGCGCCGCGAATTTTGGGGCTATGCAGCAGATGAAGGTTTAAGTAACGAAGCGTTGATCGACGAAAAATATCGCGGCATACGTCCCGCACCCGGCTACCCGGCTTGCCCCGATCACACCGAAAAAGCTGGGCTGTTCAATCTGCTAGATGCGCCCAAACGTGCGGGCATCACCCTCACCGAAAGCTTTGCTATGTTACCCACCGCAGCGGTCAGCGGTTTTTATTTTTCGCACCCGCAAGCGCAATATTTCGCCAGCGCGAAAATTGATAAAGATCAGGTGGAAGATTACGCCCGCCGCAAAGACTGGACGGTGGCGGAGGCGGAGCGGTGGCTGGCTCCGGTGTTAAATTACGATAATTAACGAATTCGTTATCGGCGCAATATTTTTTCAAACAATCTACAGGGGGATATAAATGAAGCACCTGAAATTTTTGCAAGCAACCTTTTTGATGAGCAGTATTTTTTTAATCGCGGCGTGTACGGAACACGCTGCCCCTAAAGTGGAGAACAGTACGATGAACAATATAAATGAATTAATTAAAACCGATGTAAAACAAGGTGACGGTGCGGTAGCCGTGGCGGGGAAAAGTGTGAGTGTGCATTACACAGGCTGGCTGTACGATGCCGCTGCGGCTGATTACAAGGGCAAAAAATTTGATAGCTCGCGTGATCGCAACCAGCCATTTGAATTTCCACTCGGCGCAGGTCATGTCATCAAGGGTTGGGATCAAGGCGTAGAAGGTATGCAGGTGGGCGGGCAACGCACGCTGACTATTCCAGCCGCGCTGGGTTACGGCACGCGCGGTGCGGGCGGGGTTATTCCACCCAATGCGACGCTGGTGTTTGATGTGGAACTGTTGGGTGTGCGTTGAGTTTAGGGCGCATCTAAAATCCAAATTCCGTCGCCATACTGTGTTGCTCGCAAAAAATGATTCCTCACATATCAAAACATATGCGTCGTCATAATTTTTTACTCGCGCCTTGTCTGGCTTAGGAATTTGAATTTTTGGAGGCACCCTTATATAGCTTGCGCCGCAAGCTTGGAGAGGTGGGTTTCCAGCCCTAACTCAAAACGAGAACAAGGCGGCAAGCGAGCAGCGACGAGACAGTACGGGGTTGTACGGCGATAACCAATGACTTGCCCAGTGTTTTTTGCTGGGCTAGTCAGATGGCTAGTTGTTCCATCAGAAGCCGCGTAGCGCAGACAATGCAGGTATCGTGAAGAGTTAAGGCTGGAAATGCACATACATATTTTAGGAATCTGCGGCACTTTTATGGGCGGCATTGCGGTGCTGGCCAAGCAGGCGGGCTATCGCGTCACCGGCTGTGATGCCAATGTGTATCCGCCGATGAGCACGCAGTTGGAGGCGCAAGGCATCGAGTTGATTGAAGGCTTTGATCCGCAGCAATTGACCTTGGGCGCGGATATTTATGTCATCGGCAACGTGGTGTCGCGCGGCAATCCGTTGATGGAAGAAATTCTGAATCGCAATTTGCCGTACATTTCCGGGCCGCAATGGTTGTCGCAAAATCTGTTGCAAGATAAGTGGGTGCTGGCCGTAGCCGGCACGCACGGCAAAACCACCACCGCCTCGATGCTGGCGTGGATATTGGAATACGCGGGGATGCAGCCGGGATTTTTAATTGGTGGCGTGCCGCAAAATTTTGGGGTGTCGGCGCGGTTAACCCCACTTTTATTAAGTAGCGAAGCACTCACGCCTGCTCCCTCACCCCAGCCCTGTGTCAACTCCGCATCCGGCTTGCCGGATAGCGGATTGCCTGCCTTTGGTGTTCCCGATGGGAGAGGGGGTTATGAAGGGGGCTTTTTCGTGATTGAGGCGGATGAATACGACACTGCATTTTTTGATAAGCGTTCCAAGTTTGTGCACTACCGCCCGCGCACCGCTGTACTCAACAATTTAGAGTTTGATCACGCCGATATATTTTCTGATTTGGCGGCGATAGAAACGCAATTTCATCATCTGGTACGCACCGTTCCGGCACAGGGTTTGCTGGTCAGCAATGGCCGCGAAGCCGCATTGCAACGGGTGATCGAGCGCGGCTGCTGGACAACAGTAGAAACATTTGGTGAAGCGTTAAGTGAAGTATTGGGTGAAAAATTGGGTGCGCTCCCTCACCCCAACCCTCTCCCGAGGGGAGAGGGAGTAGCGCAAGTGGGCTGGAATATCGACGCAGAAAATCGCGTCAGTTTTAACGGCCAAACGCAAGGTACGCTGCACTGGGATTTGCTCGGCGAACACAATCGCCTGAACGCACTGGCCGCTATTGCCGCTGCGCGGCACGTGGGGGTGCCAGTCAAACATAGCTTGGATGCGTTAACCGAATTTAAAAATGTTAAACGGCGCATGGAAGTGCGCGGAGTGATACGTGGCATCACCGTTTACGACGACTTCGCGCACCACCCCACCGCTATCACCACCACCTTGCAAGGGCTGCGCGATAAGGTCGGCAAGGCACGCATTTTGGCGGTGCTGGAACCGCGTTCCAACACCATGAAACTGGGCGTGATGAAAGACGCGCTGCCGAATAGTTTGGCGAATGCCGATCTAATATTTTGCTACAGTGCGGGCTTGGGCTGGGATGCACAACAGGTGCTTGCGTCATTGGGGAACAAATTAAATGTCTCCGATGATCTGGCGGAATTAACCCGTATGATAGTCGGTGCGGCTCAAGCGGGCGACCATATACTCATTATGAGCAACGGCGGTTTTGGTGGCATCCACGAGAAAATATTACAGCAGTTAACATTGGAAAATTAGCATGGTACAAAGCATCGGTGAATGGTGGATGTGGGTTGGTTTTATTGTATTTGTAATCGCCATGTTGCTATTAGATTTATTAGTGCTGGGTGGGCGTACCGCCCATAAGGTAAGCACCAAAGAAGCGCTCGGTTGGTCACTGGCTTGGGTTTCCTTAGCATTGATTTTTTCTGGCTTGCTGTGGTGGTACTTAAACGGCACGGTCGGACGCGTCATTGCCGATCAAAAAACATTAGAATTTTTAGCCGGATATTTGATTGAAAAATCGCTCTCCGTCGATAATGTTTTTGTATTTTTAATGATCTTCGGGTTCTTTGCCGTACCCGCAGAATTGCAGCGGCGCGTGCTGATCTATGGCGTGGTTGGTGCGATTGTCATGCGTGCGGTGATGATTTTGCTGGGCGTATGGCTGGTCTCGCAAATCAGTTGGGTGCTGTATATTTTCGGCGCGTTTCTGGTCATCACTGGCATCAAGATGATTGTTTTTGCCGAGCATGAACCCGACCTCAATAAAAATCCGCTGTTGAATTGGCTACGCAACCATTTGTGTGTGACAGAAACATTTCAGGGTGAGAAGTTTTTTGTGATGCGCGATGGCTTACGTTATGTCACGCCGCTATTTTTGGTGTTGATATTGATTGAAATCAGCGATGTGATTTTTGCGGTGGACAGCATTCCCGCGATATTCGCCATCACCACTGATCCGTTTATCGTGTTCACCTCCAATATTTTTGCGATTATGGGGCTGCGCGCTTTATATTTTTTGTTGGCGGACATGGCCGAACGCTTTCACCTGCTTAAATATGGCCTAGCGGTGGTGTTGTTATTTGTGGGCGGGAAAATGTTGGCCGCGTATTGGTATCATATTCCGATTCAATGGTCGCTGGGCATTGTGGCGACCATTATTTTGGCATCGGTGGCGTTGAGTTTGTTGCTGACAAAAAAACAGCCAGATGTGGGGTAATCGTGCCTACTTATAATGGCTATTTTAGCCAGCCTTTGCGTTGAAATATCCAAAAGGGCAGCACGATTGACACGGCCATGAGCGAGAGCGAAAACGCATAGCCGTTAAGCCACTCCAGCTCCGGCATATATTTAAAATTCATGCCGTAAATAGACGCAATCAAGGTGGGTGGCAGCAACGCCACCGAAGCCACCGAAAACATTCGTACGATTTTATTCTGCGTAACGTTGATAAAACCGACCGTGGTGTTCATCAAAAAGTTTATTTTGTCGAACAAAAACGCAGTGTGTCCATCCAGCGAATCAATGTCACGCATAATCTGGCGCGCTTCTTCAAGCTGATTCGGTTTGAGCAATTTGCCGCGCATTAAAAACGAAACCGCACGTCGGGTATCCATCAAATTACGGCGAATACGCCCGTTTAAATATTCGCTGTGCGCGATTTTTGCCAGCACCTCGGCCGCTTCGTGGTCACCCAACGAAGCGTTGAGCACCCTGCTGCCGACACTGCCGAGATCAATGTACACGTGCTCTAGCGTGTCGGCAGAAAATTCTACATCCGAGCCATATAAATCAATCAGCACATCTAGGCTATCTTCAATTGGCTCAGGATGCCCCAAGGTGCGTTGGCGAAACATTTGGAATAGCGGCAAGTCTTCATCATGTACGCTGAACAAAATGTTGCGCGCCAGCACAAAGGCGACAATCACGCTGAGCGTGCCGACTTCTTTGCCGCGCAAAAAATCTGAGCGCACGTGCAACTCGTCGTTCTCTTCATAAAATCGCGCACTCGCCTCGATGTCTTGTAAATGCTCTGGGTGCGGTAGGGTGACTGAAAATGTTTCTTTCACCCACGCGCGCTCGGTCTCGCTAGGTTCAACCACATCCACCCAGATCGGTTTGCGGAGGGCAATTTCATCCGGCTGAATAGCAACCAAGCGGCCTGATTCCAGTGTAAATATATTCAGCATGGGGCTACTCCTCTGTTAAAAATTTATGGAGCCAATTTTAACTGCATGCGAGCTAAAGGTATGAAAAATAGTGCCGGTACTCCCACGGTGGTGCTTGAACAATTACATCGCGTTTGCAGAAAAACATTTTCATTAACCCAGTTTATTGAGATGGCGGTTTGGGGGACGATGAAGGGGGGCTATAAATATATATTTGCAGAATAGCAGGATAAAACCCTCTCTAATCTGTTTTATTCCACCCATGAAAAGTTGACTTAGATCAATTGAGTAAATCTCATCTCAACTAACCTGTAAGCGTTTTATAACTTCTATGAAATGGAATGGAGTCCAATGAATATCTTAAGCGTATTACTCATCAGCACAATATTTCAATTCGGTTTAGTTCAACCCATCATTGCCGCAGAGATGGATGCTGCAGCCACTGAGGCATTGATGAAAAAGAGTAACTGTTTTAAATGTCATGCAATTGACAAGAAAAAAGATGGCCCCTCCTTCAAGCAAACTGCAGCGAAATATAAAGGTAAAGCAGACGCTGAGCAAAAACTTTTTGTTCATTTAACCACCAGCCCCAAGATTGAGGTGGATGGTAATGAAGAGTTGCATGAAATGCTTAAAACCAAAAATGAAGCGGAAATTCGCCAAGTGATTACTTGGATATTGTCACGCTAGTGGGATCAATAAACTAAAAACATGTTAAAAAAATCTTGGCAAACATTAGTTGGACGTTGTGAAACTTGTTCTAGAGTGAGATTTGCAATTGGAATTATTCTTTTAACCATTGTTGTGGTGGGCGCATTATTGACGGCTGGTGCAGCGGGTCTAGCTTGGACGAATACGGAAAAATTTTGTATCTCATGCCATGAAATGCGAGACAACGTGTATGCGGAATATAAAGGTTCGATTCACGATGTGAACCGCAGTGGTGTTCGAGCGATTTGCTCAGATTGTCATGTGCCGCGTGAGCCGGGCGCGCTTATTGCCAGGAAATTTAGAGCCACGCTTGAGTTATACGGACATTTAACTGGGGTGATTGATACCAAGGAAAAATTCGAAGCACATCGCGCAGTGCTGGCGCAGCGTGTTTGGAAACGGATGAAACAAACTGACTCTCTGGAATGCAGAAACTGCCATCACGATGATGCGATGAGCGCGGAAAAACAGACACCTAGAGCGCAAGCACGCCACGCCAAAGGTAAGAAGGAGGGGCTAACTTGCATAGATTGCCATTACGGGATTGCGCATGGTGAGCCGCCGGGGCCGGGGCCTCAAGAGCTGGATTTTAGTAAGTGAGCATAGCTTACTTAACTTGACGGCAATATTAACGCATTGTTTTTTAGGGTGGGGGAGTTCATGAAGAATAATTGGGGTGATTTGCGCAAAATTGCGTGGCTGTTATTTATTTTAGTTGCGGGGGCAGTCCCGGCAATGGAGGGGGTCGCCGCAACGGCCGAAGCTGACGACAGCACAATGGCAAAGGATATGGTGCTGCGCGGTGATGCAAAGTGCACCCGTTGTCATGACGAGTCTGAGGAATATCCCGTGCTATCCATTGGAAAAACCAAACATGGTGTACTGGCAGATAGCCGTACACCCACCTGTACCAGCTGCCATGGTAATAGTGAAACACATATCAATAAGCCTGCTGGAGCCAAGGAAAGACCGAGGCCTGATCGCACTTTTGATAAAAAATCGTTAACGCCCGCAGCCGTTAAGAATCAGGCTTGTTTGACTTGCCATCAGGGCGGTGCCCGAATGAATTGGGTTGGAAGCCAGCATGCTAACGAAGAGGTAGCGTGTACGACTTGCCATCAAGTTCATACCCAGCATGACAAGGTGCGCAATAAGACCACTCAACCGGAAGTCTGCTATACCTGTCACAAGGAACAGCGGGCGCAGGCTAGCCGTGCTTCGCATCATCCAATCAACGAGGGCAAGGTGGTGTGCTCAAATTGTCACAATCCACATGGATCAATCGGCCCCAAGTTATTGCACAAAGCGACAGTCAATGAAAATTGTTATACCTGCCATGCTGAAAAACGCGGCCCCTTTCTGTGGGAGCATTCCCCCGCCAGTGATAACTGCACGAATTGTCATACGCCACACGGCTCCAGTAATGCTTCGTTGCTAAAAAGCAGAACTCCATTTTTATGCTCATCGTGTCACATTGCAGGGGGTCATTCGACGACTGGAATTCGCAGTGGCAACGATTTAGGGCCATTGGTTACCCCCGAGGCGACATCAACTACCGCAGCTTCTCAGATGGTGGGTAAAGATTGCCTGAACTGTCACACCAAAATTCATGGAAGCAATCACCCGTCAGGGGCACGTTTTGTTCGATAGGAGCACGTGATGAAATATATTAAACAAACATTGTTGGGTCGTACTGTGTTATCGGTTGCTATTGCGATAATTGGGATGTTTGTTATGACCTATGCCAACGCAGAAGAACCAGTCAGTGCGGGTTCAGAGGCAGAAACAATTGATGTGGCAGTAGATGAAGTGAAGCGATTGACTCGCCCAGATAGCGAGCTTGAAGTGGGTGTTGGCCATGTTTCTGAAGACAGTTACAAGTTTGGTAACTTCACGGGCTTGCAGGAGTCAGGGGCTTATTTAATTGGCAATCTCCAAGTGATCAAAAGAGAGCAAGGGGGCACCCACTATCTAGAAGTGATCGGGCGTAATTTGGGATTGGACAACGCGCAAGAGTTGCAAATTAAAGGCGGCGAGCAGGGGAATTACGGCTTTTCTTTTGAATACGACGAGTTGCCTCGGTTGTACAGTGATCGTTATCAATCGCCTTATGCTGGCATGGGTTCTACACGGTTAATTAAACCAGCAGGATGGGACGGGACAATTGATACGACACCCAGCGGAGCAATTGATGCGCCTGTTGCAGCGACGGTCATCACCACGCCGATGATGACGGCACTGGCGGCCAATATGAAGCAATTTAATATCGACACCAAGCGTCAGACAATGGGATTAAGTGTAAGCAAACAGCTCTCGGAGGGCCTTGAAGTTTATACCAGCTTCAAGCGTGATGAAAAAAATGGTACGCGCCTGACCGGCGCACCCCTTCAAATTGGAGGAGGGGGAAGTCGTGGTACGTTGCTTGTGCCAGAACCAATTGATTACACCACCGACATAATTGATACCGCAGTGCGCTATACGGATGAAAAGTGGCAGGCGCAGGTGGGGTATTACGCTTCATTAGGGCTTGTCAGCTGCATATCAGTTTCAGTAACAATTTTTTAATTTTAGAAGGAGCGTAACGTGAAAAAATGGATAGGACTAATTCTCTCCGCAGGCTTGATTGGCGGGGTAGCGGAAATTATTTGGGTCATGGCGTATGGCTCGGTGTCGCACATAAGTAGTGCCAGTGTTGCTCAGCACATAACCGCCAGTTTTTTCCCTGCTTTGATAGATTCGGAGGGAGCGATTTATTCAGGCATAGCGATTCACCTAGTACTGTCGATTTTATTGGCCGGAATTTTTATCGCATTCGTGTGGCGACCCTGCACGCAGTACCTAAGTACGGCTCGACAAATGCTGATAGCGGCGGTCATTTTATCGGGTGTTTGGGCTTACAATTTTTTCATCGCACTGCCCGTTATTAACCCGCCCTTTGTCAGTTTGATGCCCTATAGCATTACGCTGGTGTCGAAAATATTATTTGGGGTCGGAATGGGGTGGGTGTTGGCAAAAAACGCCCCACATAATGTCCCAGCACGATCCGTTGTGGCAGAACAAAGTGGCTTGCGGCAGCATGCGTTGTAATTCCAATTCGCGTTAAAAACGATAACTGTGTACCCGCAAGGAGTGCGCCGTGGTTGTACCAAAGGCAGGCAATCCACTACGCAGCAAGCTGCGTGTGGAATTGACACTAAGGGGCTGAAGCCCCAACAACACACGCTGTTGGCATCGTCTTTAGTTCCGGCCACTACGTTTAACCTGCTTCGCAGGTTAGCCTGCACTGAAACGTCGCTGCGCTCGTTTTGGCTCCTGATGGAACAACTAGCCATTCGACTAACTCAGCACAAGACGCTGGGCAAGTCCACCCGCAAGGGGTACGCCGTGGTTGTACCAAAGGCAGGCAATCCACTACGCAGCAAGCTGCGTGTGGAATTGACACTAAGGGGCTAAAGCCCCAACAACACACGCAGGCTGGTTATAGCCGTACTCAAATGTACTGTCTTCATCCGCAAGGGGTAGACCGTGGTTGTAAAGCCGATAAATCGGCAACAACCACGCACCGTCACCTCATTCGGGTGCTCGCCCACAAGTTTCATGGGCTTGCCGCCTTGTTCTCCTTTTTAACGCGAACTGGAATAAGGGATATGCGGAGAACATCCATAAATTTAATGCACAGTTTTGGATTGAAACTTTTTACTCTAATAAACTCCGCAACATCCACGCGGTTTTCTCATGCACCTGCATTCGCTGGGTAAGCAGGTCGGCACTGGGCTCATCGTTGACTTTATCCGTCGCCGGAAAGGCCGCACGCGCGGTGCGTGCCACGGCTTCGTTACCGTCTAGCAGGGCGCGTATCATGTCTTCTGCTTTGGGTACGCCGTGCGTTTCTTTGATGGAAGTGAGCGCGATGAATTCTTTGTAAGTGCCGGGTGCGGGGAAGCCCAGCGCGCGAATGCGTTCTGCGATTTGATCCACCGCCAAGGCCAATTCGTTGTATTGAGTTTCAAACATTAAATGCAACGTTTGAAACATTGGGCCTTGCACGTTCCAGTGGAAGTTATGCGTTTTTAGATACAAGGTATAGGTGTCGGCTAAGAGGTGGGATAAGCCTTGCGCCACTGCGGCCCGATCTGCTTGTTTAATGCCAATGTTGACTTTCATTTTAGGCTCCTTAATTTAAGGTAAAGCATGACAGAATGATCGCTTGCGCCTGTATTTTACGCCTCTAATTTTGATAGTTGAAGCAATGTGCGCGCCCCTATCTTGCTGCGCCAAAAATCGCTCAAGGGGTGCAGCGCAAGGCGAACCTCGGCGAGGAAGCGGAGTTGACTCAAAGTCAACGAGCATTTCGAGCCGAGATTTAACACCGCGATGTGCCCCTTGACGGTTTAATGACGCAGAAAGATCATTGTCCTGCCACCATCATGTTGCTTATTAAAATCGATCCGCTTTGGCGCGAGCCCTGCACTAAAACATCATTTCCCACCGCCACAATATTGCGATACATTTCTTTGAGATTGCCCGCGATGGTGATTTCTTCTACTGCGTATTGGATCTCGCCACCCTCTACCCAAAAGCCCGCTGCGCCTCGCGAATAGTCGCCAGTAACATGATTTACGCCCTGCCCTAACAGCTCGGTCACCAGCAAACCACGATTCATTTTTTTCAACAACCCATTAAAATTCAAATCGCCTGAACGCAAAATTAAATTGTGACTACCGCCCGCGTTGCCCGTGGTTTTCATGCCTAATTTTCGCGCGGAATAAGTGCTCAGAAAATAGCCATTGAGCACGCCATTTTCTACGATCGCGCGTCGCTGTGTTCGCACGCCTTCGTTGTCAAACGCGCCGCTGGCTAAGCCGCGCTGGATGTCTGGAATATCATCAATATGAATGTTGGATGAAAAAACCGTTTGCCCCAATTGATTCAGTAAAAAAGAAGATTTGCGATATTGTCCACCGCCACTCACTGCGCCCACGAAATGCCCCAGTAAGCTGGCAGCAATGGGGGCTTCAAACAATATCGGCACTTGCATCGTGTCCAGTTTGCGCGCGTCCAATCGCCGCACCGTGCGCTGCGCGGCAAGCAAACCAATGGCTTTTGCGCCGAGCAAATCTTCTGCCGCACGCGCTTCGCTGTACCAATAATCGCGCTGCATGGCATCGTCTTCGCCCGCGATTACCGCGCAACTCATGCTGTGGCGCGAGCTGGGATAACCGCCCATAAAGCCCAAACTATTGGCAAATACAAACTGCGATTCATGCACGCTGATGCTGGCGCCTTCCGAGTTGCTAATGCGCGGATCAAAATCCAAGGCTGCTTGTTCACATGATGCTGCCAACTCAATGACATTTTCTACCGACAATAGCCACGGGTGATATAAATCTAAATCCGGGAATTCGGTGGCCAGCATTTCTTGATCGGGCAGTCCCGCGCAATCGTCGCGGGCGGTATGGCGGGCGATGGATAGCGCGGCATCGACAGTATCTCGCACAGCTTGTTTGGAAAAATCTGAGGTGTGCGCGTTGCCGCTCTGCTGGCCGATGTAAACGGTTACCCCCAAACTTTTATCGCGGTTGTATTGGATGTTTTCCACCTCGCCTTGGCGCACCGTGACTTCCTGCCCAAAGCCATCCGAAACTTCCGCCACACAGGCACTCGCCCCTTGCTGTTTGGCGTACGTCAACATATCGCGGGCGATTTCTTTTAGTGTATCTGCCGAGTGTGAGAATCTATTTTCACTGGAGCTATTTTTAACGGGTGACTTTTTGTTAGCCGTATTTATTTTGGAGAGCGTATTCATATTGTGTAGTAATTTTATGAAAGGCGATATGATAACAACATCGCCACCCTATTTCGCCTAGGAAAACGCTGCACAGTGTTTGCGCGGGTGAATTGCTACGTTGCACGGTACTCGGAATCCTCATGTATAAGGCATACACTGCGGTTCCTGCGTTGACCAGCGACTTGGCTGGCGTTTTTTGCCAGCTTAGTCGAATGGCCATGCAAAGCTCCTTGCGCCTTGCACTTCTTCCCGCTCGCCGACCGTGTAGCGTTTCCTAGTTATTATTCCCCATGAGCCATTCCTACGAAGATAATTTAGAAGATCAAGACTTGCCACCGAGCAAAACCAAAATCAAAAAACAGATGCTGGATTTGCAAGAGATAGGTGAACAATTAGTTGCCCTGAGCAAGGACAAGCTGAAGCAAATCGAGTTGCCGGAGCGTTTGTTAGAGGCCGTGCAAGAGATGAAGCGCATTAATAAATTTGGCGCGCAACGGCGACAAATGCAATTTATCGGGCGGCTGATGCGCGATGTAGAAACTGCGCCCATTCTGGCCAAGCTGGAAGTGTGGAGTGGTAAATCGCAGCAGCATACTTCATGGCTGCATGACTTGGAACGCTGGCGTGATCGGCTGATAGAAAATGAAGATGCGTTGACCGAGTTACTGGCCGAGCATCCCACCGCCGACGCACAAAAGCTGCGCACTTTAATTCGTAATGCGCGTAAAGAAGTGGAGCTCAAAAAACCGCCTAAAAATTATCGGGAGATTTTCCAAGTGCTGCGTGAAATGATGCCGGAGAAAATTACGGGGGAGACGATTACAGGAAAATTGCCGGAATGAATAACATTCTTCCCCACATCACGCTAGATACCGGCATTTTAGACGTTGGCGCATCGCCGCAACACAGCATTATTTGGCTGCACGGCTTGGGCGCGGATGGCGAAGATTTTGTGCCCATCGCGCATGAAATCAAGTTGCCCGTGGCCGTGCGCTATATTTTCCCACACGCGCCCAAGCGGCCTGTCACCATCAACAACGGTATGGTCATGCGTGCTTGGTTCAATATTATTGCTTTTGGTGGTCCTATAGACAGCGCAGGAGTGCAGGCTTCACAAGCGGCAATTGAAGCGTTGATCGCGCAAGAAAAACAGCGCGGTATCGCGGCAAAAAATATTTATCTGGCGGGATTTTCACAAGGCGGCACCATCGCCTTACACACGGGTTTGCATCACAACGAAAAATTGGGCGGTATCATCGCGTTGTCGACTCGGCTGGCGCAAGCAGAAAAATCACTTGAGGGGGCGGGTGCGCATAAGCCCCCTATTTTTATGGCACACGGACGTAGCGACCCGATTATCCCGTATGCGATGGGCAACCATTCTGCAGTGACACTTAAAGCGAAAGGGTATGAATTGGAGTGGCACGAATACGACATGCCGCATTCCGTTTGCGCGGAAGAAATTGCTGATGTTGAGGACTGGCTGGTACGGCAGCTTGCAATTTAAGGGAGCCGTTAGAAAATTAAAATGCTGATGGAGCAACTCGCCATTCTACTTGGCAGCCAAGTGTACCCGCAAGGAGTACACCGTGGTTGTACCAAAGGCAGGCAATCCACTACGCAGCAAGCTGCGTGTGGAATTGACACTAAGGGGCTAAAGCCCCAACAACACACGCAGGCTGGTTATAAGCTAGACAGGGCGCAAACAAAAAATTGCGACGATACATGCGGTTGACATACGGGAAGTAACTTTGGGTGAGTAACTCAGCAAAACGACCGAAGTTGGATTTTTAGATTCGCCCTTAATTCGCGTCTTCCGTCTCGGCAGCTTCAGCGGTTACTCGGCGATAGCTGGCTAATTCATAATCCACGCCTTTTTCCAGCAAGGTTACTGGAATCAGCAAATAATCATTCCCTTCATGCTGGGTATGCAGGCTGCGGGTCATCGAGAAAGCATCCATGCCCATCAGCAAGCGCACTTGATCTTCTCGATCGTTTGGGCTTTTTAGCAGCAGGGCCTGTAGCGCGCTGTTAGCATCATCACGCTGGGCGCGCAAGGGCGCGTAGTCAAGTTGGTTGCTGAACATTTCGATGCCGACGTGTAAATTACCCAGCTCATCGCGATTGATGCGACGCACCACGCCCGCGCCATAGTGTGGCATTCTTTCGGGCTGAATGCCGATCAGCGAACCAATTTTAATCCCCTCTGCACCCTTGGCCGGCAGCACGCAGCTAAAGCCCGTGCTACTGATGTCTTCCGCTTCCCACGAGGTTTCTGAGGAAACGTTGTCTGCTGCGACATGCGTTACAATCCCAGAGAATCCGCGCACCACACCCAATTTAACTTTGACTTGATGCCGCGTATTGCGCCGCACGGGGGGTGGATTGATCCAATGGTTGGCGAGGTTTCGCACCACTTCGATTACATCCTCTGCGGAGTAAGGTGCACCGAGTAAAAGTTCTTCGGGGACAACTTCTTTTTCGAGCGATTTGTATAAGATTTCTATCTGCCGTTCAACGTCTCCCGCGCCAATAAAGCGTGTGCTGGTGCGGGCGAGCGATTCTGCGGTGACGCGATTGGGCATGGTGGGTTGTGCGAGGTCAAAATAAAACACGCTGGTGGCGGTCATTTGTGTGGTGAGGGTAAATTGCGCGCCCCAAAATTCGGTGAGTTTGTCGGCAATGTGCATGCGTGCTGGGCTGAGCCTGCTAAAGATAGGCGCGAACCACATGATGGTCACCAGCAGTCTGCGCCGCACCGTGGTTTCATCAAGTGAATCGGCATAGGGTTTGATCGCGGTGTCGGTGTATTGCTGAGACTCGGCGTGGGCGTAGAATGCGGCCAGTTGTTGCCAGAGCGCGGGGTCAACTTTTTCGTAATGCGATGCGGTGCATTTTAGTTTTCTCATCAACGCTTGTATGCCACGAATGGCGATTAAAGGCAGGTGTTGTTTAAATGCAGTCGCGCCTTTGTCGTTGTTGAGATGCGCGTTAAGCAGCCCGTGATAGGCTTGCAGAGTGTGGGTATAAAAAATATTAAGAGCCGTCCACAAACGGCCTTCTTGAAAAGCGGAGGGTACGCTCGCAGCATAATATTCGCGCACTAATTTGTTGACATGCGGACGCGCCGATTCATCCAATAATCGCACGATTTCCCAGCGGTGATCGGCACGAAAATCGGCGTAATTGTTTGCGGACTCTAGCCAGTCGGAAATTTCTTGCAGGGCTTTCAAGGCATCATTCTTGGGTAGATCCTGCATCATTTGCTGCACAGACTTAAGGTCTGCCAATGGATGATCTGATTTTTTATCGAAGAATCCCAAAATTATTCCCCCTTCCCAAAAAGGTGCATGGTCAAAAAGATTACAATAGGCGGAGATGCAACAATCCAGCCCCTCTGCGGGGTATATTACACTAAAAGTCTCAATGCGCGGTCTTGATTAGGGTTCGGGATTAATGATTACATGGTTGCACGATGACACCCCTTTTCCCCCCGTCACGCGGGCGCAAGATGGTTTGCTGGCGGCGGGCGGCAGCTTGAGTGTGGAGCGGTTGCTGGCTGCGTATCAACGGGGCATTTTTCCGTGGTTCAATGAGGGGCAGCCGATTTTGTGGTGGAGTCCAGATCCGCGCATGATCCTATCGCCCTTAACGTTTAAGGTTTCTAAATCGTTACGCAAAACGCTACACAGCACGCATTATGAAATTCGCACCGATAGCGCGTTTGAGGCGGTGATGCGCGCCTGTGCGCAGCCGCGTCAAGGACAGGCGGGCACGTGGATACACGAAGAGATGATTCGAGCTTATCTACAATTGCATCACATGGGCATCGCGCATTCGGTGGAAACGTGGATAGATGGAAAGCTGGTGGGCGGCTTGTATGGAGTAGGCATTGGACGTATGTTTTATGGCGAGTCTATGTTTAGCATCGCGCGCGATGCTTCCAAAATCGCGCTGGCGCATCTGGCGGCGCAATTGCAGCGGTGGCATTTCGGCATGATCGATTGCCAGATGAATACGCCGCATTTGGCTTCTTTGGGCGCGTATGAAATTCCGCGAGCAGAATTTATGCAACGTCTGCAAGAGTTGGTAAACTACACTGAGCCTCCGGTTGAAAATTCTTTAGCGATTGAAAACTTTCCCGATAAAGATCAGGCGAAATATCGGGTGGGGAAATGGCGGTTTGACGATGAACTTATTAGATGACATTCGATTATCAGAACTCAAGCTTTATCTGACTACGCCCTATCCCTGCACCTATTTGCCGGAGCGGTTAGCGTGCTCGCAAGTGGCCGCCCCTAATTTTTTAATTACCCCTGAGGTGTTTGCGCAGCTCGTGCAGCAAGGCTTTCGCCGCAGTGGGACGTTTATTTATCGCCCCCATTGCGATGCTTGTCAAGCCTGCACGCCAGTGCGGGTTGAGGTGGCGGGCTTTGTTCCCAGCCGCACACAACGTCGTGCTTGGCAGCGACACCGTGCACTGAAAATATCCCTGCATGGCTTGGAAGATAAAGAAGAGTATTACGCGCTATACAAACGCTACCAAAATATTCGCCATGCCAACGGGCATATGAAAGATGATAATCGCCAGCAGTATCAAAATTTTTTATTGGCGAGCCAAGCCAACACTATGTTGGTGGAATTTCGCGAAAACGACGTGCTGAGGATGGTCAGTATTATTGATGTTCTTGAAGACAGCCTGTCGGCGGTGTATACATTTTACGAGCCGAATGTGCCGCAAGCCCGCTTTGGCGTGTACAACGTGCTTTGGCAAATTGAGCTGTGCCGCATGCTGAAGCTGGATTATTTATATTTGGGATATTGGATAGCGCAAAGTCAAAAAATGGCCTACAAAAAAAATTTTCAACCCTTGCAAGCGTTGATGCACGGGAAGTGGCAAACGCTTCCCAATGTTACTGCGCCATTAAACCGCTAAAGGGCGAGCTGCAATATCACATTTTGGCCAAGTTAAATCTCGGCTCAGAATGCGGGGGCGCGAAGCGGCAGACACCTGAGTCAACTCCGCTTCCTTGCCAAGAGCGGGAGGGTGGCGGGTGTCAACTCCACGTCCGGCTGCACCCGCGAGGGGTACGCCGTGGTTGCAAGGGGCTGAAGCCCCGGCAACACACGCAGGCCGGACAGTGGATTGCCTACTTTTA
>Ga0209824_10000679_pt1 | contig 20632 bp, 22 predicted proteins | sample VDWuncwatermetaG_FD_184124 | JGI IMG/M metagenome (GOLD analysis project Ga0209824, IMG submission 184124) | Wastewater microbial communities from Netherlands to study Microbial Dark Matter (Phase II) - VDW unchlorinated drinking water (SPAdes)... ... | reverse complement strand
CCTCAATATCGAGTTTGTGAAGAATTCCATGCTCATGTTTCTATTCCCACCGCCCACTTGTGCGCCACCCTTCGGTCCCTGTACGGTAAATTCTTATCCTCAAGTGAATTTTTCAGCAGCCTGCTAGGGGACGGTGTGGGAAAACTGCGGGTGAACGAAACTGTCGTTCTCCATGTCTTCATCAATGGGGTTCAGACATCCGATAACTTTATTGTGGCGACAAGGCTATCTGACGAGGTCATTATCGGTGCAACTACTATGCAGAAGTGGCGTATCAAGCTTGATTTGGAGAACGAGAAGGTCATCATCGATAAAAGAATGGCCCGACTCCTACTTGCCTAGAATCTATTGCCAATCTGTTGACAGGGTGGACACGATAAGATAGTTTTCCGTTAATTCATTTTATGAGAGAGCGTAGTTTCCTGCTGGCTGTTTTCCTGGCGGTCCTGGCGCTCGCACTTCCGGAAGTCGCGGACGCCTGTGCGGTCTGTCTCACTGGAGCCGCGCCGGGCGATCCAACCGCTGACGCTTTTAATTGGAGCGTCCTGTTTCTCATGGCGACGCCATATACTGTAGTCGGGTCGGTCGCAGGTTGGTTGGTCTACACCCACTGGCGCGCCGCTAAGAAAGATGGCCGGCTGAGAAAAAAGGCGCCTCTATTGCGTTTAGCTTGGATACACAAGGAGAGTGGAAAATGAGTGAAGCTGCTGTAATGCATGCCTCTGCGGAACCGGCAGAGTCCCCTTTAACTCCCGAGAGCTGGGGCAAGCTCGGCATGTGGGTTTTCCTGGCTGGAGATGCCATGTCGTTCGGCTGTCTGATTGTCGGCTATGGGATTCTCCGCCATGCCAGTGCCAACTGGCCGGTCCCGTCGCATGTCCTGGGTATCAACCTGACGGCCTTCATGACCTTCCTGCTGATCTGCAGCAGCGTCACCATGGTGCTTTCGCTCTCGGCAATAAAGGCGGGCGACCGGCGTGGCTTTACGAAATACCTCCTGCTCACCATTCTCGGAGGGGTGGTTTTCGTAGGGTTGCAGGCCTACGAGTGGACCCACTTGATTACCGAGCGGCTGCCGGAGACCGGGTTTTCCTTTACGACCCACCTCTTTGCCACCACTTTTTTCGTGCTCACCGGATTTCATGGAATGCACGTCACGGGCGGCTTTATCTATAATACATGCGTCTTGATCGCCTGCTTGCGCGGACGCTACGAGGCCAAGCATGTGGAGATAGCAGGGCTCTACTGGCACTTTGTCGACCTGGTGTGGATTTTGATCTTCACCTTTGTCTATTTGCTGTGAATCTGGAATCGGGGGACCGACGATGACAACCGCTCATACCGAACCAAACTACATGGCTGTTTTCTGGTGGCTTCTGGCGCTCACGGTCTTGGAGATCGCTGTCATCTACATGCCCCTGGCCAGGATGATCGTTGTCATTCTCCTGGTCGGCCTTGCCCTATCCAAGGCCGCGCTGGTGGCTCTCTATTTCATGCATCTTAAGTTCGAGCGCGTCACTTTGAGCCTGATCGCCATCACCCCGCTGGTCCTTTGCGTCTTTCTGATCTTCATGTTATCTCCCGATATCCATCCTTGATCCCTACCTCCTACCTTCCCGGTCTCAATGCGGCATTAAACTCGGCCAGCGCGGTTTTTCTTACGGCCGGCTATTTCTTCATCCGAAACAAAAAAATCACAGCCCACAAGCTCTGCATGCTGTCGGCTTTTACGACCTCCACCCTTTTCCTGATATCCTATCTGGCGTACCACTATCAGGTGGGCTCTGTGCCGTTCAAAGGTCAGGGTTGGATTCGCGCTGTCTACTTTACGGTTCTCATCTCCCATACTATTTTGGCTGTGGTGATCGTGCCGTTGGTCCTGGTGACTCTCACCCGTGCTTTAAAAGGACGCTTCGAGAAGCACAGACGCATAGCCCGATGGACGCTTCCTCTGTGGCTGTACGTCTCCATCACCGGAGTGCTCGTTTACTGGATGCTCTATAGGCTTTGACAGGCGAAACTAACAAGCGATAAAAGTCGACGTATGAAATCGATCGGCATTGTCGGATGCGGGGCGATCGGCCAGGCCCTTCTTAAAGCAGTTGAGGCAGGAAGACTTGCCGTGCGCGTCGCCGGAGTGACCAGCCGGACCGAGAAGAGTGCTAGGTCCTTTTTATCGATACTGCGGGAGCCACCGCCCTACCTGGATCGGAAGCAGCTGATTGCCCGCTCCGATCTGATCATTGAGGCGGCGGGAGGGTCGGTGGTTCCTAGTTTGGCCGAGGAGGTTTTTGCGGCAGGGAAAGATCTCATGGTGATCAGCGTGGGAGCTTTGCTCGATCATCCGGAGATCATTGGAAAGTCCAGAGAGAGCGGGTGCCGGCTTTTTGTTCCCTCCGGCGCCATCGCTGGACTGGACGGTATCAAGTCAGCCTGCGTCGGTCGGGTGTCGCATGTGACGATCACCACGCGCAAGCCGCCCGAAGGACTTGAGGGCGCGCCTTATCTCGTCGAGCATAAGATTACCTTGGCGGGCTTGCGCGAGGAGCGCGAGCTTTTTTCCGGGAGCGCGCGCGAGGCCTGCCGGGGTTTTCCTGATAACGTCAACGTCTCAGCCGCCGTGAGTCTGGCCGGACTGGGGCCCGATAGGACCCGGATCCGTATCCTGGCCGTCCCCGGACTGAAACGCAACTGCCACGACATCGAGGTCGAGGGAGAGTTTGGCCGCCTGGCCGTTCACGTCGAGAACGTACCGAGCGAAAACCCGCGCACCGGAAAATTAACAGCCCTGTCGATCATCCGCTCGGTTCAGGATGTGGTCGATCCTGTGCGCATCGGGACCTGAGGCATTGGCGGAGAGAGGGGAGTCTGGGCCGGTGGTCAGGCAACCGGTCCCTGGAGGATGGCAGAATCGATTTTCCGCAAGCAGCACTTTCCCTGGCCGACTTTGTTGACTAATGTGCCGTTGTCGGCGATGACCTGACCGCGCAGCAGAGTCATGACCGGCCAGCCTTTCACTTTCCACCCTTCGAAGATGGTGTAGCTGGCGCCGCCGTGCAGTTCGCTGGCGGTGATGGTTTTTTCCCGATTGGGGTCAAAGAGAACCAGATCGGCATCGCTGCCCACAGCGATCGCTCCTTTTTGCGGGTAGAGACCGAAGACGCGTGCCGGACCCGTGGAGAGCAGATAGATCAATCGATTCAAACTTATCCTGCCTTTCACCACGCCCTCGTGGTGCAGGATGGCGAGGCGCGTCTCTACCTGAGGCATGCCGCCGGGAAGATCCGTGAAATCTGGACCTGGGGGAGGCGCTTTCTTTAAAGCCAGCGTGGTGGCCACATCGTCTGTGCCGATGCAGGAAAAGGTGCCGTCGGCCAACGCCTCCCACAGGTCATCCTGATCGCGCTGGCTGCGAACGGGCGGCACGCGGTTAAAGAGAAAACCCCGCTCTTCCGCGTAGACCTCATCGGTAAAGAGCAGATAATGGGGACAAGTCTCGCCATAAATAGGCAGTCCTTCGCGCCGCGCGCGGCGGACGGCCTCTGCCCCTTCAGCGGAGCTTATGTGGTAAAAGTAGATGGCAGCTCCTGTTTCTCGAGCCATGGCAATGACGCGCTCAACCGCTTCGGACTCGCAGATATTGGGCCGGCTGGCAGCGAAGTAGCGGATGCCGCTCTTTCCTTCCTGCAACAGCCGCTGGCTGAAATAGGAGATGAGCCGGCCGTTCTCCGCATGAATTCCCATAAGAGCTCCGTGCCGGGCGCACACCTCAAGCAGCGCAAAAAGCAACCCGTCTTCGATCTCTGGTCGTCCGCGGCTTGAAAGCATGTAGGACTTAAACGACGGGAAACCTCTGCGGATTGCCTCTTCGATCTGCCGGAGCTCTGTGAGTTCCATAGGGGAGATGCCGCCGTGCAGGCAATAGTCGGAAAAGACCGCGCCATCCGCTTCCTGCTGTTGTTGATCGATCGAAAGGAGCAGATCGGCGCCCCGGGCAGGCGCGGTGAAGTCGAAGAAGGTTGTGTTGCCGCCGTGGATGGCCGCCAGGCTCGTCAATTCAAAGCCGCCGCGCATGCTGCCCGCGACGCGGCTGTTGATATGCACGTGGGGATCAATCATTCCCGGGAAAACGTAGAGGCCGCTGGCGTCAATAACACGCGCCGCTTCGAACGGCAGCTGGCCGGGCTTTGCCAGAGCGCAAATTTTTCCTCTGTCAATGGCCAGATCCGCTGCCTGGGGTGGCAGAGAAGAGGTGGAATCGACCACCTGTCCGTTTCGTATGACCAGATCGCAACGCACCATCGCCCGCAGTCTCCAACTCGTCTCTGTGCGCGAAAGCTATCAGATCAAAGAGTTTCGCGTCAACCTGAGAGCCGACCAATTTCTTTGATTTTGACTGCCGTGCTGTGATAGTCGGAGACGAGCCGCTGGCACAGAGAAGCGGCGCGGAAAGCTGTCATGAAAAATGTAGAGCGCCTGGTGCGCATGCTGGAAGAGGCGGGAGTCCGGTGGGTCTTCGGCATTTCCAGCGGACCAAGCGTCATAGAAACCTTTATCGACGTCGAGACTTACTCGCTCACGGTATTCGACTGAAAGCTCACATGTCGATCTCTTCTTCTCCGTCCGGGCGCGATCGTTTCCGCTGGAACATCCTGGCCCTGATCAGTGTCTCCCATATCATCGGAGCGACCGCGCAGTACGGGATCAACACGCTCGCGCCCTTCTATCAGGACGACCTTCAACTCTCCCGGGCCGAGATCGGTCTCTTCTTCAGTGCCTTTTACATGGGGATGGCGGGTCTCTCCTATGCGGCGGGTTGGCTGGCGGACCGGCTCGGCGTTCGCGGTACCGTATTGAGCGGCCATCTCATCTTGGGGCTTTGGACGATAGCGGCTTCCTCCGCTCCTTCATTTGGCTGGGCCTTCGGCAGTTTTTTTCTCGCCGGTTTGGGCTATAGCTTTCTCAATCCGGCATCGACCAAAGGAGTGATGGCTTGGTTCTATCGCGATGAGCGCGCCACGGCGATGGGGATCAAACAGACCGGTGTTCCTGCGGGCGGTGTGGTAGCGGCTGTTCTCGGTCCTTCGCTGGTCTTGTTTGCCGGATGGCGCGGCGCGCTGGCCGGCCTTGGGGTGATCAATCTCCTTTTCGGTTTTTTCTTCTGGGCTTTATGGCGCGAGCCCGCAGGGGAAACCAGTAGTCCAGACTCCCCGGATCCTTCATCCCAAGAGGTCCGAGTCGCTTTACAGGTCAAAAGTCTTTTCAGCGTTAGTTTCGGGACTGCTTTGCTGCTAGTCGGCCAGATGATTCTTCTCACTTATGTTCCGCTGTTCCTAAAGGAGACCATGGAGATCTCGGCCTACTGGGCGAGTCAGGCTTTGGCCCTTATCCAGATAGGCGGAATGATAGGCCGAATCGGCTGGGGCGTAATCAGCGACCGGCTCTTTCAGGGGATGCGCAAGATCGTTCTGGTCCTGATCGGGGTTCTCTCGGTAATGCTTACGCTAAGCCTAGGTTTGCTCCCTCCCGCCGCCCCCCTCTTTGTTCTGCTCCCGCTGATCTTCCTGGCCGGTCTCTGCATGGTCGGGTATCAGGGCGTCTCCTATGCTTTGATTGGGGAAATAGCGGGAAAGGCACAAACCGGCGCAGCCCTCGGAATCGTCATTACGATCAATTCGTTGGGAGCGATCTTTGGCACCCCTTTTTTCGGCTATCTGGTGGATATAACGGGTTCTTACTCGATTGCCTGGCAGCTCCTTGCGGGGGCCATTCTGGTGGGAATTCTGGCGCTTACCTTCTTCTTAAAAGAACCGAAGCATGGGCCAAAGCTGACGATCTGAAGTTCTGCTAATAGAGCGACTCTTTTCCAATTCGTGGCTTCATTAACACTTTCCGAACAATTTCCATCCTTCAAAATCTCGTTTTTTGTCATTTTGGGAGTTAAAGGCGCCTCGCCGTTTTTATAACTCTCTTAAGAATCCCGGTTTTTCGCCGGTGATGGCTTCGGAAATATGTTGGCATGCTTTTGGCTAGATGCTCTTACTGGCCCACGCGTAGAGATAAAAATTCATAGCGGCCAGGAGAGGGCTCAGAGGAAGAGATATGGATTCGAAGAAAAACATCCTTGTGGTAGACGACGACCCGGACGTAGTGACCATCATCAAAGGGATCCTGGGCGACGGCGAATACGATGTTCGGTCTGTCTACAGCGGACAGCAGGTGTTTACCGAACTGCGCGAACAAAGGCCGGATCTCATTATCCTCGATGTTAAGATGCCTGAGATGGATGGTTTGGAGGTCCTGAAGCGACTCAAAAACGCACCGGAGACTTCCTCCATTCCAGTGATCCTGCTTACAGGAAGGGGACAATACAGAGACGTACTGGAAGGCTACCACCTAGGAACCGACTACTATATAAACAAGCCCTTTACCAGCACGCAGTTGATTAACGGTATCCATTTATTCTTGGGCGAGGGCGATTCTCAAAAAGGTATCAGCGAGTCGATTGCGTAAAGGTAGAGCGGAAGCGCGTGGTTTTCCCTTTGCCAGGCGACATCGTCGATGCCGTAAATCGCTTTCCCCTATTCCCTCATTTTAGCCCTAACCACTTCCCAGAAAAGACAGCGGACATAGTCCTTAGCAGCCCGTTAAACCGACTCCCGGGTTTCGGAGTCGGCGTCTTGCCACGAGAACGAGGTTATAGCCCTGAGAGGCGAGCCTGCGGGCAAAGAACGCGCCGATCCCGCTCGAAGCCCCGGTGATTAAAGCTGTGGCTGATGCAGTAGCTGACAAGTTGGAATACCACCCATCAATGAATCCTAGGCTGACGCGGCATAGGTTCAGCTACCAGAATTGCGCAACTCAAACAAGTCTTAGCTAAGGCTAAGCAACAGTTGTGCAACTCAAGGTGGAATTGCTGCCTGCTTCAACCGGTCGTCAACTGAAATCTTGATTTTTCCATCGTTTTAGCCTAAAAGACGGTTGTATGAAACCGAGCGTCATCAGTTCGAGTCCAAAGGTCATGGGAGGAACCCCGGTCTTTCGTGGCACCCGTGTTCCTGTGCAGACGTTGATGGACTACCTCGAAGCAGGCCAGTCGATTTCCGACTTTCTCGAAGGGTTTCCCACCGTGAGTAAGGAGCAGGCTGTAGCCTTTCTGGAAGAAGCCAAGGAGAAGGTGCTTGCCGAGTTTCAGAATTCTCCTGGATGAGTGCATTGATCGGCGGCTAGCAAGCGGGATTTCCGGCCATCAGGTTAAGACAGCCCCGGAAATGGGGTGGGCTGGTTTAGATAACGGCGAGCTACTGTCCAAGGCAGAAAAAGCATTTGACGTCTTCATCACCGTTGACCGCAATCTGACCTTCCAACAAAATATTACTAGGTTTAACATTGCCGTCCTGGTCCTCCATTCCCGCAGTAACAGGCTCGAGGATTTAATGCCCCTAATTTCAAAAATCTTGGATGCTCTTAGCAATCCACAAAAGGGAAGAGCTGTCTCCATTCACGGCTAACGGCAGGGCTGGGAAGCGGGTCTTCTGTTACGGCAATGTGTGATGGCAAGACCAGGCCGACTCGTTACGTGCTGCGGGCGAACTTGTTTAAAAAATCATCTTGCGAACGACTGAAGTCCGGGCGCCTGCCAAATACATAGACCAATTTGCCCCCAAGCTTTGGCACGGTAATACGAAAAGGACCGGCCCATTCCGACTTCGGCACGATATTCCGGTAATTTTCTGGTCTCCGCTCTTCGAAAACTTTCCAGCAATCGTTGGACTTGAAGTGGTCGTATGCGGCGTCCGGGTGTTTTGCCACGAACCTCCAGAAATCCAATCGTCCTGGCCTGAGGACAAAGTACCAATATGTGGCTGCTGCAACAATGACTGCTATTGCGAATTCGATCATTGAGGCATTCAGCTACCAGAATTGTGCAACTCAGACAAGTCTATGACGCCCAAGCTCAGCCGCCTCGACGTTTTAGGCAGCAAGCTATCTTGTCCATTCCGTTACAGCAAAGAGGCCAAATTTTATGATGTATAGCATCAACGCCCATACTAGGAATTGAATCAGGAGATTTCCCAGAGCTATCAGAACAAGCGGGTTCCTGATAGCTAGAACTCGTATCTCCGGAGATAACAGATCCAACTGGTTCCTGCGGCTGATCCTAATGACCGTAAAGGACAACACGCCAAGGGAAACTATCAGTACAGGAACGCCAACGAGAATCAAACTCAGGAAGAGAGAGAAGTCGGCCTGCGCCAAATCTGAGCCTCGAAGGAAGGGGAGAGTCACGGCCTCCCAAAGAATAGCAAGGTTGTATAAGGTCATTAGAAATATCGCTACCCATGTAATCTGTTGTCCCCAATCAATCCGCACTAGTTGCCCCCTGCCTACCGGTGCAAACTAATAACTCACGTCTGGCACCGCTCCCGACTCAAGGATCAATGCCGTATACTATCCCTGGAAATCCTCCCTGGAAATCCCCCACCATCTGGCCCAAAAAAGATGACCGTTGGTCGTGTCATCAATACCGTGCCCTGCCGGAAAAGAGTAAGCCACGCCGTGATACCTGATATGGCTAGTGCTAGTAACGATACGATGATGCTAAACGGATCAGTCACAAGACCTCCCGTCACTTATTGTGGGCTAACTATTAAATATGCTCGCCTGCATAGCACAGGCGAGAAAGTCTCAACACTGGTGTGATTCTAGGTCGCTCTTCAGCACTCAGCAAGAAATTTTTTGAGCGCACGAACACGGCAAACGCTAAGGCTCAAGAATGACCTTGCCGGTGGTTTTTCTTGCTGCAAGCAGGCGATGGGCTTCGGCTGCCTCTGAAAGGGGAAAGGTCTTGTCGATCCGTAGCTTGAGTTTCCCGGACTTTATCCAGCCAAAGAGATCATTAGCCCGCTTTAGCAGTTCCTCCCGGTTGCTCGCATAATGCAACAGCGTGGGGCGGGTCACGAAGAGTGATCCCTTGGCGGCGAGCTTTCCCAGATCGAAGGGCGGCACCGGGCCGCTGGACTGGCCGAAGAGGACGAGATAGCCCCTCGGTCTTAGGCAGTCGAGGCTCTTTTCAAAGGTGTCCTTGCCGACAGAATCATAAACTACGTGCACCCCCGCGCCCTTTGTCAACCTTTTTACCTCGGCGGAAAAATCAGCTTGCGTGTAGAGGATAACCTCGTTGGCGCCGGCCTCTCTCGCGAGCTTGGCCTTCTCCTCGGTAGAGACGGTGCCGAAGACCTTTGCGCCTAAGCGCTTGGCTATTTGAATGAGCAGCAGGCCGACGCCGCCGGCTGCCGCGTGAACCAGTGCCATGTCGCCTTTTTTCAGGGGATAGGTGCTGTGAGTGAGATAATGGGCTGTCATCCCTTGAAGCATGACCGCTGCTGCCGTTCGTGCGTCAATGCTTCGAGGGAGCGGGACCAATTTCCACGCGGGCACAACGGCGTAGCCGGCGTAGGAGCCAAGCTCCATGGCGTAGGCCACCCGGTCCCCTTTTTTCACCTCTGTAACATTGGGTCCGATGGCATCGACGACGCCTGCCCCTTCCATGCCCAGGGTGAAGGGGAGTTTGATCGAGTAGAGACCGGTGCGCTGATAGATATCGACGTAATTTAAGCCTATGGACTCCATCTTCAGCCGCGCCTGTCCTGATTGGGGCTCGGGAATCGGCACCTCTTCGTAGCGCATCACCTCAGGGCCACCATTTTCGTGCACGCGAACAGCTTTCATAAAATCTCCTTGGATTTTTACTTCTTCGATTATCCGAATGGGCGGGAAATATCAACTGATCATTAGGACCGAGGAATGAGGACTGAGCGATGAGTTTCCCTCAGTCCTCAGCACTCAGTTCTGCTGTCAGCGCGAGTTCCACGAGAGCACTACGATCTCGGTCGGCTGGGGAAGCTCCTGCTTGGAGATTTTCAACACCCTCCCGTTAGTCTTCCTGACGCGCGGGTTATCCCGTGTGTATTCTTCAACCGCGCCGTCCCACCAGTAATGCTCCGGGATCGCGATTTTAGGGCTCACCTGTTTGGTTACTTCCCTCGCCTCGCTCGACGTGATGGTATAAAAGCCTCCGGCCAGCGGGACCAGGAGAATATCGATCTTACCCAGCATTTTCAGTTGATCCGGAGTGAGATGGTGGCCGAGATCTCCCAGGTGCGCGATGCAGATATCATCCACGCGAAAAACAAAGATAGCATTCTTTCCCCTTTGCAGCCCCTGGCTCTTATCGTGGTAGGCCGGGACCGTATAGACCGAGACATCGCGGATGCTCATGTGGACTTGCCGCCAGTTCTCGCCACTCGGGGTAAGACCCTCGAGGATCACAGGGTTGCCCTTCGCCATCCAGATATTGTTGTGGGGTCCGTGTTGATGGCTGGTGGTTACGACGTGTTGGGGAAGGGTCGGCCAAGGCAGGTCCTCTCGCGTATGGGGATCGGCCAGGATGCGGGTTCCCTTCGAGGAGGTGATCTGGAAGGTGGCGTGGCCGAACCATTCGATCGTGACAGGTCCGCTGTTACTCGCCGCCACTCTGAAGAAGCGCGCCTGAACCACTTCCATCTCATGACAGAAACTCAGAGCGCGACTAGGCATTAGGAGGATTGCCAATAGCAAGAGGAACGGGAATTTAGTTTTTCGCTGCCTTCTGCCCACTGCCTTTTGCCTTCTTTCTAGACTAGTCCCCATTTTCGTCGCATCCACCATTCGCTTGCAAGGAGCAGCAGGATCAAAGCAAAAGTCCAGAGGGTGCTCCATAGAGGAATCTGCCTTCTCTCTACGACCTGGGAAGGGGCGAGGCTCTCCAGTTTTGCCGACATCCGTTCGAGCCCCTTCTCGCTCCATTCCGTTATGGGAATGAACTCTCCATGGCTGGCATCGGCGATCCGCTTGAGGAGATCCGGTCGCGGCCTGCCATCTTCCATCTCGCCGAAAGGAAAGGCCACGACAAAATTTCTTCTGTCTCTTCCAAGCAGTTTGTCCGCCAGCTGGGCCTCCGCCTCCAGCCGGTAGGCCCCTTCCTTGGTCGGGGTAAATTCAGCGCTGTATTCACCTTCTTCCGTTTCCGGTGCGGCCTCGATGGGGATCTGTTCCCCCTCAGGACCGATTATCCGGAGTCGAAGCGCCGAGTTGGCCGCCGGTGTGAAATCGTCCTTCAGGACCCGAATCTTGAAATCCACCTTTTCACCCGGCGCTTTGGAGCCGCTGACGGATCGGATCTGCACCTGCTCGAATGAGGGCTCCTGAGCGAGCCAGCGCACCGCCTGACGGATCAGTCTGAGATGATTTTGCGGACTCTCATTTGCCCCGACGGCGGCGAAGTTCCAGCGCCAGAAGTCATCGCTCATCAGGGCCAAGGTGCGGCCTTTGCCGTATTTCCCCACGGTCAAGAGGGGAGAACCGCCGCTGGCGCCGTCCGGCGCGGCCAAGAGCAGCGCTTCGCCTTTGGCCCGAAGGACTCGGTTTAAACTCGTCAGGAGAGGCATCTTTTTCCACACCTCCTCGTTGGCTCGAGGGTCGGGAAGTAAGCGGGTGATGGGGTGTGTCTTTCCCGAAGCTGTCAGCACGCTACGCAACGCGCTTCCCGTTTGAAAGTTTCCCTTGCCGTCCAGCTCGACCGGCAGGACTTCACGTAGCGGACTGCCCGCGTAGCCGCCGCTATCGAAGGAGCGGATGCCTCCCAGCATGGCGAGGCCGCTCCCTTCGCGGACAAAGTCCCGGACTTTTTCCAGGTAGACGGCGTTGAAGTAGGCGCGGTGGGAGAAGTCATCGAAAAAGAGTACGTCGAAGTTTTTAAGCTCCTCTAAAAAGATTTCGTCGATCGGAAAGGGGATCAGGCTGAGTTGGCTGTCGGGGACATCGACGCTATCAGTAGGTGTTCTGAGAAAAACGAAAGAGACCAGGTCGATGGAAGGGTCCTGCTTCAGGGCCATGCGCAGGAAGCGGTAGTTCCAGGAAGGGGAGCCGGAGAGGGTGAGGACTCTGATCTTATCGCGTTGCACTTCGACTTTGAATTCTCTTTGGTTATTTTGTGTGATCCACTCTCCTTCTTGGGGCGGGATGCTCAGGCTGAAGCTGTGAGGGCCGGCCTCCTTAGGGGTGTAGCTGAGGGTCAAGCGCTGCTCGAAAGGATCTCGATCGATGCTGATGTTGCGGCTGGAGACGAGGTTCCTGCCGCGGTTGAAATAGAGGGGCACCGTTTTACCAGCGAGACCGTAGGCCTGGATCGTGAGATCGATCTTCAGCTCTCTCCCTCGGAAGGCGAACTCGGGGGCGCTGAGCTCGGCGATGCGCAGATCGGTAAAGCCTCGGGTCTCGCCCACGCCGACCGTAAAAATGGGAACGGGGAGAGAGACAGATTCGTCCAGGGAGCTATTTTCCCCGTTGGCTATGCCATCACTGAAAAGGATGATTCCAGACTGGGATCCTGCGTCGCGGCTTGCTTCCCGTAACACCTCGAGGAGCCGGGTCCCTTTCCCCTGAGCCGTGAGTTGAGGCAGCGATGCGGCTGTTATCGGCTCTAAGCGGGTGCTGAATTGGTACAAGCGGAGGTCGTAGTCCCGCGCCAGTCTCTCGATCCAAGGCTCTTTTCCCTCTAAGAGTTTTTCCTTCATCAAATCGATCCGGCTTTTTCCCTGCTTGCCGTCGCGACTCTGGCCTGGAGCCGCAGGAAAGCCCATGCTCTGCGAGGTATCGAGGATGACCGTTAGCGGCCGGCGCAGCTTGGTGACGCGCTTCTCGATCAGGCCGGGACTCAACAGGAAGAAGATCAGCAAAGCATAGACCAGAGCCCTGAGAGAGATTAATAGCCCGCTTTTTTTTGGGCTGAGACGGCGCTTGAGGCCTAGGAACTGATGGACGAGGAGGGACAGTGTCCCTAGGGCGATCAGCAGGATGGCCCACCAGGGAAGACCGCCGGCAAAAAAAAGCTCATTCATGCTTTCACCTGGAGAGTCTCCGCCGGATAAAGGGGACGTGGATCAGGTCTTCCTTATAATTCTCTGTCATGGCGTAGAGGATGAGATTGATGCCAAGATGGAAGGCATCTCTCCGCTGCTCCTCGCCTCCGGGCGTGCACGGATTGAGCCAGTTGCCGAGCTGGTCTCTCTCCCACGCGCCGCCCAGGTCGTTGTGACAGTAGATGACCGGAGTCGCAGCGCCCACGTTGATTCCTTCTATATAAGGGTGGACCATTCGCATCCCGCCGATTTTTCGCAAGAGATAATAACTGCGCAGCGCCGCATGGCCGGAGGGCAGGCGCCCGAACTCCTTTTCCGGAAAGACCCTCTTCATCTCCCTGCGTAGGCTCCGGTCGAAGCCATAGCCGGGCTGACCCAGGGCATCATCGGCCAGGAGAAAACCTCCGTAAGAGAGGAATCGCCTGAGGATTTCGATCTCTTCTTGGGTCAAGGGGTCGAAGTCATATTTCCCGGAGATGTAGAGAAATGGGAAAGAGAATAGCTCTCGGTCCGTAAGCGCGACCTCGTGGCGGGAAGCCGCGGCCTCGACGCTGGTGCGCTGCATCAGCTCCTCCATGAGCGGCGTCACGGCCAGGGGGTGCGGATTCCAATCTCCCCCACGGTATTTAACCTGCGCGAAGACAAACGGGGTGAGATGGTCTTTTTCCCTCGGGTGGCTGGCCCCGGCTCTCCTGGGCGCCAGTCCCGCCGCCAGCAATAGGCCATGCGCAATGGCGCGAATGAATTCTCTTCTTTTCATAGCTTTCAGCATTCAGCCATCAGCCTCAAAAAGACTGAAGACGAGAGGCATGAAAGAGTAGACGGAGTCTCCTGTCTCTCCCTGTTGCCTTTGGCTGAAAGCTGATCACTGATGGCTAAGATTACCATTAAAATCTTTGTGCCAGCCATCCCTCCGAGGCCAGGGTTGCGATCAAAAGGAGCAATAGGGGAAGAGAGAGGTCGGTCCTTGTTCCGCCTTTTTCGAGAGAATCCAACGGAACGATTTCCGCGCGGATAGGAACGAGCTTTGCCTGTAGCTCGCGCTCGCCGATCGTCTCGAGACGGGATTCCAGGAAGGGGGAATTCACCGGATACATTTGCGTTGCTCCTTGCGTCTCTCCCGTCGGCAGAGAGAGGCGATAGATCCCCGCGAGGTCATTTTCCTGGAAGGAAGCCGTCGCCTTTTCTCCATCCGGGACAAAGGTGATTTCCCTCTCTTTCCCGTTAGGCTTGATGACTTTCAAACTCTTGCCCACGTAGGAGGGAGGAAAAGAAAAGGGCTTGGCGCTGCCGACCGTGATTCCCGGATCCATCGTTCCCCTTCTGCTGCCGGCGAGGTAACTCGCCAGTGACTGTATGAGCGGGAGATAGGCGGTCTTCAAGGGCAGGTCAGTCCAGTCCCGGTCCGCGGTCGCGGTAAAAAGGAGAACGCGCCCGGAGCCGATCTTTCTTTCCAATAGGACTGGATCGCCATTGGCCAGAGAGAGCAGGGTAGATCCGGCGCTGCTGTCGGTTCGGAAATAACCCTGAATCCTGGAGGATTTGAGCGAGTCCTTCAGGATCTCGTCGGCAAAGAGCTGCAAGGCCGGATGGGTGGTATCCGTTGCCTCGATCTTTTCCGCCGCAGCCTCGGAGAGCATTCTTTTCTCTCTGATGTGGGCCGGCAGCAGGGCTGGGGCGGACTGAAAGAGCTTGGCATTGTAGTCCTCGATCTGGATGCGATCCCCGAGAAAGAGGAGCAGCCCTCCTCCTTTGCGTACATAATCTCTCAACTTCGGAAGAAAGACGTCTGGGATGGCCGCCACGTTGCAGAGGATCAAGGCCTGATAGGAATCGAGCGAGACGGAGCTTAAGCTTTCCGGGATGATCACTGTGGGGAGGAATAGAGAGGAATCTCGCTCTCCCGCAGGGTTGAGGGCCCGGGTGAGAAAAAAGGTCTCGCTTTGGACGAGAGAGGTTTGCGGGTCGCCATCCACGACGAGAACCTTGAGCTTGTCTTGCGCCTGGAGAGTAAAATAGGAAGTCGGGTTTCCGGCGAGCCCGTCTTTCTTAAGCATCACATAGCCGTGATGGTCCCCTGATTGGCTCAGAGGGAACAGAAAGCTCACCGCCGATTCTCCTTTAGACGGCAGAGAAATCAATTTTTGTTCCCTGTTCTGGCCGTCGATATTGAGCTGCACGAGCAGCTCTTTAATCTCTTTGTTGCCGAAGTTGACAACCCACGCCTCCAACTGGATGGGAGGTCCTACCCCGACTCCCTGACCTCTCATCTTTATCTCTTTGATGGTGGCGTTCAGAGAGCCCTCCTGGCCTGTGATTTTGATGATTTTTAAGGGAATAAGGGGGTCGTGTTGTCCGAGGGCTGACATGCTGAAGCGATCCCAATCCGTCAGGGCCGTGTCCGTGATCAGCCAGATATCCTTTTGCGCCGCAGGCTCTTTTAAAAGCTCGTAGACCTTGCCGAGGGTCGAGGAAAAATCGGCCGACCCTGCCGCGATCTGGATGGTGTCCAGTTCTCTGAAGAGGATTTCTCTCTCGCCCTTGAGACGAATCTGGCCTCTCTCCGAGGTGTTGGTTGGGACCACAGCCACCCGGTCCCCATCCTTAAGGGAGGAGATCAGCAGCCGCGCCGCCTCTTTTGCCTGCTTGAACCCTTCGCCCTCTCGGCTCCATTTCATGCTGAGAGAGTTATCCATAACGATCACCAGGGAGAGGGGACCGCCTCCGGCGAAGAGTCCAACCCCGGTCTGGAAAATGGGATTGGCGAGCAGCAGGACAAGCAAAAAAACTGCAGAGGTTCTTAAGGCGAGGAGGAGCCAGTGACGCAGGCGGTAGGTGCGGGAGATGCGGCGCTGGGAGAGAAGCACAAAGCGGACTGCCGGGAAGCGCATCCGTTTTAGCCTGCGACGGTTCAGGAGATGGATCAGCAGGGGAATGGAGGCGGTGATCAGCCCATAGAGATAGACCGGGTGGAGAAAAAAGAACGACATAGGGTCATTACCCTCTCCAGCTCAGATAGCTCACCAGGGCGTGGTCCAGGGGAGCGGAGGTGGAGAGGAGTTGGTAATCGATGGAGTTCTCGCGGCATTCTTTGCGCAGGTGCTCTATATACTCTTGCACGACTTTTCGGTAGATCTTGCGGATAGCTTGGGGATCGGCGGTGACCTTGAGGTTGGCCTCTTCCATGTCCTCGAAGAGGATGTTGCCGTCGAAGGGGAGGTCGAGCTCCGCGCCGTCCAGCAGGTGAAAGACGATGACATCGTTGCCCTTGAAGCGAAAGAGACGAAGCCCCTTGAGGATTTCCTCCGGTTCGTCCAGCAGGTCGGATACCAAAATCACCAGCCCGCGCCGCTTCATCTTCCCCGCCACCTCCAAGAGGATTTTTCCGACGCTGGTTTCTCCCGAAGGTTTTCGTTCCTCGAGGGCATGCAGGATCTCCATCAGATAGCCTCTTCTCGCCTTGGGCGGGATAAACGATTCGATCCGGTTCGAGAAGGTCACCAGCCCCGCGGCGTCCTGCTGTTTCAGGATGAGATAGGCGAGCGAGGCGGTGAGGATGCAGCCGTAATCGAACTTGGTGATGCCGTCGGAGGCGTAGTTCATGGAGGCGCTGGTGTCCAGCATGAGATAGGCCCTGAGGTTGGTCTCGTCCTCGTACTCTTTGATGAAGTAGCGATCGAATTTTCCCAGCGCCTTCCAGTCGATGCGGCGGATCTCGTCTCCGGGAGAATATTCCCGATGCTCCTCGAACTCCACGCTGAAGCCCTTGGAGCGGCTGCGGTGGATGCCGGACATGATCCCTTCCACCACCCAGCGCGCCCTGAGATAAAGATTGGAAAGGCGGGCCAGGACCAGAGGATCAAAGTAACTCCTTTCACCGTTAATTTTTTTTGTTTCCATCTAGGTGAGTCGGCCAATCTCATTGAACAGCGGCTAATTGCAGGCTGCCCCGGTGATTATTCCGGTGCTGCTGGCAAAGGACCAGATCCCGGTACTCGGGCTGCACCCTACCGTAGCCGCGCCGCTGATGATAAACGTGGTCACCGTGCCGGTCGGGGTGATGTTGATGCTAGCGCTCTGTTTGAAGCCCCAGGATGTGAGGTCTCCCAAAGCGGAGCTGTAAGTTGCCTTGTCCGTGAAGTATGCTTCCTGGGAGATGATGGCGTTCTGGATGTTGGATTTGATATCCGTGTCGAACCCCCGGCGGCGGTAGGAGGCAAACTGAGGGATGGCGATGGCGGCCAAGATGCCGACGATGCCTATGACCAAGAGAAGCTCGATAAGTGTAAATCCGCCTTTGGCCTCTGTCTTCAGTCTGTTCATAGTCTCATGCCTCCTCAGTTTTCGCTGGCTTCTTGTTCTTTAGTAGAACTCGATCGATACCCTTTGCCTTTATTATCAATCACATAGCGTCGTTGGGAGATGCTCATGGCACTGCACTCCTTTGACGGGATTTTATCATATTACACCGCTGAGTGAAAAAGAAAAGCTAGAGAAGGAAGGTAAAAGAGAGGCTCTCTCACTAAGGGTCGATCGCAAGCGCTTACATTGACGGAACCCATGCCATCCCTATACACTAGTCCACCATAAGCAAATGACGATGAGGAAAAGAAGGGCTGAGAAATTATGAGATTACGAACACTCTTTGCCGTGGTCTTTCTCACCCTGGGTGTCCTAGCTCCATCTTCATGGGCTCAAATGAGAGTCCGGGTCAATTGGAGTGCAGTCAGCGGGTCGATGAGCGGGGTTTGGGTCGCCTATGAAGAGGGCATCTTTAAACGGAACGGGCTTGATGTAGAACTCATCCATATTTCTTCTACCTCGAGGGCCATTCAGACGATGTTGGCGGGCGAGATCCACTTCGCCACTGGGGATGCCTTAAACACTATTCAGGCCGTACTCAAAGGAGCAGATGTTGTGATGGTCTCTGCCGGTGTCAATCGCTTTGTCTTCTCACTGATGGCCCGACCTGAAATCAAAAAGGTAACAGAGCTAAGGGGAAAAACAATTGGCATTACCCGAATTGGCTCATCGACTCATACCGCTACCCTCTATGTCCTCAACAAAGCGGGCCTAAACCCTGGCGACTATAACATCCTTCCCTTGATTGAGGTTCCCAACATTCTTGCGGCAATTTTGGCCGGGAAGATCGATGCAGGAATAGTCTCCCCGCCGACGAACAGCCGCGCACGCAAGGCAGGCCTAAATGAGCTTGTGAACCTGGCTACAGATGGGCCTGAATTTCCTTCGATGACCATTTTGACAACCCGTTCTTATATCAAGGCAAACGAGGAGATCACACGACGCGTGGTTCGTTCCTATGCCGAGGCTGTTCACCTCTTCAAAACCAACAAACAAATTGGAATGAAGGCGATCCAAAAATATACCCGTGTTAAGGAGCCAGATATTCTTGAAGACACATTTATCCAGTTCCGTGAATATCTGGAAAGCGTCCCCTATGTAAGCAAAGAGGGCGTTAAGACGATTGTTACCGATTTGGGAGAGCAGGAACCTAAAGCGAAGGCAGCCAAGCCAGAGGATTTCCTGGATATGCGGTTCGTGGCCGAATTGGAGAAAGAAGGGCTATTTAAGAGGCTTTGGGGAAGATGAGCTATAGGCTGTACAGCCTAGAACAGTTATCCCATAGGTATTTCCGCTTGGTCTCTTCCGATAGCGGCAGAGTCAGAAAGGTCTCTACGGCACGGGGGTATTTGACGTCGAGGTGCGGGTAATCCGTGGAAAAGACCACGTTATCTTCCAACCCGAATTCAGGTAAGTACTTGGCGGTTATTTCGTCGCATTCAATGGCCCCGTAGCACTGGCGCTGGAAGTATTCTATGGGCTTCAACTTAAGTTCGGGATATTCAGCTTTGCCAACCCTCTCCATGTATTCCCCCATCCGCCAGAGTAACCAGGGCAACCAGGAGCAGTTCCCCTCCAAGAACGCTACCTTCAGTCCTGGGAACCTCTCCATAACGCCACCGTAGATCATGTCGGCGCACGCCAGCATATTGGCCATGGGAAAGGAGAGGGTGTTGAACATGGAAAAGCTTGGTATGAACTGTTCCAACGCCGGCTGGGGGAGGTAGACCCTTCCTGCCTCGTGGAAGCCAACCGGGATTCCCAGACGCTGGCACTCTTCCCACAGCGGATCATAATAGGGGTCGCTCCACTTGCGTCCGTTGACGTGGTTTGGCCGCATCACTATTCCCTTGAAGCCCAGCTTCAACACCGCACGCCGAGCCTCCTCTACCGCACTAGCCACATCATGGGGCGCCACCAGGGCCGCACCGTACATGCGGTCCGGAGCCGCCTGGCAGAATTCGTGCAACCAGTTGTTGTAGGCGCGGGCGATGGCGGCTGCTAAGGCCGGGTCCATCCCATCAACTGCCAAGACGAACAATCCCCTGCTGGGATATAACACAGCGACATCGACCCCTTCCTTGTCCATGGCCCATACCTGGGAGACGGGATCGAAGTTGCGCGCGTCTGCGCCATCGTATTTCTCCCTTATAATCTCATCCCGAAGCCTGGCGAATGCAGGACTTGCTGTTTCCCTCGGTTTAGGCAGGATCTTTCCCTCCACCTTAATACCAAGGTCTCTCAAGTGACGGGTGAGCCCGATGGGCGCCCGATCGGCGTAGGCAGGCTCGATATACCGCTGCCAGAGGTCAGGCGGTTCCATGACGTGCAGGTCCGAATCCATCACCTTAAAGCCATTTTTCGCCACGTTGTGCCTCCTCTTGGATTTGCTTAGCGCAATGGGGACACTTCTTCATAGGAAAAATCCTAGAAGCTCAATTATGGGCTGTCAATATGATCGGCGTCAACGTTTTGGGTGAGAAGTGCTCGCTTCCTAGCGAGCATCTTTCTCAACCCAAGGGTTATGCTGTACGCTTGCGGGGCCGCTGTGGCGATGCCGTACGCGTCAGGCGAGCGATCGTGCGCAACGCCTCATTCACTGCACGCGCGTTAGGAAAAATTTCTGCGACATCTGGGTCGAGGAGAACAACGTTAGTGCCTTCCGCGTACCGTGCCGCAGTGACGCCGCGAACCGCTTTAGAAAAATCGTACTCGGGCCGCATAGTGTCTTCGTCAGACCCAAGCGGCCGTGCTTTCCCTTTATTCTTCTTCATATTGCTTTCGTTCATGTCGAGTTGCCAGCCGAGCGCTAATGATTCGCGTTCGCGGTGGCCTCTCGGTGTAGGAAACGACCAGCAAGCGATAACGGTCCGACATGCCGAGCACGATGAACCGTTGTTCGCCCTCTGAATGGTCCGGATCTGGCATATTCATTGACAACGGATCACCAAAAACCGTGACGGCCTCTGCGAATGAAACGCCGTGCTTGCTGAGATTCGCTTCCGCCTTTTCCGGGTCCTACTCGAAGTTGTAACCCACCGACACATTCTACCCTTCTAGTTCGAAATTCTCCATCGGTATAACGCGATGCCGCTGAGCGGCGCCCCACTGTCAGAACTCGACGCACTACCATGCGAGTCTGCTCCAGCGGCAGACTGTGTAGAAACTCCGAAATTTTGAAGATGGTGGAAAGACGACAACATATTTATTCCAAAATCAACGATGTCATCCCTAAATTCGCTTCGTTTAAGGTTCAAAGTGGGACAACAGCACCTTCACTTCGATCCGGCGCTTACTTTTCACACAGT